>ERZ773241.864-NODE-864-length-31931-cov-19.590758_pt1 | contig 31931 bp, 24 predicted proteins | sample MGYA00580989_ERZ773241 | MGnify/ENA primary metagenome ERZ773241 (study PRJEB29015, sample SAMEA2737804) | human gut metagenome | biome: human gut; feature: human-associated habitat; material: faeces | place: China | collected 2012 ... | reverse complement strand
ATGAGAAGATCGGCAAAAATGAACCTGTCTGCATTGCCGACGAAGTGCCGTTTGAGATTCCGGAGAGTTGGGAATGGGTGAGACTCGGAAATTATGCTGAAAAAGTTACAGATCAAGTAGCAAGTGGGAGCTTTGCTTCTCTACGAGAAAATGTTCCTTCGCTAAAGGAGCCAAACTATGCCATAATGGTTAAAACAGCAGACTTTTCTAATGGTTTTACTCGGAATCTGACTTATACAACCAAACAAGGCTATGAATTTTTAGCAAATTCCAATCTTTTTGGTGGCGAACTAATCTTAAGCAACATAGGATCTATTGGAAAATGCTTTATTGTTCCAAAACTAAATTGTAAGATGACACTTGCTCCAAACTCTATAATGATTAGATTGACAGATGAATTTTTGCGCGATTATCTTTATAACTTCATTCTTTCTCCGCAAGGGTTTGAAGAATTGAATGAAATAACATCTGGAACCGCGATGAAAAAATTTAATAAAACAGATTTGAAACGAATTTTGATTCCTGTTCCGCCGGTAAATGAGCAAAAAAGAATTGTCAACAAATTACAGGAGGTTAAGCATCTAACCGACAAATACAAAGAATTAGAAGATAATTCTACAAAATTAAATACAGATTTTCCGAATCAACTAAAGAAGTCCATTCTCCAATATGCCGTCCAAGGTGAGCTCGTTCCCCAAGATTCCGCCGATGAACCCGCATCCGTCCTTTTGGAGCGCATTCGAGCAGAAAAAGAACAACTCATCAAATCCGGCAAAATCAAGCGTGACAAGCACGAATCTGTCATTTTTAGGCGGGATAATTCTTATTATGAGAGAGTGGACGGAATAGAGCGCTGTATCGACGATGAAATACCGTTTGAAATCCCGGAATCATGGAGATGGACGCGATGGGGAACGGTAGCAACATCGATTCAATATGGCTATAATGCACCGGCCAAGCAATGTGGGCGTATAAGAATGGTTCGCATTAGTGATATTCATGAAAACCTTGTAACATGGACTACAGTTCCATTCTGTGACATCGATGAATTAGATATTTCAACATATTTGCTCCAACCAAATGATATTTTGTTTGCTCGAACGGGAGGAACTGTCGGAAAGTCATTTCTTGTAAGAGATGTTCCATACGAGGCTATTTATGCCGGATATTTAATTCGCACGCGATATAGCGCACTTCTTTGTCCTCAATATTTGAAATACTTTATGGAGTCGCCACTATACTGGCAGCAACTAAAAACAGGAACAACTGCTACTGCACAACCGAATTGCAATGGCCAAACGCTATCTAATATGCTTCTTCCGTTACCACCTGCAAAAGAGCAATATCGAATTGTCGAAAAGATTAACCGAGCGTTCGCTAAAGTAAAATAAAAACAGAGGGCATACACTCCGCATTATAGGAATGTATGTCCTCTGTTTTTACCAATCTACGATGTTGTCTACCAAAGCCCGCTGTTCTGTTGCGGTTTTGCGCAAATAAATTCGCGTTGTTTCAATACTTTCATGTCCCATCAGGTCTGCAAGAAACGCAATGTCACTGCACCGATCCAAAAAGCTTTTTGCAAACCGATGCCGGAACGAATGTGGATAAACCACCGCAGGATCAATGCCATACTTTATCGCCAGCTTTTTCAGCTGTCCAGAAATACCTCTTGTAGTGATTCGTTCACCGAAACGATTCAAAAAGATAAAACCGCTGTCTCGCTGGATTTCATTTAGCCATGCGAGGGCTTCCTCTTGCAATGCTTTCGGAATATAAATGCGGCGCAGTTTTCCACCTTTTGAATACAAATCAAGATGCCCCAACTTGATATGCTCGACTTTGATTTGTACCAGTTCACTGACGCGCGCACCGGTGGCAGCTAAAAAACGAATAACGAAATACCAAGGCAAATTGCCATCACGCTTTAAGCAGTTCTTAAAATATGTATAATCCGCTTCACTGATGACATTTTCCAAGAACGCTTTCTGCTGCACTTTTACGGAAGATAACGCCCACGCACTTTTCCCAATACTCTCCAAATAGCAGTTGATGGCCCGTATACGCAAATTTACGGTTTTGGGCTTGTACTGCTCTATGAGCCACGCCTTATGCTCTTTTAAACTGCGTTTTGTCACGGAATCATATCTTGTGTAAAATTGCCTTACTGCAAACAGATACGATTTAACAGTGTTTTCTGCAAGGTTTGTACCTCTTAAATGTCTTTCAAATTCAACAATCATGGTGAAAGACCTCCTTTCACCATGATTGTATCGAAGATTGCTTATAGTGTTTTAATTTTTGATAAAGATTCTTCTACTTTTGAAACAATCCGATATTGCTCTTTGATTGGTGGAAACGGAATTAAGAGGCCTTTTATTGCATTCTGCGATATATTCTTCATGGATTCAGATGTTCCACTTGCTGCGGCACTTAGCTGTGCTCTCACGAATGGAGTTCTTAAAGTATACAATACATAAGTCTTGCTAATGCTATCAGAAAACTCAATTCGAAGCACTTTGTCTGAAAGCATAAGCCTTTTAGAAATTTTATCAACAATGACACAACCACCAACTAAAGCTGCTGTATTTGCCCGACAAATCAGAAAATCATCCACTTGAATTGAGTAGCCTTTTACCCATGGACTTGTTGAGAAGCAAGTTTTGCTTTCCTCCTGATTGAAAGTTCCCCATGTAACAGCGCTTACTTTTATAATGCCATACTCATTTTTATCTGGCGGGCGTTCCTCGCATTTGAAACTTTTACCAGTATCAATGGTTTCGATTAGCTCTCCAAGTCTGCACCATTCCCAACTATCAGAAATTTCAAACGGTATTTCATCGTCGATACAGCGCTCTATTCCGTCCACTCTCTCATAATAAGAATTATCCCGCCTAAAAATGACAGATTCGTGCTTGTCACGCTTGATTTTGCCGGATTTGATGAGTTGTTCTTTTTCTGCTCGAATGCGCTCCAAAAGGACGGATGCGGGTTCATCGGCGGGGTCTTGGGGAACAAGCTTACCCTGAACTGCGTATTGCAAAATAGATTTTTTCAGTTGACTTGGAAAATCATTATTGTATGTTTCTAATGCTGTTTCCTTGTCATTGTATACCATAACCAATGGCAGCACATCTGAAAGTTTCTGAACAATCCTGCGCTGTTCTGCGTAAGGAGGGACAGGAATAAACAAGTTCGCAATAACGGCAGGTTTCAGTTCGGTTTGATTTGTTGATCCTGAACAATTCTTTTCAAGATAAGGTTGGTAGTAAGTGAGTGCATAATAAATGTAATCCGAAATAAGTGCAGCATTAACCCGAACGGTTGTAACATGGGAATCTGGTACAATAATGCAATCATCTATCCGGTCTGAATCACGAAAAACACCAATTCTGCCAAGCGTACCATTTCCGGTCGAGTTGATAACAATATCGTTGTCCCGCATATATTCTTCATCTGGGTACTTTGTAAACACTTTCAAATCCAAGTGCTTGGTCAAAGACAAATCAATATTACCCGCTTTGGTATTGCACTTCTGTGCAAATACAAGGACGTTCCCGCTATTGGCGTATGTGGGCGATTTCCCGCGCTTGATTTCTTTAATTGTAATATCCTTTAATCTCACCCACGCCCAACTCTCCGGGACATCAAACGGCACTTCGTCGGCAATGCAGACAGGTTCATTTTTGCCGATCTTCTCATAAGGCAAATTATCGGCTCCACGGAAAATCACAGAGGGGTTCTTCTCTTTCTTGATTTTTCCCTCTTTGATGAGTTTTTCTTTCTCTGCGCGGATGCGTTCCAGCAGGACGGAAGCCGGTTCATCGTTCGGGTCTTGCGGAACAAGCTTGCCCTGCACCGCCATCTGCAAGATTGAATTTTTCAGTTGCTGCCCGGTCATAACTTCTCCTTACACATTTTTCAGTCGGTTCAAAAGGTCGGCTATCAGCTGCAGTTCTTCCAGCAGTGTGATACCAAAGCACTTTTTACCGGCATCTTTCAGCGAGGCTCCAATGTGGTACGCTGTCGTTCCGTCCAAAATCAAGAAGCGGTCATGGAACACCTGCGTTCTTGTCACTTCCAGTGTCGGATACTGCGCATTAAACTGGGCAACGTCCTGATTTGTCAGCCGCGCACTTGCATAGGTATAACATTTTACGCGCACATTGGGCTGCTTCTTGGCAAGCAAATTCAGCGTATTGACGTCCACATAACCGTCTATCAGAACGATTTCTCTTTCTGCCTTTTGAATCAACGAAACCAGCAGACTGAACGCATCATAAATCTGCCCATCAAAGAAAATTTTCTGCTGCGACTCGGCATGGTTGTCGATACATTGGAACACTTTGTCAAAGCGCTCGTCCGTGCTTTTTTGATATTCAAGCTGTTTCAGTTCAATACTGCTGATACGCTCAAACAGCAGCGCATTGTTGGCAATAAAGCGGCGCATCTCCACAAAGGTGTTCATAATGCGAATCGACATTTGCACCGCGACATCGCTGCGCAGTACGCCGGACAGCATGGCAATCCCCTGCTCCGTAAAGGCATAGGGCAGATACCGACGACCACCGCGCCCATTTGAGGTCACAAATTGTGACCTCAAAGATGTGTATTCTTCCGCTGTCAGTTGAAAGCGGAAGTTTTCCGGGAAACGCTCAATGTTTCTGCTGACCGCCTGATTGAACACTTTCGTTTCCACCTGATACAAAGCCGCCAAATCACTGTCCAGCATGACTTGTTGACCGCGAATCACATAGACGAGGCTTCGCAAGTCGGTTTCATTCATAACCGCAGGAATCAGCGATTTTTCTGCTTTTGCCTGTATCTCGCTCATGTTTTGTACTCCTATTTTGAGGTTCCAAATTGGAACCTCAAATCAATCTTGTGCGTCCAAATCAATGCCGAGGATTTCCGTAATCTGCGCAAGAATCCTATCAATATCAGCATTCAGGCTGGCTCGCTTTTCCTGATACTGCTGAATCAATTCTTTCGGCGGGAGGATTTCTTCTTCCTCATGCGGGTAGCCGCAAAGGTCAATGTTATAGTTGCGGTCTTTGATTTCCTGCAACGTATATTTTTTTGCCTTGTCAAAGCCGTCCTGCTGAATCGGCGCACGGTCATGCCACCATGCAACCGCCGGGGCAAAATGCTCCAGCTTCATGGGTTTGGTTTTGCTGAAATGCTTGTACCCCTCCGGCATATCCAAGCGGTAAAACCATGTTTCCGCTGTCGGGCCGGTGCGGTCAAAGAACAAAATATTGGTCGTGATGGATGTATACGGAGAGAACACGCTGCCCGGCATACGAATAATTGTGTGAACATTAAACTCCGAGAACAGCTTTGTCTTAATGGCAACCTTTGCATTGTCCGTGCCGAACAGGAAACCGTCCGGCAGAATCACGGCAGCACGTCCATTTTCTTTCAGGCGGTACATAATGACCGACATAAAGAGGTCTGCCGTTTCACTGCTGGCAAGGTCAGACGGAAAATGGTTCTTTACTTCCGCCTTTTCCGATCCTCCATAGGGCGGGTTCATCAGAATCACATCGACCCGATCATCCTCGGTATAGTCCAGCACGTCACGCAGCAGGGTATTGTCATGGAACACCTGCGGCACGTCCAAGTCATGCAGCAACATATTCGTGATGCAAAGCATATAGGGGAACTGCTTTTTCTCAATACCGTAAATGGAGTTGGCATACTTTTCCTCGTCCTCGGTGGTTTTGACCTTTTTCTTCAGTTCTTTCAGCCAGCTTGTGATGAATCCGCCTGTGCCGCAGGCAAAGTCCGCCATCGTTTCACCGAGTTGCGGGTCTATCATCTGCGCCATAAAATCTGTTACAGCACGGGGCGTGTAAAATTCGCCAGCCGAGCCAGCGCTTTGCAGTTCCTTTAGGATTGTCTCGTAAATTTCGCCAAAGGCGTGGCTTTCCTCATAATCGGTGAGGTCGAGTTCATCAATGACGCCAATGACCTGTCGCAGTAGCACACCGTCTTTCATATAGTTGTTGGCATCTGCAAAAGTCGTCTGCACAATGGCTTTTTTGATGGGTGTGGACGCATCGACTGGTAGATTTTTCAGCGTCGGAAACAGCGTATTATTGACAAAATCCAACAGCGTATCGCCAGTCATGCCCTGTCCATTTTCATCATGCGCCCATTTGCGCCAACGGCAGGGCTCCGGAATGATAGAGTGATAGTTATCATCCGAAAATTCCCAGTCCTGCTCTTTTGCGTCATACACTTTCAAGAAGAGCATCCACGCGATTTGCTCAATGCGCTGCGCATCGCCGTTGATACCGGCGTCGTTGCGCATGATATCGCGCACTCTCTTTACAAAGTTAGACATATTTCCCATTTGTTATGCTGCTCCTCCATCATAGATTGCCTGCTCCAGTTCCTTGACGGCTTTCAGGTAGCCGTCCTTGCCGCCAAAGTAAGAGGCAATCTTCTGCGGTTTGCCCATCTGCATAAAGGGGTCAAGCCGCAGTATTTCTGTTTTTTCAATTTCGTAGATGCCGGTATTCATGTACTTGTCCAGCAAGGCCTCCAAAACCATTCTTGCCGCGCCGCTGTACTTGTTGAGGAAGTCTTTCTTCTTCACATTTTCGGCACGTTCGCGGCGGGTCAAGGGCTTTTTATCAAAGGCCACATGGCAGATGAAGTCAAAGTCATCCACATCGGACATACCTTGGTCGGCCTTTATTGCTTCAAGGTCGATGCCCTGATTGCGCAGAAGTTCCCGGATCGTTTCCTTTTTGTCCTCTGCCGACCACTGACGGATAAAGTTATCCAGTGAGGCGTAGGCACCACGGATATTTTCTTTTGTGTAGTCGATGATGCTTTCCTGCTTCAGCAGTTTGCCGCTCGCGTCATAGACGGAGACTGTTTTGTAAATTACTTCTACACGACAGCCGTTTTTATCCACAATGGGTTTCGGATTTTTCAGGGCAGTTGGTGGGTCAGGGTTGTCCGGACCGGGCTTGGGCGGGGTTTGCGGGGTGTCTTTGTCGGGGTCGTAATCATCGTTCATTTCGATAGGGCCATCCCATTCCGGGTCAGCAAACAGGCGGCTGACATTGCGGAAGTCCATAACTACGAAATGCGTTTTGCCCTCTTTTTCCCTCAAACGAGTGCCACGGCCAATGATTTGCTTGAACTCCGTCATAGAGCCGATCATTTCATCCAAAACAATCAGCTTTGTCATTTTGCAGTCGGAGCCTGTGGAGAGCAATTTCGATGTGGTCGCAATCACAGGATACTTCGCGGAAACGGAAATAAAGTAGTCCAACTTACTTTTGCCGTAGGTGTCGCTGCCAGTGATGCGCACCACATAGTCGGGATTCTGCTTTACCATGTCGGCGTTCTGATTCACCAGTGCAACGCGCATTCGCTCTGCTGCGTCCTCTGTTGCGCAGAACACGATAGTCTTTGCCATGCGGTCTGTGCTTTTCAAATAGCGCGTGATTTCAGCGGCAACCTGTTCAATGCGGTCTTGTATGATAATGTTGTAGTCGTAGTCGCTGTTGGTGTAGATTCTATCCTCGATTTCGTTACCGTAAATGTCGCGCTGCCCCTTACGCGGACGCCAGCCCTCACCGATGTCAGTCATAATATTGATGACCTTGAACGGCGCGAGGAAGCCGTCCTCGATCCCCTCTTTCAGGCTGTATGTATAAATCGGCTCACCGAAATAATCAATATTGGAAATGTACTTCGTTTCCTTGGGCGTTGCAGTCATGCCGATTTGCGTTGCCGAAGAAAAGTATTCCAGAATTTTGCGCCAGTTACTCTCCTTTTTCGCAGAACCACGGTGACACTCATCCACAATAATCAGGTCGAAGAAATCCGGGCGGAACAACTGCGACAATCTGGCAAGTGCATTATCGCCATCTTCTTCCTGATCATCGTTATTGCCCGCAAGCTGCTGATACAGCGAGAAGTAGACCTGATACGAGGTAATGGTGCCGGGGTCATCTTTGGCAAAGTTCACCTTATGAATGACTTTTTCCAGTGGAGCGAAGTCCTGCTGAATCGACTGGTCAACAAGGTTGTTGCGGTCAGCCAAGTACAGGATTTTCTTCTTCATACCGCTTTTCAGCAGGCGGTATACGATTTGGAACGCTGTGTAGGTTTTGCCTGTACCGGTGGCCATAACCAACAGAATACGGTTTTGCCCTCTTGCGATAGCATCCACTGTGCGGTTGATGGCAATGCGCTGGTAGTAGCGGGGCGGGTAGGTGTTCTGGCTGCTGTAATACGACTGTGCTATGATTTTCTCCTGTTCGGGGGTCAATCCTGCGCCGCCGTTTGCGCCTGCCTTGTAGCGCTGAATTAGCTCCTGCTCCGTGGGGAATTCGTCAAGGTCAAACTCGCGCTCTTTACCGGTCATGAAGTCATGCTCCATAAAGCCGTCACCGTTTGAACTGTATGCAAACGGTACATCCAGCATTTGGGCATACGTCATGGCCTGCTGCAAGCCATACGAAACCGCATGATTGTTGTCTTTGGCTTCCACAATGGCAATCGGATTATTGGCACTCACATAAAGCACATAGTCCGCACGCTTCGGCTTTTCACGAATGACAAGGTTGCCTTTAAGGTTGATGCGACCATCTGTCACTTTGGTTTCCATTGTGATGTGCTGAATATTCCACTGTGCTGTAATGGCAGGGGTGATGTAGTGGAGTTTAATATCCTCCTCCGACATCTGCTTTTTTGAGATCACATCCATACAGACAGCCTCCTTTATGCGGATTTTGCGGCAACTTCCCGATAGCAAATATTATCGGAAGTTGTGGGCAAAAAGTTTCAACTTCTTGTATTAGGGTACACTTTCTCTAAATATCACTATATCATAAATTCAGCAGCACATCAACCGCAGGTTGCTGCGCTGTGAAAGTTTTTAGGTGATTTTTCTTTGATAATTGAAGTCTTAGGGTACACCCTAACAAGGACATTTTGCTGGCATGACAGCAAAATGACATGCTTGCTCATACTGTGCCACCTGAAGTCTGCATACATTTTCTTTTCAAATCTCTTATCATCAGCCAAACAATTTGCAGTAAAAGGGTCTTAGGATTCACCCTAACAAGGGCATTTTGATATTGCGATATCACAATGCCGTGCTTGCTCGTACTGTGCCGTCCTTTTGCGGCCCAGTACACAGCCATCTAAAAAAGCATTTTCCCATCAAGAAGGCAAGATGCCCTGTTCCTAAAGATAGGGGCATCTTGCCTTCTTCCTTTATGCTTCGGGCAGCGCCCATAGCCACTGTTTACTGATTTTAGTTGAGGTCACACCTAATTCATATCGCGCATTGCGCAAGGTCTTGGGGCGTATCCCTGCCTGTTGTGCGGCTGCTTCAATCTCTGTTTGCGGCAGCGGGCCGTCCGCCAATACTTCTTTCAGAAAGCTCTGCGCCTCGCGCAGCTTATGCCCTCGGCTGCTGCCGGAAAGCAGTTCGTCCACACTGATGTCATACGGTCCTGCCCATTGAAAGCCCTGCTCTGGGTCAAGACGAAAGGCAACAGCCCCGCCCTCCGGGGCCAGTGAGCTTTTTGCCGGGCAGACAACACGCAATGTGGGGTCATCTTTGATACGCCCTACTACCAGCACACTCCTTGCAGCCGCCTGAAAATCAATAGACCCTAACCCGCGATAGCTGGATTTCTCGCCGCTGTTCTTGTTCATGTGCCCAATCAGAAGAATGGCACATCCATACTTTTCAGCCAGCTTTGCAATTCTGTACATCAGTGGTCTGATTTCATTTGCGCGGTGCATATCCACGCTTGCACCGATGTATCCTTGAATCGGATCCAGCACCACCAACCGTGCGCCGGTTTGTTCTATTGCCTGTTCCAGCCGGTCATCGTCCAGTGTCAGCGCCCTGTCGAAATCGTCAATTACCATCACCCTTGCACAATCTGCGCCCGCTACCACAAGGCGCGGCTTGATGGTATCGGATAGACCGTCCTCTGCCGTCTGATAAATGACATTGACCGGCTCCATTGGCGGCGCTCCCTCCCACACAGGCTTGCCGGTTGTCAGCGCTGCGATGATTTGCAACGCCAGTGTGGTTTTTCCCTCGCCAGGGTCGCCCTGTAAAATTGTGATTTTCCCCAGCGGGATAAACGGATACAGCAGCCATTTTACTGCCTCTATCGGAATTGTATCCATAAAGATCAGCTTTACATGATTTCTTTGCATAAGCCCCACTTTCTTCTTCAAAAATGGCGGCCGCTGTGGTAGAATATCAGTGGTGCCTGATAGTTACACACAGCAGCCGCTGTTGGTACTGTCTTTCATCGGGAGCGTTTACCCCTGCACGGGTAAACGCTCTTTTTGTTGTTCAACTTTTTCCCTCGGCATTGAAATAGCCGATTTCTTCCCAAACCTTGCGGTCAGGGCAGTAATAGTTGTACTCATTTGATCCGTCCAGTTTGATTGCATAGCCAAACTTGAATGCGCCCTGCTGTAAGCCAACTCTTACATACTGCGCGTCCTTGTGCATAGCTTTTGCAATTTCCGTTACAGGCACATTTCTGCCGGTAAAAGCCGGCATTGCCGTATAGGTCTGCCTCTCAACCATTTCTTACACCTCCCTCTGCTTGTGATTGCCTTTCAGCAATTTCATTATACGCAGTATTATTGCATATGTCAATATTGTATACGCAAATTATTTGCGTATTAATTTTCAAACATGCTTGATTTCTTCGCATGTATATGGTAGTATTAAGGCGAGGTGAGAAGCCATGAATCTTACAAATGAACAAATCGGGCAGCGAATCAAGGCTGTCCGCTCAGAAAAGAATCTGACACAAACCCAGCTTGCACAGCTTTTAGGGAAAAGTCTGCGCACCGTGCAAAGCTACGAAAGCGGCGAAAGCCGGATTTTACTGGATACTGTAACCACTATCGCACACGCTTTAGGCGTAACGCCCGCATATCTGCTGGGCGTAAGCGAGCCGCAAATCAAGCTGAATACCCTTGCCGATGTGGTTACTGTACTTTATGAGTTAAACAAGAAGCAAGAACTTCACTTCGACATTGACATTACCCACGAGCGCTGTGATGACGGCAATTTTACCGCTTCACTGAAATTCCGCGCCACAGACCCGGATGCCACTCTGAACGAAACGCTCTGCTTTTTGCTGGAACAGTTTTCCTCGGAGCGTTCTTGGGGCGAGGACTATTGGCATGACCCCAGCCGCCTTACCAGCTTCACAAACGAAAAAATTGCGCAATATGCCAACACCCCATTGACCGACAAGCCCTTGTACACTGCCGATTTAAGCAAATACGACATGGCAGAATTAAAAAACATGACCAAGGAGCAGTTGGACAATCTGAAATAATGTTGATAAGAGGTCATTCCTCTTTATCATAGAATGTGCCTGAGCGAAAGGAAGTTTGATAACAACATGAGATTACCCAATGGCTACGGCAGCGTAGTCAAAATGTCCGGAAAACGCAGAAAACCTTACATGGTACGCAAAACCATCGGCTGGCATTTAGACGAGACCAAAGGCAGGCAGATTCAGGATTTTCAGATTATCGGCTATGCCGAAACCCGCGCCGAGGGTCTGAAAATGCTGGCTGAATACAATCAGAATCCCTATGATGTTAATGTTGCTAAAGTCACCTTTTCCGAGGTCTACGAGCGCTGGTCAAAGTATAAGTATCCCATCATATCCGACTCCAATGCAAAGGGCTACACGGCTTCCTACAAGGTCTGTGGCATCTTGTATGACAAGCCTTTCCGCGAGATCAAACTCTGTGATTTGCAGCTTGTAGTTGACACCTGTGGCAAAAATTATCCCACACTCAAAAAGTTAAAGGGCTTATTCAATCAAGTGTACGAATACGCCATGAAGAACGACATCTGCAACAAAGATTATTCGCAGTATGTTGACCTGACAGGCTACCGCAACAAGAACCCCAACAAGCGTGACCGTAATATATTTAGCAAGAACGAGTTGGCAACACTTTGGGCGCACAAGGCCAACCCCTACTGCCAAATCATTTTGATGCTGAATTACAATGCCTGCCGCATCTCGGAATTTCTCGATTTGAAGAAAGAGAATGTCCACCTGAAAGAACAGTACTTTGATGTAGTTGCTGCCAAAACCGAAAACGGCGTCCGCAAAGTGCCGATTGCCGACAAACTGCTGCCATTCTACGAAGCGTGGTTCGAGCGCTCTCCTTGCGAATATCTGCTCTGCACTACCGAGGGGCAGCACCTTGACTACTTCAACTACTGCGACACCTATTGGGATCCGCTGATGGAAGAATACGACATGAAGCACACGCCCCACGACACACGCCATACCTGCATTTCCATGATGGCCGATGCCGGGGTTGCTCCTACCATTCAAAAGAAGATTGCCGGTCATTCCGGCGCTATGAGCCTGACAGAGCGCGTGTACACCCACTTGGACATTCAGACACTCATTGATGGCATCAACATGATTTGTCCAGTGTAAGGCTTTCTTTTTTACAAATAAAAAGCAGGAGACATTCTCCTTGCGGAAAACATCTCCTGCGATAAGACTTATGGCGCTGTGGAAGTCTGCTGCATATTCGCTTATTGTGTGCTGCTTTTTCAGCAAGCTCCAAGGCGATTTGCTGCTTTCCACGGCTTCAGACGATTCCAACTTTCCGCACACAGTCGTGTAAAAAAGTTGTGAAGCGTTCTGAAAAGTTCGCAAGTAGTACTGATAATTAGCGCTTTCAAAATTCAATGCCAGCTGTTCAAAAGCTTCTTTGATATGCTGACCTGATTTTGCAGCACTTTGCTCATAAATCGGGCACATTAATATTGAAGGCATAAATTTTGCGGGTTTACCACACTTTTTAACTGTAAGATCTTCCATAGCAATAACATCACATGCTTGGCTAATTATAAGTGCTAACGGAAATTCATACTCAACAATATTTACACTTTCGCCGTCTTCGGAATCGATATAACTATACTTTACATTTTTAAAAATATCTCCTTGACAAATTTGATCTGTCGACCTACTTCGAAATGCTTTTGATTTAGTTGCCATGTCCTTTTACTTCCTTAATCTATATCTTCTTATAATTACTTTTTGTGGTGCCGTATACGAAACTGAATCTTGGATAATCTCTTCATATGCAGGAGGTTCTGCATATGTCATAGATGGTGTATCTGAACTCACCTCTAATACTACTGCACTATCAGGTGCGCTTTGTTTATAAGGAGCAGTACCAACCTGCTCCATTGACTCAATACTCTCAAGATACTTATTCAATGTCCATCACCTCACGTAGTGAGTCTGTAATAGACTGCTCAAACATAGATTGTATCTCGTTGTGACCTTTATCAAGCACTTGAAAAATTTCATCAGATGAATCAATAATCTCGTTTGAAAAGAAATCGAAATCTAATGCAAAATCATTTTTCTTCAAGAAATTGGGATATTCCGGATTAAACATTCCATATCTAAAATTCATAGTCATTTCATCAACACGATATTCAGCCATATGCATTGACCTTATTAGACGAGGTGTTTGTTCTTCTGCAATTCTTACATACAAAGAAGAAGCAATTTCTGAAGCAAAATATTTTTTCTGCAGTTTGATTTTGGATGTGTCAAAAATATTAATATAACGAATACCAGTTCGAGTCGCAGATACTCTATTTTTTTGAAAAAGTGCAAGTAATATCGACTGAAACCATTGCTTGTGCAGTTCAAAGCTGACATACTTATTGATTTCGAAAATAATAAACTTATTCGTTAAGATCAACTTGCTTCCACCGTCATTAGTAAAATACTCTCTCTGAATTCCTTCGATAATTTCACCGTTGGCATTTGGTAGGCCATTGTTTTTCTGGTCAAACACTACATTAATAGAATTAAAACGAATAATTTGATCTTTCCCACGTCGAGGGAATATTTTCAGTATTTCTTTTTCAATATTCTCATCAAACACCATATTTGTCTGAATAAATTGAGCAAAATCGACTCGGACAATAACTTGAGTGAGGAAACTATTCTTATAGCACACAGAAGAATATTCTAACATTAATAATACCTCCATTTGATTACATTTTATTGTATACGTTACGCATGCTGTATGTTATTTTATTACTCTCTTAATCGCTTATAAATATCCTCCAGGAACACCTGCATCAGTTCACGCTTCTTTTCGTCGTTATCAAGCAGAAGGGCAAAGAAGTCCTGATTCTGTTCATACCCGGCAATCAGAGCATCCTGTACGGCGTCAAAATAGGCAAAGCGGAAGTCTTTCAGTGAGTTATTCCGTGCACTGTCCCGCAGATGTCCGTTCTTCAGTAGAATATCCCTCATTTGCAGAGCGGACTTGGAAGCCACGTCAACATCGAAGTTTTTGTTATACGCTGCATTGATCTCGTCGATGATCTCGGACAGCTTCTTTTTCACGGCTTCATCCATAAAGACCTCATTGGGTGTCGGCAAGCTAACCTCCGGCTTGGATTCAATCTCGTGTGTGTTTTCCCCGGTCTTTTTCTGACGGAAGTTAGAGGCAGTGATTTTGTCCGCAATGTCAAAATCATTTCCACCGCTGCCCACTTCGATCTCCTTAACCAGGTACGAAAGAAAATTGTATTTCTTGTGCAGATCAACACTTTCAAAGCAGGTTGCTTGAATCAGGAAACTATAAAATCGCAGAAAACGCTTGATTGTTGCACGAATCTCCAGCTTTTCCAGTTCCGGGTGACAATTGATGATTTGCAGGGATTTATCCAACAGCGTCCACATCCGAGCCTTTTCTTTGGAGGTTCGTTTATCCTGATACAGGTATCCGTTAAATTCCTCAATATCGTCAATATCAAGGAAATTATACTGATCCACCTGAGCTTCCACCGTTCGAATATCCGAAGGAGTGATCGTCTCATTTAGAATTGTCTCAGTATAGAATGGGGCAAAGGACGCTTGAATATCTTCATATTCATTTTTGAAATCCAGCACAAAGGTTTTCTTATCATAGGGCGCACAAATACGGTTCAAGCGAGAAAGGGTCTGCACAGCATTCACTCCCCGCAGACGTTTGTCCACATACATGGCACAGAGCTTCGGCTGATCAAAGCCTGTTTGATACTTATTCGCCACCAACAGCACCTGATAGCTGTTGCTGTCAAACACTTCCGGCAAATCTTCTTCCTTAATGCCGTTCATCACCGCTTCGGTGTATTCGTGGCCGTCCAGAGAGACCTTACCTGAAAACGCCACCAGTGCACGAATACCCGTGTACCCATGCTTGGAAATATAGGTCTCAAACTCGTTCCGGTATTTGACTGCCGCCTGCCGTGACGAAGTAATGACCATGGCTTTTGCTTTGCCGCCCAATTCCTGCATGATTCTGTTTTTGAAGTGCTCAATAATGATCTCCACTTTCTGAGCAATGTTGGTATCATGCAGTTCAATATACTTGGCAATCTTACGCTTTGCGGCAATCGTTTCCAGCTCAGGATCGTCCTCAATAGCCTTATTAATTTCAAAATAAGTCTTATAGGTCACATAGTTTTGCAGCACATCCAGAATGAAGCCTTCCTCAATTGCTTGCTTCATGGAATACAAGTCAAAAGCAACCTTTTTTCCTTCTTCGTTCAGACAGCCAAACAACTGCAAGGTAGTCGGTTTCGGAGTTGCGGTAAAGGCAATCATGGAAACATTGGGCTGCTTTCCGCTACGGGCAATTTCGTCCTCGATGATATCGCCCATAGATTTTTCTTCTTCCGACACATCAACAGGAGTGGACTCGCTCAATTTACGGCTTTCCGAAAGAGCATACGTTACCGCTTCCATGGCAGTTCCGGCAGTAGAGGAATGGGCCTCATCAATGATTACAGCAAAAGTCTTGCTTTTCAGCTCCTGGACCAGTTCCTGAATGTACATGAACTTGTGAATGGTGGTCACAATGATTTTTGTATTGCCGTTGAGGGCATCCGCAAGATCTTTGGAAGTGCATTTTTCGTCCATGACCTTGATCAGACCAGCCTTGTGTTCCAGTGACAGTACGGCATTCTGAAGCTGACGATCCACCACGATACGGTCAGTGATAATGCAGACCGTATCAAAAATGACTTTGTTTTCCCTGTCGTGCAAGGAGGCAAGACGGTGGGCCAACCACGCAATGGTATTGGTTTTGCCACTGCCTGCCGAGTGTTCAATGAGATAGTTTTTCTCACTGTGGTGTTCTACGACATCTGCCACCAGTTTGCGCACGGCATTGAATTGGTGATACCGGGGAAAAATCAGCGTTTCCTTGGTAACACGTTTACCGGTATCCGGGTCTTTCTTAGTTTCTTTTTGCAGGAAAATGATTTTATCAATCAGATACAGCACCGTATCTTTTTTGAGAATGTCTTCCCACATATAAGAAACATTAATGCCGTTTTCGTTGTGGGGGTTGCCCTTGCCGGAGTGAATCCCAACGCCGCAGCCTTTGTTGAACGGCAGAAAGAAGGAAGATTTTCCTTTCAGATTGGTACACATATAGACTTCGTTCAAGTCCATAGCAAAATGGGCCAGGCAGCCCGCCTTGAATTTCAGTAACCGGGTCTTGTAATCCCGCTCAAACTTATACTGACGAATCGCATCCTCATAATTCTGTCCGCTGGTGTTGCATTTCAGCTCAAAGGTGAAAATGGCAATGCCGTTGAGAAAAATCACAAGGTCAATGCGCTCTCCCTCTTTGTGCCAGACTTCCTCCATCACCGAGAGTACATTCTGCTGATACAGCGCCTCCGCTTTTTGGTTGAAGGTGGTGGCAGGCTTGCGGTACATGAGGGTCAGAGATACACCATTATCAAACTCCACGCCGTGCTTCAGTACATCCAGCAGGCTGCGGTTTTTCTTGTTGACCTCATTGTTAATGTAGTTGAGGATGGTCTGGCGGGTCTTATCGCCATAGAGCTTTTCCAGGCGAGCCAATGCATCCGGCTGGGTAGCTCGCAAAAAGGAGAACAGCAGATCCACATCCATGCCGTAGCCGGGATCGTAGGCGGTGGAGGGGCGCACCTGATAGTCGTTTTCCTCCTGCAGCATTTCCAGAATGTATGCCTGATAATCTGCCCGTTCTTTTAATTGTCCTGCTTTGATGGCCATCTCACTGCACCTCCTTTACTCGTTTTTTGCCGGTGACATATTCATAGATGAGGGATTTTTTGTGTTGCTGGATTAGCAATAGCTGTTGTTGCTTATTTTCAATAAAGTTATCTATCTCAGTGCATTTCAAATTTAACCAATTCACAATTTCCATTTGTTCTTTTAATGTAGGAATTAAAATATAGAAATCAACAAAATCATATAAATTTAGATTTTGCCTTCCATCTCCAGTAGAATATGCAATAGACATCTCTTTGAATATTTCACTATTATATAGCCAACAAAGGAATTGATTGTTCACAGTTTTGGTTTTGAGCCTCGAAATTATGGTAGCAAACCCATGGCTCATGTGATAAGTTTCATTAATAATTGCAGAGGTTCCAACATCACCCGTATGCACTGTAACAATATCTCCCTTATGCAATGCACGGCCTATATTAGCTTTAGCAAATTCTTTAGACAAATAAACCATTCCATTATCATCAATATGATTCGTCCTAATATTCGAGTTTCTAATCAATGGAACTCCATCTTCATCTACATAATTTGCTGTCATAGTAGTTACTAAACCTATAGAAATATCTGCTACATATTTGGTTTTACTAACCTTCCAATGTGCGGGTATTTTTCCAAAAAATTCAACCCCACTATCCTTCATCGGCACAGACTTATCCAGTCCCTTGGTTACCGTTTCGGTAATCAGGGATTTTTTGTATTGCTGCAAAAGAGCAATTTGTTTTTCCAAATCTGCGGCAATGCTGTCAATTTGGGCACATTCTTTGTCGAGAAAATCGGCGATAGCTTGCTGTTCTGTTGCATCAGGGAAGGTATAACTAAATTCGGCAAAATCATTCTGATACAAGTGAACAATGGTGCTATTACCAGCATTTTTAAGTCGAAACCAAGTCCAAAATTCTTCCGACAATAAAGCCCAATACAAAAATTTTTTGTTATAGTCATTAGAGGTCTTGATAAGGAGTACACCACTATTGAGGGAAGCTTTTCCTTGCAGATTTTCTACGATAGCAACTTTTCCTACAGTACCATCTTTCGTAATTAACAAGTCTCCATTTTTGATGTGAATTTCAGGCGCTTCTGCCCAGCGTTCTTCTGTGATGTGCACGCAGTTTTCCCAGTTAATACCGCCATTAGAAAAATCGACACCAGTGATTAAAAATGGCCCTACATCTGTATACTCATCTGAAGTGAGACCTTGCCAACCAATTCGTCCTTTTAACTGGGCAAGGTATTTAATGCGTTTGATATTCCATGAACATGGAATTTCTCCAATCCAGTCAATTCCACTGGGTTTCATCTGTTCAGCCATTACACTCCCTCGCTTTCCTGCAAGGACGCAATTTTTTCGGAGAGGGATTTTTCCAGTTCCATAAACTGTGCCAGCAGATCATCTGCCTTTTCCGGCTCCTTGTACTCGTAAAAGAATCGTGTAAACGGGAACTCTGCGCCCAGTTTTTCTTTGTTGATAGCGCTCTCCTTTTTCTCCGGGTCAAATTCATAGGCCCAGATAGCATCCGGTACATGGGGATATACTTCCGCCTCAAAATATTTCTCCGGATCCTGGGTGAGCTTGATAATCTCGGTGTCCTTAGTGGTGGTATCCTTGATAATTTCACCTTTGCGATCTTTCTGCACCACAGCGGTTTTGTCCATCACCGCCAGTACCATGGCAATACCGATCAACCGGCTGGCAGACATCCCCTCGACTTTACCCAGCAGGGATTTCAGGTGCTTTTCAAACTCGCCATAATCCATAAACATCTGGTCAGAACGGTTGGCTTCCAGAATAGTCAACACATCCGCCACAAACTGCTGGCCCGCCAGATATTTCTGGTATTTCTTCTCGTCGGCAGCACTGCGGGGGTTCATCTCTTTCAACTGCTCAAAATCCGTCTCATTGAAAATACTGGAGTTACTGGTGAAGTAACTGCTGGTCCGCAGACGCTCGATGCTCTCCGCATCCAACACACCCCGGCGCTGCAACGGCTGATAAACCGCATACTCCTTGTACATAAACTCCTCGTTGGGGAAAATCTTGCAATACTGGTTTTCCTCAAAGTTGGAGTACAGCTCGGTGATTTTTACCATGCTATCCCGGTCGATTTCACGGCGCTTTTTGCCCAAAGATTTGCGCAGGGGTTTCCACATATCCACCGCATTGATCAGCTGCACTTTTCCACGGCGGTCAGGGCGCTTGTTGCGGGACAGAATAAAGATATAAATACCAATGTCGGTGTTATAGAAAAGCTGGGTAGGCAGGGCAATAATGGCTTCAATTAAATCTTCCTCCAGCATCCAGCGCCGGATCTGGCTTTCTCCGCTGGTGGTTCCGCCGGAGAAAAGAGGCGAACCATTGGTAATAATCGCTGCACGCCCGTTTTTCTCATCCAGCTTATTGATGGCGTGCTGCATGAACAGCAACTGGGCGTCACCAGTTCCAGGAAGACCGTGCTCAAACCGTCCGCCCTTCTTGTTTTCCTCACGGACTTTCTTCTCTTGTCCTTCCGGTGCATCTTTGCCACCCCAGGGTGTACCAAACGGGGGATTCATAATCACCAGCCGCATCTTCTGATCCGGGAAGCAGTCCGTTTTCAGGGTGTTGGCTTCCTCATCACCCATAATGTTTTTCACATCCTGGCCTTTGATGAGCATATCCGCCAGACAAATGGCGTAGGATTCGGGGTTAATTTCCTGTCCAAAAAGTCGCACATCCACATAGGGATTTTTGCGGCGCAGGAAATCATAGGTAGTGGACAACATACCGCCCGAACCACAGGCAGCATCCAGTACGGTGGCAATTTTACCCTCATCGGTCAGCAAATCATTGCAGCCCTCTGCCAGCAACACATTGACCATCAGACGAATCACTTCACGAGGCGTATAGTGATCACCAGCTTCGGCGTTTTCAGAAAAGCGGCGGATAATATCCTCGAAAATGTAGCCCATCTTCATGCTGTCTACATGGGCAGGGTACAAATCCAAATCGGAGAACTTTTTAACCACGCTGTAAAGACGGTTGCTCTTATCCATTTTGTCGATCTGGGTGCTGAATTTCAGCAGCTTTTCCAGAATCAGCTGGATGTTGGCGGAAAAGCCTTCAATGTAAGACTTGAGATTGGACGCAATGCTGTCGCTGTCATCCAGAAGGCGTTTGAGGGTGTATTCACTATAGTTGTAAAAAGGATATTTGGAAACCTGGCAAAGGAGCGCAGCAGGGAGGTTGGGGTTCTGCTTGTGCTTTGCTACAACTGCATCTTTGGTAGCCTCCAGAGCGCACTCAAATCGACGAATGATGACCATGGGGATAATAACGTCCTTATATTTATCCGAGGTATAAGCACCACGGAGTGAGTTGGCAATGGACCAGACCAATCCCACTTCCTTGCTTACGTCAATGGATGTATCATCAAACATAACTTCGTAAAAATACTTATCTCTCATTTTATGGTTCTCCTTCTCTATTCTCTTGAAAAGACGCAAACAATGCGGCAACACTTTCGATCTGATTAGGGGTCAAATTACAGCCTTCCAGCTTTCGCATTGCATCTACTAAATCCTTGTTTTGCGTGATAGTCCGACAAACATCCGGCGGAGGAACTTTCCGAATCGCCATATACAACCGATCCATACGCCGGCGTGTCTGCAAATCCGGTTTTAGCTCCTTAATCAGCTTGTCATAGACTTCCGCTGTTGGAGCGTTAACACCGTCCTCTATATATTTCATGTTGGAACGGGGCAGTCCGACCCTTTTAGCTAATTGGGATTGGCTGAGCGTTCCACGGCATCGCATAATTAGAGTTCCAAGGTTCTGTTTGGCTCTCTCGGATGCTTTATCAGCGGCCACTTTTGGGGGCAATTCGGCACCTCCTTTCGCAAATTGTTCTACGTTCTATAACATAGAACAATTATACCAAATCAACGTTGATAAATCAACAGAATTTGCCTTTTTCTGCGTTGCTTATGACAAAAAATCGCCCTATCCGTACATAAAATACAGATAGGGCGATTACCGTTATTATCGGTGCTCTTCTTGTCTTGTAATATCTTTTGTCTTTCTGCTTGGACGGAATAAATTCCACAGGCCATTTCGTTCTATTACCGTTTCGTACCGATGGAGCTTATTCATCAACAGTTCATTTTGCTGCTCTAAACCTGCGGTGTTGAGTTGACCACGAACGGACTTGTACTCTGCCAGCTCTGCGGTCAGTGCAGTGACCTTCGTTTTCAGCTCGTTTACCATCTTCAATGCTGCTTCCAAAGCCTTTTGCAGCTTGGATTCCTTGCGCTCCTGGACATAGAACTTCTTTGCCGCAGCTGCCAGATTTTCATATTCAGAACGATCCAGCATGACTTTTGAGGAAAATGGAATGGCATGGGTTTCTATTTGCTCCACTTTCTGAACGGCAATCTGCTGTTTTTGAATCTTCTCAAGCTTCTTTTCCAGAGAAGCTGCTTGCTGCTCTTTCTGCTGCGTCTGTGCTGTAAGTTGTTCCAATCGCTCCTGTTCCCGTTCCACCTTGAACTGTGTCACGGTCAAATGTTCCTCGGAGCTGCCTCGTTCTCCACGCTCCACATCCGTATATCCGGCATTGCGCATGACCCGGAAGAAATCATCCTGGAGGACGCTGTAAGACTTCCGCAGTACCGGCCTGCCATTCTTCTGGAGAATGGGCGCTCCCTGTTCGTCCAATGCCGGTTTGGACAGCCATTTTTTGCTGCTGCTCACCTGCATAATGGTTTCCTTGACGGTTCCCACAAGTGATTTGTCTTTGCACCTTTTGGACCATAGGATCTGCTTTTCCACGACTGGAATATAGACCACATGGAGATGATAATGGAATACATCCTGTCCCAGTGCTTCGGACATGGCCCGGTTACGCTCATCGGCGTGCATAACAGCGGAGAGAATATACTGTTCGCCGCCCACGATCTCTATGGCAGCTTTGTAAGCGTCCTCATAAAATTGCTTGGCAAACTCATAGCCACCATGGTTATAGAAATAGGCGGAGTTTACATCAAAGATCAATTCTCCGTAAAGGTTGGCGTCTGATTTCAGACCACGAGTGGAGATTACACCATCCTTCTCCATCTGAGCAAACATCTCTGCATATCCAGCGGTAGGCTTCTTAAAATGGATGTTCTGAGGGGTGCGTTCTGGTATAATATCTGGGTTGGTATAGGATTCTTTTTCTCGTTCATTGTGTCGCTGGGCATTTCCAATTTTAGCGGCAGTCAGATTTACGTTTCTTGCGCTGGTACGGTCAATCCCGTCGTTTCTCGCCATAGAGCTCCTTTCACATTTGTACGGCCTGCAGGCCGGGGCGCACTTCCTGCGGAAGTGTAATAACCCACTATGATACTTTCATCCTGCGGCTGCAAAGTATCGTGGGCTCTCCGAGGGGGATGCGGCTCCTGCGGGAGCCTCCCTGGCTTGCGTGTGCTATCCACACAGCAAACCAGGTGTGTTCGGCATCCTTGCTTCTGCAAGCAATCCTGCCGGCCACGATTCGGGAAAATCCACCGGATTCTCCAGAACCATCCATCTCCAAATCTGCGGATTTTTCGATGGGGACGGTGGTGCGATACCAGAGTGCAACTCTGTGCAGGAAATGCAATAAATGCAGAAATTTCCGGCCTCATGCTGCGGGGTTCACGATGATTTTCACATCGGCTGGTCTGCCCACCGACTGGCGTTCCGGTTCTTCCAGCCGGATGTATCCATGCCCCTCCAGCAGTTCCAGCGTCGGAAAAATCTCCTCCGTTTTCTTGAAAAACTTTCCCCGGCACATCTGGAAAAGCTCAGAGCGCTTGATCGCCGATACGTTCTTCTTTTTCAGCTTTGCCAAGACGAATTTGGCTTTCTGAATGGTTAAGTCAGTGCCCATCATGGAATAAGCGTAGGTGGAATGAGCCAGAAAGTATTTGCCGATTTGAATTGCCTTGCTCATCGTAGAAGCTGTCACTTCTGCTTTATCATCTTCCATATCAGCACAGTGCAACAGTCCCGCAATCCGGAGTACGGCACCGATATATTTGCTTGCCCAATCGGAAATTGCCTGTCCCTCGCCAACCAGAAACTTCTCATGTTCCTGAAAGTAATCAGCCATCAGGTCAAAGGCTTTTTCTGAAAGGCGTACCGTGTGGGCATCTCCATCAATCGGCAGAGCCATCAGGCGAAAAATCAAGCTGCGGTAAGCGGCGGTTACTTCGGGCGGAATCGGCTGGGTACGAAAGACCCGGCTGCCAATTCTGGATGGTGGAGACGCATACAGGAAGCGGGCAATTAAGCCCCGTCCGGTCATGGTGGTATTGGACATGATTTCATCCAGCACACTGGGCTGAATAGAGAGGATAGCCGACAGTGCCGGGTGCATGATGCACTCTGCTTCACGGGTCATTCGATCCACATAAATGGCATCTCCACAATGACCTTTCAGCCAGACATCAATGTTGGATTTGTTGGAATACCGTCCTGCCATGATATCAAAGATACCGCCCTCGGTGGAGATCACGGAGAATACTCCGTTGTTGGCCGCCATCAAACTGGTCAGAGCTTCACTGGAACAATCGTCCGCAAAAAAGCGAACCGGATTTAATTCTGGAGTTTCTTCCAGCTGCTCCTGAAGCTGCCGTAGTTCCAGTTCCATTTCCCGACCTTCCTTGCGCTCCAACTTCTTTTGCAGACCGGAGATCTGACGCTCCAGAGCTTCCCGCTGCAAATGGTTTTCCCGTATTTCCATGCTGTGCGCCTTGTTATATTCCTGCTCATACTCATAGAGGAATGTGGTCATATCCCGCATGACGCTGGACTTTCGCTCCCCCGGTGCGGCGATCACCACTGTGTACAAGCTCAAAGGCTCACAGTATCCCGGCGTTCCCTCTATCTTGTATTTTCCCTGTAAGCAGATAGCCAGCACACCCAGGCTGATCACCGCTGCCATGTCCGGGGCAGTCTGACTGTGTTCGGCCACCGCACTCACATAATTCCGAATCACATCCGGAAGAGCGTCTACCGGAAATGCAGGCAGATCACTCCACTGTGGCGTCAGCGGAACAATAGGTTGAAGAACCGGTGACGGCTCCGCTTTTGGAGTGTAGATTTCCCGGCAATGCTCGATTGCCTTCTGAATGGTGATTGCACCATACGTTGTGCCGGATTGCTGCCGGTCCCATTTATCCCGCATCAAACCCGACTGCCGGAACATAGTGTCCATCTTGGCAGCATCCCGTCCTGTCCAAAAGGCGAGATGACTGCACAGCGCCAGATCTGCCTCTGATGGGGACGAATATCCCTTCAGCGAACCGTTCCAAAGGGCTGTGAACGCTGCCCCGTTCTTACTGCTTTTTGCCAGTTGTAGAAGCTGCTCCATGCTTAAATCAGAGTTTTTTGCATTTATTGCATTTTCTGCGCCTACCTCTGGCCTGCGCATGAACTTGTCCAGTAACACTTGCAGCTCCTGGGTCCGGTCACCATACTCATAATCCTCACAGCAGTTTCCGGTCACGGTAACATATTTGTTGGTTGCTCCCGCCACGTACACCTCAATTCCAGCCTGGTGGTTCATAATATAAAATCGTTTGGTATCATACTGAAACCCTTTTGCCGAAAAGAGAATGTGAAGACCGTTTCCGCTGGGGCTGTACTCGGTATAGCTGTGCATTAAGGCCACAATTTCTGCGGCGGTCTGGGTGTAATAGCCGCTGTCCGAAACGCAGTTGTCCAGGTCAATCGCACAGATGCCGTTGAAAATTCCAATTCCAATGCCATCATATCCGCTGGCCTGTACTGCTGTTTTATAAGGTACGAAGCTGGAAGGATCGTTGCTTTTCGCTCCCAGACCGGTTTGCGGCTGGTATGGCACCTTCGTTTTCCTCTCATTCCGTTCCTCATACTTCCAGCAGCAGAACAGACCATTTTGTATGATGCTGTCTGGTAAAGCTGTCAAATTCTATTCCTCCTTAAATAATTGTTGAATTTGGCAGCTGTCGTGTTATAATATCCTTGCTGAGTGATAGTCACACGGCAGCTGCCGTTTGTACTGTCCGTCAAGAGTTCTCATCTGCCAGGATGAGGGCTCTTTTTTTATGCGATTTCCGGTTGGAAGTATCCAATTTCCTCCCACACCTTTCTATCGGGGCAGTAGTAGTTGTACTCGTTAGAGTTTTCCAGCTTGATCGCATAGCCGAATTTCAGGATTCCCTGCTGCAAACCAATGCGCACATACTGGGCATCCTTGTGCATGGCGACTGCAATCTCGGTGATGGGGACATTGCGTCCAGTGAAGGGCGGCAGTTCGACATAAACTTTCTTCTCCATGTGAATGACCTCCTTATTGCTGATATGCGAATTATTAGTTCGTATTTTGATTATAAGTCATCCAAGACCGCTTGTCAACACTAAATACGAAAAAGTTATTCGTATTACGACCTTGTAATTCGCACGACTTCGTGTTACAATACAAACGAGGTGATGACAATGCACAGCAACCCGGCTGAAATTGGCGAGAGAATCAAGGCAGCCCGCAAGGCCGCTCACTTGAGCCAAACGGAGCTGGCACAGCGTCTGGACAAGACGATGCGCACAGTTCAAAAATACGAAAGCGGTGAAATTGAGCCATCCATAGCGATGATCAATGCCATCGCCAAAATCTTAAACATATCTCCGGCAGACCTGATTGGCTACCAGAAACCTGAAATCCAGCTGGACAGCCTGTCTGATGTAATTGCGGTTCTTTACCAATTAAACAAGAAGGCCGGTATCCGGTTCGAAATCGATGTCCAGCGCCCGCCCCACAGCGAAGAATGGTCCTGCTCCCTGAAATTCAAGGGAAATGACCACTCCGCAGAAATGAATGATTCCCTGTGCCTGATTTTGGAAGAGTTCCGGGACGAGCGTGAAAAACTGGAAACCTATTGGACTGATCAAGAATCCTTTGACCGCTGGATTGAAAAAGAACTGGCTTACTACGCAGGTGCCAAGTTGCAGGACAAGGAAGTGGAAGCGCTCTCCGATTTGGAGCGCATTCAGCGGCGCAACGAACTGGATCAGCAGATGCTGGAGAAAATGAAAAAGGCCGCCGAGGAAAACGGCGACCAGGAGTAACAGAGGGTGTTGCATACCCTTTATCAAATTTAATTCAAACGCTGGGAGAAAGGAAGTTTGAGATTTTTTGAGATTACCCAACGGATATGGAAGCGTCAAGAAAATGTCCGGAAAGCGAAGAAGGCCCTATGCAGTGAGGAAAACGGTAGGGTGGCACATCAATCCTGAAACAGGGAAAACCGTTCAGGAACAAATCACCATCGGCTATGCGGCAACCAGAGCAGAGGGGCTACAAATGCTGGCAGAGTACAACAACAATCCCTTTGACATAAAGGCATCCAAAGCCACCTTCCAGGAGGTCTATGAACGCTGGTCAAAGGGGAAGTTTCCCACCATCTCCAAGTCAAATGTAAAAGGCTATGAGGCGTCCTATCGGGTATGCGGAACACTTTACAACAAGGTGTTTCGGGACATTCGACTGATGGACCTTCAATTTGTGGTGGACACCTGCGGGAAGAATTACCCCACCCTGAAAAAACTCAAGGGGCTGTTTAACCAGCTGTATGCCTACGCCATGAAAAACGACATCTGCAACAAGGATTATTCCGAGTTTGTGGATTTGAGCCGGTACAAGGATAAGAACCCCAACAAGCGTGACCGCAACAAGTTCACAAAGGAGCAGATTGCCCGCCTGTGGGAGCTCGCAGAGGACCCGTACTATCAGATCGTGCTGATGCTGATCTACAACGGTTGCCGTATCTCGGAGTTCCTCGACTTGAAGAAGGAAAACGTACATCTGGAAGAACAATACTTTGATGTGATTGCCAGCAAAACCGAAAACGGCCTGCGGAAAGTTCCTATTGCCGACAAGGTGCTGCCATTCTACAAAGCGTGGTACGAAGGTTCTCAGTGTGAATATCTGCTCCACACGCCGGATCAAAAGCACTTTGATTACAGGAACTACTACGACAGTTACTTCACGCCCCTGATGGAGCAGCTTGGATATGACCAGACGCCGCACTGTACCCGGCACACCTGCATCTCCATGCTGACAGAGGCCCATGTAGACCAAACCATGATCAAGAAGATTGTGGGACACTCCGGTGCCATGACGCTCACTGAACGTGTCTATACCCACCTAGATATCGAAACATTGGTGGAGGCAATCAACAAGATCTAAAAGGAAGAAGGAAAAGCCGTGCAGCACAAAAAAAGCAGGAGATACGCTCCTTGCGGAACGATCTCCTGCTTCATAAGGCTTTTGTTTTCGCTTGCGCTTCTTGTTCCTTGTGTGCTCCTTGCTTGCTCCTTACGAAACAAAACGGAACACTTTCGAGGACCACGCACAGCTCCAAAAGTACTGAATTTTCCTGCAAATCGACGTCGTGAGACGTACTGAGAAGTAGGGAAAATTAGCGCTTGCTGAACTGCGGAGCGCGACGAGCTGCTTTGAGACCGTACTTCACGAAACCGAAGCTCGATTTTGCTTGATATTACGCGGTTTTTCAAGCCTTTTGCTCTTCGTCCACCAGTTCTTAAACCCACAATTTTGTGAGCTTTTGTCGGATTTTAACCCTAATCTTTTTTTGATGTGTCGATTGCTCTGTTGATCACCCCATGTAATTGGGCAGGTTTATTATACTTGACTTTAGCGTAAATGTCCATAGTCACCTTGCTGTTTTCATGTCCGGCAAGATACTGTACGGTTTTAGGATCAACCGAAGCATAAATCAGGTTCGTGATATAAGTGTGACGTAATTGATGCGGTGTCACTTGAAAATCCATCGTATATACCAACTTCGGATTGTTCGGCTGATGCTCACCAAGCTTCGGCTTTACCACATGCTTAATCTTCTGCCCATTCACATAGGTGTAATAGCAGCGTTCTTCCGTAGAACGAACTGCTATGTACTTCCACACCCTCACGAACTGAGATTCAGCCAGAGCGTCACCATTCCTGTCAGAGATCACATATTCCGATTTTGACTTTTCTTTTGCCTCTTTCAAACATTCCACCAACTTGCCCGGAATAGGAATGTCCCTTTTAGCTGCTGGCGTTTTTAATTCTGTTGAAATTACCGGACGATTATTCACAGAACGCCATGCTCGCCGTACCGAGATATATGGAGTGGCTCCGTCCAGGAAAACACAATCCCATCGCAGTGCAAGAATTTCTTCTCGCCGCAACCCTGCGTACAACCCAATCATTACGAAAACATACGGTGGTAATCCCCTGATTGTATCCAGAAGAATTTTCACCTGCTCATCCGTCAATGCCTTCTTTTCCTGCTTTGGTGTTCCGCCTTTTGCGGAAAGCGACGCAGCCGGATTATAACTGATGATTTTGCTTTCTTCTGCTGAATAGAAGACACATTTGATCAGCATATTCATTTTGCTGTACAGGGAAGCTGATTGCTTGGAGATTGGAACCAGCAGCAAGCGAAGGTCATCGGTCGTCACTTCGTCCATATACATATCTCCAATAGCTCCAATAATGTATTTTCTTATCGTGCGCTCATATCCGCTCAATGTGTTTTCTCGCACACTCGCCGAACGCATCTTCAACCATTTTTCGCAATACTCAGCTACTGTCGGATTATTCTTCCGGAATATTTCATTCTCGATACTGCGCTTCATCTCAATGGATTTATCGTACAGCTCTTCAGGAGTCTGTGCATATAGCGAAATCCATTTTCCATCCGCATCCTGCATTCGTGTTCTGTAATATTGAACACCCCTCTTCATAATTGTTCCATATTCCGGCACTACTTTTTTTCTTGCCATTATTGCTTCCTCCATTTTCTTGATATCCAAATTGATCTTTGCTCTTTAATTATCCAGAATGCTGCTCCGGTTCTCAAGGATGTCGGCTATAAGTAAAAAGAGCAGGGATTATCCCTACTCTTTTTGATCTCATTCATGAAACGGTCTGGCCTATTCTGCATCCCACAGTGTAAAGGTATCCTCTAATATGCCCGCCAGTTCATCCGGTCGGTTATACTTTGCCTTTGCATAAATGTCCATCGTTATCTTGCTGTTCTCATGACCGGCAAGATACTGAACTGTTTTAGGATCAACCGATGCGTGAATAAGATTTGTAATATAAGTATGCCGCAGCAAGTGTGGTGTCACTTCAAAATCTAAGCTATAAACCACCTTTCCATTATGCGCAGCTCTTTCGCCCAGCACCGGTTTCACCGTATGCTTCACTCGTTTTCCATTCTCATAACGGTAGTAGCTCCGTTCCTTTACAGTTCTGGTCACAATATACTGCCAGAGCCTCTTAAACTGCGTATATGAAAGCGGTTCACCCTCGCTGTTCGCAACAACATAGTCTGATGTGGAAGTCTCCTTTGCTTCTCTCAGGCATTTCGTCAGGCAATCAGGAAGCGGTACATCTCGATGAGCAGCCTTTGTTTTCAGTTCAGACATTATTACCGGTCGATTGTGCTCTGTATGCCAAGCTCTGCACACTGTCAAATACGGTGCTGCTTCATCCAGAAAAACTGAATCCCACTGCAATGCAAGAATTTCTTCTCGCCGAAGCCCCGCATACAAACCAAGCATCACAAATACATACGGCGGCAGTCCTCTTATCGCATCCAGCAATCTCTCCACCTGATCATCAGTCAAAGGGTTTTTCTCTTTTTGAGGAACGCCTCCGTTCTTTCCAGACAAATAAATTGTAGGATTGTCCTGAATCACTTTGCTTTCTTTTGCCGCCGCAAAAATGCTCTTATAAAGTATATTAACCGATTTGTACACAGACGCTGATTTTTTGGATACCGGAACCAGTGCCAGACGAATATCATCTGCTGTAACATCTGCTATATTCATATGACCCAGAGGCTTTATAATATGCCGGTTTACTTTCGATGTGTAATCCGTCAAAGTAGTGGCTCTTACCTGTGCGGATTGTAACAACAGCCACTTTTCGCAATACTCCTTTACTGTGGGGGATGATCTGCGAAATGTATTATCCTCAATCTGCTCTCTCGCTTCGAGCACCTTATCATATAGTTCTTCACGGGTTCTACCATACAACGCCACCCGCTTTCCATCAGCATCCTCAATTCGAGTCCGGTAATATTCCTTACCCGCCATGATGACGGTTCCGTACTGAGGAATCGCATATCTTTTTCTTGCCATCTTCGACACCTCCAAACTTTTAGCTGATATATTCATTATTGCGAATAACCTGCCAATACTCAACGATGTCGAATTTCGCTCCTGACTGTTCTCTTCTTTCGGAAAGTCGGATTGTTATCCTTCGGCCTTGCACGGTGTGTAGACCTTGCAATATACTCCTGAAGTCCAACTTCAGTAAAATAAACACAGCCATTCTCAACATACTGAACGTAAGTGATCAACCCTTCCATTCTTGCATGATCCAAGGTGTCCAGGCTAATCCCCAACATCTCAGCGGCTTCTTTACGCTTAATCAATTTATCCACCATCAAAATTCACTTCCTTTCGGCATTTGCCTTGCCTTTTTTTCTCTGCCTGTTCCGGAATATAATATCCAAGCTGCACTTTCACAGCTTCATCAATTCCGCGCATCTGTCCCTTGCTTACCTTGCCGAGATACCGAATCACACAGGTCTTATCACATGTATCAAGCTGCTCCGCCAATACCATCGAAGATCTTGCCAGCCCTTTTGCCTTCCGAAGAAAATAATGTGTCGGCTGGTTTCTTTTCTTTTGTATCTTCGTTGTCAGAGGAGCAACCGTAATCGTCGGCGAATAAAAGTTGCCGACATCGTTCTGAAGAACCACTACCGGACGAACACCGCCCTGCTTTGATCCTATCGGAACACCAAGATTGGCAAGGTAAATATCTCCTCGCCGGTAAACCCAGTTTTCTTTCATCTGGTTGCCTCCAATCCCATAATCATCTATGGATAAAAGCTGACAGAAAATAATACAAATGCTTTATTCTGACAGCCTTTCTTAAAATATGGTTTCTCTGTACTTTTTCTTGGCACCCCAGAGATCGGGGATTTCTCACAAGCGGCAGTGTGCTTCACTGCTCCATTGGAATTTAACCATCCCGCCTTCTTTATGGCCGGACCGCGAATTACGGAAGTATCATTGTCCCTGACAGGCTTTTACACCACCGTCGGTTGCAATCCGACATTTGCTGCTGCGATTCCGCTTCGCCCCTGTTGGGCATCATGGCGTGCAGTCGAAGGCTCGTTCTGTCAGTAATGTACTTGGAGAATGAGTATTCAATTTTCATAGTTCATCAGCCTTGTTGCCTTAGCTGTAAAGTAAGTATAAAAGAATGCGGTTTTACATAACACGCCGGAAACTGCGACTTTGCCCACCTAATTTTGCGAGTTCACATCAGTGCTTCCTGAAGCTGCGTAATGGCATCCTGCACTTTCTTTTTCAACGCATCCACATCCTGTCTCTTGCCAATGATCAGATAATCCAGCGTTACTCCAAAGAATTCCGAAAACAAAATCATGTCATTATAAGATGCCGATATTACTCCGCGCTCAATTTTGGAAATGCGTTTTGCATCAATATCAATCGCCTCAGCCAGGGCCTCCTGCGTATACCCTTTTGATTTGCGTAATTCCTGAATTCTTGCTCCACATACATGCTGATCGTAATACATACGTTTCTCCTTCCGCACAGCCGGTACAGAACCGGATCGACGGAAGGTCAAAAAAAGAGCCGCATGACGGTGAAGAAAAAATCCTGTGCCGATAAAACAGAACATGGGTATCCCATAATTCTGTCTCATG
>ERZ773241.863-NODE-863-length-31994-cov-16.147093_pt1 | contig 31994 bp, 21 predicted proteins | sample MGYA00580989_ERZ773241 | MGnify/ENA primary metagenome ERZ773241 (study PRJEB29015, sample SAMEA2737804) | human gut metagenome | biome: human gut; feature: human-associated habitat; material: faeces | place: China | collected 2012 ... | reverse complement strand
CGGAGAACCGCCCGGTATCGGTTTATGAGGTTTCCCATGGCTCCTTGTGTCATCTCGGTCTCCTTTATGGGGGGCTTTAATCCGCGAAGAGCGTCCCTGAGCGGGCAGTCCGGTTTCGGCAGACGGCATCTCTGTTGGAAAAATTAAAACCGGCACCATCGGGGCGATTCTGTTCGGATCAAAATATAATTTTTTAAAAATGAAACATCTGAAACTTTATTGTTTTTCCGGGCTGAAAAAAATACGCCTGTGGTTCTATATCAGACAGGACAGGCGTCATCAGTCATCGACGGAACAGTTCCTTTTCCTGCAGAGCGCGCTTCGGTTCAGAAAGCATGGCAGAGCTGCCTGCCAACCCCCTCTCCGGGGACATTCAGACAGGGCTTACGCTAAAATTGCACAGCCGGCCGTAAAACGGCAGCTCTCTGCACGGGATATCAGTGACATTCCTCCACAGGTTGAAAACGGACAGGCCAAAACTGGAAAATTGAACATTTTCCAGTTGGGCAATGATTGTATATACTAAACAGACCCTTATGGTCAACTTTTTTTATCTGAAGATGACAGGTGAGTGCTCACTGTTTCCTCTAAAAAGATAACTTATTTCCGCCTCATCAGCCACCCAGATAGCTGGCTGAGGCATATGACGATCCTGCTTCGTCATCACTCCGTATCAGTTATGTCTGGCACAAAATGCATAACGAGCTCCCCATGTCCTTCAGAGCATCCCCCCGACAGTCTGTTTTTTCAGGCCCTGAGAATCATTTTGATCTTATTCTTCCGGGGCACGGCAGCGTCACTCTTCCGGCTGCTGGGGTGCAGTGATGAATCGGTCTGTCCGGTGCTTCCGATGCGGCGGCAGCGTCACTGTCAGGCGAAAGTTCTGGGCAGGCTAAAAACAAATTAAAAACAGTCTCCCGTTGTCAGCATTTTCAAAAATGTCAGTTCAGTGAAAGAGAACGACCCAGAGGAAGAGCCCACATTAGTGTACAGTCCATTCTCACAACCAGGGCTGTCATGGTTCTGGAAGGCGGCTCCCGCCTGATGACGAAAGAACTGCGCTGAACTTCGTTTTCTGCTCCGACTGTTTCCGGAAGCTGCAAAATTTAAGATAGTTACATGGGTGAATTCAGAAAACGTCCCCTGACACGCTCCTTTCCCTTCCTCACTGCCAATGCCACCTGGGTCAGTGTACGGGGAGAACCGGGCTGCGCCCCGGGGGCAGTCTGACAGAGATATTCCACAGAGGGAAGGAGAAGTCCCATGGGAAAAACGGGACGCCTTCCTCTCTGGCGGCAGGGAGGCTGCCGGAAAACCCGGATTTGCCAGGATAAAAATGGGGAAGCACCATGGCTGTTATGGCCTTCCCCCGGGACTCCGGCGGTTCTGCAGGGCATTCAATCATATTGAAAGGCTCAACAGGGAAGTAAAGTGCCGTTCCAGCGTGATCGGGATCTTTCCCCCTGAAGAGCCTCTGGTGAGGGGTGCCGGTAAACGGCGTTTAGAGGGCCAGAGGACCGCCTGACACAGTCCTGCCTGAAGAAAGTCAGCGGAAACAATCAGGCAGAGTCTTTTTCAACCGGAAACTTTTAAGAATTCCATGAGGTACGAAGCCATAAAGGCGCTGATCAAAACTGCGGAACGCGCAGTCACCCGTTTCCCTCCTGGAGCAATTTACTCTGCTGATTTCCTGTTCAGCATCCTGCGGACCATCCTGTCAAAATCGGACGTGATGTGCTGGGTCTTATTGAATTCGTCATATTCCGCCCCAGCCTTGAGAACTGCCTGTTCTTTGGATATTTTTCCTTTATCGGACAGGATGTCCTAACGGCGGAAGGCAAGGAATTCATTGATACTGGAGGCGAATTCTTTCATGGTGAAGGTTTTTCCCCGCTCTATCAAATCTTCGATATAATCAAAATAGCCAGATACCGTTCTTTCTAATTGCCTGATCTGCTGCATGGTCAGATAATTTTTCGCTATGGTGACATCTGACTTCAGAATGCGGCCTTCCGGGCATTTTTCCAGGTCGTCAGTCCCATATGTTCCTTATGCCGGCCGGCTCTGGCATAGATGATTTCCGCAGCGGTCTGGCCGGTAATGGCATAGTGGAACTTGTTCTGCACCATGGCATAAAATTGACGGGTTACCGGGGAATTCCGGTCATAATCCAGACTGCATTCGGCAAAAATATCTGTAATCTGCTGCCAGATACGGCGTTCACTGGCCCGGATGGAGCGGACCCGCTCCAGAAGTTCGCGGAAATAGTCTTTGCCGAAAGCCGTCCGCCCCTGCTTAAGACGTTCATCATCCATGGCAAAGCCTTTGATCATGTATTCCTTAAGAACGCTGGTGGCCCAGATGCGGAACTGGGTGGCCCGCCGGGAATTCACCCGGTATCCCACGGAGCTGATGGCGTCGAGGTTATAGAATTTGTTTTTTCTTCTGACCTGCCTGGAACCTTCTGTTTGAACTACCGAGAAATCCTCGGTAGTTGAATTTTCATCCAGTTCGCCGTCCGCAAAGATATTTTTTAAATGCAGGGAAATGTTGTCCGGTGTACAGTCAAACAGCCCGGCCATAGCTTTCTGCGTCAGCCAGATGGTTTCATCGTGGAGGACGGCGTTGACAGAAATATTCCGCTCCGCAGAGCGATACATCAGAAAGCGGAAAGTGTTGTCCATGCGGGAGTCCTTTGGGAATAAGGAGAAGATAAGACAGGGGCAGGAACCCCGCACAATATAGCTGTTCTTATTCTTATTCTTAACAGCCAGAGATTCTATGTCCAAAAAATGTGTCAGCCGATCGCTCACTGGACCCACTACTTATTATGGCTCCCCCCTCATCAGCCTCACTGGAAATGATGAGGCAGGCATGTGACGCACCCGCTAGTTCAGACTGACACAGAATGGCGTAAGAGAGCTCCTCAGGTCCTTCAGGCAATGGGTTCCGCGGAGACACTCCGGGAATGAAGATGCAGAAGGACCACACCACGCTGTCAGGAACAACGCCGCTGTCATACGGCAGAGTGTCCGACGGCCTCCCAGGAGATTTTTAAGAGGTCCGGGGGGATGAGGGACGCACTTTTAGTGCCTGTCCTCTTTTCTCCCCAATCTCGCAAAACAGGAAGAGCAGGGGCTCTGACATTTGGACAGGCTCTGCAAAATGGCAGGAGAAAAAGCAGGGCAGGGGAAAAGAAAAAAAGAGGGGACCGCGCGGTCCTGCGCGATCCCCGGGAAAGGAAGGAAAAAACTAAAAAGCCGTCAGTACGACAGAACCATCCTCACCGCTCAGTCCCACAGTAAAACATCTGGTCTGCCCGCTCCCGTCCGTATAGGAGATGCCGTACGAGGGCAGGCTGCCGTAAAATGTCATGCTGACCGCCAGAGGCCGTCCCGGTCCGAGTACGGGAAGCCTGTGCATCTCCTTTACGGAAAACATCAGGTTTCCGCCACTGTCCTCCACAGGGCTCACCCGCAGGAACCGGAAGTCCTTCACGGCTTCGGAAGCGGAAAAGGCTATCCAGACCCGGGATTCCGAGGTGTCGGCTATGAACGTGTCATACCCGCCGTTACCGGGGGTGACGCTCTCGGCACGCGTGGCCCGCACAGGCATGCCGTTTTGCGCGGAAGAGGCGGGCTGGAAAGCGGCAAGGGGAATGAGACTGAGGCTGGCCACGCGCGCGGCAAGGGATTTTTCCTTCCTCTCAAAAGCCTGCTGTGTCATGGCTTCCGCTGTGGCGGGATCCAGTCCCTCTGACGCATTACGGTAATAGCCGGTCTCCCTGGAGGACTCATTCTCTGCACGGGTGAAGAAAAATTCCAGACACTCTGTCCGGCTCTGCCCCCGGGGAAGACGGTATACGCCGAAAATGAACGCCATCACCCCCGCGTATCCCTCTCTGAACAGGCTGCCGTCATCAAGCAGGAAGATCCTGTTCCGGAATGTGCCCTCCATGGCGGGCGCGGGGCTGCCGTCTCTGAGCGTAAAAACGGCATAAAGCTGCTTCCCTGTGCGGGATACGCCGTTTCCCCCGTCAATTTTTCCGATGAGGCATTCCGGCGTCCCGTCGCCATTTATATCCCTGACGGCATAGCCGGTCCTCTCAAGACATTCGGCAGGCGTCAGTTTTCCTGCAGCCTCTATAATGCCTGTCATTCCCTCATCATTGCCATCCTCCGCGGTCCCTGCGCCATCACCGCAGAAGTTTCTGGCGCGGGTCAGGACATCTTCATACGGAGACGGTCCGGCGGGTTCCGCGGCGTTCACGGAAACCGCTGCCGCGAAGACGGCTGCGCAGATTGTCAGAGTGGCAGAAAAAAGACGTGTCACGCGCATAGTTCCTCCCCGTTATCCTCCTGCCGCGCGGAATCGGCCGGCGCGGCAGTGTATTTTTCTGAAATGCGCTTTCCTTTCAGCAGGAAGACGCTTCCTCCGCTTTTCTTCACAGCCCTGAGGCAGGCAGTATGAGGGCTGCCAGAGCCATGTTTTCCCCCGGTTCCTTCAGAAAGGGCAGCCGCCCGCGCCCTTCGTCTTTTCCGGGAAAATCAGGACTCCCGGAAATCTCTTCAGAGAAGAGACGGCTCATACGCAGATTCCCGTGCCGGTCTGCCTGCAGGAGGCCCTTTCCCGGAGAGTGTCCTCCCGGGAAAACGGCCGCGTTTTATGGCATGCCGGCCGGCGTACTGAGGACTGTCTTGTCCTCAGGGAGGGAAACGGCTTCCAGAAGGATGGTGCCGCTGCCGGACTCCGTCGGCATGTCATAGGAGCATTCGCCGAAGGTCAGGCTGAAAAACTGTTCTTTCTTTTTTTCGAGATAGCTGAACAAGCGCCGGTTCAGGGTAAGGAGTTCAAGAGGCCGCCCGTCCCGCGTCACGAAACGCACGGTGAAGGCATGCGAGTCTGCCGCTTCCCCGCCCGTATAGCGGGCCGTAACGGCCCTGAGCCCGCTCCAGGAAAAAACCGATCCCTCCTCCTGCAGTTCGTGGAGAACGAAGGTATCCTTACCGGCAGTGGTCTCATGCCGGAACACATTCCCGGGAGCTTCAGCGTATTCGCAGGACCATTCCAGGCGGACTTTGTTTCCCAGACTGACCGGGCTGCCATGGGAAGCCTTCAGCTCATCGAAAACCGGCATAACCGTGCCGCCGGGGAAAACAAGGGAGAGAGAGCGCCGCTCCGGCCCTGACGCAGGCGAAGATTCCACACTGTAAAACGGGATGCCGCCGGCATGCCCCCGGACGATACGGCATGGGCCGGGATAAACGCGCACACAGGACGGAGCCTGTCCTCCGGAAGAGAGACACAGGCTGGCGGAGGCAAAATCTCCGGCTGCGGAGGCCGGGCAGGTCACGCGGGCTGTCACATCCCCGATGCGCCAGACTGTGTCTTCCGAGCCGGGGCCGCAGTCAATGAGCCCGTCAGCCCCGGCGTCACGCACGGCGCCCGCAGGCTCACCGGCGGAGACGGCCCGGATCGGGGAGAGAACGAAAAAACAGCACACGGCAAGAGAGAGCAGAACACGTTTTGTCATGGAGACTCCTTCTGGTTCCGGGGACGGGGCTCCCCGCTGCGGAAGGCGGGGCGGGGAACACCGGCATCCCCGTACTGCCGCGGAGCGGCCAGGGCATAAAAAGCAGGCACGCGGAGCGGCGGGCATGGAGGGGAAGGACTGGGCACAGGAGAGTACTGCCTGTTTCCCGCATAGCCGGACAATCTTCCAGGAACATCATTTCCGGGACGATTTCAGGCAAAATCATCCCGCGGATGACGCCTGTCCGCTCCTTTTCCCGCATAACAGGATACAGGACAGTGTTCTTTTCAGTGGACGTCCACGGAAGACGCTTGCCCCTGCCGGAAGAAACAGGTTCTTTCCGGATGCCTGGTTTCGCGGACGCCGGAGAGGCAGCCATGACAGCCGCGGCATTTCAGGCGGGCGGAAAAGAAGTGAACATGGAGGCTGGCGTATTCAGAACCGGATTCCGCCACCCGCCCGCATCCCGGCTCCGCAGGCTTTGAAGGCGCCGGAAAGGTCTTCCCTGAGAAGCCCGGGCCGGCGGATAAATGAAGCTGTCCGTTAAGGACGGAACCAGCGGCCGGCATCACACTGAAACCATCCCTTCAGATAGGAGGACAGCATGAACATCCTGCTCCTGCTCGGGCTTCTGACCCTGACCGTTCCCGCTCCCGTCCACGCCGCGGACAAAAGCGGCGAACCTCCCGCCATCCGCTATTTCCAGTACTGGGTCAGATATGGAGAAAAGGCGGCGCGTCCCGGAGGGTATGGCAGTCTCTCCTTCGAGCTGATGCAGGGGCGCATGAACATCTTCGCCCCGGATCCTGCAGGCAATTTCTGCGGCCCGGCTGACAGCTCCGTGATCAGGGATTTCTCCGTCCTCGCGGCGGGTCTTGATCTCACGGACTGGACCGGCGAATCCGGAAAGGATCCCTTCTCCCTGCCTGAGAAGGAAAGGGAAAAGAGCTGCGTCTGGTCGCTGACCATTATCTTCGCGGAAAACGGCAGGGGAAACGCGCCCGGAAAAATCCGGATTTCAGGTTCTGACGACGGCACCGGAGAAAAACGTCTCAGGGCCGAGGCCGAACTCCTGCGCTTCTTCGCAGACAAAGCCGGGCAGGCCCGCGCCACGGCGCCGCGCACACCGGCATCGCTCCTGTACAGCGTGAAAACGGATGGGAAGAATTTCTGGTACACGCTTGACGCCGATGATGGCATGGTCCGGCTTTCCGCCAGAGGGAAGGACAGGAATGTAACAGAATACGTCTCCCCGAAAATCCTCGGGCGTCTGAACGCCTGGATCTCAGAATACGGGATCGACAGATGGAACGGCTTTACAGGAGCGGGGTATACGCGGAACGCGGAAGACGCCTTCACCTTCAGCCTGAGCTTTGATACACAGCAGACGGTCAGCGCTCAGGGGCGCTCAGGCATTCCCGGCGGCACGCCGCCGCGCTTTGCCGGGGCGGAAGCCGAGCTCAGACGGATTCTTGATTCCGCGCTCGGTCCCGCAGCGGGGGATGATGTCTCCGGATTCCCCCTGTCCGGGTTTTCCTATGCGGAAAGCGGCACGTCCCTGGATTCCCATGTCGTTTACAAAATTTACCGCCGCGTTGACGATGGCCTGCCGCATATGATCCTGAGCTTCAAAAAAGGGAGGGATCCCATCACGGAAGTCATCATGGACAGGAAGTCTCTGGAAGGGTTTGCGGACCTCATCCGTGAGCTCGGCCTCTCCTCCTGGAACGGTTTCCGCGGAAATAACCCGAACGTTCTGGATGGCAGTGGGTTCGGTCTGTCCGTGAGCTACCCCGATGGAAGGTCTATCTCCGCGTCCGGTCACAACGCGTTTCCAAAGGACTACGGGAAACGGACGAATGAGCTCTGCCGGTATCTTAACGGGCTGCTGGAAGAAACTGACGGCGCGCGGAATCGCTGAAACGGAGCGCCGGCAGACGGCAGTGGTGAAATCCGGACGCGCTGCTCCGCAGCCATTCCCTTTCTCCTCCGCGCGCCCCGGCAGCCGTATGCGCGTCAGCTGTGAGGAGGCCGGAGCGGACTCCGTTTCACACGCTGAAATACAGCGGGGCGTACAGGCAGCTGACGTAAAAGAAACTGGTGCCGGGGCGTTGCAGACAGATGCAGGGCCGGGGCACCAGTAACGTTCAAATAGAGGTGGAAATTCTGAGGCGCCGGGCAAAGGGCAGCACCCGGTGCCGATAACTATCGGGGCAGAAGACGGCATCAGTAAAACAAAACTTCTGCTTCCGGTGAAGAAATTCTGAAGCGGCGCTTAAACACGGCTCCCGCTCTGTCCCGGAAAAGGAAAGAGGGAAAGTCCTGAAAAAGAAGGCACAGCCGCAAACGCCGGAGCGTTTACTGTACCGTTTCCTCTGCCAGGCCGCGGTTCACGATGCGCAGATACGCTATACGCTCCGTCCAGAGGCTCAGCCTCAGGCTGGAAGCCATATTGAGGTACACGGTTCCCCCTTCCCCGAATCCCAGGGCAGCTTCCTGAACGTATTCGCTGACAAATTTCAGCCAGGCACGCTGATCCTGCCTCAGAAGTTTCTCCAGCGCAGGCGCCTTCGCCCGGCAGTTTTTCATCGTTTCCTTATAGGCAGCGTTGAGGAGACGATCCACCTCACCAAAGCCCTTTTCGAGGCGCTCGCGCGCCTCCATGGGAGAAAGAGCTTCCCAGCCCGCAAAGCATTCTTTCTGAATGGCGCGTGCCTGGCTTTCATACCCGGGCAGAGGATTGTCATCGGCCCCGGCTGCCGCGGGCAGGAAGAGAGACAGAGCGAGGAAAAGAAAGAGAACGCGCATGGAGGCCTCCTGATGATTTGATGGTGCTCCCCGCAGGCGGCGCGCAGGGGGGAAAACCGTTTCCCGGAGACGGCGCATGGCCGGCGGTTTACATTCTCCTGAAAAATATATGACGGACGCCGCCGGGACAATCATCCTGCGCGGTAAAGAACGCTTTCCCTGAAAAAATCATCCCAGCGATGAGGTTTTTCCCCGCGTACAGGGCGGAAAAAAATCAGACACGCCTGGACAGATGCGCCGGACCGCCCTGATATGGTGGGCAGTCTGTCCGGATTGGGACCGGGTGACGGAAAGGCCGGCCTGCCCGTTTCCCGGTCGGCACACAGCCCAGCCACATCACGCGGCACAGGGGAAAAGGGGACAGAATAAAAATTATCTTCTTTTCACGGGACTTCTGTGTCCGGACCTGCCGCACAGTGTTCTGACGCCGCGGCCGGGCAGGGGGAGGTTCAGGGATAATCCTCTGCCTTCCCGGCACGCAGCTAACCTGTGGCGGAGTGACATGCGGCGCGCGGAGCCGCGCCCGCCGCGGGCGGACTGATATCCTGCGTCCCTGCGGGCAAACGCATTGTCATGGAGGGCATGCCGGCCACCGCTTTATCGCGTACATCATCTTCGGCGCGGACCTCATCCGGGGGGGCGCTCCCAGCACTGCGGCCTCTTCTTCGTCCGCGGACATCTGCTCTTATGACGGAGAACGGACCGCCGGCGTTTTTCTTCCGGAGGGGCCTTCATCCGCGATTCTGTCTTCGCGGAAGGCTGGACAAAAATTAAGGTGCTCCCTGAAGGAAAAGAAGGCGTTTAAACGTTATCCGGCCCTCTGAGGGAAAAGAAAGCACGGGGCCGGGGACGTTAATGCTTCTGCCCCCAGGCTGGCGCCCCGGCTTCCTTCATAAGGGGGAAAGCGGATTTTCTGCTTCCGGAGCGCCGGCAGGGCGTTTTCCATGGTGTTTTCGCCCTGAGCGGATCAGGCAAACAAGGACGCCCTTTGTGCATAGCGGAAGCAGCCAGGCGCGGGATAAAAGGAGGAAGAAGAAAAAAAGAACTCCGCCACGAAGGGAAGCCCCGGAAAGGGCTCCCGCGGCGGGGACGCCGTCAGGGCGTCAGAAGAAGGAACGTCATGGAAAATTTCGTCTTTGAAAATCCGACAAAAGTGTTTTTCGGCAACGGATGCGTCAGGGAATATCTCTCCGGACTGGCCGCCCCGTACCAGGGCAGCATCATGCTCGCCTGGGGCGGCGGATCCATCAGGCGCAACGGCGTCTACGATGAAGTCTGCGCCGCGCTCCGCGCGACAGGCAGGAAAATCGTTGAATTCTCCGGCATCATGTCCAACCCCACCTATAAGAAGGTGCTCGAAGGCGCGGCTCTGGCCAGAAAAGAAAATGTGGGGCTCATTATCGCTGTGGGCGGCGGGTCGGTCATGGACTGCTGCAAGGCCATTTCCATAGCCGCGCGATACGACGGCGATGTCTGGAACGATTTCTGGGCGAAGAAGGGCTCCTTCAGGGGGTTTGACCCCCTGCCGCTCGGCATTGTGGTCACCGTCTCGGGAACGGGCAGCGAGTGCAACGGCGGCGCCGTCATCACCAATGAGGATCTTCATATGAAGACCGGCCGCGATTACCCCGAATGCAACGCCCGCTTCTCGCTCCTCGATCCGGCGTACACCTTCAGCGTGCCGCGCTTCCAGATGGTGTCCGGCGCTTTTGACACGCTCTCCCACCTGATGGAAATCTACTTCAGCGCGCCTGACGCGGACAATGTGTCCGACGACATCAGCGAGGCGCTTATGCGCAGCGTCATCCGCAATCTGCGGGCGGCCCTCCGTGACGAAAAGGATTACACGGCCAGAAGCAACCTCATGTGGGACGCCACCATGGCCGAGAACCGCGTGGTGAAGCTCGGCAAGAAGACGGACTTCATGTGTCACATGATGGAGCATCAGATAGGCGCGTACGTGAACTGCAATCACGGCGCCGGCCTCGCGGCGCTCCATCCTGCCTATTACCGGCGCATTTATAAGGACGGTCTCGCGAAATTCGTCCGCTTCGCTGTCAGCGTCTGGGGCATCGAGCGCGGGGACATGGACGATGACGCCCTTGCCCTCAGGGGCATTGACGCCCTGGCTTCCTTCATCAGGGAAATCGGCCTGCCCACCACGCTCAGGGAAGTGAATGTGACCGCGGATACGGATCTCAGGGCCATAGCGGACTCGGTCACGGTCACGCCCGGCTGCTACCGCAGGCTTTCCCACGAAGAAATTTACGATCTTTTCCGCGAGGTTTTTTAGGCGGAACAGCGAATGAACGCGGCGGCCTGAGGGCCGCCGGGAGGAAATATGTCACAGAACTGGCTTATCACGGGAGCGGGGCGCGGTTTTGGCCGCGCCTTCGTCAGCGCGGCCGCAGAAAGCGGCGCGGAAGTGTACGCGGGCGTCAGGCACGTGCCGGAAGGCGATCCCCTGTTCAGCAGCCCGCGCGTGCACCCGCTCATTTTTGACGTCACAAAGCCCGGAGAGGTGAACGCGGCCGTGGAAAAGGCGCTCGGCGAAGCAGGACACATCGACGTACTTATTAATAACGCGGGCTTCGGCATGAGCGGCGCGTTCGAGGAAATGTCCGATGAAGAGCTCCGCGGCCTCATGGAAGCCGATTATTACGGCGTCGTGAACGTCACGCGCGCCATACTGCCTTCCATGCGCGGCCGGCGCGGCGGCACGATTCTGAACGTTGCCTCGCAGGGCGGCCTCATGGGTTTCACCGGGAGCAGCGCCTACTGCTCCGCAAAATTCGCTGTCGTGGGACTGAGCGCGGCCCTGCGCATGGAACTGCAGGAATTCGGCATCCGCGTCTCTGTCCTCTGCCCCGGATCCTTCAGAACAGATTTCCGCAAAAAAGGCTCCATGCGCCATCCGGCCAAAGCGCTGGACGCCTACGACGGAACGGCCGTGCGCCGGGCGTCCCGGTTTCTCGCCGAAAACCCTGACAGTCAGAAGGGCGATCCCGGGAAAGCGGCCCGCTTTATCGTGAGCTTGGTGGAAAGAAAGGAACTGCCCCTGCGCATCCTCATCGGCGCTGACTGCTGCAGGCAGGTCAAAGCCGATCTCAGAGAACAGATCGCGGATATCGAAAGCTACGAGAGCCTGGCTTCGGCCACGGACTTTGCGTAAAACAGCGTCCTTTTCCCAGCACAGCAGAACGCCGCGGAGGGCTTTCAGTCCTTACGCGGCGTTCTGCTGTTCATGCGGGAGAGACGTTTCCTAGCGGTTTCCGGACATGTGTTCTTCCCAGAAGCGGACAGCGTCGTCCATCCAGCCCCATGCGTCCGTGCCGCGTCCCGTGCCGAAGCCGTGGCTGGCATGGCGGTAGAGGTGAAATTCGGCGGGAATGCCTGCCGCGATCAGGGCGTCCGTCCGTTTCCGCATGACAGCCGGGCCCGCAATGGGATCATCCGCGCTCACGACGGCGAAGGTCGGCGGATCACTGCGCGAGTAGAGGCTGTGGCCGGTATAGGCCATGATAACGGCAGAGGGACGGGGCAGGGGATCCCCGCCAAGAGCGGCCGATCCGTACGTCCCCATATCGGCTGCCATGCGCGCCCCCGCTGAGCCGCCCCAGACAGACCATCCGTCCGTGCCCACACCGAGCTTTGCCGCGTTGCGGAAAATCCAGGACACGGCGGCCGCCATGTCGGCGCAGGCCGTCTCCTCGCCGCCTGTGCGGTACTGCAGGATAAAGACGTTGTATCCCCTGGCGCTGATGATTTCCCCCGGAGGCAGGCCTTCATGGAGGGTGCCGACGTAGACGAAGCCCCCGCCGGGACAGATAAGGGCAAAGGGCGCCCCGGGTTTCCCTCTCAGGAAGAAGAGGCCTGTTTTCTCCCTGAGGGACTTTTCATAATAAAAGCTGTAAAAGACCTGCTTTCCCGCGCTGACATCGCGGATAAGCCGGTTCAGTGAAGCCACCACGTCATCGGGCTGCACCGAATGGTGCCAGGGCATAAGCCGGCCGACAGTGCCCAGGGTGCAGAGGGCGTACGCGTCCTCAGGCCGCGGCAGAAGATGCTTCGCGAAGGACCTGAGGGCAGGATGTTCAAGCATATCCTGAAGCGTGTCATCCGCTTTCAGGGGACGGTTTTCCATAATGTTCTCCATACTCCGGACGCTGCCGCCGGACGCGGAAACGGGCGTGCCGGACAAAAAAAGCCCGGAAAGAAGGGCCGCGGACATCAGGAGACGCCAGCGGCAGAGAAGCAGGGAATGAAGCAGGCCGCAGGGACAGGAAACGCCCCGCGGAGCAGTGAGAAAGGGAGGGGCTCCGGCGTACAGCCGCCCTCCGGACTTAACGGGCCGGGGTCTGTGTTCCGCCGTGTCAGGCTTTTCCTCCCATCCGGCGCGGAGACAAAAAGGCCCCCCAGAGGCGCGTACGCGCTTCCCCGGAGAGGCACCTTTCAGAAGGAGATTTTTCATCCCGCGCTAGAAGTACGCGTTATCGATGTCCATCCTGTCAAGGGCGGCGGTGATGTCCGCCATTTCGTCCGCGGAGAGAGAAAGCCCGGCAGCGCCGAGATTTTCCTTCAGGCGTTTCGGGCTGGTTGTCCCCGGAATAGGCAGGATGAAGGGCCCGCTGGCGAGCTCCCAGGCGAGAACTATCTGGGCCGGAGTGGCACCGCGGGCTGACGCGATGTCTTGGAGAAGATCCAGAACGGGCTGATTGTGATCCATGGCCTCAGGCTTAAAGCGGTTCATAAAGCCCCTGAAATCGCCTTCCCGGTATGTGTCGGATTTTGTGAAGCGGCCGCTCAGGAAGCCGTTGCCAAGCGGGCTGTAGGCCACGAAAGCCATGCCGAGCTGACGGCACAGGCCGAAAACGCGTTTTTCCGGTTCACGCCAGGATCATACTGTACTGGTTCTCGACGGCCGCGACGGGGCAGACAGCGTGAGCGCGCAGGAGATATTCCTCCGGAGCGTTGGAAAGGCCCCATTCGGTGATTTTTCCTTCTTTTTTCAGATCCGCCATGACGCCGGCCACAACTTCAGGCTCCACATGAGGATCCACGCGGTGCTGATAGAGGAGGTCGATGTGATCGGTTCTGAGACGCCTGAGCGATCCTTCAACCTGCGCGCGAATGGATTCGGGACGGCTGTCGGGCAGGTTGACGGGCTTCCCGTTTTCCACCTTCTGTCCCGTAATGCCAAACTTCGTGCAGAGGACAGCCCGATCCCGCCTGTCCGCAAAGGCTTCGCCCAGAAGCTCCTCGTTGGCCGTGCCGTAGACAGGCGCCGTGTCAAAGAGGGTGCATCCGAGATCCAGAGCCTCATGCAGAAGGGAAACCATTTCGGAGCGGGGCGCGGGCTTCCCATAGGCGTGATCCATGCCCATGCAGCCAAGCCCGATTTCGGAAGCTGCGATCCGGCCTATAGCGCGGGTTTTCATGACAGAACTCTCCTCAGACGCGGCGTCCCGTCTCATAGGCTTCCTGCATGACAGGTCTGCCCGCAATGGCGCCGGCCTCATACACGCCTTTGCCGTAAATGACGCCGCCTTCCACTGAACCGTCCAGGCACAGGGCGAGGCCGCGCAGACACTGGAGCGTGGTGTCCATAACGGTATCCGAATCCTCGGCTGAGGTCATGATGTTAGTAGAAAGTCTTGTTTTTTATTGTGCGCCAGCGGGCGACGCAGCGGTCGATGAGCGCTTTCATCTGCGCGTCCACAGAGTAAAAATACACGGGCGAAGCCATGACAATGACATCGGCGGCGTTCATTTTGTCAAGGATTTCCGCCATGTCGTCCTTTATGGCGCACACGCCTCCGTGATCGCGGCAGTGGTAGCAGGCCAGGCAGAAACCTATCTTTTTATCGCGCAGGAAAATGGTCTCAACCTTGCTGCCGGCCTCCTCCGCGCCCTGGGCAAACATGCGGCAGAGAGCCGCAGAGTTGCCCTTTTTGCGGGGGCTTCCCGCGAGAATAAGCACGTTTTTCATATCTTCTTTCCTTTCTGCGGCCCAGGGGCCGCGTTTTGCTTCAGGAAAAAGCCCGCCATGAGCGGCGGAGTCCCGTCTCAGCCGGCGTCGGTCCTGACGCTGAGATCCTGCCAGGCCCGGATTTCCGCGAGACGGGCGTTCATCTGCTCCGTCACATAGCGCACGGCAGCTGAGCCGAGCGGCAGGCGGAAGGGGCTCTTTTCCCCTTCGACAGCCTCAATAATCACGCGGCCAGCCTTCATGACATCTCCCCATTTGCCGAGGGGCGTGTCCCCGCTCAGATCCGTCACCCGTATCTTGCGGCTTCCGGCCGTGTCCCTGTAGTCACTGATATTGCCGGCGCTGATATTGATGGAACGGTCGAAGAAGTCTGTCCGGAAAGGACCGGGCTCGGCCACGATCACGCGGATGCCCAGGGGATTCACTTCCTTCCTCAGGCCGTCGGCCATGGCCTCCACGGCGCATTTCGTGGCTCCGTAGAAGGCGGAGCCCGGCGACGTTCCCGCCGCCGCGATGGAGGAGAAGCACACGATGGCGCCATTTCTCACGGCGCGCATGGAAGGCAGCACTTTCCGGATCATGCGCACCGTACCGAAGAAATTCGTTTCGAACTGCCGGTGTATCTCGTCCATGGAGCATTCTTCCACGGCGCCGCGCAGGCAGTAGCCCGCCACACTGGCAAGCACGTCCACGCGGCTGAACCGGGCGAGCGCGGCCTTCACGGCGGCCTCCGCCTGCGCGTCATCGCTGACATCGAGAGGCAGGGCCAGAGCGGTCCCGGGATAGCGGTCTGTAAAATGACGCAGCGTTTCGGGCCTGCGGGCCGTGACAACGGCCTGATCCCCGTGTTCAAGAACCGCTTCAGCGAGTCCCTTTCCAAGACCGGACGAACAGCCGGTAATAAGCCATGTCTTCATAGAGCTATCTCCTGGTTTGTCCTGGCGGATGCCCCCTGAACGGAACTCTCCGCGCATACGGAAATACCCCTGGGAAGGCGCAGTCAAAAGAGGAATTCCTGCCGCTTCTTTGCCTGATCCGCTCACTGCCCGTATCCGCCCGGTCCATTTCCCATAAAGCCTGCGCACGGTCCTGATCCGTTCCGGCTCTCCTCCTGAAGTTCCGCTTCCGCCGGAGGCGCCGGCCTGCGTTGGTACCCAGAGTATGGCGCGGCATCCATTCCCCCAAGCGATCGCTGAGAGGTGCCTGCGGACACCTGCCTGACGCGGGGCATACCAGCGGCACGCAGAGAGGTGCGGGAAACGCTGCTCCCAGCCATCTTAAGAATGATTCCTTCCGGTTTTTTGAGAAAAAAACAGAAAAATTAATCCCCCGGATGAAGCGGATATTCTGAGAGTGTGCTTTATCTGAAGCCAGCACCATGAACTCTTCAGCCGGAAAGAGCGTCTGAGTCCCGGAAGGTGAATTCAGAACCGCTTTTTCTGAAACCGGGGGCCTGAGGGACTGCCTCCGCGGCTCTCTGAATGCCGCCGGAACATGCCGGTCCGCGTGAACAGAAACGCGCAGGCGCCGCGGATTTCAGCAGGCCGGCATGGCGGAACGTCCCGGGCGTCAGCGGTCTGGATGTTACTGCGCGGAAAAGCCCATGGCCGGAACTCCGTACTCGTCCTGATGCCCTAAGTGAAAAACCGGAAACCTCTCTGCGTCATACCAGGGAAAAGGAGATGAACCCATGAAAAAAACCTGCTTTTTCATTCTGCCGGCACTTGTCCTGTTTCTTTGTTCCAGCGCGTTCGCGCACAGCGCGAAAGAGCTTCCCACACTTGATCAGGATAATCCTCTGTCCGCCGTCTGCACGGGCAGCGGGGTAAGCCTCCGGGCCCAGCCCTCATCCGGCGGGGAAAAAATCGCCACTCTCGATAAAGACGAAGAGCTCTGCCTTATCGGCAGACAGGAAACAAAAGAGGAATATCCGTGGATCTTTGTTATCTCACAGGCAGGATTCAGGGGCTGGGTGTACGGCAGGTTTGTTTCGTTCAGTGACGCCGCGCTGACGGAGAGCGGGCGGTTCAGGGCCAGGTTCGACAGCAGTCTGTGTTTAAATCACCTGGACGCGTTTACGCGCATTGCGGGCATTCAAGATAAAAAGGCTGAAAAGAGCGGGGTGGGGGAAAACGATCCCGACGCTCCCCATTATGCGGATACAAAGCTGGTATATCCCGAAGGATTTACCCTGTATCTGATGGATGGGGGGATTCTTCTCACCGTTTCCCTCGACAAAAAAGGATATAAAGCGGCCGGCCTCCAGGCTGGAGACGCCATTGACAGTGAAACCCTCCAGAAATTCAACGCCAATATGACTTCCATGGGATGGTCCTCCATGCAGGCCGTGGACAGCGGGACATATAAATGGGTCCTGGAAGCTATGGTCGACACAGCGAAGAGGCCGGTTAAGCATTTTTCCATCACGGCTGAAGACGGAAAAATCAGGCGCATCACCTGGGGAAACTACGTCATCGATTAACGGGGGTACCCCAGGGGAAGCCCCCCCGCACAACGGTACGGGCTCTGGCCGGATATGAACGTGCCATGCCGGAGCGGCTCCACGGCTCCCCAAACCCTTCGTTAAAAAAACATCCGGACGTTCCGGAATTTCGTGAGCGCGTGCCTCTGTCTTTCGCCGGGACACGCGCTCGCTTTTTTTATCTTCCCCGCGGCCTGCTCCCGTGGGAGTGCAGGACACAGCACGGCCGGGAGTGATGCAGAGACGAAGGGGAGATCCTCTGGTCCGGACAAGCACCTCGGCTTGCGTCAGTTCCCTCCACGCAGCGGAACAGGACGCCCCATGTTCACGATGAAGCCTCCTGAAAGGCCCCCACCGCCAATGACGACGCTGTGGCTGACAGAGGAACAGAGATGAAATCAGGCAGAGATGCTGTCGGTGGCAGGGCACCCGCCCCTCATTCACTTGCAGAATCCGCGAAAAAAAAATCATCCCAACAAAAATTTCCGGGCGGGGTATGGAAATAGCTCTGGCAGCTTTGTAATAATTGTCTGGTGTTGCTGTAGCCGGAATATGTCGGCTACCATTTCAATCGTAAGAGCCGTATTTCCAGGTTAAAGATAGGCTGAGCCATGGTGTTTTCCTTCAGGTTTTTGTGTATTTCGCAATCTCAACGCACCGGAGGCGTCCCCATGGCTTAATTTTTGCATAAGAATGTACTCTCACTATATAGGCTCTAAAATTATCTACGATGTTGCCATTGACTACACCATCGTATTTGACCAAAAATACCAATAAAATTTTTCAGAAGATCTTACGCCTTATGCCGAGGAAGGAAAGCAGGACGGACTACGCCAAGAAAACTCTGGAATCGGAATTAGACAGAGGACTGAATCTGCCAGCGGGGAGAATATTGGATGAAAGGATCTGAAAATCAGCTTTTGACATTCCTAGAAGGGGCTAACAATCAATATATAATCCCTGTATACCAGAGAAAGTATGACTGGAAGAAAAAGCATTGCCAGCAACTGTATGAAGATTTGAAGAAAACAATTCAAGAGAACAAGGAGAGCCATTTTTTTGGGAGTATCGTTTCCCAGCTTGTTCCAGAAGGAAGTAAAGTTAATTACCACATTATAGATGGCCAGCAGCGGCTGACTACCGTTATTCTGCTCCTTTTGGCTATCTGCAATATGATCAAAACAGGAGAAGTAAAACCCAACAACAGTGCTCTCGATGAACAAATTATGGAGCGGTTCATCATTAACAAATGGGCTAATTCCGGGAGCAAAATCAAACTGCGTCCAGTAAAAAATGACAAAAGCGCTTTGGAAAAGATTGTGGCAGGAGACAAGGCAGAATATGACCGAACCTCTAATCTGACCATCAATTATGAGTATTTCTGTGAAGAAATCCTGAAACAGGAAATGTCCGTGGATGAACTGTTCAAGGCAGTTGACAGGCTCCAAATCATTAGCATCACGCTGGATCCTGCGGATGATCCCCAGCTGATCTTTGAAAGCCTGAATTCCACCGGCCTGGCACTTACGGAAGGGGATAAAATCCGGAATTATATTCTGATGGGCCTTACACCTCAAAAGCAGAAATTGTATTATGATGGATTTTGGACAAAAATTGAACAATGCACAGGAAATGATGTAAGTGACTTTGTCCGTGATTATCTTAGCATCAAACAGCTGGAGACACCGACTATCAGAACTGTGTATCAGACTTTCAAAACATATGTAGAAACAAAGAAAATTCCTCTGGACAATCTCCTCGTTGATATGCTGCTGTATGCCCGGATTTACAGGAAACTGCTCCAAGGGAAAAGTGGCCTTGGCTGTCCGGCTTTGGATGACTGCATGTACCGTCTGAAAAGGCTGAAAATCAAAGTTGCGGAACCATTCTTTATGGAAATTTTCCGGTTGCATCAGGAAGGAGAGCAACTGTCTGTGGAAGATCTTACTCGTATCTTTCAAATAATTGAAAGTTACCTGTTCCGCCGAAACATTTGTGAAGTGCCCACAAACGCACTGAGTAAACTATTCCTGAATTTGAACCGGGAAGTTATTCGTTATGACAACACTACTGATGACTATGTAAACAAGCTCTCCTATGTGCTGCTCTCTAAAAAAGAGCATAGCCGGTTGCCAGACGATGCAGAATTTGCAAAGGCTCTGGCCACCAAAGAAGTGTATCGGATGCGGGGAAAATACAAGGACTATTTGTTTGAACGCTTTGAGAACTACGGAACCCTGGAAGCCAAAGATGTGTACAAGTTCCTGGATAACGGAACGTACTCCATAGAACATATCATGCCTCAACATTTGACCCCAACATGGACCCGGTCTCTTGGCCCTGATGCAGCTAAAATACATACAGACTGGCTGCACTGTCTGGGGAATCTGACGTTAACTGCTTACAATTCCAATATGAGCAATGCCTCTTTTCAAGAGAAGAGTGATGGAGAACGAGGGTTCAAAAAGAGTGGCCTGCGAATGAATCAATGAATTGCAGGCAAAGCAAAGTGGGGTTTAAAAGAAATGCAAGAACGCAGTGCTGGAATGGTTGAACTGGCAAAAAAAGAAATTTGGCCCATGCCAGCTACTACCTTCAAACCCTCTAAAAAAGAATGGGACTCTTGCTCTCTGGAAGATGAAGATTTCAAATTGGAGGGGCGGTCCATTGTCAAGTACAGCTATCGGAATATAGAAACACCCGTTTCCAGCTGGATAGACATGTTTGAACATGTGGTGAGATACCTGCACAATGAAGATAAAACCATTCTGCTAACTCTGGTTGACGGTTCAGATGTTTCTGCCAATCTAAGAAACTATTTCAGCAATAATCCTCAGTCATTAAAGAGTTTTTTAAAAATTGACGAAAATCTCTATGTAGAAAAAAACACAAGTACATCTATAAAAATTTCAATCCTACGCCGTTTGTTTGAACTGTTTCACGCAGATCCTGCAGATTTGGTATTCTATCTGCGGGACAGTGACGGAGCAGGAAACCAATCAAACGAGAACAGCGGGCAGACTTTTCGACCGGTTCAGGAAGGAGCTATTGATGATGCAAAAGTGGCCGTCGATGCTTCAGAGGATAGAGTTCCCGAGTCTTTTGACAAAGGAGAAACTCGCGGCAGGAATGATGGTGAGATGCTTCACCTTTCTTCAGGATCTGCAGATGCCCTTGGGAAAGTTACCGCAGAAGGATTTTTAGTTTTACAGGGGGCTAAACTTAATGAAACTAAAAAATCCATGAGCGGTAGAATGGCCAGGCTGAGGGAAAAATTGCTGAATGAAGGAAAAATAAAGAACTGGGCGACCACCGAGGATTTGTCTTTTCACAGCTCCTCTGCAGCTGCTGAATTTATAGTAGGATGCAGTGCTAATGGCCGCAAACTCTGGAAAAATCAGGATGGGAAACCCCTCAAAGAAATTGAAGCTGAAAAGAATAACACTATCTGACAGAGGAGGTGGCAGGCCCACCCTCAAGTGCAGCAGGAACTTCAGTTTTGCAGATTGTTGCACCGACACTTCCAGCTTCCGGAAATCTCGCCCGGCCCCGGTTTGACGGCATCGGAAAGCGGATAGGAATCGATCATGGGACTTTCAGCCGGCGTTCCTGTCATGGCCGAAAGGAAATCTGCCATGGGTTCCCTGTCAGCCCGCTCTTAGATTGTGTTTGGCTTTTTGATTTCCTGCGGCTCATGTCTGTGCTGTCCAATTTAAGCCTTACCTGAAAGACTCTGTAAAACATCCAGACGCCCCGGAAATTCGTGAGCGCGTCTCTCTGCCTTTTGCCGGGATACGCGCCCGCTTTTTTTATCTTTCCCGCGGCCTGCTCCGTGGGGAGCAGGGCACGGCGCGCCTTACGGCGTGGTTCAGAACAGGCAGAGAAATCCCGCTCCGGACCGGGATCAATCCACTGCAGCTTTGCGCCACTCCTACCGAAGCTGGCTGGACAGCACGTACCTGAGAACCGCCGCTGCCCGTGCCGGAACAATCCCGGAGCGGCCCAGCGGGGAGGCAGGTCATTTACGTCGTGAATCCAGGAAGCCGGTTCCCGGCGTGCCCCCTTTTATCCGGTCTGGCAGGGAAAAGAGAAGAGCGCCGGGCAGAAGCCAGGCGCTCCATGATCGGGCAGCTTATCATCCGTCGGGTTCCGCCCGCCTGTGAGGCAGGCGGAAACATATCCGGAGGAAGGAAGGAGGATTAACGCTGGGAAACCTTTACATTGCTGTCGAAGCCGGTCAGATCGGCGTCCTTGAACTCACCCCTGCCGACGCTGAACTGCTTCAGGGCGGGAAGCTTCTTAAAGGCATCAAGGCTGGTGAGACCGTCAACCTTCTGGAGGGTCACGGTGGACAGGGCGCCAAGGCCGCTGACAGCCTCAAAATGACTGACTTTGCAGTCACTCACGCGCAGATTCTTCAGGCTGGTGAGCTTTGAGAGGAAAGAAAGGTCAAAGGGCTCACTGCCATTTTTATTAAGTTTGTAACAGTTCAGCTGGGTCAGGGCGGTCAGGCTTCCCATGCCGGAAGTCTTCACGCCATCAAAGGAGGAGAGTTCCAGTTCCTTAATCCCCCTGAGGCTGCCCATGAAGCTCAGATCCACGGGTCCCTGCTTTTCGTTGACGCCGTTCAGAATCAGTTTTTCAAGACCGGTCAGACTGCCAAGGGCCTCAAAGCCGCTCACGTCCTTCACGCTCCACAGCTTAAGCCACTTCAGGCTGGTGGCGCCGGCCAGGGTCTTCAGATTCACCGGAACCTTCATGCTCCAGATCTGGAAATTTTCCACCTTGCTCCTGGCCAGGGGAGAGTAGTCAGTCACATACTCAGCGAACACATCGAACTTTTTCAGGTTGGGCAGGCCGGCAACCCAGGAAATATTATCGAGCCTGGTGAGGCCGCCTTTGAGTTCCTTTACCTGGGTCAGTTTGCCGAGTGTGTTGAAGTCTGCGTCCTTAACGGCGTAGTACATGAAGCTCTCAAGCTTCGGGCATCCGGCCAGGGCGCTGAAGTCCTTCACCTGGGATCCGTAGAAGCTCAGCGATTTGAGGTTCTGAAGCTTGGTCAGCGCGCTGAGGTCGCTCATCGTGCAGTACGTGAGCTCCAGGCTGGTCAGGCCGGGAAGAGCGGTGATGGGGGAGAGATCCGCGAAAACACCGTGGCTGATACGGGCCGAGCGCAGACCGGGCAGGGAGGGAAGCCCCTCCATGGAGGTCAGCGAGGGGCCGCCGGAAACGGCCAGGCTGTTAATTTTCGTCAGGCCGCTCATCCACTTCAGGTCCGGTCCCATGGCGTCGCTGGCAACCTGGAGCTTTGTCAGGCCGGTCAGGCCGGACAGCGGGCTGAAGTCCTTCACTTTTTCAGCGCTGAGAGTGAATACAGTCAGTTTTTTGAGTCCGGCGACGGGCGCGATGGACGTCAGCTCTTCGCTGTTTTCAATGTTCAGTGTGCGGAGTTCAGGAACAGCGGCACAGACTTTCTGCAGATCCACGTCCTTAACGTTGTTCAGGGTGAGGGCCAGCTTTGTCATGTCCGCGCCCTTCAGAGCCTGCACGGCGGCGTCATCGGCACCTTCGTTAATGGTAAACTTATTGCCTGACTGCTTGAACGAAGGGGCCGCGTAGGCTGAGCCGGAGAAGATTCCCAGCGCGATGAGGGCTGCGAGAAGTGATTTTCCTTTCATTGCAGATGCTCCTTTGTGTGAGTCAATGGAAAGGCCGGTAACGCATGAAACGCATGCGGCTGTGAACAGATATCTCCCCTCCTTTCCGGACTGCCGCCGGAACATCGGAGATTTTCCGCCATCGCATCAGAAAGCAGGCCTCCACGGACACCAGACCGGACTGAAAGACTCCCCTGACCGTGGAAAAACCGGGCACGGGACAGCCGCTGTCGAAACCGGATTCATTCTCTGCCGATACGCCGGAGGAGATACGGCAGACGACACGGTGACGTCTTTTGCCTTTCTTCTACCTTAAAGGAAGCACCGCTTCTTCATCCTCCTGATGAATTACCGTAAATACAGCTGCCGAAAAACAAATTTCATCTGCACGATGAGAGTATTTTGCGGGAAAAAATACACCCGGCATGGACCGGGGCGGCCCGGAGAGGGAAGCGGCATCGCGCAGGAACACGGGAAGGGCATGGAACAGTATCCGGGAAAAGCGCGCCGCCGGAGGACAGGACGATGATTTCTCAAAAAAACTGGCACCCGCGGCCGAAACAGCTCCGGGGAGGCGTATTCCGCCACGCGGGGTGCGCTGGCAGAACGTGCGCTTTCTGTTCTGCCCCCGCCAGTGTCAGCCGCGAATCCCCCGGGGGCGTGTGATGTAAGAAGCCTCCTCCAGGGGCAAAAAAAAATAGACCCCGGCACGTAAGCGCAGGGGTCTTACAAAAAGCCTCTGAGGCTTTTTTGATGCTGCCCGGACTTTATCTGCCCCAGCGGCAGCCATCAACTCTTTTCCGCAGGAAACCAAATCCCTGAAAATAGTCCGGCTCTTCCGAAACGCCTCCGGGTGCTTCTACAGCCGGCCATGAACGGAGTTTTCCTGTCCGTGGCCGGCGGAAGAGCTGGAAAAGAGCTTCCGACACTCTTCCCAGTGGGCCTCTGATGACGCTGCGCACCCCCTGGCTTCTGGCTTACGCGGAGGGCTGACGGAGAATTTTCGCCGGCACGCCGCCCACCACGGCGCCTTCGGGGACATCCTTCGTCACCACGGCTCCGGCGGCCACGGTGGCGCCGTCCCCGATCGTCACGCCGGGAAGAAGGATACTTCCGGATCCTATCCAGACGTTTCTGCCCAAGCGCACGGGAGCCATGTGGTGATCCATGCGCTTTTCCGGGCGAAGCCCGTGATTTATGGTAGCAATGACCACGCGGTGGCCGATGAGGGTGCCGTCGCCGATACTGATGCCGCCCTGATCCTGAAAACAGCAGCAGGCGTTGATGAAGACATTTCTGCCGATGCGGATGTTTTTGCCGAAGTCCGTGTAGAAGGGCAGAAACATTCTGAAGCTTTCATCAATGTTCCGCCCAGTGATGCGGCACATGTATTCACGGATTTCTTCCATGTCATGCACGCCCGTATTGAGCTCCTGGGTGAGCCTCTGCGTCTCCAGCGACCATCTGTGCATGCAGTCGTAGGCTTCCGTACCTGCGGTAAGCGTTTTACCCTCACTGAGATATTCAAGCAGTTCTTCAAGTTCCATATTTTCCTCCAGGAAGGCGCCGGAGCGCCGTTCATGCCGCTCCCCGGGGATTATCCGGAGGAAGCTGACGCTCCTCCTGTGTAAAGGTATAGGCAAAAAAGAGCCAATACTTATTGTTCATGCCTTTTTATGCTTTTCAGGCATGGCATGGATGATGGGAGCACCCAGCAGGAAGGGGGAGGTAACCTCTCTAAAACCGGCAGTCCCTGTAATCAATCGCGGCCATACCGCCGCCCGGCCGGGCGGGAGACGCGTTACGGCCGTCTTATTTTTTGTCAGCGGGGATGCTGCAGTCCCGGCGGTCCCGGGGCAGTCCGGATGCTCCCGTACTGCCGGTATTCTTCCCTCCGGTGCTCACAATTCTGCGAAAACTCCGCGCTGCAGCCCAGAGCCCGGAGGAGGGCGGCACAGCTCAGAAGATCAGGCTCTCTCCATCCGCCGGGATAAGCACGCGCCGCGCGAGCCCCAGTTCCTTCAGGGCGGCGCGCAGGGTTTTGCGGGTCAGCCCGGCCTGCACGATGGCGTCCATGTGCGTGATGACGATGGCGGCGTCCGGGCAGGCCCGGCATACCTCAGCCACATCGGCGGCATCCATATTGAGACGTCCTTCCGTTATGAGGCTGGCGGCGCAGGCGCTGAGCACGATGACGCCCGGCTGATAGGCCCTGAGCGTTTCGGCAACGCCTTCGTACCAGATGGTGTCACCGGCGAGATACAGCGTCTTTTCTCCGGGGTATTCGAAAATGACACCGCAGGTGGGACCGCAGGGCACAATGGTACCGCTGCGCGCCGGCGCTCTGCTCACATGAATGCGGCGGTAACAGGACGTGGACGAGAGCATGCGCACGTGCACAAAGCCTGAACGCCTGAAGGCGCGTACGTCTTCCCTGTTCTGCACGTACATGACAAGCTTTCTGTCCAGCTGGCCGCCGGGGCGCCCGTCCGCGTCCATATCAATGTGCGTGGGATGGATGTGCGTCACGACGCAGGCGTCCACGCCCGCGAGGATTCTGTCCGCGGGGAAGGGCAGGGGGCAGAGCGGGGCATCGCCGCTTCCGGCCGCTGTATGCCGTGACAGAAAATGCGAGGCCGTGTAGGGGCTTGGCTCCCCCTCGGGCGCGAGCCAGGGATCCACTAGAAAGGTTTTGCCGCCGTACGTGACGCGCATTGTGGCGTTGCGAATCTGCTGGATAATCATGTCCTTCCCGTCTTCCCGGTAATACCGTACCGTACCTGATTCATCTTCATATCATAGCTGATAGAAACTTCATTATCCAGTCCCGGCTGTGAGTATTTTACCCTCCCTGCCGCTAAGGAAAGCAGTTTCCCTGACTGCAGAATATGCGTCGGGGCGGCATGCCGGCAGCAGGAAGGGCAGCCCGGTATCCCTGAGAGATACCGTGTGATCAAAATCAGAAAAATATTATTTTTACTGATAAATCTATTTTTCGATATTGCTACAAATATAAAAATCGTGTAACTAACAACCCGTTACTACTACGGGACGTCCCGGTGTCGGCCAGCTGCTCATACCCGCCCGCACGCGTACCCATGCCCCGGTAATCACGTAAGGAGTTGAGTATATGAAAAAAATGCTGTTCACGGCCCTGGCCATGAGTCTTTTCTTCGCTGTTCCCGCCCATGCCCACTTCGGCATGGTTCTCCCTGACAAAAACGTGGCCATGGAGAAGAAGGACGCCGACATCAGCGTCCAGTTCATCTTCACGCACCCCTTTGAAGGCAAGGCCATGGATCTCGATGTTGAGAAAGCCCAGGTCTTCAATGACGGCAAGGCCACGGATATCACCTCCACGCTGAAGCCCGAAACCTACAAGGGCAAGAAGGCCTTCAAGACCTCCTACAAGCTCGCCAAACCCGGTGTGTACACCATAGCCATGACTCCGAAGCCCTACTGGGAACCCGCCGAAGACAAGTTCATCATTCATTACACCAAGACCGTCGTAGCCGCCTTCGGTGAAGAGGAAGGCTGGGATCAGCCTGTGGGCCTGCCCGTTGAAATCGTTCCGCTTTCCCGTCCCTTCGGCCTTTATGCCGGCAACACCTTCCGCGGCAAAGTGCTCGTTGACGGCAAGCCCGGCGCCAATCTCGACGTTGAAGTCGAATACCTGAACGGCTCCGCCGGCACCTTTACCGCTCCCAGCGACTATTCCGTGACTCAGGTCGTGAAAACCGACGAAAACGGCATCTTCACTTACAGCACCCCCTGCGCCGGCTGGTTCGGCTTCGCCGCCCTCACTGACGGTCCCAGCAAGATCGCCTTTGAAGGCAAGGACCGCGACGTTGAACTCGGCGGCGTCTTCTGGGCAAAGTTCGACAGGATGCAGCCTGCCAAGTAAGGTAGTCTGAAAAAATTCCTTCCCATACCCCCGACGGAGCTTTCCGGAGGGGGCTTTTTTCTGCCATCCGCACAGGTTCACAGAACAAAAAAATATTTTTTCCATCTGCGTGCAAAAAACTCCGCTCTATTATTGCTATTTTTACTATAATTGTGTTACGAATACATCAGCCGTGAAACAGGGTTTTATTCTGCGGGAAATGCCCTGGCCTTTATTCCCGAAAGGCGCATTTCTTTTTTCTCCCGTGTCCTGCCTCCCCCATACGGCAGGACGATTCAATTATCCCTCCTGATCCCCCCTGCCGGATGTGCCTCTCCCGCAGGGGGGATACTTTTTACCCCTCCCGCCAAAAACCTCCGCAAAACCGCATGAAGCACTTTCCTGTATTGCTATCTTTATAAATTACGTGTTACTAATACAAACCGTCAGGCCATCCCCGCGTCCCGAGGGAATGGCCGGGCTGACGGGAAGTTCAGTCAGAGCCTGGACTTCCCTGACTTCCCGCCCCTTTTCCCGGGCGTTTCCGGAAGGGGTTTTTCATCCGATATTCCCTGTCACCAGGGATCTGCCCAACGGCAGTCTGTCCATACGGAAACGGGATCATCGCTTTCCGCGCGAAGCGGGAGGGGAAAAGCCGCGGCGTACTGCCCCGTCTCCTCCGGGGGCGCGCCCCCATACGGGGAGGGAGTTTTTATTCCATGCATATTGCTGAAGGTGTTCTTTCCGCACCCATTCTCATCGCAGGCGGCGCTGCCTGCGCGGCCGGGCTCGCCGTGGGCCTCAAACGCCTGCTCACGGACAGGCTCGCCACAGTGGCCATCTTCTCAGCCACGTTCTTCATCGCCTCGCTTATCCATGTCCCCGTCGGCCCGTCGAGCGTGCATCTGCTCTTAAACGGCCTCATAGGGCTCATCCTCGGGTGGGCGGCGTTCCCGGCCATTTTCATCGGCCTGCTTCTGCAGGCGATTCTTTTCCAGTTCGGCGGCCTCACCGTGCTCGGCTGCAATACCGTGAACATGGCCCTTCCGGCCGTTCTTTTCGGCATGGCAGCCAGACCTTTCCTCACAAAGGGGAAAGCCATGCAGCTCACCGCTGGTTTCCTCTGCGGCGTTCTGTCTGTCTTTGGCGCGGCGCTCCTCACCGCCCTCTGCATGTTCTTCACGGACGAGGGCTTCCTGACTGCGGCCAAACTGCTCTTCATTTCGGAAATCCCGATTTCCGTTGTTGAGGGACTTGTCACCATGCTCACGGCCGCTTTTCTCATGAAAGTCGATCCCGGACTTCTGCTTGGCCGCTCCGGGAAGTAGGCAAACGCGCTCCGCCCCGAACCTCAGAAATCCGATGAAAAGGTACAGCCTTATGAAAAACAGGAAACACATTCTCTTTCAGGCAGTCTTCCCTGTCTGCCTGGCCGTCATCCTCTGCGCCTCGCAGAGTTTCGCCCACCGCATCAATATCTTCGCCCTCGTGGAAGCCGGCCAGATCCGCGTGGAGTGCAAGTTCTCCAAAAAATCTCCCGCCCAGAACTCCCCGGTCACTATCCTGGATAAGGCTTCCGGAAAACAGCTCGCCCTGAAGAACACCGATGATCAGGGCATAGCGCTTTTCCCGGTTACCGCGGAAATGAAGTCCGCGCCTCTGGGGCTGATCGCGCACATTAATGCCGGCGAAGGTCATGAAAACGACTTTGAGATTGAAAAATCCGAGCTCGATGGCGCCTCCGCTTCTTCCGGAACGGAAACGGCTCCCGCTCCGGCCGCGGCTGCGGCTTCCCCCTCTGAGCCGTCTACGCCGGCGGCTCCTTCCGTCTCCGCTGCTTCTTCCGTGCAGATTCCCGCTGACAGCGTAGCCGCCATGTCCCGGCAGGATCTCGAGAAGCTTATCAGCACCGCTGTGGACAGACGCGTGACGCCCCTGCGCGTCATGATCGCGTCCCAGGTCGAAAAAGGCCCCGGCATAACGGAAATTCTCGGCGGCATCGGCTGGATCCTCGGCATCTTCGGAACAGCGGCCCTCTGCCTCAGCCGCAGAAAGAAGCAGTAGAGGCTACAAACCGTCCCTGGCATTTCCGCCCTCAGGGGACACTGACCGCATTCCTTCCCTTCACAGGAAGTGCCTGAACCCCGGACAGATAATCTGTCCGGGGTTTTTTCGTCTCATAACGGATTCTGTCCCGGCCTGAAGATAACGGGCAGAGATACACGGGAAAGCCGGATACGGTCATCAGCGGTCCGGGAGAATCAGAGAGAGAAGGGGACCCCGCCGTATCACGAGAAGGCGGAAATCTGCAACCGGCCTCCGGCCCGGCCGCATCACGTATCCGGCAGACGGGAACGGCGGCAGGGATTTTTTCAGTCAGGATACAATGAAATATTTGCGGCTGGCTGTAACGCGATGCCGGGCACACAATACGTGATGAAAGACAGGCTATCGCAGCAGCGTCAGTCCCCCCGACAGGAATAGGGGTGCTCTCAGGCGCGCAGAATAGAGCCTGTTCCTGGCCCGCGGCCAACAGAATCCTGACACGCCGGCGCTGTCAATGTGTTCAGCAAGCCGCAGCTCCATGCGGTCCTGCAGCGCACGAACAGCCCCTATGACAGCCCCAAAGCTCCAGATGAAGATCGTCATTTCCCCGGAAACTGCGCATCACAGGCGCGCTGCGGGCAGCGCCATAAAACTAATCTGCATTTCCCCGACACATCCGAAGAAAGAGGCAGGGCGTGCATATTCTCAGCGCGAGCCGTTTCCTGAAAAATCCCGGAGACGCGGCCTGATCTGATTTCAGATAGGGGGGCTGCGCAGGAAGAAGACAGGTTCCGGGAGCGCAGGGAAGAGGCTGTCTCGTAAGAGACAGGAACTGCAAATATATGTACTAGATACAACAAAATGTCTGATTTTTTTGAACATAGCACGTCTTCTCATCTCAGAAAGGCGTTTTCTGCCAGAACGAAGAGACATTAAAAATTTTCTATCTTTTATTCACATCATTGAATTTTTTAGAACAGAACACTATAAATTCCTGTACATGAAAAAATCGGACATGTGTGTTTGATTTTCTGCATTGTCAATTTTGAGGAGGAGAAACATTATGCGCACTGGCAGGAAGAACAGAAAAAAGAACAGGAAGAGCAGGGGCTATATTGTCCCGATGTGCCTCGCTCTGTCCGGCACGCTCATGGCAGGGACGGCAACAGCAGCAGATCCGAAGTCGACTCCTACTCCTATTACGTGTTTGGGCAAAATCACCGAGTACCAAACACCACTGCAGGCTAAGAATGGCCTGCAGTGGGTTAATGTCGATGGCGACACGGTAACGCTGCATAACATAGGCATTAATGACGGCCATTGGGATACCAACAGCGGCCGGACACTGGACAAAATACCGGATTATTATTACTTTACCGGCGTTAATGCCGATAAGAAAAATATAATTGTAGAGTGGAAAGAAGATTCCAACCCGGGAGATGTTCTCCCGTATTACCCCATACGAAGCAACAATAGGGAGGAGGAAGGTAAGATTTCGATTAAAGCGAAAAACTTTACAATCTCAATCGATTTCGAATCAGAAGCGCCTGGCGATGTGAAGCGATATAATAATAGAGGCCTTTTTGCGGATGAAAACGGTACCATAACAGTAGGTGTTTCGGAAACAATCAACCTTAAAACGGGTGAAATTCCCATTTTTGCAGATCCCGGTAGCATTACAATCACCGGATTCAAGGAACTCAATGCTGTGACTACAGGGCGCCAAGAAGGTGCCGGGTACGTGGTCAGAAACGTAGAAACAAACTCGGGACCTTCTACTATCCAAATAGTCAGCACTCCGGACAGTAAGATCCAGCTGATTTCGGAGACAAGCAGTAGAGAAAAAGAGACAGCCGTTGTGGAGGATGCGAGCTCGGGACAGGGAACGCTCATCCAAGGCGGCATCATCAGCATCGTACGTGAATCCGAAGAGGCGCATTCCATTGTTATGACAGCCCATTCCGGCGAGGAAGGGCATATCGATATCGAAGGCAGTGATTCCGTCACCATCGGTAGCCCAAATCGTGAAAAAGAGTTCGCCGTCCAGGGATTTTCAAAGGCCGACAGGTTCTCAACAATAGACATCAATAAAACATCAAAAGGAAAGGTCACTATCAATGGCAGTGTAGCAGCGGAAAGCGCGGAGGTGAATATAAACTACGCCGGAAAAGATTCCCTGCAAAATGGCGAAGTCCTTGCCTCCAAAAGCCATCTCGATTCAGAGAAGGGGTTTACCTTGAACGGTACAGGGACGCAGGGGACACAGTCCGGGATCATGAATCTCTTCTTTTCCGGAGAAGGCGCCGGAATGAAGGGGAACATGACGGCAAAAGAGGGAAGCAGCATCACAGCTGACTTTTCTGGCGACAACGCGTTTTTCAATGGCGGTATTACAGCCGATGGAGAAAAGAGCAGCGTTACGGTAAACGCTTCCGGAAGGAACGCGGTGCTTACAGGCAACGTCAGCGTTAAGGACGGAGGCAAGTTTTCCACGGATATCTCCGGCGATAAGGCTGCTCTGAAGGGCGACGTCTCCCTGACTGGCGGTTCGGCGGATATCCTCGTTTCGGGCGGAACATCATCCTTCACAGGCAGCCTCGATAACCAGAGCGGTACGGCTGGCGTCACTCTCAGCGGAGGCGGCCTCTGGACCGGCAAATCAGCCCTGTCCGGAACGGAAGCGGTCTCAAATGTTTCCGTAAAAGATAACTCCACCTGGAAAGTGACAGAAGACAGCGCTGTCTCCACGCTGAAGCTTTCCGGAGGCACAGTCGATCTGGAAGGCAGCGCCCATCAGATAAAGATCGGGCACCTTTCCGCTGACGGAACTCCGGGCACCTTCCGCATGGATCTGATGTATCACGACAATCAGCTTTCCACCTATGAAGCCGCTACGGACAGCGATTTCCTGTATGTGGGAGGCGGCACGGGACAGACGTTCCGGGTTGAAGCCGCGGACAATTCCAGCCTCAATGGCATGAGAGAAGGCGATAAACTGTATTTCGCCAGAACCGCCAGCGGCGCTGCCGCATTTAACGTTGATCATGAAGTGCTGGTCCGCAACTGGGATAAAATCTATAACAAGACGTTCCTCGTAAAGACGGAGCCCGTCACCTCCGAAGCCGCTGCCGGCGGCAATACGGGCACAGCCGATACTTCCAGGTCCGTGACCGGTGACAGCTCGGACAGCGCAGCTTCCTCCGGAGCCGCGGCCGGTGACAGCGCAGCCACCACAGCTTCTTCCAGGGCCGTGACCGGCGCCAAAGCGAAGATAGCCGCCGCTTCTATGGCCGCTGCCAGTGCCGAAGAGGGCGCAGCCGCTTCCTCCGGGACCGCTGCCAGCTCCGGTGAAGGCACAGACGCTTCCTCTGAGGCCGGAACCAGCGTCACCGAGAACACAGCCGCTTCCTCAGAAACCAATGAGGACGCCTGGTATCTGACGCCTGAGCTCACGCCTCTCGAAAACGGCTTCACTCCGAACGCCAACGCCTATGTCCCCGGATCGGCGCATAACGCCGCCGCATCCATCTGGCGGGACAATGACACGCTGCTGAAGCGTCTCGGCGAACTGCGCTGGAGCAAAAACAACGACGGCG
>ERZ773241.859-NODE-859-length-32263-cov-5.167660_pt1 | contig 32263 bp, 29 predicted proteins | sample MGYA00580989_ERZ773241 | MGnify/ENA primary metagenome ERZ773241 (study PRJEB29015, sample SAMEA2737804) | human gut metagenome | biome: human gut; feature: human-associated habitat; material: faeces | place: China | collected 2012 ... | reverse complement strand
GGCTGGGTGCCTCTCTGCTGACCACCGAGCAGGGCATTGCCATCAACGAAAAGGGTCAGGCGCTGGACAACAACAACCAGCCCATGGAGGGCCTGTATATCACCGGTGATATGTCCGGCAGCTTCTTTGCCAACAACTACCCCTGCCTGATGGCTGGTGTGGCCATGGGCCGCACCCTGACCTTCGCCATGAAGGCCGTCAAGCAGATGGCGGGTCTGGATAACGCCTGATCCAGCGCGGTTTTCCGGCACAACTTAAGCGTTTTTCCATTTCTTCTTTCTTCATGAAGAGAGGCGGTCCCTGTTTGGGGGCCGCCTCTCTTTGCCATTTTTTCGCCACGTGCCCCCTACACAAATCCCCACGATTGTGCTATGATAAAGCTGAACAGCCGGTTTGTGCCAGACAACCGGCAAAATCGAGGTGTTTGTACAAATGTCTGATCTCCTTGAAACTCTGCAGCAGGAAGGGGTAGACCCCGCTCTGCTGGAAGCAGTCCAACAGTACCGCGCTGCCCATGCCCTGCCGGACGCACTGCGCCCGCGCATCCCTTCCCCTGCCTTTACCTACTACGGCAAACAGGTGTGGGAGCAGGCGCTGGCGGCGCTGCTCTGCGGCGAAAACCTGCTGCTGGCAGGCGGAAAAGCCACCGGCAAAAACGTGCTGGCCGAAAACCTTGCCGCCGCCTTTGGCCGTCCCGCATGGGACATCTCCTTCCATGTGAACATGGACGCAGCATCCCTCATCGGCATGGACACTTTTGCGGACGGTCAGGTGGTGTTCCGGCCCGGCCCGGTATACCGCTGCGCCCAGTGCGGCGGCTTTGGTGTGCTGGATGAGATCAACATGGCCAAAAACGAAGCGCTGGCCGTGCTGCACGCGGTGCTGGACTTCCGCCGCGCCATCGATGTGCCCGGCTACGACCGCATCCCGCTGGCGGAGGAGACCCGCTTTATTGCCACCATGAACTACGGTTATGCCGGCACTCGTGAGCTGAACGAGGCCCTCACCTCCCGTTTCGTGGTCATCCAGATGCCCACCATTACGCAGGACGATCTGGAAAAGCTGCTGCGGACGCAGTTCCCCGATCTTACTTCCAAGTATGTGCGCCAGTTTGCACTGCTGTTCCTTGACCTGCAGAAAAAGTGCGACAGTGCAGAAATTTCCACCAAGGCGCTGGATCTGCGCGGTATGCTGGATGCCCTGCGGCTGATCCGGCGCGGCATCCCGGCAGGCGCGGCACTGGATATGGGCATCACCAACAAGGCCTTTGACTCCTACGAGCAGGGCCTGATCCGTGATGTGATCGCAGCGCGCATTCCGGCCAAGCTGGATGCCGCCAAGCTCTTTGGCTGATGGATGCCCAGAGCTACACCGCGCAGGAGCGGCGTGCGGCCAATCAGGTCTGGGCTGCTGCAGGAGCCTATGGCTTTGAGCCGCTGTTTCTGGCCCGCTATACCGACGGCACCACCGATTTTTACATGAACACGGTCGTGGGCCTCATCCATAAATATTACGGTGACGCGCTGATCCGCAGCGTCTTTGACGCATGGGACGGTGATCTGCGGCAGACGATGCTGGACGACATGACATGGCTGTATCTGGAAAATGCAGCCTATCGGCTGGAGCTGCCCCGCCGCCCGGTGCTGGAAGCACTGCGCCATGCCCATGCAGATTATTTCTTTGCCATCCAGTACAAGCTTTCGCGGCAGGAGTGGATGGCAAAGAATCAGCTGGTGTACACCATGCAGGCTGCACGCTGGCGGCGTGTGCTGGGCCGTGCCGACCCGGTGATGACCCCTTATGAGTCCGGCCTTGCTGCGGCTCTTTCCCCGGAAAAAGCGCCGGCAGCGAAACAGCTGAAAGCCGAAATTTTATCGATCTACGCAAAATTCAACCTGTTCGACGGCACTGTGCACCAGAGAGCAGCTTTGCATCTGCATCTGGACGGCCTGCTGGCAAAGCTTGCCACCAAAGCCATGCCCACCCAGATGATCAAGACCGACCGCGTTACCGTGGAACACTCAAGCTCCGTGGATGCTGTGGGCGGCGGGCTGGCAGTGGACAAGCGCCGGGCCCACATCACCCTGAAGCAGAATGCCGCGCAGGACAGAGCCTACATCGAAAGCTGCTTCGGCCGCTCTCTCTACCCGCCGGAACGGCTGCGCAAGGCTGAGCAGGAGCTTTGCGTGGGCGACCATCTGGGGTGCCATTTGTGGTTCAGTGCCGGTGTGCCAAGCCCGGAGCAGGCCCCCACCCCGGAAGCAAAGCATCTGGCTGAACAGGCTGAACTGCAGGCCGACCGCAACCGCGCTTATTACGCCAAAAATCGGGAACTGCACCGCAGTGTGGTGCTGCGGCTCACCGAGCAGATCCGCAACTGCATCCTTGTGCACCAGCAGCCCAACGCCCGTGTTGCCCGCAGTGGCAACCTGAACGCTGGGCGCATCTGGCGCGCACCACTTTTGAACGATGACCGGGTGTTTTTGTGTGCCGAGGAAGAGAACCAGCCCTCTTTTACGGTAGACCTTTTATTGGACGCATCCGCTTCCCGCCTGCACTGTCAGGAAGTGATCGCGGCTCAAGGATCCATTTTGGCCCAGAGCCTTGCGGCCTGCGGGATCCCGGTGCGGGTGTCCAGCTTCAGCAGCCTGCGGGGCTACACCGTACTGCGTGTGCTCAAAGGCTTTGCAGACAAAAACCTGCAAAACATCAACCGATATTTTGCTTCCGGCTGGAACCGTGACGGCCTTGCCCTGCGGGCAGCAGGCGACCTTTTGCGGTTTGCGCCCGGTCCTGCGCCGCGGCATCTGCTCATCGTGCTGACGGACGCTTCGCCCAACGACAGCCGCCGCATCCCGCCCAGTGCAGAAAACCCGCTGGGCTGCGGTTACGAGGACGCTGCCGGTGTGGCTGACACTGCCGCGCAGGTGCGTGCGCTGCAGCGCATGGGCATCCGGGTGTCGGCTGTGTTCATGGGTGAGGACAGCTCTGCCGGTGCCGCTGCACAGATCTACGGCAAAAACATGGCCCGTATCCGCGGCATGGACCAACTGGCCCGCGCGGCCGGGCGGCTGATTCAGAACGAGATCCGTGAACTGGGCGATTGAACCATATTTTACCAGAACAGCCCACAGATGGGAGGCTTTGGCCTTGCCGTCTGTGGGCTGTTTTTGATACAGAACACAACTGATTCACTCTTGCAACAACCATGTTTCGGGTCACTGTTGCAGGATGCGCGGAAATATTTTGTTTTTCTGCAAACTTATAGTTGTTTTTTGTTGCGAAGTATGCTATACTATGTTCAGTCAATAAAACATTCCTGCGTAAGCCGCCTGCTGTGCACCGGGTCGTTTGGCGCAGTGCCCATCCGTTATACAACGAACTGCTGTGTTATAGTTTCAGGAGGGAACCGATCATGGATGCCAACCGTTATTTTGATGCCATGCACAACGCTATGTCAGCTCAGCACCCCGGTGCGCAGCTGCTTTTAACGGTAAAGCTGCAGGACACCTGCGGCAACGATGCCTGCCTGGAGCTGAAGCAGCTGCCCGGTGAGAGCACCTCCATTCTGTGCTACTCCACCATGGGTCGCCGCTGCCTGAACTTCCAGCTGTTCCGCAAGGGCTGGCAGCTGTGCCACAACGCCGATGGCCAGCTGGTGGGCCGCTTCCCTTCCAGCGCCGACGGCCTGATCGACGAGACCGATTTCCGCGCCTACTGCCGTGAGGACAGGCTGGATCTGGCCCGCACCCAGCGCATCACTGCCGAGCTTCGCCAGTGCGCCGGTATCGATTATCAGGGCAGCATCCCGCAGAACGCCCGCACCGGTGCCGTTATTACCGTGGAGAGTTTTGTAGGGGCCGGTGCCCGCTGGACCTACTGGAGTCAGGATGTTCTGCCCAGCCTGCCGCTGGGTGCCATCCTCTACTGGCTGGCGGATCATCTGGCCGGTGCCGAGCGCCGCACCCTGCAGGCCGACCCGCAGGCAGCCCGCCTTGCCGCCCAGTGGCTGGCCGGTGATACAGCCGTATTCTTCCATCCGTCGGTGCCGATGACCGCCATGAATACGGTCTCTTCCGGCTCTGCACCCGCACGCCGCCGCACCACTGTGCCCGCTGCCCGCAACAAGAGCTGGCAAAGCATCATGGCCGTGATGGCAGGCATGTGAACGAAAAAGCAAGGAAAGACCGATCGTCTCTCCTTGCTTTTTCAGTATTATTCGAGGTACGGGTCCAGCAGGGCATCCACCGTTTTGTTCCGCTTGGGGTTCGGCTTTTTGATCACATGGCCGCGGCAGACCACCAGTTCCAGATGCTGCAGCGCACGCAGGTCTTCCAGTGGGTTGTGCTTTGTCACAATAAAATCTGCGCTCTTGCCCGGCTCAATGGAACCGGTCACGTCTCCTACTCCGGCCAGCTGAGCATTGCGCAGGGTGGCCGTGTACAGGGCGAACTGGTTGCTTACACCGCAGTATTTGTGGAAGTAGCACAGCTCCCGCCAGAAATCGTACTGGGTGATGTACGGGCAGCCTACATCGTTGCCCAAGGCCACCGGGATGCCGTTGGCAAGGGCGGTCTTTGCGCTTTCCACCACACCGTCAAACACGATCTTGCCGTTATACTGGTCCTTTTCCGATGCACCGGAAACCGCCGTATCAAACAGTGCGTAGGGCAGCGCCGGGGAGATAGTGGTGCACACAAAGGCTCCCCGCTCCTTGTAAAGCCGGATGGTCTCATCGTCCATCTTTGCGCCGTGCTCAATGGAATCCACGCCGTTTTCCAGCGCCACCTTTACGCCCTCTGGCGACTCGGTGTGTGCCGCCACGGTATAGCCCAGCTTGTGGGCCTCGTCGCAGACGGCTTTGACCATTTCCGGCTTCATCTTCAGCTCGCCGGGGGTTCCCTTTTCCGTAGCATCCAGCACACCGCCGGTGATCATCAGCTTGACAAGATCCACCTTCTGGCCGCTGGCCTTTCTGAGCTGAGCAAGTGCTTCGGCATTGTTATGGGCTGCCACCGCCACCGAGCCTGCCATATGTCCGCCCGGCACCGAAATGCCTTCGTTGGCAGCAAGGATGCGCGGTGCCAGCAGCTTGCCAGCTGCAGCATCATCACGGCAGCGGGTGTCAAAATCTGCAATGCCGCCCACGGTGCGGATGGTAGTCACGCCACCCAGCAATTCCAGCTTCGCGTAGCTGCATACCAGCCTGTAGGCCACCGCACGGGTCAGGCCATTGCTCAGAATTTTGCGCACCAGCGCAGCATTATCCCGCGGCTTTGCGCTGGGCTTGCCGTTGCCTGCCAGATGCACATGCAGGTTGATCAGGCCCGGGCACAGATAGCCTCCGTGCAGATCGATCACCTCATAACCGTCCAGATCCACGCCCTCGTCGGCAATGGCAGTGATCTTATCATCCTCGGTCAGCAGGATCTTGTGCGCTTCCGGTTGCATCTGCTCGGTGCCATCCAGCAGGATCCCGTTCGTATAGGCACGTTTCATTGGGAACATCCTCTCTTTTCGGTTTTTTTCGGACAGGAGTTGTTTTATTCCAGTATAGCACGTTCCGGCAGATGGTGCAATGCAAAAACGGGCAGGAAAGGTTCAGCCCTCTCCTGCCCGCTCGGTGTTTTTATTTACTGTGCGGCTGCGCTGGAAGCTACTTCGGAAGCAGCAGCCTCAGAAGATGCGGCTTCCGAAGTAGCAGCTTCGCTGGATGCGGCATCTGCGCCGCCGGTCACGCCGCCCTCAACGACCAGCTCATCCTCATAGTCAAGGCCGTAGGTATCCACCAGAGTCTCCTCATAGTCCTTGTGGAAGAAGTTCTCTTCGCCCAGAGCCTTGATCTCCTCGTTCAGCCAATCCAGAACGGTGGTGTTGCCCTGGCTCACAGCGGGAGCAATGGTGTCCTGACTGCCCAGAGAGGGAATGCCGACCGTGTAGCCGGTGTTCTGCTTTGCAAATGCAATGACCTCGGTGTTATCGTTGGCCCATGCCACGCCGTTGCCGTTCTCCAGTGCATTCTTGGCCGTTGCATAGGAATCGTACTTCTGCAGCGGAATGTCGGGGTACTCCTTGGTCAGGTAGGTCTCGGCGGTGGTGCCGGAAATGACGATCATCTGGTCGTCAGCGTTCCAGTTGTCCAGAGTGGTGATAACGTTGCTGTCCGGAGAAATGACACCCAGAGCCACGTTCATGTAAGGCAGAGCAAAGTCCACTTCCTCTGCGCGCTCCGGGGTCACGGTGAAGTTTGCCAGGATCACATCCGCCTTGCCGGTCTGCAGGTACTCGATGCGGTTTGCAGCCTCGGTAGAAACAAAGTTGATCTCTACGCCCAGATCCTCGCCCAGACGGCGTGCAAAGTAGACATCATAGCCCTGATATTCGCCGTTCTCGTCCACATAGCCGAACGGGTTCTTATCGGAGAACACGCCGATGTTGATGGTGCCGGACTCCTTGATCTGATCCAGAGTGCGGTAGACCACGCTGCTGCCGGATGCTGCGCTGCCGGATGCTGCAGTGGAAGCAGAAGAAGAGCCGCCGCATGCGGTCAGAACAGCGGCAGCGGAAACTGCGCCCAGACCCAGCAGGAAGGAACGACGAGAGATCTTAGACTGTTTCATAATGATTACTCCTTTACAAAATCTTTCCCATTTGGCTGCGGAACACCCGCAGCCTTTATCTTGATCTGTGACTCATTTCACAGCATCAAACGTGAAGGTGCGCAGGAAGCGTTGCGCGCGCTCGGTCTTGGGCTGGTCAAAGAACTCGGCCGGTGCAGCTTCTTCCACGATCTTGCCGCCATCCAGAAAGATGACGCGGTTGGCAATGGCGCGGGCAAACTGCATTTCGTGGGTGACAATGATCATGGTCTTGCCCTGCTTGGCAAGGTCCAGCATAACGTCCAGCACCTCGCGCACCATTTCCGGATCAAGGGCAGCGGTCACTTCGTCAAACAGAAGGATCTCCGGGTGCATACACAGTGCGCGCACGATGGCAACGCGCTGCTTCTGTCCGCCGGAAAGCTCCCGCGGGTAGCTGTTTTTCTTGGCAAGCAGGCCCACACGGTCCAGCAGAGCTTCGGCCTCCTGCTGCACTTCCGCTTTGGGGCGCTTCTGCACCTTGGTGGGTGCCAGAAGCACATTGTCCAGCACCGTCATGTGCGGGAACAGCTCGTAGCTCTGGAACACCATGCCGATGCGCTGGCGCAGCTGAGTCAGATTTTTACCGCCGTAGGCAACGGTCTCATTGCCCAGCCGCACCCGGCCGCTCTGGGTGGGCTCCAGACCATTCAGACAGCGCAGCAGGGTGCTTTTGCCGCAGCCCGAAGGGCCGACCACCACGATGACCTCGCCGGGCTTGACAGCAAAGCTGATATCATCCAGCACGGGGGTCTCGCCATAGGCCTTGATCAGATGTTCAACAGTCAAAATAGGTTCTGCCATGTACGGTCACTTCCATTTCTTTTCGAGATAGGATGCCAGCAGACTGATGGGCCAGCATACGAAGAAATATAACACGAAAACCGTGAGATAAATGCCAAACGCTGCGTTGGGGCTGGCGGTGCGGTTGGCCTCGATGATCTGCTGTGCCACCTTGATCACTTCCACCACACCGGATCCCACTGTGCCGTAGCCTAATACTGCAACGTTGATCATATCATAACCCTTGCCTTTCTCATAGCCTGCAAACTTTCAGGTACTTTCGTACCTTGCGCAGGCACAAATTGCGTGTGAAAAATTTTATTCTTTTGCCAGTATTTTCACATGATGCACACTGGTCTGCCCCTCCAGCTGTTCGATCATACGGGAGATATCTCCCGTAGTCTGCAGTACCTGTATACTCAGTGTCAGAGATGCGATTCCGTTGATGGGAATACTCTGATGGATTGTCAGAATATTGGCGCCAAAGTCCGCAATGATCTTAAGCACATCGGACAAAAGCCCCGGCTCATCTTCAATTGACATGGCGAGGGTAATTGTGGTACCCTGTGCATTGTCATGAAAGGGAAATATATCATCCTTGTACTTATAAAAAGAACTCCGGCTGATATCCACCTTTTCCACCGCATCCTGGATGGTTGCGGCTTTTCCTGAATCCAGAAGCCGTTTTGCCTCTACAACCTTAAGGAGCACCTCCGGAACCGCCTTCTGTTTTACTACATAATAATCTGTTGTTTTCTGCATATTTTTCATATTGTATCCGAAGCCTCTTCCTCTGTAAAAGCCTTTATTAAAAGTTGTCTTTCCCCTGCATACATTTGTGTGTCACCGATGGATATTGTAGCATAGGGTTACCCGGAAAGCAATAAAAACTTTCGGACGGATTGTATTTTTGTAAATACAATCCGTCCGAAGACCGCAGATTATCAGCTTTTTCGTCTTTACCACAGCCAGATAAGCAGACAACGGATACCCAGAAGAAGCAGCAAATGGCCGGGATAAAAGAAATAGAAGAAATATTTGCCTTTTTTCATATATCTCTTTCCATTATCGGCATACAGGAAAAAGAAGGAAAAAATACAGAAAAACTCAATGCTCAGGGAAGCCAAAACCGAAGCTCCCGTACGAAGCCCCAGAGGCACATCCAGCAAAAAGGAACCGAGAAAGAGCAGCGGTGCAAAGATACACTGATTCTTCCTGTTGCCGCGCAGCAGATAAAGGGCTGCAATCAATACCACACCCTTATAATCGTAATCTGCGCCTATAAGCCCGGCCGCCGCCATTCCCGCCGCGATAAATACCACGCCTGCTCCAACGGACAGACAGCGGTTTTCTCTTTTTTCCGCCCATCTCAGCCCCGCCAGTGTCAGAAGGCCAATCAGAAGTGTCCAGAATACATTCTGGTACTCGAATGTTATCCCTCCAAAAAGGAGCAGGTCAAAGGGAATCTCGGAAAGCAGGGCAAAGCCCAGAAGCCGGAAGGCATACCGGGCCGTACTCCTCGTATGGAGGACCCCCTGGACTAAAAGATAGCAGTATATGGGAAAGGCCAGACGTCCAACACTTCTCATTATTTCATCCACAGTCAGACAGACCTGAAATGCCTGGCTGTCATAGGGGAGCTTCCCAAGGAAAAAAGACTCTATGATGCCTGCTCCCGCATGATCGATAAACATAGTCACCAACGCCAGCAGCTTCAGAGCATCTTCGGAAAACCTCCCGTTTTTATCCCTGAGATTTCTCATTACGGTCTGTGCACCGCTCTTCTTTTTTCCCATAATAATCCTTTCCGTCCATTCCATTTGTATTATCTGCCGCTGCTGCAGGTTCAGGCGGCAAAAAATAACGGGGCCAGCGGCCCCGTTTCTTGTTATTCCGGCTTATATAAGCGGATACTTATCTGTCAATGTCTGTACAATGGCTCTTGCCTCAGGGATTTTGTCTTCGCCTCCCTTGATCACCAGAGCGATTGCCTCTGCAATCCTGTCCATATCCTCCGTATTCATTCCTCTTGAAGTAACGGCAGGCGTTCCCAGACGGACACCGCTCGTCACAAACGGGGACTTCGGATCATTGGGAATCGTATTTTTATTGCAGGTGATATGAGCAGCATCAAGCAGCTTTTCCACAGCTTTTCCCGTGAGGTCAAAATTGGTCAGATCCACGAGCATCAGATGGTTATCCGTACCTCCGGAAACAATCTTGATACCGCGTTCCATCAGGCCGTGGCAGAGCGCCTGCGCATTGTCAATAATCCCCTGCTGGTAAACCTTGAAATCATCGCTTAAAGCTTCCTTGAAGCATACTGCCTTGGCGGCGATGACATGCATAAGAGGGCCGCCCTGGGTTCCGGGGAAAATTGCCTTGTTGAAGTTATACTTCTCAGCCGCTTCCTTATTGCAGAGGATCATGCCTCCTCTCGGCCCGCGCAGTGTCTTATGGGTAGTGGTGGTAACCACATCCGCATAAGGGATAGGGCTCGGATGAAGCCCTGCGGCAACCAGGCCGGCGATATGGGCCATGTCCACCATCAGGCAGGCTCCCACTTCATCGGCAGCCTCTCTGAAAGCCTTGAAGTCAATGGTTCTTGCATAAGCGGAGGCCCCTGCAATAATCATTTTAGGCTTGCATTCTCTGGCAATCTGTTTCATTTTATCATAATCGATAAAGCCGTCGTCATTCACGCCGTAGGGTACGACATTAAAATATTTTCCGGACATATTCACCGGGCTTCCGTGTGTCAGATGTCCGCCGTGATCCAGGTTCATGCCCATGATCGTATCTCCCGGATTCAATACGGCAAACTGTACCGCCATATTGGCCTGTGCGCCGGAATGGGGCTGTACATTGGCATAGTCACAGCCAAACAGTTCTTTGGCGCGTTCAATTGCCAGATTCTCTACCACATCCACACAGTCGCATCCGCCGTAATATCTCTTGGCCGGATACCCTTCCGCATATTTATTGGTAAGTACGCTTCCCATTGTGGCCATAACAGCCTTGCTCACCCAGTTTTCAGAAGCAATCAGCTCAATATGGCTGTTCTGTCTTTCCTGTTCGTCCACAATCGCCTGTGCGATTTCCGGGTCGGTCTTCTTAACATCGTCCAGAGAATACATCCTTTCAACCTCCTGCATAAGTAAATCCACCGCCAAACGGCATTGCGGTGCGTTAATATATTAAATTGCGATGGGATGATTATAGCATATATCCTTCGAAATGCAAATATAAAAAAATCTAAAAATTATTCTTATTCTTTTCTTAATACCTCGCCAGACCCTTTACTTGCCAATTTTTTTCTGCTACAATACAACCTTAGAAAATCAATAATTATGGGGAAAGCCGGGGAGATACATATGTATTCATTTTTGGTAAATCCTGCCTCTCGTTCCGGACGGGGACAGAAGTACTGGGAACGGATAAAAAGCATTCTTGAGGAGAGACTAATACCTTATCAGGTCTATTTTTCAAAAGGCCCCGGCGATATGGTTAATCTGTCCCGCCGCCTTACCGGAGCTCTGACTCCTGACGGAGAAGATATCCACCTGGTGGTATTAGGCGGCGACGGCACCGCCAATGAAGTGGTACAGGGGATTGAAAATTTTTCCAAAACCCGTTTCAGCTATATTCCTACCGGTTCCAGCAACGACCTCGCACGGGATACCGGAATCAGCCGTGACCCTGTGGAAGCGTTGGAATGCATTCTGACTTCCGCCAGGGAACAGCCCATGGATGTAGGCTTTCTTCATTATAATACCGCTTACAGTTCCGACGGCGGACAGCCTTTGGAAAAACCGGCGGAGGACAGACGTTTTCTGGTAAGCAGCGGCATCGGTTTTGATGCGGGGGTATGCCAGGAGGCCATGCACTCAAAAATAAAAGATTTCCTGAACAAAGCAGGCATGGGCAAGCTGACTTATCTTGGCATCGCCTTAAAACAGCTGATACGCTCCGGGAATGCGGCTGCTGAACTGACAGTGGAAGGAAATGGGGATTCCTCCCAAAAGGTGAGTTTATCCCGCCTGATGTTTATTGCCTGTATGTCTCATTGCTATGAAGGCGGCGGATTCTATTTCTGCCCCGGCGCCGATGCATCGGACGGAATCCTGGATTTGTGTACGGTCAGCGGCGTACCCAAATGGAAGGTGCTCATGGTACTGCCTTCAGCCTTCACAGGAAAACATTACCGCTACAATGGTGTGGAGCGTTATTGCGGCAGCTCCATACGAATCCGAACCACGGTTCCCCTGTGGGTGCATACCGACGGTGAGGTAACCTGCCTTTCAGATGACATCCTGGTGAGCTGTTCCAGACAGCTGCTGCGTTTTTACTACTAATTGATTATGAGGCGACTATTATGAAAAACATCTATGAAAAGTATAAACACATTATCCCCTTTGCCTTATATTTCCTTGTTTACATGACCTGGTTTTCATGGCTTGAACAAAGGCATATCTGGCAATACCAGATTATACATCTTGCGATAGACGATTATATACCTTTCAATGAAATATTTGTCATCCCCTACTTCCTGTGGTTTGTCTACGTACCGGGAGTTGTCCTGTACCTGGCCTTCCACAACAAGGATGATTATTACAGATCGGCAATATTCCTCTGTACCGGAATGACTGTCTTTCTGCTGGTTTCCACCTTTTTCCCCAACGGGCAGCGCCTAAGGCCCATCGTCATGCCCCGGGACAACATTTTAACCCAGATGGTTGCATCCCTTTACAGAACCGACACTCCAACCAACCTCTGGCCGAGCATCCATGTTTATAATTCCCTGGGAGCCCACATTGCCCTGTCCCGTTCCCAGGCAGGCAAAAAGAAATGGGTGCGCGTTTCCTCCGGTATCCTGTGTGTGTCCATCATTCTGGCTACCGTATTCATCAAACAGCATTCCGTATTCGATATGCTGACAGCCTTCGTTATGGCAGCTGCCATGTACGGCATTGTTTACCACTACGATGTCCTTATCTACCTCAAACAGCACCGCACTGCCAGAAGGGCCGCCAAAACCGCCCGCAACGAAGCCAAATAACCTGAATTTTCCAAATCACCCGCCTGTCTACCGACAGTCGGGTGATTTTTTGCCCTCTATATCTTATAATATAACCAAATAAACAGGAGGTAACCGCTATGGACAATCAAGCAACCGGCCTTTTCATAAAACAACTCCGCATCGAAAAAAATCTTACCCAAAAGGAACTAGCCGATCGGCTCCACGTAACAGATAAAGCCGTATCCAAATGGGAACGCGGCCTCTCCCTGCCCGCAGTCGATCTGCTTCAGCCCCTCTCCCAGGCCCTCGGCATCTCCGTAGTAGAACTTCTGGATGCCCAGCGCCACCAGGACAACAGTATCGATCTGCAAAAAGCCAACGCCATCCTGGAAGACACCACCCGCCGCCTCAAAAAAACCATCCGGAGAAAACGACTTGCCCTCCTCATCATCTTCATTCTCCTCTTCATCACCACCAGAATCAGCGGCCGGATCCTCTGGAATCAAGGCCTCCTTCTCGACGAAAGATCCCTTGGCATCCAGGACCTTTACTACAGCCCCTGGGACAACACCCTCTCCTGGATCCGCTTCGCCCTCCAGTTCCTCCTCCTCTGGATCACGTTCTTTGCCGCCCTGCGCAAAGAATAAAGAGACTAAAAAAAGTGCCGGCTGATCCGGCACTTTTTTCGTCCAAGGCTCATCGAGATACCCAGCCTGACTGGTCAGTGCATAACGCACACCCCTGCCCCGCCAATGCGCCTGGCTGCGGAACGGGGAACGGCACAGGGGAACTCCCCACTAATTAAACTTAAAGAACCTCTGGCAAAGCTTATACCCCTCCACGGATATTTTTCTTCCCCCTTTGCCCGGCAGGTTGGTATAGCTTCCCAGCAGGCCGTAACGGAGACGGAAGAAAACAACAGGATCTTTCTGCTTGATATATTTCCAGAGTTCATTTTTCTTTTCCAGATTTTCTTCAACTCCGGAATAGATCAGCATGATCGATGAAACCGTAGTGATGATATCCAGATAGTTGAGCATATAATTACGCAGTTTTTTGTGGGTTGCAAGGAACTGCTTTTTAGACACCACATAATCAACCATAATCTTATTCACCTTGAGCTGCTGGTCGATTCTGCCTATCATAACCTGTTCATTCACGGACTGATCCGCTCTTCCGATATAATAACGGTAGAAATTCACGTCCATATAGTACATTTTCTTCACATAGGGCAGTGGCTCAAACACAAAAATGTTATCCACATAGAAGGTATGCTCCGGCAGCTTCAGCCCGCAGTCCTTCAGCAGCTTTGTCCTGAAAATCACGGAATGCATGAGGATATATTGTCCTTTATGGAACCTGTGGACATCATTCCAGGTAAATAACTCTTCCTCCGGCAATACATGATGATAACGGATTACCTTTTTACGCTTCTCGCCTTCCTTTTCGTACACATAGTTGGCAATCATCATATCCAGCACTTCTTCACCGCCGGTAAGCTCTGTAAGCTTATCCAGGATCTCCCGATAGGCCGTATCCGACACCCAGTCATCGCTGTCCACCACTTTAAAATACAGCCCGGTGGCATTTTCGATACCGGTGTTGACCGCTGAACCATGGCCCCCGTTTTCCTTATGGATCACTCTGATAATGGAAGGATATTTCAACGCATATTCATCCGCAATAGCAGCTGTTCCATCTGTGGAGCCATCGTCCACAATCAGGATTTCCACATCTTCTCCTCCCGGGAGAAGGGATTCGATGCATTTATGCATATATTTTTCTGAGTTATAGCAGGGTATTGTTATTGTCAGCAGTTTCATAGCTTCCTCCATTCCGCACCGGCAGCGTTCCTTTCCGTTCGCCCGGCATTCATCAATTATCGTAACTGCTCATTTCCTTCACAGTTACTGATTATCTACATTTTCAGCTTCATATTTCCCGTTTCCTATACGGATCTGCAGATAATCCGTATAAGCCGCATAGGCGGAAGGAATTGGATATTCCTTCTCCGTACGGGCAGGCTCCACAAATAATAGCCCTTCCTTCACTCCTCCTACCGGCTCCAGCTCATCCACACGGATACAATAACCTATCATTTCCCATTCCTTATGGGAAAAAACATGTCTGGAGTCAGGCAGCCTGCTTATCCGTAAAGGATGCATCCCCTTTTCTTTTAAAAGAGCCAGGACTTCCTCACGGCTCAGATGGCCCTCTGCGGAAGGGAATTCGTACATTCCCGCCAGAAGCCCTTTATCCGGCCGTTTGCGTATCGCTGTTCTCACAGCATCCTGTATAATCAAAATCGTCTTTTTCTCTACAGTGCGTATTTTCTTCGGCGCCTTTTTAGGAAATTCCGTCTCTTTTGACTGAATATGGGCCTTACAGGAATCTTTCCATGGGCATTCTCCGCATTTCGGCATCCCGTTGGGAATGCATACCGTAGCGCCCAGTTCCATCAGTGCCTGGTTGAAATCACCGGGACGGTCCTGCGGAATAACCGCCTGCAGATCATCTTCCACACTTTTTCTTACTTTAGCATTCAGCATATCCCTGTCATCCATACGATATCTGGATATAACCCGAAGCACATTTCCATCCACCGCAGGAACAGGTTCTCCATAGGCAATAGAAGCCACCGCACCTGCCGTATAGCTGCCTATTCCCGGCAGCTTAAGAAGTTCCTCCGTCTCTGCAGGCATTACACCCGCATACTCGGCCATGATCACTCCGGCCGCCTTCTTCAGGTTCCTGGCCCTGTTATAATAGCCCAGGCCCTCCCACAGCTTCAGAAGCCTGTCTTCAGGCACATCGGCAAGTGCCGCAATATCGGGAAGGCTCTCCATAAAACGCTGAAAATAAGGCTTCACAGCCTCCACACGGGTCTGCTGAAGCATAATCTCCGAAATCCATACCCGGTAGGGTGCGGGATCCTCCCTCCATGGAAGGACACGCCTGTTTTCATCATACCATTTAAGCAGCGGAGCCGCAATAGTTTCCAGTCCATCCTGTTCTTTATCCGGATTCAGAATCACCGGAATTTCATAACTGATTTGCATACTGTCCCTGGTCACATGGCAGCCATAGGCATACAGCCCTACTCCGGCCGCTTCCGCCCTTTCCAGCGCCTGGGCAAAGGCGGGCTGAGCCTGCCTGTTGGGAGTGAAATACCGGATCCCTTCCATCTGTACCACAAAAAGGATTCCCGCCTCATAGCCGTTTTCCCTGGCAGTTATCAGTTCTTCCACATGCTTAAGCGCACGTAAAGAAGGCGCATCCGGAAACATTGCCACACCTTCTGCTTCCAGGGTAACGCCTTTTACCTCCAGCCACATTTTATTTTCTTTTGTTTCCAGATAAAAATCAAATCTGGAATTGCCATAGGTACATTCCGGCCTGAGCACCTCCACATCCGGGAACAGACCTCCCGAGGCCAGCCATTCACCGGCGGCTTTATTGGGCGCCGCCGAATCCATATTTACCATGAGTCCGTTTTTTTCCACTCCGACCAGGTCATAGGCTGTCTTCCGTTCCGGATTGCTGCTTTTTTCCAGATATACCCGGACTCCCTTCCGAAGCAGTTCTTTGCATCTTCCGGTATTTTTCACATGCACCTTTTCCGGATTTCCGTCTATTTCCACATAAGCAATAAACCGGTTCGGCCTTTCTATAAATATACCTTCCTTTATATTCTCATACTTCATATATTACCTGCTGTCCGTATTTTTTATTATGTCATAACAGTTCAGATAAGTCTGAACCGTTACACTATGTTCTTTCTGCCAGGATTCTTTTTCCTGTCATCTCTTCCTTTTCTTTCCGGGCTGGGCACTCTGGCTGAAGGCACTGCTGCCGAGACACTTCCCGTGTGCGCCGCCTGATCGTCAAAAAAGATATGGGCACCAAAGGCCGCCAGAATTTCTTTTTTAGAAATGCCTCCCAGAAAAAAAGCTTCATCTATCCTTATATTCCATGCACGAAGAGTCCGTACCACTCGTTCATGGGCAGGCGCGCTTCTGGCCGTGACCAGGGCTGTCCTGATAGGAGCCTGCTCCGGCGAAAACTCCTGCTGCAGCGCCGCTATGGTTTTGAGGAAGCGGGCAAAGGGCCCTTCCTCCAGCGGACTGTCCGCCTTCAGCCGTTCATTTTCCTCAAAGGCAGCAAGACCCTGCTCCTGAAAAATCCGTTCCGATTCATCCGTAAATAAAACCGCATCCCCGTCAAAGGCAATCCGAATCTGCCGGATATTCTCTTCCTGCGCATATTCCCTGCCTCCGTCACAGATTATTCCCGCAGCAATGCCTGAATCCACCGCTCTTTGCACATCATCCTCATATGCGGAAAGAAACAGATCTGTCCGGAAAGCTTCCAGGTAAGGGGCAAGAGACGCGCCTCCTGCCAGTACTGCGCGGGTGATATCCAGACCGTAATACTCGATGGAACGGAAAACACGCAAAGAAGTATCCGCGCTGTTTCTGGACATTATGATCACTTCCACTCTGCCCTCCTGCCCAGGCAGGGCATTGATCGCGAGCAGAGCCTTTACCAGCGGAAAACCGGGACCGGGCCGCAGGATATCCCCTTCATGCTCTGTCTGGTACTTCCGGTAGCTTTCCACTCCCTCTTTCTCAAAAATTTCATTTTCCAGGCTCAGGTCAAAAAGTGCCCTTGTGGAAATACCGATTACCAGCCTGTTATCCAATTCATATGCCATGAAGCACTCCTCCTTCGGTGCAGTTCGGAGTCTTCATAATGCCCCGATACTATCTGAGGCGGTTACATTCATACTTTTCCAAAGTTATCAGACAATTTTTTAATGTCTGGTATCGCTCTTCCAGCTCTCCTTCTTCCAGTTCCAGATCCAGGGAAACAGCTATGGTATTCAGCATATCATCCGTGATACGGCTTTGCAGACCGACCAGTATATTCAGTTTATCCTCATAGGTATCCGCATCCAGGAATTTCATGAGCAGAGGATCAAGAACTGCTTCTTCCTCTTCCATCCACAGATTTTCCTCCTGGCGGAAGGAGTCACCGTTCATTCCCTTTTCTTCCTCAGGTTCTGAGGGCAACGGCTCTTCCTCCGGAGCTCCCTGTCCCAGAATCTGGGGCACCAGGGTAAAACGGTATTCTGCCTTTACCTGCGGATATTTGTCATGATCCACCTTGCTTACGAACTTTTCCAGGGGCCTTACAAACACCTGAAAATCACCGTAGAGCGCCTGGTAAACCACCATGCTTTCCCCTGTCTCAGAGTGGGTTGCAAGTGTGATTACCTTATAAAGATTTCCTTTAAAATGCTGATATATTTCATTTGGCCTGGGGGTTCTTTCCATATTCTTCTCCCGTCCGCACGTATGGCCCGATGTATATTTATGTTATGTTTTCAAGTTTCCGGGCGTGCTTTATGCTATATTATACCCCCAAACGATTTTAATGTCATTCCCCAAATCCAAAGTGCTTATAGAAATTCCTGGATTTCCGTCCATACCATGCCGTTAACATAGTGGCCTAAGAGCATCCGTCCCCGCCGAGAAGGCGGCTATCATGGACGGATGCCATAACTGATCGTACCCGCAGGGTGTGATCAGTTATATTCCTGGTAAAGGCTGCAGCCTTCCACTCCGAAGTCCACTTTACCAACACGGTTAAGAATGGCCTTCTTTTCTATATCATTCAGCCGGTCAAACCGCTGGTTATGGATACGCAGATGATATCTGCGCTCTCCGCCCACTTCCTTTGTATAGGTCAGCGTCAGCCCGCAGTTGGAATAGCCTTCCTGTTTGAGGATCTCCCTTACCTGTTTCAGATATTCTTCCTCCAGAAGGACATAATACTTCTCATCCACCTTCACCCTGTCCCTTGTCTGGCTCATCACCGTTCCCGTAATAAAGAATGCGCATACAAGCATTATTACCCCGGTAACTGCCAGAAGCCCTGTTCTTTTCCTTAGTTTTTCCCTCATGATCATTTCCTCCGCCCTGCACCTTTTTGCCTATTATGGCACTTCATCTGTACTATAATACGGACTTAACCGCCTGTTCGGATTTGTCAGGCAGTAATTACCGAGCTTTTATAGATTAGATGCGGCATGGAAGAAAAAAGTTTCAATTGAGATATAAATATTTATTTAAAAAGAATTTTGGGCAGAGCATTAAAAAAACCTTCCATTTTATTTTGTGCTTCTTTAAATAAATTATCATTGATTTCAGGGAACTCTTCATTAATTATAAATAGAAAATGTTTTAGCACCATCTGTTAGAATTTTTCTCATTTCTATTCCCGTCTGCATGCATATCAAACATACTTTAATATTTCGGCAAAATTATTAATATGATAATCCGCATACTTCATAATATTGTTCCTTTTTTCGCCATTCTTATTTTCAAGCGCCTCTGTAAATATTGTTTTCATTCCGGCTGATTTTGCTCCAAATAATTCATTGGAACCGCCATCCCCCACAAATAAACTCTCATCCGGCAGTACCTTTAGGTTCTGCATTGCAAGTTCGTAAATCTGTCTGTCCGGTTTTAAAAATCCCACATTACAAGAAAATATCACATCATCAAAAAAGGAAGCTAATTTTGATTCACCCCAATATTTACAATCTATAATGTCAGCATTGCTTATTAAACCTATTTTAATCTTTCGGTTTTTTAATATTTTTAGGACATCAATCATATCTTCAGGTACATTATGTAATGCATTTTTCATTCTTTTTTCACGTGCAGATAAAATCTTCTTTTTTTGAATATCATTCACTTGAAATGGAATAACAGAAACAATTCTGTCTATAATTTCCATTTCCGATTTGACTTGTCCCAAAGCTCTTTCCTGATACAGCATATCATTTTCTGCATAATTTTCCCATTCAGTCATCGACAAATGCAGTATATCATATTCATTATTAATTTTTTCATAAGATGGAATTATAAGCGTAAAAAACAGGTCAAAATATACAGCTTTTATCATTTTTTTCTCCGCATGCTCCTATGCATATGTATATCTCTTTTACTTATCAATAGGTTGATATCACTATTCATTCAATTTTATCCCTTTGATAATCAACCGTTCCAATTCTTCAAAATTATTAACTGTTAATCCCTCATACGCCACATTATCTCGATTAAATAAAACAGGAATAATACCCAGACTTTCTGCTGCAACCAAATTATCCACACTATTGTCTATAAAAATACACTCTTGTGGTAAACTTTTGCTTTGCTTTAATGCATATTTAAATACTCTTAAATCCGGCTTTCTGCATTTTATATCGCCGCTCACAATTTTCTCATGAAAAAACTTATTAAGATTATAAAATTCCATAATATACGCACTCCACTCTGAAACATCATTGGACACTAAAACAAACCTGAATTCCCTAAAGTATTTTTCAGCAAAAGGTATAAAACTGTTATCCAGTGTCAAATAATTTTCCAGATAATTTTTCATATGACGCTGCGGATTTGTAAATCCTAATTCTAATAAAAAATCATCTGAGCTTATTAAACCATTTCCAGCTTTTGTAAACAGCTGTTCTTCCTTAAACTGTCTAATCAGTCTTTCATGTTCCTGAACAGGAAAATAGTTAAAAGTATATGGTACAAAATTACCTTTGCTTTCTTTTAATATTACTCCATACATATCAAACAAAATTGTCCGCAGCATTTCTGTCCCTCCCTGCCAGTTCCATCCAAATACATCAGATAATAACAAGGCCCCTCCATCCCTGTACTTTTCTCCAACCGGAAAAAGCACAGGGACGAAGAGGCCCAGCCGCTTCCTTATTATTGTATCACTTCTCCAACAAGCTTATTTACCAGGGCTCCGTCAGCCTTTCCCTTAACGCGGGGCATAAGCTCCTTCATAATCCTGCCCTTATCCTTCCCTGTAGGAGCTTCAATTCCCAGCCCGGCAAGAACTTCGCTGATTTCTTTGCGGATAGCTTCCTCGCTCATCTCTTCAGGCGCAAATTCCTTCAGGACAGCCAGACGTTTTTCGCATTCCTCGATGATATCCGTTCTGTCCGCAGGGGCCAATTCCTTAGTCTCCTGGGTCTGTTTGATTTCCTTTTTGATAACTTCGTTTTCTTCTGCTTCGGTCAGATCCGCTCTTTTATCAATGGCTTTGTTTTTGAGCGCAGCCAGAAGAGCGGATAAGGTATCCTTTCTGTCCTTATCCTTATTCTTCATAGCCGCAACCATCTCTGCCCTTACTTCTTCTATTTTTCCCATATTTTACTCCTTTCCGTGCGCTTAACGCATCCATCAAAGCCTTATTCTAATTCTTCCCTGCAGAAATAGCAGGTATACTTCTGTCTGCTCCCCTGGGGAACCAGATTGTCCGCACCGCAATAGGAACAGGTCACACGCCTCATACCCTGTGGTACGCTGTCTCCTTCATATAACCTCTTTGCAGCGGGCAGCCCGCCGGTTTCCCATCTGGCCCGCTGGTTCTCCTGCCTCTTTTCCTGACGGTGTTCCGCTTCGTCCAGAACAGCCTTCTGCCTGAGATAATCGGTTGTGGACATGTCGGCTTCCCCGCCCTTTTTATGAACAGCGGAGTGGGCGGCATTCTTTATGCCCTCTTTTTTATTCTTCTCCGGCACTGTACCGGCCGAATAATTGGTCATGCCAGGCTTAGCTGTCCCTGTTTTCACCTGTGTTCCTGTCATGGCCTGTGTCTCTCTCCCCACAGGCTGCCGGGAGGGCTGAGGTGCTGACGGCGGCTGTGTATAAGCCGGCGGTACCGGGGGCGGCGTATTATTTTTATAATAGGGATTCTGATCACTGCTGCCGCCTCTGTTTTTCCCTCTTAAAACTCCCGATACGGCCAACATAATAACGACCCACACGATGACAGATATAAATCCGCTCATATCTTTTCTCCTTTGTACTGTCTGTTCTATGCACGTCCTGAAGCTCTGCCTCCGGAACTGTATCTTACGATAAGAAGCTCTACTCCCATGGTGTCATTCAGTCGGCCGCTCTTTACCGCTTCATCTGTGCTCACGCAGGCCTCCAGGGCCTCGCGCAGTTCTTCCTTTTTAAATCTTGCGGCCTGGCTCACATATTTGCCTGCAATAAAGCTGTGCAATCCGGTTTTTTCACCGATCTTCCTGTTGTCACAGCCCTTCGCCTTCAGTTCTTTTACCTGAAGGAGCAGATTGAACTGCCTTCCTATGAGAAAAAGAATACGCATAGGCGGTTCTTTCAGCGCAAGCAGGTCATAATACAGCTTCAAAGCCTGCTGCTGCCTGCCCATGGCGATGGACTCCACCATATCAAATATCTGGCTTGTCACCTGATGGGTACAGACAGCTTCTATATCCTCTTCCGTAATCGTATCTTTCTTCAGGGTATAGCAGAAAAGCTTCTCCATTTCCCTGCTGATATTTTCCATGTCCGAACCGGTTTTCTGGAGGAAAAAATCCAGGCTGGCAGAGGAAATCACCTTGTTTTCCTTCTTTATTCTTCCCAGCACCCATCTTTTCAGCGTGGTCTCATCCTGTGTGGCAAACTCCACCGCACAGCCATTGTCCTTTACGGCCTTAAAAAGCTTATTCCTTTTATCCACCTCGGACTCTGAAAAAAGGATGCACACCGTGGATGCCGGTTCCTTCAGATAATCCGCCAGCTGCTCACCGCCTTTCTTGAAAAAGCCGCTGTCCTCAATGAGAATCACTCTTCTTTCCGCAAGAAAGGGCATGGTTTCCGCCAGATCTATGATTTCGCCGGGATTACTGTTTTTACCCTTGAAAACGGTAAAATTCATGGTGTCCCCGTCCTGCACAAGGGCCTCTTTCAGCTTGTCCCTGTACTGGTTCTTCAGATAGGCTTCCTGTCCGTATAACAAATAAACCTGCCTGAACTGCCTGTTTTTAATGTCTTCCAACAGCTGCTGCATTTCAGGCCTCCTTTCTTAGCCGCATTTCATTCTTGTCCTCTAATATCATGACACATTCGTGTCTGTCAGTCAACGTCCAAAAAAGTCTGAACCTTTATTTTTTTATTTTTAGCCCTGATCGTAACCGCGCCGCAGTCCGTGGTTATGAGTACGGGAATTCCTCTTTCTTCGAAGCGCTGAAGTACTTCTTTATGAGGATGTCCATAGGAATTATTTTTTCCGCAGGAAATCAGCGCAAGGGAAGGAGCCGCCGCATCCAGGAATTCTTCTGTAGTGGAGGTATCCGAGCCATGATGGGCCGTTTTCAGGATATCACAGCCTACCAAATGCTCTCTGGAATTCTTTGCTTCCATGGAATGCTCTGCTTCCATAGAATTCTTCGCTTCCCTTTCTTCTTCCAGCATACGCATTTCTCCCTCCGCCTCCACATCACCTGTAAGCAGCGCCGTGAAGGCCGATTCCTCACCATCCCCTTTCACACACAGCTTCAGCACCAGAGAGGAGGCATTCCTGTCCTTATAAAATCCGTTTTTCTGCGGATGCAGGCATAAAAATGAAGTATTTCCATCGGATAGTTCTTCTCCGGCTATCATGCGGTATACAGGGATTCCATGGTTCCGGGCGCTTTCAAGGAGCTTATCCGGTTCATCACCGTCAGGGCCTTCACCCGGCAGCACCAGGCCTCCTATGGGGATTCCGCTCTGATCCGCCCATTCAAAAACCGCATCCAGCCCGTTGACATGATCTTCATCCCAGTGGCTCACAAAAACAGCCTCCAGCCGATCGACTCCCTGGTACTTCAAAAAGGGGATCTCCTGCCAGGTACCGGTATCTTTCCGGGATGTGCTGCCTGCATCATATAAATAATGGTTTCCGCTCTCCGTCCGGATATAAATACAGTCCCCCTGCCCTACATCCAGCATGGTAAGCTGTGTTTCACCGCGGGGATTCACTGCGAAAATCAGGCACAGCATCGCCGCCAGAGGCCACCCGGCTTTTTTCGGGATTTTTTCAGCCAGCACAAGGAGTACCGCCAGCCCCGCATAAAAAAGAAGAATCTGCCACATATGGGGCATACCCGCATGCCATCTTCCCGGCAGGTGCTGTGTGAGCAGGCACAATTTTTCATAAATAAGAAAAATTCCCCTGACCGGCAATGCCATCATGCTAAGCAGCGTACCGCCTGCTGCCCCAAGGCCGGTGAAAAGGCCCCCGGTCAGCACAAGCAGAAGGATTCCGCCCATAAGGACTCCCATAAGCGGGATAACCAGGACATTGAGCAGCACAGAAAACAGGTTCCATTCATAAAAAGAGGCAAGAAGCACCGGAAGTGTTGTCAGACTGATACAAAAGCTGGCACGAAGCCCCTCGATCAGCTTACTTTTAAGAGGGCCGGCCGGCGGGGTATATCTGATCCCTCCCCCCGCACGGGCCGCTTCACTTCCCATCCTGGAAAACCGGGGAATCACCACCGCCGCACCCGCTGCCGCCATGAAGGACAGCTGAAAACCGCTGTTTGACAGGTAAGCCGGATTTTCCACAAGAAGCAGCACCGCTGCCAGGGAAAGGGCCGTGGGCATGTCATAGGTCCTGCCCGCCAGACCGGCCAGCATGTATAGGAAAAACATGAATACGGCCCGTACGGCCGACGGGGATGCGCCGGTCATTATCAGATAGGAAATAAGAACGAAGGAGGAAAGCAGAGAAGCCGTTTTCCGGGACAGACGCAATGTCAGCAGCCGGTAAAGCCCCATTCCCAACAAAGAAATATGTAATCCCGATATCGCGAGGATATGGGCAATTCCCGCTTCCTGGTACAGGTTCTTAAGCTCCCTGTCGATACCTTTCTTTTCCCCAAGAAGCATCGCCTTCGCCACAGATGCCTCCTTTTCCGGAAAAACTGTTTCCAGGATATCACCCGCACGGCATCTGATTTCATAAAGGAAATGGCGGTAAGCGGAATAATTTCTGCTCTTTCCGGTAAGCACTGCATCTGTCAGCTGCATGCTGATCCCCAGGCCGGCATAATATGCTCTCTCGTCAAATTCTCCCGGATTGGTAGCCTCCCTGAAATGACGTGCCTTTCCCTGATAGCGGACCCTGCTTCCTATTTCGGGAAGCCTGTTTTCTACTTCAGGAAGCAAATTTTCCGAAGAAAGCCTGCAAATCACCTGCGCCGCATCTTTATATTCAGTTGTTGTATTGGATATTGGCTGATTGAAATGATCAGAATTGCTGAATTCAGAATTGTTTTGTAAATCGAAGCTGGTATCTGAGGCCGCAGCCTTTAAAAAAATAAGCTGTATGGGGCGGCCGGTCGTCATATCCGTATAACTGACGATATCCCGGACCGTTCCCACAATCGTGCACCGCTGCCCGTCCTCCGCCGGAGGGGAAGGGACAGGCAGCGGCTTTATCCACGTTATAACTCTGACTGCCGCCACAAAGCCCAGCATTGCCAGGCATAAGGGTCGTCTCATTTTTGGTTTTCTCCTGTCTTAATCAGCTCCAGGTTCCTTTCGTACAAGTTCACGAGATTAAAGGTTTCCCGGAACACAATATCTGTTTTGCCGTTCACGGCTATCTGTACTTTATTTACGTTGGAAAGCTCGACCAGGGAATTGACTATGGAATATATCACTACATCGGCAGTGACATTATAAATCTGGGTCATGAAATTCTCATCCACATTCACATAGCAGATTCCGTCCTTTACCGTAACACCCAGAATTTTGGTGGCGGGGTTGATAACCGGAAAGGCGTCTTCAGTATCCGGCCCCTTCACCAGGTATTCCACCACCAGCTTTTCCATGGAAATATTGCTGTTATATTCCACCGGCTTGATGACTTCCACCAGGCCGTCCCCTGTTTCGTTGGCAAAATAAAGCTTCAGCTTCACCCCTTCATAGGTGTTCATCTCTTCTCCCGCATTATCGATAAACGCGTCTGCGGTCATGGGGCCTACGGTTACGCCGATATTATCCGTGAGAGGCTGTCCTCCCACCGTCATGAGCACATGATTGATCCCCTCCGCCTGGGAAAGTGTTCTGACAAGGGCCGCCCGTACCAGGATTTCCGTGGTAAAGGGCAGCTTTTTGTAGCTCTCATCCACGTCCAGATCCAGCTGTCCGCCTTCCTCCACCTGAAAGCTGGTAATCCGGAATCCGTTCCCTACCGGGGATTTCAGGGACACATCCTCAGGGGTCGCCTCCAGCGCAGAAATCAGCTGACGGATCTGGCTTTCCGGATCCTGGGAATCAATATAAAAAACTTCTTTTACGATTTTGGTTTCTTCTCTGTTCAGATAGTATATATCAAACGCCTTCCCGCTCTGCGCTTTCTCCTGTTTCCCGCACGCGGAAAAAAGCAGGGAAAAAACGCCGCAAAGCAGGAATACCGCCGCCAACGCCTTTTTTTTGCTTGAAGCATCCTTCATCCGCTTATGGAACCTCCGTCCAATCATTCCTTTCCACCGGCGTTTGAACCGGGGAAGCGTTTACACTCATTTTTCCGAAATTATCTCACATAGGTAAGGGGGATTTTTACCGTAAAGCAGGTTCCCTGGCCCTCCAGGCTGCTTACCTTAACGGAACCCCTATGAAGCAGCACCGCATTTCTGGTGATGGCAAGCCCCAGGCCCGTCCCTCCGATTTCCCGGGAATGGGATTTATCCACCCGGTAAAACCGCTCAAAAATATGATCATAATCCGACTCCGGAATACCGATTCCGGAATCCGAGATTTCCACCGTAAAAAACTGATGATCCGCATCCAGAAGCACCTTTACCCATCCATGCTCCTTATTGTATTTTATGGCATTCTCCACCAGGTTCGTAAATACCTGGGTTATTTTTACTTCATCAAGCTCCGCCGTCACAGGCCGTATGCTTTCAAAAACCACTTCCACATCACGAAGGCGCGCTATGGGGCGCAGCCGCTTGAGCACGGACTCTATCAGTTCATTTACGTCTACAGAGGTAATGTTCATCTGAGCCGCTGTCTTATCCATTTTTACAAGGGACAGCAGATCATTTATGATCTTATTTTCCCGTTCGATTTCATCCGCAATATCCTGCATGAATTCCTGGTACAGTTCGACAGGCGCATCCTGCTGCTGCATGAGGGAATCCGCAAGCACCTTCATGGAAGTAAGGGGCGTCTTAAGCTCATGGGATACATTGGATACAAACTCCTGCCTGGAATCATCGATTACCTTCATCTGCGTCAGCAGCTGGTTGAAGGCGTCTATGATATGCTCCGTCTCAATATAATCAGGCACAGCTATGGGTTCATCCGTAAAACCGTCCTTTACCTCCGTAATGGCCTGTGTTACCCGGTTAAAGGGCTTCACAAGGATCGTGGAAAAACCCACGGCCACCCCGAAAATACAGATGATCATAACGATTTCGATAATCAGGGCCTTCCGGTTCAGAAGCTCCATGGTCGCGGCTATGCTATCCGTGGAAACACTGGCAAGCATGACTCCCTGCACCTGGCTGCCGTTTTCTTTTTTCACCGCATCGGCCGCCCCTGTCTGGTTCTTGCCCGACGTGGTTTCCTCAATGGGAATGGTCATTTCTATATAGCCGTTTTTCTTATCATATTTTGTTCTGCTCTGGCCTTTAAAGCAGAGAATGACCTCTTCCGAGATCATGGTTTTTCCTTCACTGATACTGTATGTATCTTTTACAACCCGGAAATTACTGTTTATTATGATAACACGTCCGTCATACAGATTGGACATCTGTTCCAGCTCCGCATTGATCGCTTCTGAGGAGGTGTCCTGAAGATAATTGTTGTTCAGAAGATGGTTTGCGATAATCTTGAATTGTGTCTGTGTATCGGAAGTCCGAAGGTCAACCGCACGTTCCTCATAGCTTTGAAGAATACCTATTCTCATAAAAATGCTGGGAAGGATACCCATAATAAGCATCAGCAAAAATATATAGACCTTCATGCTCCGAAGAACCGGTATTTTATAAATTAACTCCTTAAGCCTGGTAAGCATTTTGGCAGCTCCTACTATTCAGCCTGACATCGGTTCAAATTCAGCAGCCCGGGAAATTCCCGGGCTGTTCCCAAACCGGGTCAGGCACGGAAAAAGTAGCCTACGCCCCATTTGGTATGCACATATCTTGGTTCACTGGGATTGCTTTCAATCTTTTCACGAAGTCTCCTGATGTGTACGTCAACCGTACGCACATCACCGGGGTAATCGCTGCCCCATACAAGCTTCAAAAGATTTTCACGGCTGTAAACCTTATTGGGATTCAGCGCCAGAAGCTCCAGCACATCAAATTCCTTCGCAGTCAGGTTTACTTCCTTCCCTGCAATATATACCCGCCTGCTGTCACAATCCAGACGCAGGTCGCCGTTCACAATGGTTTTGGGCGCATTGGATGCGCTGTCCCTGACCGTAGTCCTTCTCATGATGGCCTTGATCCTGGCTTTTACCTCCAGAATATTGAACGGTTTGGTGATATAATCGTCCGCCCCGTATTCCAGCCCCATGATTTTATCCATATCATCATCCTTCGCCGTGAGCATGACAATGGGCACATTGGAGAATTCCCTTATCTGCTGGCAGACCTCCAGGCCGGTAAGCTTGGGAAGCATAATATCCAGCAGGATTATATCAAATTCCGTATTTTTGGCATTTTCCAGCGCCTCTTCTCCATCGTAGGCACAGGTGACCTCCATTCCGTCCTGCTCCAGGCTGAATCGGATTCCCTTCACAATCAGTTTCTCATCATCTACAACCAATACCCGCTTTCCCATAGCTCCTCCAACGAATTTTCACTCTAAAGAATTTCATTTCTTACTGTCTGACGGTAATCCTGTCTCTGAGCTTTGCAAAGCTGCCTTCCTTGATTCCGTCCACTTTCATAATATCCTCAATGGTGCTGAAGCTTCCATGCTGCTCCCTGTAAGCCACAATGGCGTCCGCCCTTGTCTGCCCGATACCGGGAAGCGTCATCAGCAGCGCCGCGTCCGCCGTATTAATATCCACCAGGCCGTCTTCCGTTTCCCCGCCGCCTTTTGCCGCAGCGCCCCATGTATAACTGCCGTTCTTCACTTCTTCCAGCGTGGGGACTACAATCTGCATCCCATCGGCAACAACAGACGCCTGATTCACATCCCTTTCCGATGCATCCTGCGTCAATCCTCCCGCCGCACGTATGGCATCCACCACCCGGCTGCCTTCAGGCAGACTGTACACTCCCGGCTCCTTCACGGCGCCGCATATATGTACGAGACATCGGGAAAGCTGTATCTCTTCCTCCCCTGACTCTCTCCCCGCCGTTTCCGCCAAAGCCCCGGCGGCTTCTTCTGTCTTTTTCCTGTCCTCATCCTGCCCGGACTCAGACTGCTGCGTCAGCTCCTGCAGCTCCATTCCTCTGCCGCAGCCGTTTAAAACGAAAAGAAAGACCAGTACCATTAAAAGTACTGGAGTAATTCTGCAATTTGACATGTTATCTCCTTTTCACGCATCAACGGAATTCCGTTAATCGCACAAAAAGGCCCCCGTATGCCGCTGCTCTTTTATTGTAAGATAAAAAACAGGGTTTTACAAGGAAAAGTTTACTTACTGATACAGATAAAATATCCGCCGCCGTCCTCAGACAGTTCCATGCCCGTTTTTCTGAGCCGCCTGCCCGACTTTCCGCTCCCTGCCGTTCTGCGCGGGCCGCTGATCTGCAAGGCTTCCTGTAAGGGCCGTATAAACTCGCCGGTCCTTAGGCTGCGTATTTTGCAGCCTTAGATAATATGTAGTGACCCCACATTTGCATCATCGCGGATTTACCTGTATCCTTAGTTTGAAAAGAACAATGGTAACAGGGTTTACCGCATACAAAAGGAGGCCACTACTTATGAAAAGTATAATCTATCTTGGCATGGACGTCCATACCACAAATTACACTCTTTGCTGCTACACCTTAGAAGATGACCGGATGTGCCACCTGCAGCAGATCGCTCCCGACTACCGCCTTATCCTTAAATATATGGACCAGGTCCGCCGTCTCTATAACAACGACGTGGAATTCCTCTGTGGTTATGAGGCCGGATGCCTCGGTTACAGCCTCTACCACCAGCTGACTGCTCACCAGGTAAGGTGCGTCATCCTTGCTCCTACCACTATGGGCGCTGTCCTCGGTATCCGCAAAGTCAAAACCGATAAACGGGATGCCATGCTTATCGCGAAATGTCTGGCTTTCCATACCTATCACCCTGTTCATATCCCTACCCCGGAGGAGGAACAGGTAAAGGAATTCATCCGGATGCGTGATGATCACAAGCTGGCCCTTAAGAGGATTAAACAGCAGATTTCCGCTTTCTGTCTGCGCCATGGCTTCCACTATACGGCCACCAAAAGTAAATGGACCCAGGCACACTGGAAATGGCTGAAATCCCTGAAACCGGATGGGCTGCATCAGGAAACCCTGAATGAATATCTTCTTACCTGCAGCAGTCTCTGCGATAAACTGGAACGGCTGGACCGGAGGATCGAAGAACTGGCTGCGCAGGAACCCTTTCAGGAACGGGTTCGCCAACTAACCTGTCTGGTCGGGGTAAAAACCCATACGGCCTTATCCATCATCGTGGAAGTAGGGGATTTTAACCGGTTCCCTACCGCGGGGAAATTTGCTTCCTTCCTGGGCCTGACGCCCGGAGAGGCTTCCAGCTCAGATAAACAGAATCGTTTCGGGATTACCAAAGCAGGAAATACCCATGTACGCCGGCTGTTAGTAGAAGCAGCCCAAAGTTATGCACGCGGACAGACAGGACGCAAGTCAAAGGATTTGAAAGCCCGGCAGGCAGGAAACAAGGAGCAGGTCATCGCTTATGCGGATAAAGGAAGTGAACGGTTACGCAGGAGATTCCGTCAGCTCCTGTACAAAGGGAAACAGCACAACGTGATAAAAACAGCAATCGCCCGGGAACTGTCCTGTTTTATATGGGGAATGATGACGGACAGGATCGCATGAGCGGCAGGGGTAGGATATTGGTCAGCCCCAGTCAAGGCTGCTTCGCACCGCAGAAGCGGCAGGGCCTTGACAGGGTCAGCCCAATATCCAGAAGGGTAACCAGGCAGATGTAAGGCAGACTCCGTCAGCATCCATCTGCCCGAACAAAACTGAGGACATCCGGCAAGGATCCTGGAAACAAGTCAGGTTCGAGCAATCTACGCCGGTACTATGTTGACACAATCAAGTGATTCACGCCTTTAGATGGTAGAGCTCACGGCGAACCATTAGCCTGTAGGTAACCAATCCTCGTATAACAGAGTGGTTAATGCCGGGAACACTAACATCCAGGGTTCTTTCCGGATGTCCTCAGACATCAGGGACAAAAAAAGTGATTTGATACCTTTACCCTATTGACAAAAGTCACTACATAACAGTACCGCTGCGTGTTTATCCGAGCGAAAGCGTGCCCGCACAGGAACCTTGCAGATCAGCGGCCCGCGCAGAACGGCAGGGAGCGGAAAGCCGGACAGGCGGCTCAGAAAAACGGGCATGGAACTGCCTGAGGACGGCGGCGGATATTTTATCTGATCACTTTATTTCCATTTGAAAATCACTATTCCTGCTATGGCTACGGCCATTCCTATGGCCTTGCGCCACTCCCAGCCGGTCTTTTCCACACCAAACATGCCGAAAAGCTCTATGAGATAGGCGACAAGCAGCTGGGCTACGACGATGAGCATCACGGCCCGGGCGGGTCCAAGCATATCCATGCTCTTAATGACCGTATAAGTAATAAAAGCGCCGATAGCGCCTCCCAGAAGCATATATTTAGGCTGTACCTGGAACACGCCGAGCAGGGAGCTGCGGTCGGAAAATGCCCAGGCAATCAGGCATACCAGCAGTGCCGTAAACTGGACGAAGCAGTTCGCCACCCAGATACTGGAGGACTTGGTAACCTCTGTATTAAAAACTCCCTGAATACTCATCAGCGCGCCGGAAATCAAAGCAATAATCAAACCAATCATATGGGCCTCCTGTCATAGGAGCGCAAAATACGCTCCGGTATTTTAACGTAGGAAGCTGTTTCTTCGTAACAGTTCAGTTCCTCCCCTTCTGTCAGGTTTGCATTTCCGGGCCGGAAATGCAAACCTGACAAAAGGGGAGGGGCTGAACTGTTACGTTTCTTCCCTCCCTACATTTTACCCCTATGACCAGCGGATTATTCTTCTTCGCCTGCATATTCTTCCTTTTCAGGCTCTTCGATATATTCCTCTTCAAAAGGCTGTCCGGTTACCTGTGTCATTATTTTTTCAGAGAGCGCTTTCAGTGTATCCGATACGCCGTCTCCCGACCAGATTCTTGTAAATGCGATTTCCATCTGTACCCAGTAATTGCTGGTCGCCATCATTTTGGGAATGGGTACGGAAAGCCCGTATTCCCTGCCGAAAGCCTCCGCTTGGGGAGAGGTGAAGGTCACACCCTTCCTGGCCGGCATCCTTCCGGTCCGTTCGTACAGGTTCTGCGCCCTGTCCACTGTCAGGTAAGCGGCGAACTCATTGGCGATATCTTTTTTCTGGCTGTAGCCGTTCACCACCACCGCATTCGTCACAGAAAGACTCTTTGTCTGCAGTTCTTCATTGATGTTGGAGATATTAGTTACCCCATATTCATAAGGAAACTCTCCGTTCTTTTTCGCTTCCTCAATCTTTGCCACGATATCCGTCGTAGCCACGGTGAATACCAGTTTTCCTTCTATAAATTCCCGGACCACGGAATCATAATCCACCTCCTCCGGATCAATGGAAAAAAACTGGTTCAGATCCTGATAAGCCATCAGGCATTTGATGGAATCCAGGTTATAAATATCTATTTTCTCTGTGTTGTCACCCGTAGGGCCGCCCACATCAATATAGTTTCCCACAAAGAAGTAATTATAAAAAATATCCG
>ERZ773241.858-NODE-858-length-32264-cov-10.541153_pt1 | contig 32264 bp, 24 predicted proteins | sample MGYA00580989_ERZ773241 | MGnify/ENA primary metagenome ERZ773241 (study PRJEB29015, sample SAMEA2737804) | human gut metagenome | biome: human gut; feature: human-associated habitat; material: faeces | place: China | collected 2012 ... | reverse complement strand
ACTCCGAAAACGAAAAAAGCCGCCCTTCCCGCTTAAGGAAGAACGACTGATAATCAGGAGCTGGAAGCCAGCGCCCTTTTTGAAAATGAAAAAAGCCGGGATTCTTATGGCTTCACACCACAAAAATCCCGGCAGGTTTCCAAATGATAAATTTCTGAAAACTCTATAAAAAAGCAACGCCCTTTTTTCAAATTTCCTCCGAAATCAGAAAGGGCGCTGCTCAATCTCTGACTGCATATGACTGACACAGTTCAAAAGATGCATCACAGCATGTTTGCATCTATGGAACTATAAAAAATCGTGTTCACATTTTACCTTTGATTCTCAAACTAATCTCAGTCTATTTCTCTTGAATTTATCCTAAAAATCGATTTAGATGCAACAAATTTCAAGTTGTATCTAAAGTGTTGAATAAACATGTGTCTGTTCAACACTTTAGATGCAGGCATTTGGGGCTGACCATGCCTGCAAGTCCCCCAAGAACATGCAACTTTCGTTCGCAAGTTTCGACATGTTATCTTAGCATCAAGGACTTAAGGTATGGTATTTCATTTTGGGGATCGTAATTTCATTACCCATGTGCGAACGCACTGCCATACAAACTTTCTGAGACGGTAAAAAGGGCAACGTCCGATCCCACAGCCTCCCGTAAACAAATCCTGTAATATTGGAATTTGCGACAGTGTAAAAATAAACGCTACAGACAATACATTGATCAGGAAGATCATGGCAATTGCGAGTTGAAAATACTTACGTTGCAGCCAGCTTCCTCCTGCGCAGTATCCCCCATTTGTTAGACATCGTATCATACCACCTAACAAGTGAGGTACTATTCAGATTCGCCCGGATGTTCTCCTCCGCCACACCATACGCTATATCTTTTCTTGAAATCTTCGGCAAATGCTTGTTTATGCCCTCTTTACGTATTGTGTTTTCAATCCGATTGTGAGGTTAGCATTTTCTATAGGAAAATCAGAACCGTACGTCTTATGCGTACATTCTGTAGTCACTATGTAGCCAACATGCGCTGACGCGGAAAATTGATGTAGCCACTTATCAAGCGCCTATACTTGATCAGGTTTCCGTATATATTCCCATCTCTTGCTTTGTCTTTTTTGCCAACGCAATTCTTTCTCTGCGTGCCTTCAAATATGCAGGATAATTTTTGTTCGTATTAATGACCACAAAGATCAAAAATAGCGAATACACAATTAGATTTTGTGTTGTGGTGCCAAACCCAAGTCTTGCCAAGCCTTGAATCAGCAAACGCACAGCCAGACTTCCCATGAAAATACCCGCTGACTGATTCCCGCAGAAGGAGCCGATCCATGCTCCCAGGGTCATTGGAAACATCGCAGCAAAAACGGATGAATTTGAACTCATCCCCAGCACCGGAGCCAGGCTGCCCTGATAAGCCGCGGTAAAAACGCCGCTGATTGCCGCAAGGAATCCGGCAATGACGTAGCATCCAATGCAGTTGGTAAATATGTTAATTCCAGCCTCATTTGCAAGTTTTTGGCTGCCTTGGATTGCCCTTCTCTTATAACCAAACTCGCTGTACTGAAACACATAAATCGTGAATATAAACAGCAGCCCAAAAATCAGTAATATAAAAGGAATGTTGGAAAGAATCTCAGTTCCCGGCTTGCCAAACAAGACAACACCTTGCTGAGAATTAGCCGAATAGGAAATACATTCATAGACGAGTGTTATAGCAAGGCCCAACACCATTGGAAGGATTCGCAAGCTCACGAACAGAATGCCAACAATCAAGCCGGCAATTGCACCAATGATACCGGACAAAAGCAGAATGCCTATCCCGCCCCAGCCGAAGCTAAGGGAAATCAGGCCTCCAAAGATTACCCCAAGGTACATCTGGCTCCCCAGGGACAGATCCATGCGCCCGCAGCTCAGGTTAGAATTCAGCGCCATGGCTAAACAATAGGTAGCTACCAGGTTCCTTAATAAAGTCGCAATATCAGCGCTGGTATTGATCAAATGAAGCCCTGTTCCGGAATAGTCGATGTATTCAAAGATAACGTAAATGGCCAAAGGAACAAGCACAGTTTCCATAGAGGCAATAAACAGCTTTTTCTTCTTCATACCGATTCCTCCTAGAACTGTTGCTTTGTCGGCAAGGTCAGCTGCCGCTCGCTGTTCATAAATACCAGCAGCAGGAAAAGAAGCCCCCGAACTCCCTGAATGATTGACGATTCAACACCAACCATCAGTAATCCCTTATTCAATGCCGTGACTGTCATAGCTCCAATAAAACCGGAGCAAGCATTGCTTCGCGCTCCGCCAAACAGGCTCATGCCGCCAAGGACAACAGCCAACATGACATCCATTCCCATGCCATTGCCCGCAGTATTTGCAACAGATCCCGAACGGATGATAGTATAAACGCCGCCGAGGCCAACGCCAATTCCCGTCACAATAAAGGCAAGATACTTGGATTTCATGGAACTGATGCCAGTCTGTTTGCTGCAAGTTTCATTTCCGCCAATGAAGCGAAGCTTCCTGCCAAGCGGTGTAAGATGGTAAATGACCAGGCTGGCAATTACGAAGCTGATAAAGGTTGCGTACCGAAACCATCCATTTTCAAGAGTCCGGCATATCTTATAGTCAACCGCAATTGGATTTGCTCCTACCAGTTCGATCGTTATGGCACTGTATAGTGTCATAGCAACAATGGCTACCATAGCACTCTTTACCTTAAAAATAACGCTCAGCGTGCAGTTAAACAGCATTAGCATCAGAGCTGCCATAATGGTGACTGCTATCATGGCAACAACACTCTGGCTTTGCTGGTAGCTTAATGCGCCAAGTGCAGCGGCCAATCCCATGACATTTCCTACCGAAAAATCAACATCACCTGTCGAATAGATAAAGCTGGCTCCTATTGACACAACTCCGACAATGATGCTTTGCTGGAATATGCCAGTCAGCACTGTCCTGCCGAAAAATCGTCCTCCAGTTAAAATGCCAAAAAGTATTGAGATGATACTCAAAACGCTGACAGAAAAGATCAAAGGAAACAGCTTCTTGTTTTTTATAATATCAATCTTTTCTAAAAGTGTTAGATTTGTATTTCGTTTTTTCTCCTCAGCCATTCTGTGTACCCTCTCTATATCATGCATTCCAGCAGCTTTTTGTTGTCAAAGCCATCTTTTCGTAAAAATTCGCCGGTAATCTTCCCATCTTTCAGTATCAGCAGGCGATCACTCATGCCGCACAGCTCCGGTAGTTCTTCGGAAATGATTATGATGCTCTTTCCGGCTTTCTTCATATCATTGATCAGTCGGTACATGGCAGCCTTAACACCAATATCAACGCCGCGGGTTGGACAGTCCAGAATGAGTATTTCTGCATCTTCTGCGATCCACTTTCCAAAAACGACCTTCTGCTTATTGCCGCCCGAAAGGGCCTTGACTCCCTGGGCAATACCTGTGCATTTTATTTCAAGCTGGTTCACCTGCGTCGTGGCGTACTGTTTTTCCTTCTTCAATGAGAGAAACGGGCCAAATAATCGGTTGATTTTAAATCCCGTACTCTGAATATTTGCACCTATGCTGGCGTTCATTTCAAGAGATTCTGTGTCACGGTTTTTGGAAACGAATCCCATCCGGTGATTAAATGCCGTCTCCGGACTTTTGACTACGGTACCGCTTTCTTTTAAAATAACCTTCCCGTCAACAACTTCCTCCAAGCCATACAGCGCTTTTCCAAGAGTATGCATTCCACACTCGGACAACCCACCAACACCCAGGATTTCGCCTTTATGCAGTTCCAGAGAAAGACACAGCAGTTCGCGCATGGTCGTAATGCAGTCCGCCTGCAGAACTACTTCATCACTGTAGCCATCAATATCATCTCGATAATACTGGCTGCCCATCTCCCGGCCAATCATTTTATGCTTGATGTCGTTGACTTCGAATTTTGTTTTATCTATGTTGTCAATGATCTCGCCGTCACGAAGAACCGTCAATGTGTCACAGACTTCCATCAGTTCATCCAAATCGTGGCTGATAAAAACAACCGATTTATTTTCTTCCCGTTGCTTTCGCATGATGCGGTAGAGTATCTGCCTTCCGTTTTCCGAGAGCGAAGTTGAAGTCTCGTCAAAAATAATGATATCCGGATGGCAAGAGAAGGCTTTCGCGATTTCAATCAGTTTTCGCTGCTCAAAACTGTATGCAGAAGCAGGCAGCGATGGATCGATATCTTCGATCCCCACCTCCTCCAGAACCTCTCTTGCCTCCGCTATCATCATTTTACGGGATACGATTCCTCTTTTCTTGAACCGCTTGTAATCGCCCAGGAAGATGTTTTCTGCAACAGTGATATTGGAAATGGTTCCAATTTCTTGCACAACAAAGCCGATGCCCGCGTTAGATGCCTCTAAGGATGTAGCCGGCTTCCATTCCATACCCTTGTAAGTCATTTTGCCGCTGGTTGCCGGTTGGATACCGGCAAGGATGGACATGATAGTAGACTTGCCGCTTCCGTTTTCACCTACAAGTCCTCTGATTTCACCTCTTCTAATCGTCATGTCAACATGGCTTAAAGCAACGGTGACCCCAAAATACTTGCACATATCCGTTATTTCAGCGATTACTTCACGTTCCATAATTCAACTCCTGTACAAAATATCCGTCTTACTGTTCCAGGACATCCTTGATATTATCGTATACCATTGTCGCCACATTCGCCTGAATCTGTTCCCCTGTCAAGTCAGGATTGTTCATGCCCAGGCAGGAATCAATGAACTGCGTGTGTCCAACCCACTTGCCGGAGCCGTCACCCTGATCCCAATGGTTCATAATTTCGAGATCCTCGAGAGAAGAAACGCCGGACATAGAGAATGTCAGCTCCTGAACCTCTCCATTTTCGTCCAGCAAGCATTCATAGTACCCCGTCAAAGCATTGTAAACCTGAATAAACGACATAGCGGAAACAAGTGTATTATACTTCACACTGGCAAAGTCAATAGACTTATTGCCAAAGGCATCCATCGTTTCAAAGCTTGCTGTCAAGCTTTCTCCCAGCCCGGCAAAGCTGGCGACTGTAATATTCCTGTTATATGCCCGTTCGACTTCATCAATAGCAACATTGCAGTATCCGACCACGGCCATGGCAGCCAATACATAGTCATACTTGCCTGTTTGCAGTTCACTGGAGAAACCTTGTACCCAGCCATCGGCAAGGAAGGAATCGGGATAGATATAAATTTCAACATTTTTGTCATTGGTAGCATGCATGGGGGCGGACGAAGCAAGGTAGGTCTCGATCTCATCATCAAAAGTCAGTCCATAGACTTCCTGAAGTGCGTTAAGCATAGCCTCAGTTATTTTAAGATGTTGTTCGTTTCCGCGGTAGGCCCAACCGGAAGTAACAATAAAGCCGTGGTCTTCAGAGGTATCCAGCGTATCCACAATCCAGTCATGGAACAACTTTGCAACGGAGGACTGGTTCGCTGCAAAAGTACCACAGAAATTATCATATCCTCCGGTATACGCCGCTTCACTGGTCGCATTTCTGTTCAGGTTCTCGCAGAAGTACATTCCGAGATCAGCGGCCTTCTGGGTCAGCTGTTCAGTATCATAGTTATAATTGCAAATTATGGCCTCCACGCCCATATCTGCACAATTTTCCATAAATGTGATGACGGCATCAGTTGTGGAACATGCTTCGGAGAATACAAATTCACAGTTGTAATAAGGTGCAAGATACTCTGAAAAGTATTGCTCGGTGATTGCAACGGCATTGCCGGTGGCAATTTCAACAACACCGATCTTGTGATGAACAGACTTTGGGTCAACAGCCTGTGTCACAGTTTGGGTATTGATGTTTGAATCGTTGGCCGCGTTGTTGCCTGCGCAGCCGGCTGAGACAATGGTCATCAGCAATGCAAGAATGATCGCGATTATTTTTTTCATGTTTAGCCTCCTACTATTTCTTTAAAAATGGGTGACGAATGAACTAACAGGTTTATTTGTTTCTTCCTGCTAAACCAACGAAGTAGACAACCATGTCAACGGATTTCGGCTCAATGATTTGGGGAATGCATTGGAGAATATCCCCATCGCTGATGAGTTCGCAATCACTTAACCGTTCTTCCATATATGCCATTACTTTGTCACGCTGACGGGTTTCAATAAAACGCATCAGCATATTAAAGGCATTTATACCATTTCTTTGCCATTCATGGTCCTCCAGTATCTGAGGGATATATTGTCGGTCCTCCAATGCTCTCAGGCGCAATATATCCTCCGGAGATATCTCACTGCCCTTTGGTAATCCAATGCGCTCAAATTGTTCCTCCGGGCTATCCGCCTCTTCCATCGCCCTAACCAGGAGATTGGCCATTTTGGCCTCAGCAACCGGGTCATCCAGTTCATAGAGTTGATCAGGGTCATTGAGCATGTCGAACAATTTGGTGCCGAAATTAGCGGCATTGACCAAGCTGTTGTTATCGATGGACATCGCTTTGGGACAAGCAGGATCTTTAAGAACTTCTGCAAAGCTATCCTCATTTGCCTTGCCCCCACAAGGAACCTTCAGCACTGGACAACCTTTTGTAAAGGCGAACCCACTCTCCAGTGTAGCCTTGGATAGTTCCTCCGTTGTAAATCTGGAGCGCATATGGGTCGGCATCAGCGTATAATCGAACAAGGGCTGATTGTCTTGAGATATCGGAGCACGCATGTAGAGATATCGACCATCGTAGATGTTGATATGGGCGCCATGAAATCCAAACATAACATAATCTCGGATTTTCTCATCCCTTTCAATAACGCCTTTCAGGGATTTACCAGCCATATCCTCGGTTGGAGGAATGCCATAAAGGTCTAGCACAGTCACGGGTATGTCTACGGTTTGTACCAGGGCCTTTCGGTGAGTGCCGCCAAACGCACTGTATTCTGGCAGATAGATCATCAGTGGTATATGGGCAATTTCATCATATACCGGCATGACTGTCTTGCTCCACCAGCCGTGTTCGCCAAGAAGGTAGCCATGGTCGGTGCCGATAATCAGTGCTGTATTCTTCCACAAACCGCGTCTGTCAAATAGATCCAGCAACTTTCCCAAATACGCATCACACATTGTAACCAGTGCTTCATACTGCGTCTTCAGATGAGAAACCGTCTTTTGGTCTTCCATGACGTAATGATAGGGCGGCCAATCGTAGTTGCCTGTAAAGTCTTCTGGATACATCTCCCGATATTCAGGGGAAACATGAAATGGCTCGTGCGGGTCAAAGCATTCCAATTGCAAGAACCACGGCCCTTCTTCGCAGTTATCCTCAATAAATGCCAGTCCCTCATGAAATGTTTTGACCAACGGGTAATCTTCCTCATTGTGGATAAATTGTCTGTTGACCATATCTTGCCTGTGGAACTTGCCCGTACGGGGGAAATACTTTCCATCGGTATTCGCCACGTATCCTTGATTATGGAATAAGGCCGGCGTCACTTTCCACGGATCGCCCTCCTGCCCACGTATGAATTCCCAAGAATCATAACGGGTATGGTATGTGGAACCACCGTCTTCCCAATAGTGGCTGTGATCACTTATCAGATGGCTTAATACCCCGTTGTTTTTGAGGATCTCTGGCATTGAGTCGTCAAACGGTTCCAGTGGCCCCCATGAACGATGTAAGAAATTGCTCCGCCCGGTATGAAGCTCCCTGCGAGCTGGAATGCAGGGGAGGCTCCCCGCAAAACAGTTATCAAATGTGACACATTTTTTTTCAAACCGCTTAAAGTTTGGTGTCAAGACATCGGTACATCCATAGGCACTCAGCTTATCCCTGTTCAGGGAGTCGAACATCAGAAAAACAGCATTCATAATTACTTCCACTCTGAGAATTTATTCTTTGGTAAATGATTACCATAGCGTTCCTTGATAACTGTATTTGTCCAGATATCCAATTCCCTCTGTTCTTTTACAAATCGGGGCATATCAACATTGGCGATAACATCCCGAATCATCTTTTCTCCACGGGCGCACCTATTGTCCCTTTCCTCTGTGCTTATACAAGAACCGATACGCCCACCATGATCCTGCGGTTTGGCAAAATAGAATCCCATGGACTGGCTGGCAAGTTTTTGCGCATAAGAAAAGAATGCCATTTCCTCACTTTGCTCCAAGCCGCTGTTGCCAGGGCCTTCCTGTTCTCCATTTGGATCAATGAGCAGTTCATCCTTTTTATTCAGGATTGCATAACCACCATAGAAGAAATCATTTATAGAGCTTCCCTCTGGCATTTTATACCCATTAGCTCCCGCTTCTTTCAGCACATTCATTAAATCAACGTATGCAACAGGCACTTTGGTTTCATCAAAAATGTCCCGTGCTACGGCACCACCGGTCAGATAGGCCGGGCCATGAAAAGAAATCATAATAATCCGCCGGAACCCCTGATTTATTAACGAATAGCAGATTTCCTTGACGTAGCGATATCCGGTTTCAATCGTCATTTTAACGGTCCCTCGGGATACGCAATTGGCTCCGCAGAATAGATAGTTCAATTCGCCCAAAATTAAGCCATCCACCTGATCGGCCATAACTTTAGCAAACGCCGTAGGCGTCACAGTTTCAACGTCCATTGGAAAGTCGCTGTGATTTTCTACCACACCGAGGGGAACAAATATGATATCGTTCCGGCCAAGATATGCTTCGACCTCATAGCTTGTCATTTTTTGCAAAAAACGCGTCCTCATAAATGCCTCCATTCTAGATTCAATATATTGCGCCATCTGTATGAATCTTGTTGCCGTTCGTCTCAATTTTACCGAATCGTGGGATCAGCCACAAATCATGCGATTGAAGCTTTTCTTTTTCGTTGCGTTATCGATTACGCATTTATGCCACGATTATTACATAGCTCTTTTTCCATGTCAAGCATAATTGCTAAATGTACTTTTTATTTGTAGAGTTATATAAAAGAAAACGTTGGATTTCTGTCAGTTTTACCAGTAAATCTTTTTATATTTTCTTGACACGCACACGCAAATGCTTTATAATAAAAAAGCGTTATCGAGTACGCATTAGCAAACAAGGTGAGAGGATAGATTCTGATGGCAGTTACTATTAAAAAAATCGCGCAGCTTGCCGGCGTTTCAACCGGCACAGTAGACCGGGCGCTTCATGAACGAGGCCGAGTCGATCCGCAGGTAGCACAGCGGATCAAGCAGATTGCTCAGGAGCTGAATTATCAGCCCAATACAGTAGCAAAAAGTCTGTCCATCCGTAGCCGCAACCTGAAAATCGCCGTTATCCTGCATATTCAAACTTCCAACCCCTTTTTTGATGATGTAATTGCCGGTATTTTGCGTGGCAAGGAAGAGATTAAGGATTTTGGTATTGCAGTCACCATCTATAAGTGTGCGGATTTTGATCCTCTGTGTCAGTTGTCATTGATCGACCAGGCTCTAGCCGATGGTGCCAATGCTATTTCCATCGTTCCCATTAATGATCTCCGTGTAAAGGAACGGCTGAATGAACTGTATGACCAGGGTTTCCCGGTGGTATTCCTGACAAATATTATTGAAAACGCAAAATATCTGAGCTTTGTTGGCTGTGACTACTACCTTGCCGGGAAAATCACTGCAGGGCTTTTGAATCTGCTTCAGCCTCAAAGCGGAAAAGTCATGCTGTTTTCACCCAGCTTTCAGATGTTCGGCCACACGCTGCGCTTACGTGGGCTAAGATCTCAGCTTGAAGAAGAATATCCGCACATCCAGCTCACGGAGATTTATGAACTGACCGGCGATGACATACAGGATTATCAGCTTTCCTGTCAGGCACTGGACATGCATCCAGATACCAATCTTTTTGTCTGCCCCGGCGCTTACAGCTATGGCAATCTAAAGGCCATAGCCGACAAGGGCTACCTTAAGCGTGCCGGAATCGTTTGCTATGACTACTCTGAGAAAATCAGCTCTTTGACTCAAAATCGAGACATCCAGGTTGCATTGACCCAATGTCCTCAGGAACAGGGATATCTGGCCATTCGGATATTATTCGACTATTTGTCTGCCAGCAAAAAGCCTGCGTTCCGTGATAATTATGTCCACATGCGGATATTGTTAAAAGAAAACATCTCTGAAATTCAGCAGCTTCGCAAAGAATATCATCAGATATAGTAAGATTCGAGACGCTTCTGTTAACAAAATCCCTGCCATTACGTGCCTGCGGAGCAAAGTGGACATAGGAAGAAAGGATATGCGAGGTTCATTCCATGCGATTTGTAAATCTCCTGATTAAGCCGGCATCCAGCCTTTGTAACCTGAGATGCAAATACTGTTTTTATGAGGATGAAGCACGAAACCGCGCCCAGCATAGCATGGGCATCATGCAGGATGCGTTGGCTGAAGTTCTGATTCGTCAGGTTTTTGAAGCCGTGGATCAAAATGGCTCTGTTAGTTTTGCTTTTCAAGGCGGGGAACCCACCATAGCAGGACTTCCGTTTTTCCGTTTCTTTGTTGCCACTGTTTTAAAATACCGTCCTGGCAACGTCCGGGTTAGCTATGCTATCCAGACAAACGGAACGCTGCTTAATGAGCAATGGGCATGTTTTTTAGAAGAAAATCATTTTCTGGTAGGGCTGTCTCTGGATGGCATCCGTCCTGTCCATGAAATGTACCGCATAGACGCCATGGGAGGAGGTACTTGGAAGCAGGTTTTGGCCGCTAGAACCCTGCTGAAGAAACACGGTGTTGCGTATAATGCCCTGTGCGTAGTCACTGGTCTCTGTACCCAACGAGCAGAGGCGGTTTATAAAAGCCTTAAAAAACCTTGGCTTCCGTTATATGCAGTTTATTGCTTGCTTGGATCCCATAGGTTGTGTTCGTGGGCAGAAGTTATGGTCCCTGGCACCGGAAGCCTACGGTAAATTTCTTTGCAGGATTTTTGATCTGTGGTATCAGGACTGGGAAACGGGCGACTACCACAGTGTTCGTTTGTTTGATGACTATGTTCACATTCTTTTGGGTGATGGTGCCAGCACCTGCGCCACCTGTGGAAAATGCGGCGAATATTTGGTAGTCGAAAGCGACGGTTCCGCCTATCCTTGCGATTTTTATGTTCTCGATAACTGGAGAATTGGCAATTTGGAGAAAATGCCCATTACAGAAATGTTGTCAAGTGAAAAGGCAAATGCGTTCCTAACATGGAACGCTCATAAACCGGCAGAGTGTGCTTACTGCCGCTACGACTTCATTTGCAACGGTGGCTGCAAAAAAGATTGGTTTACAGATGAAACGGGATCTCACAACTATTTCTGCAACGCTTTCAGGTCACTATTGGATCACGCGCTTCCAAGGCTCAAGCGTGTTGCCAGAGCAGAGCGTACAGCAAGGCAATGCCGGTAATATTGCATGAACCGGATGCAATTTACCCAATATCAAATTTCTTTCGCATCCGCAAATGGGATGTAAATGGCGCGCGGTTGGTACCGCTACTTTAGGCTTTTGAAAGCGGGATTCGTTCTGGCAAAAGCAATCACCGAAGTATTCGCCTTACAAATATTACATTTTCGTTGACCTGTCAAGACATCGTGGAGGCTGTGGACACAAAGCTACAAAAACGGTCATTGCCCACTGGTACAAGCATTTATGTCTCTTATGAAGTTTGTTGGATCAACAGATAAAAGCTTCCACAAAGTGAAATCTTCACATGCCAGCTATTTCTGTATCTGTATGCATGTTTACTATCTGCGGTTGATACCTGACATATCCCCATGGCATTAACATGTCACCCGCGCTCTAGATGACACTTCATAACTTCGTCCGTCCTCATAAACAATCCCCCTTACGGAATATTTTACTCTCTTACGCAGCCAGACACTCTGTCTTCCCTATCCCCCCGCAATCGGACAGTTCTTCATCTTCCTCGCCTCCTGTGCCCAACTCGTAGGACAATTGTAATTCCCCGCATAACGTACTCCACGCATGGAATCGCCACACTGTTGCCCAGGGCTTTGTAACGGGCGGAATCTGATGTCCCTGGGATGTTTGTCTAACCGTCTGGGAACCCCTGCAAGCGCTCGCACTCAAGGAGCGTCAGGCGGCGGATAAGGAGTCCCGCTTGGGCCGTTGGTGGATCAACGATGCACTTGTTTTGGCTGACATATTGATTGCCGGCCCCTTTCTCATCTCCCCTGCACAGCGCCCCCACTGTTTCTTGATACAGCTCCGCGATTGCGTGATGGTCAGTAGCTGTCAAGGTATATGCAATGTCCTTCTGATACCCGATTCCGTTGCCGCCGTTTTGAGGCTGACGATCAATGGCATTTCCGACAATACAGTAAACAGGCGTATCCCGCTCCACCAATGGCACATTATTGCCACCCGTACCATACCGTGCGGACATGGTAGGTGCCACCCCGTGAGGGCCGGTATAGCGGGCGTCAATGCCGTGGTTCTCATAAACCAACGGCTGGTGTCCATGCTTCTGAGCGCGGAGCGTCCCGCTCACGTCTTCGGAACAATCCATGACGCTGCCCCCCTGATCGTTTAGGCATAAGACGCTCGGTACCATGTTTGTACCGCTATCGGATGCTTTCAGGGTTGGTGCGCATTCCTCCTGATAGCCAACACCTCCGGCCTTGCTCCCCTGCCCCGCAGAGAAGCAAGCAGCAATAAATGTCTGCTGCCTCATCCCCGGCTGTGCGCCTAGCGCACCGGCAACATCGTGTAAATCCCGGACCTCATCTCTCTGGTTCGCCGCAAACGCAACAGACTGAGGCTGTTCGTCATCAGCATCAGTATCTTCATTCTTCTCCCCATCCATCCGAATAAGCCCTGCTTGGATCTCCAGCGCCCGCTTCAGCTTTTTAGGAAGTTCCTTTCCCCGTTCAACAGCTCTACGCAGGATACCCAAGCAGGCTTTCCTGGTCAAATAGTATCTTTTCGGCGGATCGTCCTGCAAAATCCGCGACAAGGAAGATCCGTTTTCTTCTCTGGGGGACACCCCAGTATTGAGCGTCGAGGCATCTCCACGCCAGGGAGAAATCAGCTCCCAGTACGATTCGCCCAGCAGGCTGCCATGGCCAGGGGTAAGGTCGAGGGATTGAAATACCACTGACTTTAATTCGGACGATCTCTTCGAGGACACACCGGAAGTCTTCTCCTTTTGGCGTTCCGCTGGAGAAAGCTCCGGGAACGTTCTCCCACACCATGAATCGAGGTCGTATATCGATAGCTGCTCTGCCTCGTAATTCGTCTGCATTTCTCGTCTCCTTTGTGAGTCTGACCTGTTCCATAAAAAGGCCGGAGCGCGCACCGGCCAATCCGGCTCTGGCTCCGGCCACTGAGAGATCCTGACATGGGCTGCCCCCACAAATGATATTTACTGGCGGCAGCTCCGCTCCGTTTAGCCTTGCGATGTTCCCGACATGAACCATATCGGGAAACGTCAGCTTTGTCACCTCGATAGGAAAGGATTCAATTTCGCTTGCCCACACCGGTCGGATGCCATTTCGCACCGCCGCCAGAGGAAAGCCGCCGATCCCATCGAACAGGCTGCTCATGGTTAATTCGTTTATTTCCTGATTCGGTACACACCTCCAAAAACAAAAAGCCAGCCGTGAAAACAGCTGGCATATCGAAAATATGTTTTGACTTCTATGTCACATTTTGGTAGAATGAATATGGTTCTTTCGAGAACCGGGCGTTGCACAACGGCAGGCGGTTAGCCACACCACCCGAAAGGGGGTGATGGTCATGCCAATTACATTGACCTTCCATATCCTTTACTGGACTGTGACGATCAGGGTAAAAAGCAGAAACCGCCACTCGGCCAAGTGACGGTTTCAGGGCTTTTGCTTTGTTAACCTAGCTTCTTCGGGCTAACCGCTTGTCGCAGCGCCCTTTTCTACGTTCATTATACCACGATTCCGCCGTCTGTCAAGGGTTGACTGTCTGATCAATTTCCGTTCCGTCATACAGGAACACCTTGATGTGGTCAGCAGATATCACTTTTACCGTATGTACCAGCTGTCGGATCATTTCCTCGTCCCACTGCTGCATGTGGTGGCTCATTCCTTCTAGTGCCGCTTCCATCGAATGCACATGTGCCTGTACCGTCTGGTCTTTTCTGAGTCGGGCAGCAATTTTTTCGTGCTGTTCTTTCAGCGACGCCATCTCATTAGCGATACTGCCAAACCTTTCAGCATTCTTCGCCGCTCTGTCGGGCTGTTGGAGCAGTATGTTAAATTCTGCTTTCAGTTCCTCAAGCCTTCGGTTAATTTCTCCCAGTGTCATAGTAGAGTTCGGAAGGATCCCTGTTTTTTTCACTGCCGCTTCCGTGATCTGGCTGCAAATTGCCCCTTTGGAATCCATTACGGAATTGATTGCCGCCATGATCGCCTGCTACAGAGGTTCTTCATCCATAGTTGGTGACTGGTGGCAGTATTTTGTTCCGTAGTCCAATCGGCTCACGCAACGCCAAACGACCCTCGCCTTTCCGTCCCGCTTCCATGTACGCCTTCGATACAGGGTGCCGCACTCCCCGCACACCAATCGCTCGGATAGGGCAAACTTACTCGCATAACAGGAACGGCCTGTGGAGGACGTCTTTTTTGATGGGCTGGCCGATGCCGATCTCCTGGCCTTTTCTGCCTGAACCTCCTGATATATTTCCCTGCTGACAATTGCCGGATGATTATTCTGAATCAGATACATGGGAAGCTGTCCCGTGTTCTTTATAACCTTTTTGTTGATACAGTCCTGCGTAAAGGTTTTCTGCATCTTGCATCCGCACGTTTGTCCTTTGTCTCTCTGCGTACTGCCTTTATTGCGGCCATTTCCTCATTGCTGAATTTATAGTTCGATGCCATTATTCATCACCCAGATACAGTATGGCATATCAGGTAAGACAGTTAAAGCGTTTTACTAGATTTTAGTATTACTATTCATCAATTATCTGTACTGCACGCTCTGAACGTATTCTGTAAGCTTTATATGGGCATTCCCTGCGATTGTTGGTAAAAATCTTTCTTCATACTTCGTTTTCAATTCTCCGGCGACACCATAGCGCAATGAATAAGACAGAATATATTCCAGGGAACTGTACTGGCATTTTCAACAATGCTCTCCGTGCCATTTTCGTTACAGGAAAATCACTATTATCTTGATTCATACCGGCTCCTGCAATATAATAAACAAGAAACCATCAGGAAAGAAGGATGTGCATGAAACGGATAATTTGTTTTTCGCTAACGCTGATAATGCTGCTAAGTATTCTGCCGATTCAGTCCCGCGCAGAAGGAACCGCAGAGTCTGCTATTCCGCAGGATGGTACATTTGCAGGAGGACCATTACAGCAGATTACTCTCCTGAACAGCGCCGAATTCTATATTGGAAAAGGCTGCTCGTTTGTAGTGGCTGACCTCATGAATGCCGGCTTCACTTCCATTCAAGTGCTTGAAACTGCAGAGGCTTCCGATGATACTGTAAACAGTGCAGTGGTTTCTGTATCCATCGACGGAAATAAGGTCTTTACCGCCGGACAGCAGTTTGATTTCAATGTTCCGATTGTTGTCGAATACTTCCGGCAAACAGAAGCCAAATTACCGCTGGCGTCTTCCGACTTGGATACCACGGAATATCGAGCCTTGCTGAAGTCTCTGTATGAAGCCGGATTTATGAATATCATTGTTGAGGAACTATATGATCTTAGTCCGGCTGCATATGCAGGCAGACCCATCGTTGCAATGACCGTTGACGGCAAGGATGTCTTTGCCAAAGGCGATTGTTTGCCTTTGGAGACCCCCATTGCTGTTGCAGCACATTTCCAAACTGATGCAGAAAATGATTCTGCTTCTGCGCGGGGAAAAAGCATCATTTCCCTTCCTTACTCCACAAATTACTACCTGAGAAAAAGCCAGAATGATTGCGTCCAGCAGTTTCGGCAGCTTGGATTCACAAATGTTTCATCCGTCGCTGTCACGGACACGCTTTGGGGAGCAAGCCAGCCGGAACAGGTTGTAGGCATTTCTGTCGATGGGACTTTGGAATTCGGGCACGGGGATCAATATGGCAAAAGCGCGGAAGTGATCGTCTATTATCACATTCCGGAATTTAAGTTCACCGAAACTGCTATTACGGCCCCAGAGGACGATTGCCTGACAATTCCATATTTTGTTGCCGATGGGGATGACCTTGCCGGCATTACGATCAAAGTGGAGAATGAGGATTCTCTTGAGCAAACCGGGCCCTATTCGTTTACTGCTTTGAAACCAGGGACGGCCACTGTTGCTGCTTACTATCTGGATACCCTTCTGGCAGAATGCAGTGTAGAGGTAGTGCCTGGGGTCGTAAGTGTTCCTGAGATCCAGATTGAGAGCATCACGGTTCCCAATGAAAAGATTTCTGTTGGAGTCGGCCGCTTTTTTGAAATGCCCTTCACCATCTCGCCTGACAACGCCGTCCGCGGAGGTTTGGACATCACATCCAGCAATTCCCAAATCGCCGATGTGTTGTTTGACGAAAACGGGGACTCCGTCGTTCGTATTACCGGCATAAAAGCCGGGAGCACATCGATCACCATTAAAGCATCCGACAAAGTTGCTGCGAAAAAGCAGATCAGTGTTGTAGATGTTCTCCCGGAGAAGATCACCGTAACAGCAGACACTTCGAAAATATATATTGGCATGGAGGGAACTCTGTCTGCGAACTTTATCCCTGCCGATGTGACCAATCAAAAAATTACATGGAAGAGCAGCGCCCCCAGGGTGCTGAAAGTCAACAGCGATGGGAGCTATCAGGCGCTGTCCGCCGGCGAGGCAATCATCACGGCGGCACACCCGAAAGGCGTATCCGGATCGATTCAATTAACTGTGCAGCCAGTTCTTGCGAAGAGCCTGAAATTGTGTTCTGACTGGGATAGCACGAAGCCCTTCTGCAAGAACAGCACTATGACGCTGACAGCCGAATTTATCCCAGAGGACACCACGGACAAAACCATTACATGGTCATCCAGCGATGAAGCCGTCGCAACAGTATCACCGAAGGGCGTTGTGAAGGCCACTGCGTTTGGTGATGCAACCATTACCGCAACCACATCCAACGGTATCGAGGGTACATATCCTGTCTGCGTTGCCATTACTCCGCAAAGCTTCCGCGTATCTGCCTCCATCGGCATAAGATCCAACGATCATGTTGGAAACAGTTGGAGTACGGGATTCACCTTCAATGACGAGCCAGTCCGATCTGGCAGTATTGTTTCCATTATGCCGGGAGAGAAATTCTCTGCTGGTGGATGGGCGGAGGAAAATGATTCCAAGCCAGACTATGGTCAGTATACAGAGACAATCGAGCTGACAAAAGAAATGTGTAAAACAGGATTCACTATCGAAGGTGATGTCGATGTCCGGGAGAACGGCGGCAGATACAGTGGGCATTATGCCGTGTGGCATCTGAAAATGCAATTCACCCCAGTCCACTAATGAACAGCACCCCATTTGTTAGACAAGTATGGTATAATACTTGAACTGAAGTGACCACAAAAAGTCAGACAAATATATCTAACAGAAATTGTCCAAGCTGCCGAAAGAGCTTGCTGTCTGTGAATCGCAGGTGACATGTATCCCCAATACTGGACACCCAGTATGGCTGTCGCCGGAAAAGCCCTCTTCGAAGTTGCCGCGCATGCCCATGTAGCCGTTACCGATGGATGTTAGGCTCTCATAAAGGCGGATATCCCCTTCATTGAAAGCATGGGTGGAAAGCTTCCACCCATGAATGTCAAATACTCTTTTATACATATACTTCTCCTACAATAAACGCACGGTTTTCTCCGTGCGTTTACATTCGTAATCACTCAAAACCGAGCTCTGCCAGCGCTCCTATCAAATCGTGAGACAATGCCATAGATTGCAGCTCATGAATTACTGCTGCCGGGTTCTTTTTAGCACAAATGCAGTTATATATCTTTTCTTTAAGTTCGTAACCGATCCTGCAGTGCTGTAAAAGCTTGAAAATCCTCTTGCTGCGGTCAATATCGGCAAGCTCAGCATTGAGCACTTGCAGCTCAATTTTGCCACTGTTCTTTCCAAATGTAACGGTCAGCACCTTTTTTTCTGTATCGTAAGTCTTTTCATAGGCAACGTCGGATTTGACTGTGCTGTTTTTTATGCCGTAGAAACACACTCTGTATCGGCGCATCGCGGGTCTTACACGGAAACTGTCTTCATCTGGCTTAATGGAAAACCGCATTGCATCCTCGCTCCACTTGACTTCAAACCGCGTCAAGGCAGCATGCTCATCACTGCCGTCGTCCTCATACATGGTGTATTCGCCGCTATCACCGCAGAACACATTCACGTCAATGGCCTCAGGCAGCTCTACACCAAAACGTTCAGCTTCCTGTTCACCTGTAAGAGGCACAATCGCACCGGCTTTGGCAAAGACGGGTATCTGTGAAAGGGGCCTGTGCAGGATTTTCATCCCGCCCCCGGAATATCTCTGTGCGGTGAAAAAGTCGTAATAAGTACCCTCTGGCAGCCATGCAGCAACGCTCCCCATGCCGGTCTCTGCACTTACGGGCGAGGTAATAGGACAAACGATGAGCTGTGCGCCAAAATAATACTGGTTGGGAACCTGATAGGCTTCCTCTGCACGGGGATAGAGGTAATACATAGGGCGCAGAGGCATAATACCGTGTCTTGCTGACTCGAAATTCATCGTGTAAAGATAGGGGACAAGGCGATGACGCAGACGCAGAAAGGCTTTCAGTATGCTGCATACTTCGTCAGAATAGTTCCACGGCTCTCTGCCGCTGAAGATGTTAGATGTGCTGTGCAGGCGCATGATGGGTGAGAAAGCACCGAACTGTACCCAGCGGACAGTCAGTTCCTCGTCGTATATTCCGGCGCAATGTCCGCCAATATCATGGCTCCACCAGCCGTATCCGATATTCGCAGCTGTAGCTGTGAAATAAGGCTGGAAGCGGAGAGAGTCCCAGCTGATGATCGTGTCACCGGAGAAGCCGATGGGGTAACGGTGGCTACCGGGGCCGGCGTAGCGGGATAAAATCAACGGGCGTTGGTTTATCTCGGCACTGTGGAGAGTATGAAAATGATTCAGGAGCCACAAAGGGTCTGCGCCGTCAATGCAGGATGCGTCACCCTGTTGCCAGTCGATCCACCAGAAATCCACGCCCTCGTCCTCACGGGGCTTTAAGAGGCATTTAAAATATGTATCGACAAAATCCTTGCTGCACATATCAAAGGGGATATCCCGACCGGACGCAGGGTCGAGCCCCATGCGCACGGCGGCCTCGACGTACTGCTCTTCATGGGGCTGTATGCCCTCTGCGGGATGGAGATTGAGAGCGCATTTTAAGCCGCGGGAATGGAGCTGGCTCAGGAAATTCTTTGGATCACGAAACAGCTCTTTATTCCATGTGTATCCCGTCCATCCCTTGCCCTGCTTGGCTGTTATATCTGTAATATGCCAGTCCATGTCCATGACAGCTACACTGAACGGTACCCGCTCGGCGCGGAATCTGTCCATGAGGTTCAGGTATTCGTCATCGGAATAGGCGTGGAAACGACTCCACCAATTGCCGAGAGCATAACGTGGCAACATAGGCGGCCTTCCGCTGAGTTCGAAAAAGTCATTAAGAGCCGCCTGATATTCAAGGCCGTAACCGAAGAAATATAGGTCGATTGCTTTTTCTGCGCGAGACATTATGGCTCCGTCGCTCTCAATAAGTGGTGAATCACTGTCATCAATGACACTGTATCCCTGAAGACGCGACTGGATGCCTTTTCTGAGCGGTATCTCGCCATCAGCCATGTCAAGTGTGCGTGCAGTGCCGCCGAGATTCTCGCGCAGCTTATCGCCATAGTGCCAAGTGCTATAGATGCCGCGAGTCTCACTTCTAACTTTTATAGAAAGGCCGCCAGCGGAGAAAGGCTTTTCGTCGTAAAACAGGCTTAGATATTCCGTGTGTATTTCCAGCTTGCCATTATGACGGCAGACTTCAAATTTCGGCGCATCAAAATTTCTGCAGCATGCAAATACGGAAGGCCTATCCTCAAATATATTGCTTTCGCAGTATTCGAGGCGTAACATTCGTGATGCGAGCACAGTAATTCTATAATGCTCACCGGTCACACACTGCATATCGTTGCTTTTGCCGTTTATGATGTCATAAGACATACGAGTTTACTCCTTTGCACCGGGAAGGTTAAGAATAATCGCGCGGCCATCAACAGCAAGCATTCCTGCGTGTACTTCAACGTTCTCGCCGCTGATAAGGTTAGTGTACAGTCCGTTTGGAAGATCTATATCGATAAGAGAGGCTTCACCGGTCACGGGGAAGATACCGATGTATCTATCACCGCCTTTGGAGTGAGTCGCTACGAGCACGTCACCGGGAAGTGCCTTAACTTCATAGGTGCTGTCTGCGAAGACGGGGCTCTTTTTGATCTCATATAGGCGGGACATAAGTGCGGAGTAATCCTTGCCGGTGTTCCACTGCACTTTATCTGCATCGAACAAGTTAGGAAGGTGTTTTACGCCGTTTTCCTGCCCCGCGTAGAGGAGCGTCATACCCTTCTGGAAGTATATAAACGCGGTCCAGACGAGGAGTTTCTTCTCATCCGGAATTAGAAAAGCACCTCTTGCATTGTCATGGTTTTCAAGGTAGCGGAGCTTGACATAGTTGTCAGGATAGATAGCTTCCTGTCGATTGATGTCTTCTGCGTACTGAGCAAGGCTAATTTTGCCCTTGAGATAATCCTTGAAGCGATAATATATGTCGTACTCGTAACTGACATCGAATGCCTGGTAAACTTCCGAGTCGGACAGGCTCACCATTCCGCGTGCGCGGTTGGCAACGGTAAATACGGGTTCAACGGACTCGCTCAGCCAGAAGCAATCGGGGTTGACCTTCGCAACCTCTTCCCTTGCCTTCAGCCAGAACTCGAGAGGGATCAACGGGGCAACATCGCAACGGAAGCCGTCTACAATACCAGCCCACATTTTGAGCGTCTCTATCTGGTAATCCCAGAGATCCCTATTGTTGTAATCAAGATCAATTACATCAAGCCATTCCCCCACTTTGTTGCCGAAACATCCGTCCGGCTTGTGATAGAACCATTCTGGATGATTCTTGGCCAGCCAGGAGTCGGGAGACGTGTGGTTATATACAACGTCGATGATGCACTTCATGCCGCGCGCGTGAATGTCGGTGACAAGTTGCTTCAGGTCATCAATCGTTCCATACTCGGGATTGATCTTGCGGTAATCAGAGATAGCATAAGGGCTGCCGAGCTCACCCTTGCGTTCCTCCTTGCCAATGGGATGGATTGGCAAAAGCCACACGATATCGGTACCAAGTGCCTTTATGCGGTCAAGGTCTTTTCTAACGCCACTGAAGTTTCCTTCTTCACTGTAATTGCGCACGAAAATAGAATACATGACCTGATTTCTGTAGAATTTGGAAGTATTGACAGCCATAGAAAAACCTCCTTAGCCCTTGATTGCAGACGAGGAAATACCTGCAATAAACTTCTTTTGGAAAATGATATAGAATATTACGACGGGGATGATTGCGATGCTTGTTGCGGCGAATAGGCCGGCATAATCCGTGGAATATTGCCCGCTGAAGAGGTTTAACGCTACAGGCAGGAGCTGTTTCTTCGTATCGCGGATCATAAGGAACGGCCAGAGGTAGTCGTCCCACGCCCAGAGAAACTGGAAAACAGACATGGAAACGATGGCGTTATTCAACTGGGGAATGATGATGCGATGGAAAATATAGAACTCATTTGCTCCGTCCATTCGTGCCGCTTCTATGAGCTCGTTGGGGATAACTGCGCAGGACTGACGCATCAAAAAGATGCCGAAGGCAGTGAAGATGCTCGGAACAATAAGCGCCTGATAAGTGTCGATCCATTTCAGTGACTGCATAATACTGTATCTGGGAATGAGGGTAACGACACCGGGAATCATCATCGTCATCAGGATCATCGTGAACAACGCATCACGCCCTTTGAATCTGTATTTGCAGAGCACATAGCCCGCAATGGTGCTTGTGTACACGGTTATGACCGTAATTAGCAGGGCGTAAATTAGGCTGTTTCCAAAATACCGGAAGAAGTCAAACTTATTGAGCACATCAGAATAATTCTGGAAAGAAAAATGCTGCGGGAACAACGTTTGTGCCAGGGAGCTGATCTCGGCATTGGTCTTGAAGGATGAGCAGAGCATCCAGATAAAAGGAAACACTGCCAGGAGGCAGAAGAACAGCAAAATGGCGTTTAAGAACACAGAACTTAACTTCTTCATTTTCTTACACCTGCCCTTCGTTCTGACCCGAAATCCTAAAGGATATCGCAGTCAGTATCGCAATAAAGAGAAACAGCACAAAGGATAGTGCCGAGGCATATCCAAAATTATACTTGGAGAAAGCCTCCTGATAGATGAGATAAGATGCCAGATATGTCTGAGTTCCAGGCCCGCCTCCTGTGAGAACCATTACCGGGATATAGGTCTGGAAATAGGAAATAAGCGAAGTGATTACTATAAAAACGATCGTGGGCTTAAGAAGCGGCAGTGTTACAAATCTGAATCTCTGCCATGCAGTCGCGCCATCGGTCTCTGCAGCCTCGTAGCACTCCACGGGCAGCGAGTACATTGCACCCAGCAGAAGAATAACCGCATAGCCGAAGTCCTTCCATATTGTCAATATAAGAATGGCTATCATGGCATAACGGCCATCATAAAGCCAGTTGATATTCGAATTTAGTATCCGATCCAGAAAGCCAATCTGAGGATCAAATATGAACTTCCATACAAACGTTACCGCCACAAGAGGGGTAATTGTGGGGAGGTAGAAAAGTATGCGATAAAGGGACTTGTGTTTAATTAGTTTGGAGAATATGGCACATGAAAGCGCAAGACCGATAATCACGCGGAAAGCAGTTGCGACAGCTGCGAAACCGAAGGTGTTTTTCATGGATAGCCAGAACAGATCGCTCGTAAAGACCTTTTTCCAATTGCCGAGTCCCAGATAGATCATCTGGTTTTTCAGCGGATTCCATCTGTAAAAGCTGCCAAACAGCACAGCAATAATAGGGAGAATAAAGAAGACGAGAAAGAAAACGACGAGTGCTGCAACAACAATGTTGCGCATTACGATCTCGCTCTTGCTCTGAGCAGGATTATTCAGTCTTATATTTCCTCTCATATTTCATATCCTTTCAAGGGAAATAGGGCACCGACATGACACTGCCGGTGCCCTCTATATTAGTATAGCTTACTTTGCGTACTTGTAAAGGGGTTCGCGAGACTCAAAATCGAGAGTTGCAAGGTCTTCGTTGATAGCTGCTTCACAATCAGCAAGAGCCGTATCGATGTCCTTGCCGTTGTAGAAAATCTCTTCAAGAGCAATCTTCATATTGTCCTCAAGCGTGCTGGGCATGGGGCCGGGCCAAATGTAGCGGTCAATGTGCTTTGCAAGGACCTTGATGCTGGGAACAGCAAGCAGGTCTGCATCGCTCTGCAGAGAAATCTTCATCGGGAATACTGCGTTCTGAGTACAGAATTCCTTCTGGATGCTGTCGTTTGCAAGGAAGAAGCGAACGATGTCCTGAGCAACGGCCTGCTGGTCGGCAGGAGCGTTCTTGTTGATACCGAAGGTGGACTCGCCGTTGTATCTGTGGTACGCGTAAGTGTTGGAAGGATCGACTGTGGGAATCTCAAAGCAATCATAGTGGGTATCGGGGAAGTTGTTGTTGAACACGCCGGTCATGAAGCCCCAGCCAAGGTACATAGCAACCAGCCCCTGACCAAAGTTGTCGCCAGAGTTATTGCCGAAGCTGTAGTCGCAGACACCATCAACGACGTACATGTCGTGCAGGCGGGTGATAACTTTTTTCATGGCCTCGTTATTGATGGAAGCGGTGCCATCCTCATTGAAGAGGTTCTGACCGTACTGGTACTGCATACCGAGAACGTCGCCCTGAATGCCGCCATTGTAGCTGAAGCCAGCCTGAACAAGGTCGCCATTTTCGTCGTGAATGGTGAGCTTCTTGGCAACTTCACGGAATTCGTCCCAGGTGGTGGGGATGTCAGCCTCGGTGAGGCCTGCAGCTGCCCACATGTCGGTGTTGTAGTACATGGTTGCGGTCATAAGGCCGTAGTCAGTATAGTAGACCTTCCCGTCTACAAGGTGGCCGGAAACGCCGACAAAGTCCGCTTCCATATCTTCGACAGGAATATCGTAGGGAGCCATGTAGTCGATGAGCAGGTCGTGCTTGCTGTTATGCACATTAAAGATTGCGGGACCATCGTTGCCCTGAAGAGCGAGAGGCAGCTTGGTGAAGTAATCATCCCAAGGATTCTCGACGAGAGTGATGGTCACGTTGGGGTGAATTGCAGTGTACTGATCCGCCAGAGACTGGAACAGATTTGCTGCACCGGACCAGAACCAGAGTTCTACTTCGATGTCCTTGCCGTCGTTAATGGGAACATTGGGGTCATACTGGATAGCTGAGCCAATAACGGGGCGCGCATCTGCTGTGGGTGTTTCGGCTGTGGAAGCTTTGGTTGCAGGTTCAGCCGTCTGCTCAGGCTCAGCGGTCTGAGCAGGTGCGCTACAGGCCGTCATGCTGAGAACCATAACAAGAGCGAGGCAAAGTGCGATGATTTTCTTTGACATTTTTGTTCCTCCATTTCATTTTGTTGTTAGCGTCGTTAGGTGTATCGCTAAACTAACTGTATAATACATTTCTTCAACGTGTTTGTCAATAGAAAACTATATAACCACTTTAATTTTGTTGTAAAGCAACAAAATTAGCCTGCATTTTTGTGCACATCTCCCTTGGTCGAAGCAAATAATTAGTTTATCGCTAAACTAGTTATTGAAATTTCTATCTACGTCAATACTGTTGGTTTTTTTCTCAGCACCTTGCATTTTTTTAATTGTTGGTTTATTATTAGTTTATCTTTAAACCAAGTGGAGTTTGAATATATGGTTACACTGAAGGACATTGCGAAGGAAGCCGGAGTCAGCGTTATGACCGTCTCAAATATTGTAAACGGCAATTACACTAAGGTCTCCAAAGAAACGGCAGAGCACGTGCAAAAGATCATTAGCCAAATGGGGTATGTTCCTAACGCCTCTGCAAGAAGCCTTGCAAAAAGCAAAACCAACATCATCGCAATTATTATGCGTGGCGAGGAAAACGAAAATCCAATGCTGAACCCATATTATTCTGCCATGGTGGGGGCAATGATCCGGAAAATTCAACAGCACGGCTACTATGCGATGGTGAACATTATGAAGTCCCATCAGGATATTCTACAGAGTCTGCGAACCTGGAATGTGGACGGCGCGATATTCCTAGGCCTCTTTGATGACGAGATAGAAGCCATGTATTCTGTATGCGATGTGCCGATGGTCTTTGTCGACAGCTACAGCAACGTGCGTCAGCTTTCAAATATCGGAATTGACGATTTTAAGGGTGGGCAGCTTGCTGCAAACTATTTTATCTCTCAAGGCCATCGCAGCGTTGCATTTATCGGTCCTACCATGAAATATAATGGTGTTATCCGACACCGTTTCGACGGCTTCAACTCCGTTCTGCGTGTGAATGGTATGGAGGTCAGCCCTGAGCATATTTTTGAGATTGAGTCGGATGTGCGTCAGGACGCAATTGTCGCTCTGGGTAAACACATTGCATCCATGGGAAAAGAGTTTTCCGCAATCTTCATCACAAGCGATCAGATTGCTTCTTATGTTGTGCAGGGGCTCGTCTCGGGAGGGGTGTCCGTGCCGGAGGAGATGTCCGTTATCGGCTTTGATAACCTAGAGATATGCCGTCAAATATCTCCGCAGCTCACTACGATTGCGCAGGACCTTAATCAGAAGGCACACTTCGCTGTATCGACCCTGTTTCAACGTCTGGCCGATCCGTCTCTTCCCGCTCAGTCCATGGTACTGGATGTGAAGCTGGTTGTGAGAGATTCCGTTACATCATTGTAACAGCTCATATTGTTTTTCCATTTAGGCCGTATCTAAAAACTGGCAAAACGACCAACAGCGCAGTATTTTTGTTCTGCGAAATCCATTTTCCATAGGAATACATCCAGTATTCCTATGGAAAATGATGTCACACAGGGAATAAATAGCCGCCGCCTAGGCGTTTTGACAGTTTTCGGACAGGCTCTAGTTCAGTTTATATAGCAGGCTGCTGTTGCTGCCGTTCCCCCGGTACCGTTGCTCTGTCTGAATCAGCCCCGCTTTCCGCAAGTCCCGAATGGCCCGGCGGGTGGTGGATTCAGAGAGTTTCAGATCTTTGGAAATGGTGGAAATCGACGGCCAGCAAATACCGTCTTTATTGGCGCGATCGGCGAGGTAGATGTACACAGAAATCGCTCTGTGAGGCAGATCCATACGGTACAGTTTCGTAAAATTATGCATATTGTTTCCTCCTGTACGGGTGGGGCTGAGATGCCCCGCCTGGTTTTGTTATGTTTTGAGCGCTGTTTTCTCAGGCATCGGTACAGGTTTCAGCGTTGTCTGGGGTGGTAAAGGCTCCTCAGAATATACCAGCGGGCATTCGGAAAGAATTGCCTGTTCCAGTTCCGCTTTTCCCGCATAATGCACCGGGCGGCTGCCCCGGTCAGGGATTTCCAAAGGCTTTTCAAATCGGATTCCCCAGTCCAGAAATAACTTCAGTTTTGTCTTCATGGGATGCGTGCCGGTTTTCATTATCACGAAGCTGCCCTTGGGCATGGATTTCAGCTCATCCGGGGACATGAGGGGGCGCTCCATCATTTGCAGGGACTGGGAGTTGCTGTCCTTGCCCTGAGTCACAGAGCCGGACAGAACAGTTCGGCTGCCCAGATTTCTGGACAGCACCTCTGCCGTCTGGCTGTTGGGAGCGAAGCCGCCAAAGATGGTGTCCTGACAGTTATCGGCGAGGATTTCCGCGCCCTCTTTTCCATAGTTTTTCTCTAACTGGGCAAGGCTCTGAATAATTGGCACAAGGGTCAATCTTCGGGAACGACCTGCGGAGAACAGCGGCAGAATGTCAAAGGGTGGCATGGTTCCCAGCTCGTCGCAGAAGAACACCGCCCGGTTGGGAAGCCTGCCGCCATGCTCATTGGCTACGGAAAACAGTTCACGGGCAAGGTTCTGGATCATCAGGCTGGCCACAAAGTTCTTGGTAGCGTCCTCTTCCGGGAGAATCAGAAAAATGGCGCATTTTTCCCGCACAAACTGCTCCGCATCAATGCCTCCGTCAAAGCACAGCACCTGTTCCAGTTCCGTATCCAGAAAAGCGTTCAATCTTGACAGCACGGTGGACATGATGGAATTCATCGCCTGATCCGACGCTGTCAGTGCGGAACCCGCCAGCCATTTTGCTTTGTGTTCCGAAGGAAGCAGCTGCATCAGCTCCTGAAACTGATTCCCGCCCCGTCGCCCCTGCATCAGAAGTTCCTGCACCAGCTTGAACACGGAAGCGATGTGCCGGGTTTCATAGCCGTCCGTTTCCTCCGGGGGAAGAAACTCCGACAGGAGTAGAACCACCGAGGCAAGCAGTCCTTCTGCCGCGTCATAGAAGTAGGCGTTCTGTCCGTGGTCACTTCCTTCCCCCTCTGGGCTGATGATCGTCTTTGCCAGAATTTTGGCATACTTCTCCGCCTTTGCCTTGGCCGTTATCTCCGTGGGATCTTCCCGGTGGTCATCCATGTAGCGGTTTATCAGGGTCAAAAGGTTATTTCCATCCGACCGGGTAGGCTCCCGGAGGTCAACAACCGATATCCGATAGCCATAAATGTCACGGGCGATAGCGCCGTAGTTCCGCGCCAAGTCGCCCTTGGTGTCCAGCGCCAGAAAGCTCATGCCGCTGGCACAGGCATATTCCAGATTGGGGTACAGGAAATAGGCGGTTTTGCCCACGCCGGACGCGCCGATCATCAGCACATGGACGTCATCCGAGTCCACCAGCGCCGTTGTTTTTCTGCCGCCCTGACAGCCCAGAACGATGCCCTGAGGCAGCGGCTTTCCATTGGCTGTGGGCTGTTTTCCCTCTTTTGCGGCCTGCCGCCATTGGTTCGGCGTGTATGGAACATGGTGGTAGGTGCGTTTCACCTCCTGCCGGGTAGCCCAGCGGGCAGTCCCGTGCTGACCGTTGCCCACGGTTTTGTCTTTGATACCGTTGAGATCATGCTTTTGGGCAGCGTAGGTCACAAAAAACAGCACCGCAATGGTACTGCCCACAGATAAAATCAGCATGGAAATTCCATTCATTTTTTGTCCTCCTTCCGCAGAAACAACAAATCCTCGTTCCAGTCCTTTCGGGTAGGAACGAGGATTTGATTTCGTATGTTCTTTTCCGTTAACACCTTGGAAATTCTCTGCGCTGCCTTTTGCCCGGTTTCATCGTTGTCCAGGCAGATGCACACATTGCGGATGAATGGCCTGCCTTCCATCGTCTTCCACAGCACCTTGTCCGAAACACCGCAGGCCACGGCATAGCTGCTGGATTTCCAGTGCTGTTTGTGCATGGAAATAAACGACAGCATGTCGATCGGAGCTTCAAACAGAAACAGAGTGTCCCCGCCACCGACCCAGTGAAAGCTGTACTCCGGGTCACTTCCGGGAGCATTCCCCTTGAAGCTGCTCTGTGCGGCGGTGCTGCGCTTGTGAACGTGCCGTGGTTTTCCCTCCCGGTCTGTGCCCACGAATACGGCGTTGTGGTAATCTGCGGATTCATAGACAAGACCCCGGTAGGAAAAGGCATCCAGCACCTCCTTGTCGATGCCCCGGTGCCGAAGCAGGTAGCCGTAGACCCGGCGCATGTTCTCATGTTTTTGGGGAATCTCCAATGGTTTCTGGGCAAAAGGTTCTACCGGCTTCAGGACAGTACCGGCACCCATGGCGAGCATGAGCTGCACCGCTTCCGGGTACCCCATGTTGTAGAACCGGCAGGCAAAGTCGATAGTGTCTCCGCCCGCCTGTTCGTACTGGTGGAACCACAGATTGCCCCGGATGGTCACCTTCTGCCCGTGATCCAGCCACATGTTCTCCGAGCCGGATCGTTTCACCTCCTCCCCACATTGCCGCAGAAATGCCGCCAGATCTGTTCGTCTGGCCTGTTCCCGCTGCTGCTCCGTAAACGGTATATAGCTCATTTTACCTCCGAATCGTTTCTTCAAGTGAGGGATAGAAATATTTGCATAATTTGTCCGAATAGAGTATCAAGCCTTTCCTGTCTGCTGTAACATCTTCAGGTGAGAGGTTCACTTCTGGTGCCATCGTGACAGGAAGCTGGTGTCACTGCATGGTTAGACTCCCCCCTTGGCGGTGGATTTATTTCAAAGCAGATCCCCACCTCCCCGCTTTTCTGCATATACTTCCTATATTTATATGCAGAAAACTATGATATTCTCGTTGATTTTCTGCATATAAAGTGGTATACTTATATGCAGAAAGGATGAGAGCATATGCGGAAATTTGACTACTCTTTCTTAAATAATGGTTTCCTACCGGCATCCCTGGTAAATTTAACGTCCAGCATTGCCGCCTTAAGAACTATGGCAGGCGTCCGCAGGGATGAACATCTGCGGATTTTTTCGGAACTGGAAGCGGTCGCGAAGATCCAGTCTGTCAAGAGTTCCAACGCGATTGAAGGGATCGTTACCAGCGATGCAAGAATTGCGGAAATCGTAAATCAAAACAGTGCGCCGCTGAACCACAGCGAGCGGGAAATTGCCGGGTATCGTGACGCTTTGAACGAGATTCATTTGAATTACGATTATATTGATTTCCGGGAATCGGATATTCTTCATCTTCATGAGATCATGATGTCTATGGCCGGATATGAGTTTGCCGGCAGATATAAAACCAGCGACAATTACATTCTTGAGGAGGATGCCCAGGGAAACCGGCGCATCCGGTTCCGTCCTACCCCTGCCGCGGAAACGAAACAGGCTATGGAGCAGTTGGAGCTGGCCTATATGGCCGCGCGGAACGATGGAAACATCAACCAGCTTCTTCTCATCCCCTGCGTCATTCTGGACTTTCTTTGTATACACCCCTTCCGGGACGGCAACGGCAGAATGTCCAGGCTGCTTTCCCTGCTCCTGCTGTACAAAAGCGGTTACGACGTAGGAAAATATGTGTCCTTTGAGGAGCAGATCAACCGCTATAAGGGATACTACTATGACGCTTTGCAGCAGTCCTCCTCCGAATGGGAAAACGGTCAGAATGATTACTTCCCATTTATGGAGAATTTTCTTTCCACACTTTATATGTGCTACAAAGAACTGGATAAGCGGTTTGCCGTAGTACACGGAAAGAAGGTCACCAAGAAAGCCCGGATTGAAGCGACCGTACTGAACAGCCTGACGCCCCTGTCCAAAGCAGATATCTGCAAAATACTCCCGGATATCAGCCCGACTACAGTAGAAGCGGTTCTGGGAAATATGGTTCGTACCGGGAGCATTCGCAAAATTGGATCCAGCAGAGCGATTCGTTATATCAAAGCGTAACCCAGTAAGCAGGCTGTAGGCATTCAATCCCGAATGCCCATAGTCTGCTTCTTCTCGTCGATCTGACGGCGCTGCTTACGGTCAGGCTGTTGGTGCTGGACTCTATCCTGCCGCTGTTCCTTCTCCTGAAATATCCGTCCGAGCTGGGCGATCAGAGAGGCAGCACCCCTTATGTGCTGCTGTTGGATCACCCGCAGCAGATTTTCTGCATACACATTACCATGGGCAGCAGATTGCACCAAGTATTCCAGCCCCTTCTCCCGGTCAGCACGGATGCCGTTTCCGAAATAGTAGATCTTACCAAGCTGGTATTCCGCATAGGAATTGCCGTCCTCCGCTGCCATATGGAAGCAGCGGATGGCCTTTTGCACATCCTTCCAGCCTTCTTCATTGAGGTAAACTTTCCCAGCAATATAAGCTGCAGAAGCGACACCCGCTTCCGCGAGTTCCTCCAGCAATGGCAATCCTCTGGCAATATCCTTCTGCACCAATTTTCCCTGACAAAACAGCTTTCCAAGCTGGTACCTGGCAAAGGCATTGTCTTTTGCCGCCGCCAGTTCCAGATATTCTACCGCCTTTTCGGGATCATATTCTGAAAGCTCCGGCTTTAGATACAGCTTACCAAGGCCATACAGGGCATCCGCGCTGCCCAGCTCCACAGCTTTCTCAAAATAGTACCGGCTTTTTTCCAAATCCACTTCGGTGCCGATTCCGGTCATGTTCATGGAGCCAAGGCGATAGCAGAGCTTATCGTCTGCCATAGCCGCCTCCATGGCCAGAAATCCTGCGTATGCTTTGGCATACCACCGCCCGGATTCTTCCAGATCAGCCCCTGTCCCGATACCATCCCGGTACATCCTTCCAAGCTGGTACTGTGCGTAAGCATTACCCCGGACTGCCGCCATGGTGTACAGTCTGTATGCCTCCGTACTGCTCTGCTCCACGCCCTGCCCCCGGAGGTATTGGCCTCCCAACGAGTAGGCAGCAAATGGGTTATTGTCATCCACTGCCTGACGAAACCACCGGGCAGACTCCTCGTAGTTCTGCTCTGTCCCGTGACCATGGGCATGGCATTTTCCTATCCGGTACCGCAGATAACCTTTCTTCTCAGCCGTCCGCTCCGCTTCTTGAAAGGCTTCCAGCGCACTCTGAAACCATGTCTGTGCTTCTTCCTCATCCGCGTCACAACCAAGCCCAAGCAGGTACATCCGTCCCAGATCATAGCAGGCATAGCCGTTTCCCCCGCGTGCCTCCGTATCCAGCAGAGGCATCGCTTTCTGAAAATCCGGCTTTTCTTCCTCCGTCCCGTATAGGAATCTGCGAGCCTGTTCGTATGGATCTGACCACCAGTCTCTGCCGTCAGAAGCACGGTAAGCAGGCGCACTCTCTGCGGCACAGTTCTCATAGGCATCAGCTTCCCCACCGGTTTCTTTCTGAATAAACTGGGGGCGATAGTGATCGCTCCACCAGTCAAGATTCTCTGTTGGCACAGGGTCAGGCTCCTCTCCCGGCGGGAATTCCGTTTCCATTACATCCTGCCGCGGTTCCGGCTCCGCCGCCTGCCGGATCAGATTGTTGATTTTCAGCGCCTCCTGTATCACAGCGTTGCGGATGGACTTGAACTCCCTGTTCTGTTCCAGCGGCACACGATCCGGGAAATGGTCTGTATAGGTGCGAAGCACATCCTCCCGCTGTTCGTACCACAGATCGTACAGCTCCCGGATATTCTCGTCCCCGGCA
>ERZ773241.848-NODE-848-length-32462-cov-9.093498_pt1 | contig 32462 bp, 31 predicted proteins | sample MGYA00580989_ERZ773241 | MGnify/ENA primary metagenome ERZ773241 (study PRJEB29015, sample SAMEA2737804) | human gut metagenome | biome: human gut; feature: human-associated habitat; material: faeces | place: China | collected 2012 ... | reverse complement strand
TCGAGGCCTCTTGAACCCCATTCAAGCGCGATACCAAACTTCGCCACACCCGGATTTTTGATTGCGTCTCTCGACTGCCTGAATATATTAGCACACCTTCTCGAAAAATGCAACCATTATTTTTCCTTTTTTTATTATTTTTTCGCGGCGGCGTCTGAGCGACCTCATTGCGCCGGTTTCCAGAGGTACAGTCCCGTGCCGGACAGGCACAGTTTTTCCGGGTTTTCCTTTGACCGTGCTTCTGCTGACAGGGTTATCAGGCTTCTGGATACGGAAACCACATGCACCTTGATTATGACCTCTGCCCCCGGATTCAGAGGGCGATGGTAGTTCACGCTGAGCTGCACGGTGGGCGCGATCCCGGCTCCTGTTTTCAGGCAGTAGGGGATCAGTCCCATCGCCTGATCCAGCACCGTCGCGCCGAGACCGCCGTGAAGCGTCCCCGCGGGGTTGCGCATCCATGTTTCCGTCCGGCAGGAGAGAAAATAGTCCCCCGCTTCCGGGTCGCATTCCAGCAGTTCAAAATGCAGCATGTCCCCAATGGAGCCGGGGGCAAACTCACTGACCTGTGCGATCCGGCGGCGCAGGAGCGCCGCAGTCTCACTCGCCGCGCTCACTGGTGATTACCTTGCCGATGTTCCACAGATGGATGACTTTCCGCTCGGCTTCGGCCTTCTCGTCCTCGTCCTCGTATTCCACGTACACGGTGTGGGCGCTGCAATCCGCGCACTCCACCTGTACGTTCCAGCCGCCTTCGTGCATGAGCAGACCCGCGCCCCGGCAGATGGGGCATTCTTCCAGAATATATTCTTCCATTTGACGTTACTCCTTATCTGAAAATGGTTTCGTTGGTATCATAGATTTCCACCCGGCTGTACCGGATAAAATCCGGCGCGAGGTCGGGGATGTATTTGTTTACGGCGGCGCCCAGCAGCATGGGATTCAGGGACGGATTCTGGCAGCAGACCCGCGCCTCAAGCTTTACAACGTTGCCCGACACCGGTGCGGCAGAAATCTTTCGTATCATGGGGATGATATTCTGCTCCACCACGCCCTTTTTGCCCTTTTTTTCCACGGTCACTTCCTCACGGGAAAACAGGGCTTCGATCTGTTCCGCCGCGTTCTGCGGTACGCCTGCGTCGTACTCCAGCAGCACGGCGCAGTCGAGATACGCCAGATTCTTGATTTTCCCGCCGCCGGCGTACACCGAGAGGACGTGTACGCCCTCCACAAGCGCCTGATTCAGCCGGGTGCAGATATCCTCGTTTGAAAACGTGTCCGTTTCCAACTCAAAATCCAGCAGCTCGCACTGGCTTTCCACGCCAAGGCTCAGGGGCAGGGCGATGGACACCGAGGGGCGGGGGTTGAAGCCCTGCGTGTGGGTCAGGGGCAGTCCCGCCCGCTTGAATGCCCGCTGGAACAGCCGCATCAAATCCAAATGGGAGATATACACGGCGTTGCCTGTTTTCTGAAACAGCGCTCTAAGCATCGCACGACACCTCCCGCAGCAGTCTTTCCGCGCCGCAGCCCGCGCAGCCGTGGCGGCAGTCCGGGGTGATCTTCGACTCGTAGGCACGTTTTCGCTCCAGCTTCAGGAATTTCTTTGTCACGCCCACGTCGATGGTGTCCCACGGCAACAGCTCGTCCTCGCCGTAGCCGCGGACGGTGTAGAAGTCCCCGTCCACGCCGCATTTGCGGAAGGCGTCCTGCCATTTGGCGTAGTCAAAATATTCGTCCCAGCCGTCCAGCCGCGCGCCGTTTTTCACGGCTTCCTCGATCACCGAACCCAAACGTCGGTCGCCACGGGCAAAGACCGCTTCCAGCTGGCTCAAATCCGGCGCGTGATAGTCGTATTCGATGGACTTGGAATAGAAATGGGATTTCAGCAGGCGGCAGCGGCGCAGATATTCCTGAGGCGTGATCTGCTTTTCCCACTGGAAAGGCGTGTGGGGCTTGGGGACAAAGTACGCCGTGGCGACGTGAACGCGAAGGCCCCGTTTCTTGTTCACGGCGTGTTCCTTCCACGTCAGGATCACCTTGTACACCAGCTCCGCGATACCGAGAACGTCCTCGTCCGTTTCTGTGGGCAGACCCAGCATGAAATAGAGCTTGACATTGTTCCAGCCGCCGGAAAAGGCGTTGGCGCAGGTTGTCAGAATTTCGTCCTCGGTCAGATTCTTGTTGATGACGTCACGCAGGCGCTGGGTTCCCGCCTCCGGGGCGAAGGTCAGGCTGCTTTTCCGGCCGCCCGCCTGAAGCCGTTCCATCAGGTCACGGGAGAAATTGTCCGCCCGGAGGGAGGGAACGGAGAGGCTGACCTTATTCTCCGTGCAGTAGGGGATCAGCTTGTCCGTCAGTTCTTTCAGCCCCCGGTAATCGGATGTGGACAGACTGGAAATGGTGATCTCGTTGTTTCCGGAAGCGCGAAGGGTCTCCACCGCCTGACGGTACAGCACTTCCGGGCTTTTCTTCCGTACCGGACGGCAGGAGAAGCCCGCCTGACAGAACCGGCAGCCCCGGATGCAGCCCCGGAACACCTCCAGATTTGCACGGTCATGGACGATCTCCGTGGAGGGAACGATCATTTTTGTGGGGAAATAGGCGTTGTCCAGGTCTTCGATGATGCGCTTTGTCACCGTCTCGGGCGCACCCTCCAACGGCACGATGGCGGCGAGGGTGCCGTCGGCGTTGTATTCGTGGCGGTAGAAGCTGGGGACGTACACGCCGGGGATTTTCGCCACTTCATGGAGAAATGCGTCCTTGCTCCATCCCTCGGCCTTCGCCCGGTCGTAGAGCTGCAAAATCTCCACGGTGATGTCCTCGCCCTCGCCCAAGGAAAAAAAGTCGATAAAGTCCGCCAGCGGCTCCGGATTAAAGGCACAGACGCCCCCGGCGAACACGATGTTTTTAAGACCCCGCCGGTCTTTGGAGCGGAGGGGAACGCCTGCCAGATTCAGCATATTTAAGATGTTGGAGTACGCCATTTCATAGCCGATGGTAAAGGCAATCATGTCGAACTCCCGGACGGGAGTCTGGCTTTCCAGCGCCCACAGGGGCAGGGAATTATCCCGCATGGCCTGCTCCATGTCTCCCCATGGGGCAAACACACGCTCGCACCACACGTCGTCCATCCCGTTCATGACGCCGTAGAGGATACGCATTCCTAAGTTGGACATGCCGATCTCGTAGGTGTCCGGGAAGCAGAAGGCCACGCGTACCCGGACGTCCTTCAAATCCTTTTTGATCTCGCCCCATTCTCCGCCGGTGTAGCGTGCCGGTTTCTGCACGGTGGGGAGAATGCGCTGCATCAGTTCGGTCATAGTGATACCTCATTAAAAAGTTCTCCGCCTATTGTACCCCGAACCGTGTCAGTTTGCAAGGTCTTTTTCGCAGGAATGCCTTGATCGCCAGTAAAGTTACCGCCGTCAGGGGCAGCATCCCCAGCTTCCAGTAAAATGTGGCCGTCAGTGCGAGAGCACACAATGCCCCCAGTGTTCCCAATTCTGTCCAAACAGCAATGCGATTCGCCCGCTTCGGGCAAAAAAGCACCAGCGCGCAGCGCAGCGCCCGCCCGCCGTCCAGTGGGAACACCGGCAGCAGATTGAAAGCCGCCTGCACCAGTGCGCAGACCGCCACCCGTGGGAACATTCGGAAAGTAAGCACCAGCAGCAGACTTCCAGCGGGGCCTGCCAGAGCGCAGACCAGCTCTTTGCCGCTGCTTAATGGTTCCGTCTCCATCACCGCCCCGCCCGCGCTGATGCGAACGCCCCAGATCCGCCCGCCAAGGAGCAGAATAGCCGCCCCGTGGCACAGCTCATGAAACGCCGCCGCTGCCAGCGCGGACAGAAGCCAGTTCAGCGGCAGCGTCAGCAGCAGAAACGCGCCCATCAGGCAGGCGGAAACGTCAACCCGGACAAAGTCCCGCATTCGCAAAAACTTCCCGGCAGAAGTTTTCCACCGCGCTGCCCACCGGCGCTCCGGCGTGCAGCTCCCGAGTCAGTTCCGCCCACGCGGCCGCCGTCACCGCGCTGTCGCCGGGTAGAAGTATCTCCCGAAGCGCCTGCGCTCCTCTCGGCCAGAATCCGCCGACGATCAGCAGGAAAATCAGAAAGCAGACTGCCGTCAGCAGCAAGGCTCTGCCGTTTCTCTGCCGGATTTGCGTTCTTTTGATTCCGGAAGAAGAGTACTCTACCCGGTAACTCATGTAAACCACCTCGGGAGAGTGTATGAACGCGGCGTGACAAAAATACGGACATGCGGAAAAAGCGGCGGTTGGCACTTGACAATGGGGAAATAATTCATTATAATACCAGAGTTAACGGGGTGTGGCGAAGCTTGGTATCGCGCTTGGTTCGGGTCCAAGAGGCCTCGGGTTCGAATCCCGACACTCCGACCAAATAAGGAAAAACGCTGAAATCTCTAAAGGATTTCGGCGTTTTCCTTTTCCATGGCTCCGCGCTTGGTTTTACTCTGCAATTTGGAATTACCAGAAAAGGACGACGGTAAATTACCGCCGTTCTTTTCTTCATCCCCAGTTGGATTATATCGAGACAACTATACGGTAAAAAGGCAGATTTTTCTTTATTTCCGAACTTTATAGGAAGTTTTGAAAGTAATTCTCCGAAACGTCCCTTTTCCGGCGTGATATGGGCAGGAAACGAAAAGAGGTGCAGAAATGACAAAGGAGCAATTCTATACATACCAGCAGCAAACTGGCAGGCATATGGCGAGAGCATTAAAAGCAGATTTTTGCCCGAACAGGCTCTTGCAAATATCCGAATTGTCTGATAACATAACAGTGTGTACGTAAAAAAGGGATCGAGGCGATCGATCAAAACAACAAAGGAGGCATTTGCACATGAAGGGAAGAATAATCGTATCAACGCTCCTTGCGCTGCTGCTTCTCGTCAGCATGCCCGTGTCGGCGCTTGCGGCGACCTGGGACATCGGCAAGGGCGACATCACCGTAAACGCCGAGAGCGGCGGGCAGACGGTCAGGCAGGGAGGCGGAGCCGCTGTACCGGACAGCGCGCCCGTCATTACGGGAACCTCTAAGGAAAACACCCTCACCATCAACGCGGAAAGCGGTCAGACCGCAAGCGTCACACTCTCCGGTGTGAACATCGACGTGCGCGATAAGGGCAAGGCCGCCGTTTCCACCACTGGCGAGGGCAATGTCAGCATCGAGCTGAACGGCGAAAGCACGCTCAGGAGTGGCTATGAGCATGCCGGCCTTGAAAAGAACAACGGCGGCAGCCTGACCATTGCGGACGAGGACAAGAACGGCAAGCTGACCGCCTGGGGCGAACAACAAGGTGCGGGCATCGGCGGCGGAAGCGGAAAGGACGGCAGCAACATCTTCATCACCGGTGGCGGGGTCAACGCCATCGGCGGCCTCGCCGCCGCAGGCATCGGCGGCGGCCTCGGCGGCAACGGCAGCAACATCACCATTTCCGGCGGCAAGGTCGGGGCCACCAACGGCCTCAACGGCGCAGGCATCGGCGGCGGACAGCACGGCAGTGGCAGCAACATCACTATCTCCGGCGGCGAGGTCAACGCCATCGGCGGCAAGAGCGGTGCGGGCATCGGCGGCGGCCACACAGGAGATGGCAGCGACATCACCATCTCCGGCGGCGAGGTCAGTGCCAGCGGCGGCGAGAGCGGTGCGGGCATCGGCGGCGGAGTATATGGCAAGGGAGAAGGCATCACCGTTTCCGGCAATGCACAGTTGAAGGTGCGGGGCGGCAGTGTCCAAGGAGATCACGGAACGGGCGCAGGCATCGGCGGCGGCGGCAGCTATGGCACCGACGGCGCAGAGGTGGAGCCGGATATTTGCGCGCTGAACCCCGGCGGAAAAATCGAATATTACGCGCCCCGCAAACCCATGTCGGGAACTCCCAACAAAACGGTCACCAACCCCACCGGAGACTTTGTATGGGACAGCGGCAGGGTGACGACGCCCGCCACCTGCACGGGAAAGGGGGTTAGGACTTACACCTGCAGCAGCTCCTCACATACAAGAACCGAGGATATCCCCGCCCTGAACCACAGCTTTGCAGGGCAGGCGTATGTTTCCGACAACAACGCCACCTGCGAACAGGACGGCACCAAGACGGTCAAGTGCGTGCGCTACGGCACAGGCGGCTGTACGGCAACAGACACGGTAACGGACACGGACAGCAAGCTGGGGCATCTCTTTGAGGACTATATTTCCAACAACGATGCGACCTATGCGCGCGACGGCACGAAAACCGCAAAGTGTGTGCGGTATGACCAGTGCGGGGAAACCCACACCGTACCGGATGAGGGAAGCCGGTTAAAACTCCCCCTCTACCGCGTGACCGACAGGGACGGCAGGGACATCGCCTACACAGCGGAGCAAACGGGCGGCGTGCTGACCGTCACCGTTGACGAGGACTTCGCCATTCTCACGGGCAAGCTCAGCGGCCTTCGCACCCTCAAGTCGCAGGGCGTGGAGAAAATCATGTTTGTCACCAAGGGAGCAGCGTCCGCGTTCCTGCTCTCCGATTTGCTGAGCAAGGGCGAAAGCGGCGAAGCCTACCGCCTAACCCACGACACCAAGGCCGTCACCTTCACCCTGGGCGAAAAAATGACCGACATGAGCGCCATTCTCACAAAGCCGTAAGGGAAATCTCCAAATTCATACAGACGGGCAGGCAAAGATTGTGCCTGCCCGCCTTGTCTGCCAACCGTCGCGGCTATCATTGGGAAAAACAAGAAATCCGAACCCCTGACCGATTGCGGTCTAAGGTTCGGATTTCTTATGTTTGGTGGACCTGAAGAGACTCGAACTCTCGACCTCTCGGATGCGAACCGAACGCTCTCCCAGCTGAGCTACAGGCCCATAGGCTACTCGCACATTATAGCGCGGTGGGAAAAGATTGTCAAGAAAAAACTTGCGGGATTTTCAAATCCATGGTATACTTCCCGGGATAGAATTTCCGATCATCTCTTTCACACCACCCAACGATCGCAAAGGAGCAGTAAACATGAAATCGATCCCCGAAATTCTGGCCGAGGAATTGGGTCAGAAGCTGGAATATGTTCAGAATGTGGTGAACCTCATGGACGAGGGCAACACCATTCCCTTTATCGCCCGCTACCGCAAGGAAATGCACGGCGCCATGGACGACACGACGCTGCGGAATCTGGAGACCCGCCTGACCTACCTGCGCAATCTTCAGGAGCGCCGGGACGAGGTAAAAAAGTCCATCGAAAATCAGGGCAAGCTGACGCAGGAGCTGTCCGACGCCATCGACAGCGCCGCCACCATGGCGGAGGTGGAAGACCTGTACCGCCCCTACAAACAGAAACGCCGCACCCGCGGCTCCATCGCCCGGGAAAAAGGGCTTGCGCCTCTGGCCGAGGCCATTTTCGCTCAGGACGGACAAGACCCCGCCGTGCTGGCCGAGGGCTATATCGACCCGGAAAAGGGCGTCAATTCCGTGGAAGAAGCCTTACAGGGTGCCAATGACATCATTGCCGAAGATCTTTCCGACGACGCCGACATCCGCAAGTCTCTGCGGGAGCTGGTGATGCGCCGGGGAATGCTGACCTGCACCGCCGCCGAGGACGCGGAGGCCGACGGCGTTTACAAGCTCTATTACGATTTCTCCCAGCCCATCTCCCGGGTGCTGGATCATCAGATCCTCGCCATGAACCGGGGCGAAAAAGAGGGCGTTCTCAAGCCCAACGTCATTCTCGCGGGCAATGAAGGCGCAGCGCTGGTGTGCCGCGCCGCTTTGAAGCCCACCATGCAGGTCTCCGCCTTCGTCCGCGCCGCCGCTGAGGACGCCTATGAGCGGCTGATTTTCCCATCCATCCAGCGGGAGGTGCGCAGCGACCTGTCCGACCGGGCATATGCGGGTGCTATCCACAATTTTGCCCTGAATCTGAAGCCGCTGCTGATGCAGCCCCCCGTCAAGGGCTTCGTCACCATGGGTCTTGACCCCGGATACCGCAATGGCTGCAAGGTCGCCGTGGTGGACGCCACCGGCAAGGTTCTGGCCACCACCGTGGTCTATCCCACTTTCAGCGAGCGGAAAAAGCAGGAAGCCATTTCCTCCCTATCCGTCCTCATGCGCAAATACGGCGTCAGGCACATCGCCATCGGCAACGGCACCGCTTCCCGGGAAACCGAGGCCATGACCGTAGAGCTGCTGAAATCCTTCCCGGAGGCCAGCTACATGATCGTCAGCGAAGCGGGCGCTTCCGTCTACTCCGCCTCTCCCCTTGCGGCGGAGGAATTCCCCGATTACGACGTCAATCTCCGCTCCGCCGTGTCCATCGCCCGGCGGCTGCAGGACCCCCTTGCCGAGCTGGTGAAGATCGACCCCAAGGCCATCGGCGTGGGACAGTACCAGCACGACTGCCCCCAGAAGGAGCTGGACGCCGCCCTTGGCGCTGTGGTGGAGGACTGCGTCAACGCCGTGGGTGTGGACGCCAACACCGCTTCCCGGAGCCTTTTGCAGCAGGTTTCCGGTCTGACCGCCACCACGGCGAAGAACATCGTCGCCTATCGGGAGGAAAACGGCCCCTTCACCAGCCGCGCACAGCTGAAAAAGGTTCCCAAGCTCGGCCCGAAGGCTTTTGAGCAGTGCGCCGGTTTCCTCCGTATCCCCGAAAGCAAGGAGATTCTGGACAACACCGGCGTCCATCCGGAGTCCTACGCCGCCGCAAAGGCGCTGCTGAACCTTCTGGGCTGCAAAAAGGGCGACGATTTCTCTGCCCTGACGGAAAAGCTGAACGCCTACGGCCTGAGCAAGGCCGCTGCGGAATGCGCCGTGGGCGAGCCGACACTGCTTGACATTGCGAAGGAGCTGAGCAAGCCCGGCCGCGACCCCCGTGACGAGCTGCCCGCCCCCATTCTGCGCAAGGACGTGCTGGAAATGAAGGACTTAAAGCCCGGCATGGAGCTGACCGGCACGGTGCGCAACGTCATTGACTTCGGCGTTTTCGTGGACATCGGCGTCCATCAGGACGGTCTGGTGCATATTTCCGAGGTCTGCGACCGGCGTCTGCGCCATCCCAGCGAGGTGGTCAAGGTCGGCGACGTTGTGAAAGTGGTCGTGCTGAACGTGGACGAAAAGCGCCACCGTATCAGCCTTTCCATGAAACAGGCAAAATGACGCAAATCGGCTGCTGCGGAAAACCGCAGCAGCCGAAATTTTATGCTTCACGGATGTACAGTCTGGTCGGCTCCGGTTCCCCGTCGCCCTGCGCCATGGATTCCTTATATTCCGGTCTGTCGGTCAGACGGATTATCGTATGCTGTTCCATAGTTCCTCCATAAAGTATTACTTTATGCTACTATAGCATATTTTGTCATCCCTGTCAAGCGTCCAAAGCCGTCCGTTTTCAGCTTCATTATTCCCGGAAGTTCCGTAAAACCGCAACTTTTCCCCCTATGCTTGACTTTATCGCCGTTTTGTTGTATAATTTCTTGAAATTCCATTGGAATGGAGCAGTTTTATGAAGAAGTTTATCCGCGTTCTGGTGCCGCTTCTGCTTGCGGTGCTGATCATCGCCAGCATCGGCTGGTACCTGTTTACCTATGACCGGGGGTTCACCCGGGATTTCCTGCTGACCCAGGCTCGATACAATGACCTCCACGGCAATTCCCGCCTGTCCTCATGGTTCTATGACCTTGCCTACAACTTCTCCAACCACGACGAGAACGTGGCCATCGAGCTGGCGAACCTGTATAAGGCCGACGACAACTACACGAAAGCCGAGTACACCCTGACCAATGCCATCAACTCCGAACCCAGCGCCGAGCTGTTCACCGCCCTGTGCAAGACCTACGTGGAGCAGGACAAACTGCTGGACGCCGTCTCTCTGCTGGACAAGATCACGAACCCGGACATCAAGGCCGAGATCGAAGCGCAGCGGCCTGACGCCCCCATCAGCAACTACGAGCCGGGCTACTACAGCCAGTATATCGACGTCACCCTGTACGCCGCCGGGAAGCTCTACTACACCACCAACGGTGAATACCCCTCCGTGAAGGACCCCGTTTACGAAAGCCCCATTACCCTCCCCGCCGGTGAGACGACCATTTACGCCATCGCCGTGGGCGATAACGGCCTTGTCAGTCCCCTGACGGTTCTGGGCTACACTGTGACCGGCGTCATTGAGGAAGTCAAATTCGCCGACCCGGCCGTGGAAGCGGCTCTGCGGGAGCTGACCGGCACAAGAGACGGCGACAGCGTCTACACCAGCCAGCTATGGCAGATCACGGAATTCACCGTCCCCGAGGACACGAAGGTCTACACTGACCTGACGCTCATGCCCTATCTGGAAAAGCTGACCATCGCCAATCAGGACATCGACAGTCTTGAGAGCCTGTCTTCTCTGACCAAGCTTACGTCTCTCGACCTCAGCGGCAGCCGGTTCAGCCCGGACGATCTGACCGTCATTGCGGGACTTCCCGCCCTGACCGAGCTGAGCATGGTAGAATGCGGCCTGAGCACCATCGAAAAGCTGTCCGGCGCAAAGAGCCTTACCTATCTGAATCTGGGCGAGAACACCATCCGGAATCTGGACGTACTGTCCTCCATGACCACGCTGACCGAGCTGAATCTCCAGCACAACGCCGTGACCAGTCTCGACGCATTGGACGGTCTGAGCAATCTGCAAACGCTGGACGTTTCCTACAACGCCCTGACTACCCTCGCCCCCGTTTCCAGCTGCGCCCGACTAACGACGCTGGTAGCTGACAACAACCAGATCACAAGTCTGGACGGCGTGAGCAGCTTACAGGTGCTGACCCGTCTGTCCGTGAACCACAATGCGCTGACGGATGTCTCTCCCATTTCCGTCTGCACGACGCTGGTTGAACTGGATATCTCCAACAACACCCTGACGGACATCTCCGCCCTCTCCACGCTGGTCAATCTGGAGCGGTTCAGCTTTGCCTCCAATCAGGTCACGGCGCTCCCCGATTGGCCGGAGGGCTGCAAGCTCCAGACCATTGACGGCTCTTACAACGCGTTGAACAGTCTGGACAATCTGAGCAAGATGGAAGCCCTGACCTATATCTATATGGATTACAACCAGATCAGCAACATTGATTCCCTCGCCGACAGCTATTGTCTGGTGCAGGTGAATGTATTCGGCAATCCCATTTCCGACGTCGCGTCCCTGAGAGAACACGACATCATCGTCAACTACGACCCGACCTGAGCACAGCAAATGCCCGCTGCTTTGAAAGCAGCGGGCATAATTTTTATCTTTGCATCGCACCTCTCTTGCCTCTCCCTCTGGGAGAGGTGGCCGAGTAAACTGTACCCATAAAAATGGACACGGAGGATGAGGGGTATCCCTGAAAAGTGGACATCCCCCAGAGGAGGGGCCAAGGTGCTGTACTTCGGCACGAGAAGTGGAGCGTATCTGTACCGATACGCTCCATTATCTGTTTTACGACCACCCACTAAAACAGAGGGTTTTTTTACTTTTGGTGTTCCAGAACAAGTCTCAGTGCGGCTTCGATGGTCTGATTCCGCACCGCTTCCCGGTCGCCGGAGAAGTGATATTCCCTCGCGTCGGAATGCGCCGCGTCCTGATAGCCGATGAAAACTGTTCCCACACTGTGTCCGAATTCGTCGCCGCCGGGGCCGGCCAGACCCGTGACCGCCACGGCCACGTCTGCTTTCAGCAGCGCCCGGACACCGGAAGCCAGATGCTCTGCCGTGCGCAGAGACACCGCGCCGTCACGTGCCAGTATTTCTCCCGGCACGCCCAGAATGTTTTCCTTGACCCAGTTGGTATAGCAGATGACGCCGCCCTTGTAGACCTCGCTGCTGCCGGGAACCTGCGTCAGCGCCGCGCCGATGCCGCCGCCGGTGAGGCTCTCGGCAGTGACCAGCGTTTTCCCCTGAAGCGCTTTCAGCACATCACAGCAAAGGCTCATCATGGTACGTCACCTTGATCTTTTCCACATTTTCCAGTGCGCGGGCGATCAGCGCTTCTCTGTCCAGCTTCTTTTCCGCGTTCACCACCTGTCCCAGCGTGGGCTTGGTCTTGGGATGCTTCGGCGTGAAGACGGTGCAGCAGTCCTCATAAGGCAGGATCGACGTATCCAGCGTCCCGATTTCCCGGGCAATGGAAATAATGTCCTTCTTGTCCATGCCCACCAGCGGCATGAAAATGGGAATGTCTACAACGGCACCGGTGACGGTCATGGCTTCCATGGTCTGGGACGCCACCTGACCCAGGTTTTCGCCGGTGATCAGCGCGCCGCAGCCGTCGTTCTTTGCAATGCGCTGGGCAATTTCCATCATGAACCGGCGCATAATCAGGGTAAAGAACTCCTCGGGGCAGTTGTCCCGGATGGCTTCCTGAATCTCCGTGAAGGACACCACGTTCACGGTCATCCGCCCGGAGTATTTGGTCACCAGCCGGGCAAGCTCGATGACCTTGTCCTTGGCCAGCTGGGAGGTGTAGGGATAGGAGAAGAAGTGAACGGCTTCCACCTCCACGCCACGCTTCGCCATCATATAGGCCGCCACGGGGGAATCGATACCGCCGGAGAGCAGCACCATCGCCCGTCCGCCAACGCCGGTGGGCAGGCCGCCCGCTCCCGGTTCGGCAGGGCCATGGACGTAGGCGGACAGGTCCCGCACCTCCACGTACACGGTGTAGTCCGGGTGATGCACGTCCACCTCTACTCCCGGGTGGGCTTCCGCCAGACGTCCGCCGATCTCCTGAGACAGCTGGATGGAGGTCAGGGGGAAGCGCTTGTCCGAGCGCTTGGACTCGACCTTGAAAGATTGGGCGCAGTCCAGATCGTCTCCCAGATAGTTTTCGATGGCGGCAAAGATCGCGTCCAAGTCCTTCTCGCAGGGGCGGCAGCGGCACAGGCTCACCACGCCGAAAATGGAGCGGCAGGCTTCCCATGCCCCGTCCACGTCCGCTTCCTCGTCCATCGGCTCTACGTACACCGTGGACTGGAGGATATACACGTCAAAATTGCCGTACTTCTTCATGCGGCGGCGGACGTTCTGCCGCAGCTTGTTCTCAAACTGGCGCTTGTTCGCGCCCTTCAGGACGATCTCGCCCAGCTTCAATAGAAAAATTTCCTTCATTTTCGTTCTCCTGTTTATCGATTTCCCAGATTCACCGCCCGGTACTGAATCGCTTCGGCGATGTGCTGGGGCTGAATGTCTTCGCTTCCGTCCAGATCGGCCACGGTTCGGGCTACCTTGAGGATACGGTCGTAGCTTCTCGCGGTCAATCCCATGGTTTCAAACGCGCCCTTCATCAGCTCGGCGCATTCCTCGCTGAGATGGCAGTAGCGGCGCATTTCTTCCGGCCCCATTCGGGCGTTGCACATTCCGCCGGAACCGAAGCGCCGGTTCTGGACGTCTCGTGCGGCGTTGACCCGCTGCTTCACCGACGCCGACGGCTCCGCTTCCGCCCGTTCCCGCAAGTCCTCAAAATGGACGGAGGGAACCTCCACCACAATGTCAATTCTGTCCAGAAGCGGCCCGGAAATGCGGCTTCGATAATTTTCCACATCCCGCTGGGAGCAGCGGCAGCGCCCGGAGGGGTCGCCGTACCAGCCGCATTTGCAGGGGTTCATGGCGCATACCAGCATAAATTCCGCCGGGTATGTCACCGCCCCGGAAACCCGGGAGATGGTGACCTTTCCGTCCTCCAACGGCTGGCGCATCAGATCCAGCGTATCCTTCCGGAATTCCGGCATTTCGTCCAGAAACAGCACGCCCTTATGGGCGAGGGAGATTTCACCCGGCCTTGGGTTGGAGCCGCCGCCAGCGAGTCCGGCATTGGACACCGTGTGATGGGGCGAACGGAACGGCCGCTGGGTCACAAGGGGATTCCGGGGCGTCAGCATTCCCACGACGGAATACACCTGACTGACCTCCAGCGATTCTTCCCACGTCATATCCGGCAGAATCGAGGGCAGGCGCTTGCTGAGCATACTTTTGCCGGAACCGGGCGGGCCAATGAGCAGCACATTGTGGCTGCCCGCCGCCGCGACCTCCAGCGCCCGCTTTACGTTTTCCTGCCCCAGCACGTCCTTGAAATCCGGCATGACGGTATCCTCCCGGGAGGGCACCCACAGCGGTTCTTCTTCCAGCGTCGTCTCCCCGTTCAGTCCTGCCGCCAGCTGCGCCACCGTATGGATGGGATACACCGCAGGCCCCCGGGCAAGCGTCGCCTCCGGGGCGTTCTCCGCCGGGACAAACAGCGCCTGAATCCCCTCCCGCTTGGCGGCAAGCGCCATGGGCAGCACGCCGGAAATGGGACGGATGGTGCCGTCCAGACTCAGCTCCCCAAGGAAAGCGCTGGTGGATTTCGGCCGACGGACGCTTCCGCTGGCCGCGAGAATACTCAATAAAATAGGAAGATCGTAGTGCGTTCCCGCCTTTTTCTGGCTTGCGGGCGCCAGGTTCACCGTAATGCGGCTCACGGGAAAGGACAGTCCGCTGCTCTTCGCCGCTGCCCGCACCCGGTCCCGCGCTTCCTTCACCGCCGCGTCAGGCAGTCCCACGATATCAAAGCCGGGAAGTCCCTGAGAAATGTAGCACTCCGCCGTGACGGCGCTGCCCTGTATCCCGGAGATACCCAGCGTTCGGACGCTGCAGATCATGTTTCCGTCCCCCTTTTCTCTCTTGTTTTTCATCATACTCCATTCTTCGGGAAAAGGCAATCCCTTTTTGGTTTCCCCGGCCGCGGACTTTACAGCTTTTCCATATCTTTCCCGTGGAAAAGCGTGAATTTTTTGTATGAGTGTCGTTTGATGGCTTTACAAATTGCATGAAAAGTGGTACAATGGAGTCGACAAAATTAGAAATACTTTAGGAGGTATTCATTTTGGCTAGAAAATTCAAAACCATGGACGGCAATACCGCTGCCGCCCACGTCAGCTATGCCTTTACCGAGGTCGCTGGCATCTACCCCATCACCCCGTCCAGCCCCATGGCTGACAACGTGGATCAGTGGTCTGCCGCCGGTCGGAAGAACATCTTCGGCAACACCGTCAAGGTCGTCGAGATGCAGTCCGAGGCCGGTGCCGCCGGTACTGTCCACGGCTCTCTGGCTGCCGGTGCTCTGACCACCACTTACACCGCTTCTCAGGGTCTGCTGCTGATGATTCCCAATATGTACAAGATCGCCGGTGAGCTGCTGCCCGCAGTTTTCCACGTCTCCGCCCGTACCGTCGCTACTCAGTCTCTGAACATCTTCGGTGACCACTCCGACGTCTACGCCTGCCGTCAGACCGGTTTTGCCATGCTGTGCGAGACCAACGTGCAGGAAGTCATGGATCTGGGCGCTGTTGCTCACCTGTCCGCCATCGAAGGCCGCGTTCCCTTCATCAACTTCTTCGACGGCTTCCGTACCTCCCACGAGATCCAGAAGGTCGCTATCTGGGATTACGAGGATCTGAAGGAAATGTGCAACATGGATGCCGTTGAGGCGTTCCGCAAGCACTCCCTGAACCCCGAGCGTCCCGCAATGCGCGGCTCCCACGAGAACGACGATATCTTCTTCCAGCATCGTGAGGCCTGCAACAAGTACTATCAGGCACTGCCCGCAGTGGTCGAGAAGTACATGAACAAGGTCAACGAGAAGCTGGGCACCGACTACAAGCTGTTCAACTACTACGGCGCTCCCGATGCTGACCGCATCATCGTCGCCATGGGCTCCATCAACGACGTGGCCGAGGAAGTCATCGACTACCTGAACGCCCACGGTGAGAAGGTCGGCGTTGTCAAGGTCCGCCTGTTCCGTCCCTTCTGCGCTGAGAAGCTGCTGGAGGCCATCCCCGCCACCGCCAAGAAGATTGCTGTTCTGGACCGCACCAAGGAGCCCGGCTCTCAGGGCGAGCCTCTGTATCAGGACGTGGTCATGGCTCTGGCCAAGGCCGGCCGGAACGACGTCACCGTCATCGGCGGCCGTTACGGTCTGGGTTCCAAGGATACTCACCCCGCTTCCGTCTTTGCCGTCTACGAAGAGCTGGCGAAAAACGCCCCCAAGAACGAGTTCACCATCGGCATTGTGGACGATGTGACCCACCTGTCTCTGGACGAGAAGGTCTCCCCCAACACCGCCGCGGAAGGCACCATCGAGTGCAAGTTCTGGGGTCTGGGCGGCGACGGCACCGTCGGCGCCAACAAGAACTCCATCAAGATCATCGGCGACCACACCGACAAGTACGTACAGGCTTACTTCCAGTACGACTCCAAGAAGACCGGCGGCGTCACCGTTTCCCACCTGCGTTTCGGCGACAAGGCCATCAAGTCCCCCTACTACATCAACAAGGCTGACTTCGTTGCCTGCCACAACCCCTCCTACATCACCAAGGGCTTCAAGATCGTTCAGGACGTCAAGCCCGGCGGCGTGTTCCTGATCAACTGCCAGTGGAATCTGGAGGAGCTGGAGCATCATCTGGATGCCGCTTCCAAGCGCTACATCGCCAACAACAACATTCAGCTGTACACCATCGACGCTATCGATCTGGCCATCAAGGTCGGCATGGGCAAGCGTACCAACACCATCCTGCAGTCCGCTTTCTTCTCTCTGGCGAAGGTCATGCCCGCTGAGGATGCCATCAAGTACATGAAGGACGCTGCCGAGCACTCCTACCTGAAGAAGGGCCGCGACGTCGTCGAGAAGAACTGGAACGCCATCGATGTGGGCGCTACCGCTTACCACAAGGTCGATGTTCCCGCTTCCTGGGCTACCGCTGAGGATCACAAGCCCGAGACCGTTCTGGAAGGCCGTCCCGACACCGTCAAAGTCGTCAAGACCATCCTGAACCCCATCGGCAGAATGGACGGCTACAGCCTGCCCGTTTCCGCCTTCGCCGATCTGCCCGACGGCCAGTTCCCCCTGGGTGCCGCTGCCTATGAGAAGCGCGGCGTCGCCGTTACCGTTCCTCACTGGGACGAGACCAAGTGCATCCAGTGCAACAACTGTGCCTATGTCTGCCCCCATGCCACCATCCGTCCCTACGCGCTGACCGCTGAAGAGGCTGCTGCCGCTCCTGCGAACGCCCGTCTGGTGGATGTCAAGGCCGGCAAGGGCAAGGGTGTCTACAAGTACACCATGGCCGTGTCTCCTCTGGACTGCATGGGCTGCGGCGTCTGTGTCGGTGTCTGCCCCACCAAGGCCATCACCATGGTTCCTCAGGAAGGCGAGCTGCCTGAGCAGGAAGTCTTCAACTACATGGTCTCCAAGGTCAGCGAGAAGAAGGACATGCAGGACTACACCGTCAAGGGTTCTCAGTTCCGCAAGCCTCTGCTGGAGTTCTCCGGCTCCTGCGCCGGCTGCGCCGAGACCAGCTACGCCCGTCTGGTGACCCAGCTGTTCGGCGATCGGATGTACATCTCCAACGCCACCGGCTGCTCCTCCATCTGGGGCGGTCCCGCCGCTACCTCTCCCTACACCGTGACCGCTGAAGGCCGTGGTCCCGCTTGGGCGAACTCCCTGTTCGAAGACAACGCCGAGCATGGTCTGGGTATGTACACCGCACAGGCCGTCATCCGTGAGTCCCTGGCTAACAAGGTCAAGGAAGTCATGGAGAAGACCACCTGCGACGAGCGCAAGGCCGCTTGCCAGGCATGGCTGGACACCTACAACGACGGCGAGGCCAACAAGGCCGCTACCAAGGCTCTGGTCGAGAATCTGGAAGCCAAGGTCTGCTGCGACACCGTGAAGGACATTCTGTCCAAGAAGGAATATCTGTCCAAGAAGTCCGTGTGGATCTTCGGCGGCGACGGCTGGGCATACGACATCGGCTTCGGCGGTGTTGACCATGTGCTGGCACAGAACAAGGACGTCAACGTCTTCGTCTTCGACACCGAGGTTTACTCCAACACCGGCGGACAGGCCTCCAAGGCTTCCAACATCGGCCAGGTCGCTCAGTTCGCGGCTGCCGGTAAGGAAACCAAGAAGAAGTCCCTGTCTGAGATCGCTATGAGCTACGGCTATGTTTACGTCGCTCAGGTCGCTATGGGCGCCAACCCCGCTCAGACCATCAAGGCCATCACCGAAGCCGAGGCTTACCATGGCCCGTCCCTCATCATCGGCTACGCTCCCTGTGAGATGCACTCCATCAAGGGCGGCATGACCAACTGCCAGGCCGAGATGAAGAAGGCCGTTGAGTGCGGCTACTGGAACCTGTTCCGCTTCGATCCTTCCAAGGAGACCGGCAAGTTCCAGCTGGACAGCAAGGCTCCGAAGGACGGCTATCAGGAGTTCCTGATGAACGAGGCTCGTTACAGCCGTCTGACCCGCGAGTTCCCCGAGCGTGCAACCGATCTGTTCGCCAAGAACGAGGCTGCCGCCAAGGAGCGCTGGGAGCACCTGAACAAGCTGGTCGAGATGTACAAGGACTAATCGTCCTATACTTCCGATTCTGCGCAAACGAAAACTGCCCGTCCCCGGTAACGGGGGCGGGTTTTCCCAACTTATCAGGAGGAATGATATGAAGGTACTGCTGCTTAACGGAAGCCCAAAGGCAAGGGGGAATACGGCCTATGCCCTTTCCCAGATGGCGGAAGTCTTCACCGCCGAGGGCGTCGAAACGGAAATTCTCCACGTGGGCAATCAGCCCATCCGTGGCTGCATCGCCTGCGGAAGCTGCCGGAAGACCGGCAAGTGCGTTTTTGACGACGCGGTCAATCAGGCGGCGGAAGCGTTTCGTCAGGCCGATGGTCTGGTGGCCGCCAGCCCGGTCTATTATGCTTCCGCAAATGCTACGCTGGTGGCGTTTCTGGATCGGCTGTTCTACAGCACCGGCTTTGACAAGCGGATGAAGGTCGGCGCGTCCGTGGTGGTCGCCCGCCGGGGCGGCTGCTCTGCCACCTTTGACGAGCTGAACAAGTATTTCACCATCAGCGGAATGCCCGTCGCGTCCAGCCATTACTGGAACAGTGTCCACGGCCGCGCCCCCGGCGAAGCGGCGCAGGACTTGGAGGGCATCGCCACCGTCCGGAATCTGGCTAAGAACATGACTTTTCTGATGAAGTCCATCGCCCTTGGCAAGGAGAAATTCGGTCTTCCGGAGCTTGACCCCGTCTCCCCCACCCACTTCATCCGCTAAGGAGGTCGGTCACTATGCTCTGCACCGTCACGGACATTCGCGGCGATTACGCTTACGTCAGGTACGATGATACCGGCGTTGTCTCCGAGGTCGCCATCGCACTGCTGCCCTTCGGCGTTGACGTGGGCGATCAGCTGAAATTTGAAAATTACGAGTTCACCCGCGTCTAGGAAAATATCACAATGCCCCCAATATGCACGCTTACTGTGCATATTGGGGGCATTTGTCATGGAATCACATTTTCAGCATGTTCGCTTCATAGTACAATTTGACATACATGGCAATTTTCGCAAAGATGGGAACATCCTTGCCGCCGGTGGGGGTGATGGTGATGGTACACATATCGCTGGAATAGCTCCAATCGATATCGCCCTCGGCCAGCACGGTTTCGCTGTCGTCCCACAGCGTCTTGCAGTCCTCCGAAGCGTACAGCCCGGTGGGTGTAAAATCCGGGTCGAGGAAATAGACGATATAGGCGTTGTCCCAGTTCGCGTCCACCCGCTCCTGCGCATAGCCGAGGCAGTTGCCGTCCATGTCATAAAAGCCCAGGGTGGAGCCGGAATTGACGCCCTCCTGGTGGTTCACCGGCTCGTCCGTGACGTACTTGGCGTAAAACCACTCCTCGTAGTTCGCCGAAATCGTCCATTTGCCGTTGATAAGCCCCGTCTCCCGCATAAATCCGGCAAAACCGTTGTTCACACGGATGTCGCTGGCCTGATTGGGTTCCGAAAAATCACCGTCGATGGTGATAACGCCCTGTCCATTCAGTGCCGCCTTGGCGTCGTCGGCGGTGGCATAGGTCACCGCTTCCTCACATCCCAGCAGCAAAACGCTGAGGACAAGCGCCGCGATCAGTGCAATTCCCTTTTTCATCTCTCTTTTTTCCTCCTACATCTGGTTTGTAACAGCGCCCTCTTTGTCTCTCGCCAGCTCCCGGGCGGCCATCACGGCCATACACACCAGCAGCGGCAGCTTGTCAGGCCGGTAGACGATCAGATAGGCGTTGTCGAACACCGCGTTTTCGACGGTCAGGTCCATGTCGTCCATGATGGCGCCCAGAATCTCGCCGTTGAGCGTGACCTTGTAGTTGTGGCCGACGGTGCCGCTGTACTCCCGCAGCTCCAGTGTTCCCTCCGTCACCTCCATTGTGAAGCGGTCCCGCACCAGATCAAACTGCTTTTCCAGCGTGCCGTAAAGTTCACCGTCCTGATAGAACTTGTATGTAGCCAGCGCGTGCCCCAACTGCTTGGTCATGGTGAAAACCTCACGGTCATAGTTATCCAGCACCCGCAGCTTCACCAGCGGCGCTGTGCCGTCCACGGTGTAGAGGGTGTTTCCGTCCGTATCCTGAACGGTGAAATGCTGCCCCGTCAGCTTGAAATCCTCGCTGAAGGTGTAAATCTGAGAGGGAGAGATCTCCCGGAAGGGCAGAATCGTGCCGGTTTTCACGAAATGTTCAAGGCTCTTCTGAAGCCATTCCCGCATCAGAAAGACGTCCGAATGATAGACCAGATGCCCCGCAAGGTCTTCCCCCGCGTCCGCTTCTGCCGGAAAACGAGGTTCCGTCAGGCGCTCCGAAATGGTAGAGTCCAGCATGGAATAGCCAACGTAGCCGATCATCCCGTCGCGATTCAGGTAAAAGTACAGAAACTCTCCCCGGACATTCGGCCCGAAAATCAGGCTGGTATAGGGACTTGTGGAGAATTTTCCCAGATACGCAGAACCGAGGGGCGTTTTTTCGTTCTGGAACGCGCGGTAAAACTCCTCGATCTTTCGGGGGACATCCATGGCGATCATGGCTCCGCCGTCCGTCATGGCGTTGTAGTCCGCCGGAGAACCCATGTTGAACACCGCAATGCCGATAATCAGAATTACGGTTGCAATGGACACCGGGATGGTATCCCAGTTCCCGGCAATACTTAGCCACACTGCCAGCGCGACCAGAACCAGACCAATGATCCGGAACTTCCATATCCGCCGCTTGATGGCAGGCGAATAGCTCACATAAGCGACAAACTTTTCCTGCTCCTGCTTCACGACGTTTTTTGCCTGTTCTGCCGTCCGTTTCACCGGGGATTTGCCGTCAAACAGCCAAGCGAGGAAGCCAAACACCCCCGCAACCAGCAGCAGGAACAGCAGCCCCCCAATGGTGAGGCCGTCAAACACGCCATCTCTTATGTCAATAATGACGTTGTAGATGGCGTACAAAATCGTGGCCGCCGTGAGGCCAAGAAAAACCTTTTTCACACGCATTCCACCTCTCTATCGGATGGCATAAGTGTACCACATTTGTGCCCTCCATACAAGAAAAAATTCCCAAAAGATGCGCAGCTGCGAGAGGGTGGAAGCACTTGTCAGCCCGCAACGCGCTTCCGCTTCGTGTGGGCAGCCACTCCCAGCAGGCCCATTCCTGAAACCACCAGAACCAGCGCGGCAATGATTGGCGTCGGCTCCTGTCCCGTGGGAGGCGGCTCCTGAGCACCAGTCATCGACTGTGGTCGAACGGTGATCTCCCAGATATCCTCGTAGGGCAGCTCGATCACAAATGGCGGTATCGCGTCATTCCCGGCTGAAATCCCGGTCTGTTTGATGAGATACAGCCCCGGCGACAGGTTGGAAAACGTGGCACTGCCCTCCGCGTCAAAGGGAACCGTTGTCCCCTCCGCTGCCTCATGCTCCGCCAGCCACGACGCCAGCGTCAGAGACGGCAGGTCTCCCCACCTTACCAGTCCCCCGCCGTAGACATCATCCAGCCAGTAGCCGCCGTCCGCCTCGACGCCCGCATGGTACAGCGTCACGGCACTTTCGACGGGCGGCTTCGTCTCCGGAACCACCCGGATAGAACCCGTCTGGGCGGCGTAGGCTGGAATGGCACCTCCCAGCAGCAGTCCAACCACCAATAATGCAAATACAAGCCGTTTTAGCATTTCGCTTCTCCCCTTTCCCGGTTTGGCTACAGTATACCGTTTCCCGGGAGAACAAGCAGTCGAAGCGCGGCTGGAAAGCCGTAGGGTTTGGGGGCGAAAAATGCCGGACAGGCAGCTTGTGCTTGTCCGGCATCGGAATATTTTGTTATCCCACAGGAACGGGGGTGATTTTCATGACCTTGCGCTGGTATTCGGAGATACCGAAGGCCAGCACGTCCATTGCCCGCTCCAGATCCTCCTGCTTGAGGACGTAAGCGATACGCACCTCATTGATGCCCTTGCCGGGGGTCTCGTAGAAGGGTGCGCCGGGGGCGAACATGACGGTGTCCCCCTGATGGTCGAAGTTTTCCAGCAGCCAGTACTGGAACTTGTCCGCGTCGTCCACCGGCAGGCTCGCCATGACGTAGAACGCGCCCATGGGTTCCTCCACCACCACGCCGGGAATCTGGCGCAGCTTGGAGATCACCGTATCCCGGCGGCGGCGGTATTCCTCCTTGCTCTGACGGAAGAACGCAGGATCCACCGTATACAGCGCCGCCGCGCCGATCTGGTCAATGGTGGCAACGGACAGACGGGACTGACAGAATTTCAGCAGCGCCGCCTGCAGCTCCTTGTTCCGGGTCACAACACAGCCCACCCGCGCGCCGCAGGCGGAAAACCGCTTGGAGGCGGAGTCGATGATGACGAGGTTCTCGTCGATATCCCGGAAGTGCGCCATGGTCGGCACGCCGAATTTGTCGTCGTAGCAGAATTCCCGGTAAACCTCGTCGCAGATCAGGAACAGATCGCGCTCCTTGGCAATGTCGGCGATCATCCGCATTTCCTTCTGGTCGAGGACAACGCCTGTGGGGTTGCCGGGGTTGGTGATCAGGATGGCGCGGGTGTTCTTGGTGATTAGGCTCTCGATGCGCTCCCGCTTGGCGTAGCGGTAGCCCTCCCACGGGTTGGTGGGCAGGGCACGGATAACGCCGCCGGCCGCATGGACGAAGGTGGTGTAGTTGGGGTAATACGGCTCGGGGATGATGACCTCGGTATAGGGGTCGAGGATGCTCAGGCAGGTCATCAGCAGCGCCTCACTGCCGCCGGTGGTGATGAGGACGTCGTTGGGCGCCAAGTCAACCCCCAGTTTGTGATAATAGCCCCGCACAGCGTCAATGAGCACAGGCATACCGGGAGACTCGGCATAGGCCAGCGTCTTGCGGTCAAAGTTCCGCACGGCGTCATAATAAGCCGTGGGCGTGGGCAGGTCGGGCTGTCCGATGTTCAGGTGATAGATCTTCTTGCCCTTCTTCTCGGCCTCCACGGCGTAGGGATGGAACTTCCGCATGGGAGAGGGTTCACACCGGTTTGCGTTGATGGATATCTGCATAACTACCTCCACCGGCGGCCTTTCCGCCGGATTTCTGATATTCTTTCGTAAGGCGAACCACCTCCGGGGTGAGAATCGCCAAAGCCGTCAAATTGGGAATCACCATCAGGCCGTTGACGGTCTCCGCCGCCGACCAGACAACGCCGGTTTGCAGGCACGCACCGGCGATCACTGCGGCCATCTGCGCCGCAACAAAAAACTTCCACGCCCGTGCTCCAAAAAGGAACTGGGCGCACCGTGCGCCGTACAGTCCCCATCCAAGCACCGTGGCAAAAGCAAAGCAGACGAGGGAAACGGCAATAAAGATCGGCGCAAAATCGCCGTATACCGTGGCAAACGCCTTCGTCGTCAGCTCCACGCCCACATCCTTGCCATAGGGAATCGGCACGCCGCTGACAAGGATGACCAGCGCTGTCAGTGTGCACATGAGGATGGTATCGAGAAAAACCTCCATAATGCCCATCAGGCCCTGTTCCGCCGGGTGGGAAACCTCCGCCGAAGCGTGGGCGATGGACGCGGTACCCATGCCAGCCTCATTGGTAAACACCCCGCGGCTGCATCCGATGCGAAGCGCCTGATAGGCAGAACCCAAAGCCCCGCCTGTCACCGCCCGGGGAGAAAACGCCCCCGCCGCGATCGACGCGAACGCCGCCGGAACCTCCCGCCAGCGCAGCACCAGCATCACCGCGCAGAGCAGGATATATGCAGCGGAGATGAACGGCACCAGCCGCTCGGCCACAATACCGATGCGTCTCGCGCCCCCAAGGAGCATCGCGCCCACCAGTGCGGCCAGAATCAGTCCCATCACAAGGTTTCCAAGTCTGGTCTGTTCCCCACCGAAGCGGGTCACCACATCGTTTACGCCGGAGATCACAGCGTTGATCTGAGTGGCGTTTCCCACGCCAAAGGCCGCAACCACGCCGAACACGCAGTAAGCGACGGCCATAGGTGTAAATTTCGTCCCCAAGCCCTGAGTGATCACATACATGGGGCCGCCGATCCACCCCGCCGGGGTTTTCACCCGGTAGCGAAGCGCCAGCGTGACCTCCGCGTATTTCGTGACCATCCCGAGAACGCCGCAAATCCACATCCAGAAAATGGCCCCCGGCCCGCCGAGACAGATGGCACCGGCAACGCCGACGATATTTCCCGTCCCTACGGTCGCCGCCAGCGCCGTACACAGCGCCTGAAAGGGCGTCACCCCGTTCCCGCTTTTCTGCCCCGGGCGAAGCATGGAAAGAAAGCGCCTCCATGCTCTGGGGAACAGCGTCAGCTGGGCGAACCGAAGCCGCAGGCTCAGATAAAGCCCCACGCCAACGATCAGCACCAACGCGGGTGCCCCCCAGACGATACGATTCAGGCCGTCAATGTATTTGGTCATTTTGTCCTCCTAGCATACCACTTTTTTGTTGAAACTGCAAGAGAAAAATCGGAAAAATGATAAAAAAAGCGGCTCTCCATTTTTAGAGAACCGCTTTCGTGATCGATTATGTTATTCCCACGCCGCCCAGATTTCCGGGCAGTAACCCACCGTGGCCTGTTTGCCGTTGCGCACTACGGGCGTTTTCATCAGGGCGGGATTGTCGAAGACCTTGTCTTCCTTCGCACGCTGGTCGTCCATGTACTTCATGAGGGTGATGTCCGGGGATTTACCGTCCCAGTCGATGAGGTTGTCAATGCCGCCCACCGCCCGGAGAACACTGTCAAATTCCCTGCCGGACATGCCATATGTTTTCAGGTCTATGGATTGGAATGGAATGCGCCGCTCCTTGAAGTAGCGTTCCGCCTTCTTGGTGTCAAAGCATTTGCTTTTGCCGAAAATCTGAATGTTCAATACACTACCTCCATCAGGCACAGTCCCTGCGCCGGAGCCAGGAAGCCCGCGTCCTCCCGTTTACCGCCGAACAGCGCCGGAATGCTCTCCGTTTCCCGCTCTCCCCTGCCGACCTCCACCAGCGTGCCGACCAGAATCCGCACCATGTTGTAAAGAAAGCCGTTACCGGTGAACAGAATTTGGATTTCCTCCCCCTGCCGCCGAATGTCGATGGAATCGATTCGGCGGACGGTGGACTTTTTCATTCTCGCATTGCCGCAGAACGCGGAGAAATCATGCTCCCCCGTCAGCAGTGCCGCCCCGCGGCGCATGGCGTTTAAGTCAAGGCGTTCCGGCATGACCGCAACGTACCGCCGCTGAAAAACGCACGGCTCCCGGGAATTCCAGATGCGGTAGCGGTAGGTCTTGGCGCGGGCGTTCAGGCGGGCATGGAACCGGGGCGGCACGTCCACACAGGAATATATGCCGATATCCTCGGGAAGATACTGCCGCAGTTTGGACAAAATCTCCCCCGCCGGCATGGCGCTTTCGCAGTGGAAATTCGCCGCCTGATGCAGCGCATGTACCCCGGCGTCGGTGCGGCCGCTGCCGCTGACCTCGATCGGTTCCTCCAGAATCCGGGAAAGGGCTGTTTCCAGCTTGCCCTGAATGGTGTCGTCCCTTCCGGGCAGACGCTGCCAGCCCCGGTAGCGGGTGCCGTCGTAGCAAATATCAAGCCGCAGATTCCGCATAATCCTCCATCTCTTCTCTGGCCTCCCGTTCGGTATCCGCCGAGAACAGGAACTTGCCGCTTTTGTCATACACCTGAACGTGTCCGCCTACATAACGCATCTGAAACATAGCCATCAACCTTTCCTTTTGGTTTCTGGCCATAGTATAACACGCTATCTGTCCAATAAATCGGACTAATTAGGCTTACGGCAAACTTTTTTTCATGTGGGAGGACAGCCACTGGAGAATGTCCCCATAGACCTCTTCCCGGTTGATCTCGTTGAGAATCTCATGCCTGCACAGCGGGTAAATGTGCACGGAAACATCCGCCATCCCCGCCTTGCGGAAAGCGTCAGCCGACTGACGGACGCCCTTGCCGTAGTTGCCCACAGGGTCGTCCCCGCCCGCAATGAAGAACACGGGCAGTTCCTTGCGCATGGCGGCAAGGCTCTCCGGCTTCTCGATGTAGCGGATGCCCGTCATCAGATCCCGCAGCAGCCCCGTCGTTTCGGTGAAGCCGCACATGGGATGGGCGATGTAGGCGTCAACGATTCTGGCGTCCCGGGTCAGCCAGTCGAATTCCGTGCGGGGATGCTCCACCTTTCGGTTGTAGCCGCCGAACACCAGCTTGTGAAGGGTCTCGTCGGGGTTGGTCTCCCCCACCTTTTTGCACACGCTCTCCACCACCTTGATGACGACGGGCAGCGCAAAAGCAGGCTGCCAGCCGGTGCCGCAGATGATGGCAGCGTCAATGCCGCTGTCCGGGTACTTGCACAGAATGGTTCTCGCCATGAAGGAACCCATGGAATGACCGAACAGGACATAGGGAAGGTTCGGGAATTCCGCCTTTGTCAGTTCCAGCAGATGGTAGCTGTCCGCCACGGCGCTGAACCAGCCGCCGGTGAAGTAGCCATTGGTGTCCCCTTCGCCTACAGACTGGCCGTGACCCATGTGGTCGTCAGCCACCACGACGAAGCCCCGCTGTGCCAGCACCTGAGCAAATGCGTCGTAGCGCTCCGCCACCTCCGCAATGCCGTGGACGATCTGGAACACTGCCTTCGGCTCTCCCTCCGGCATCCAGCGGCAGACGTGAATCCTCCCTGCACCGCAGGAATCAAACCAGAAGTCCTCTCTCATGACTTACTCCACCACCTCGTAGCCTGCGTCGGTGATGGCCTTCTTCAGCGCCGCCACATCGGCGTCGCCGGTGACGGTGACATTCTTCGCATCCAAGTCCACAACGGCGTCCGTCACGCCGGGAACACCCTTGCAGGCAGTTTCCACGTGAGCCTTGCAGTGACCGCACATCATTCCATTGACCTTGATAACCGTTTTCATAATTGTATCCTCCTTGGTTTTGATTTCTTCGTGTTTCGGGGCTTCCACCACAGAGGGGGAAGTCTTCGGTTTGAACAGACGCAGACGCAGAGCATTCGTCACCACGAACACGCTGCTCAGGCTCATGGCCGCCGCGCCAAACATCGGGCTGAGCTTCAGCCCCAGGGGCAGGAACAGCACACCGGCGGCGAGGGGAATTCCCAGAGTGTTGTAGAAAAATGCCCAGAACAGATTCTGCCGGATATTGCGGATGGTGGCCTTGCTCAGCTCCACCGCGCCGCTGACGGCGGCAAGGGAACCTGTCATCAGCACCACGTCTGCCGACTCGATGGCAATGTCCGTTCCTGCGCCGATGGCCATGCCCACGTCGGCGCTGACCAGTGCGGGCGCGTCGTTGATGCCGTCGCCCACCATGAGCACCCGGTGTCCCTCCGCCTGCAATTTTCCGACCGCCCCGGCCTTGTCCGTGGGCAGCACGTCGGAGATCACATGGGCAATGCCCGCCTTCCGGGCAATGGCCTTGGCCGTAGCTTCATTATCGCCTGTAAGCATCACTACGTCAAGTCCCATTTTTGTCATAGCCTGCACGGCGGCCTGAGAATCGGCTTTCAGCACGTCGGCGGCGGCAACAGTTCCGAGATAATCGCCCTTTTCATTGGCAAAATGCAGGGGCGTCTTTCCCTGATTGGCAAGCTCCGGCATGGCCGGGACTTTGACGCCCAGCTCCTCCATCAGCCGGCCGTTGCCGCCGTAGCACCGCACGCCGTCCACGATGCCGGATACGCCCCGGCCGGGAAGGGTTTCAAAGTCCTCCGCGACAGGGTAAGTTTCACTTCCCATCTTATTCAGAATAGCCTTGGCAAAGGGATGCTCGGACTTGCTTTCCAGCGCGGCAGCGATCCGCATCAGCGCATCCTCGCCGACCGCGCCGGGGAGGACGTCCGTCACCTCCGGCTTGCCGGTGGTGAGGGTGCCGGTCTTGTCCAGCACCACGGTGTCCACCCGGTGCAGGTTTTCCAGCGCTTCGGCGTTCTTGAACAGCACGCCCATCTTGGCGCCCCGGCCGGTGCCGACCATGATGGCCACAGGCGTGGCCAGTCCCAGCGCGCAGGGGCAGGAGATCACCAGCACGGAAATGGCGCGATTCAGTGAGAATTCCAGTCCGTATCCCGCGATCATCCAGACGATGAACGTCACCGCCGCAATGCTCATGACCACCGGGACGAACACGCCCGCGATCTTGTCCGCCAGCCGGGCGATGGGCGCTTTGGAGCCGCCCGCGTCCTCCACCATGCGGATGACCTGCGCCAGAGTGGTATCCTCGCCCACTTTGTCCGCCCGGAATTCCAGATACCCTTCGGTGTTGACCGTCGCGGCGGCGACCTTGTCCCCCGCGCCCTTCTCCACGGGGACGCTTTCGCCCGTGAGGGCGCTCTGGTCAACGGACGCCCGGCCTTCCAGCACGGTGCCGTCCACGGGAATGCTGCTGCCGGAGCGGACGATGACCACATCGCCCACAGCCACCTGCTCCACGGGGATCTCCACGATCTCCCCGTTTCTCCGCACAGAGGCGGTCTTGGGGCTTAGATCCATCAGCGAACGGATGGCGTCGCCGGTCTTGCCCTTGGCACGGGTCTCCAGAAATTTACCCAAGGTGATCAGCGTCAGGATCATGGCCGCGGATTCAAAATACAGGTTCTCGCTGTAGGACTGCACCAGTTCCCAGTCCTCATGTCCCATGCCGTAGGCCATGCGGAACAGCGCCGCCACGCCATAGCCCAGCGCGGCCAAAGAGCCAACGGCGATCAGGGAATCCATGTTGGGCGCACGGTGCCACAGGGCTTTCAGTCCTCTGCTGTAGTACACCCGGTTCAGGTACACCACAGGAAGGGTCAGAAAAAATTGCAGCAGCGCCGCAACCAGCGCGTTCTTCACACCGTGATACCAGTGGGGCGCGGGCAGACCGATCATGTGTCCCATGGTGAAATACATGAGGACAACCAGACAGATCGCGCTGCCGATGATCCGCTTTTTCATTTCCTTCAAAGCGGCTTCCGCCGGGGCGGCCTCCGCCTTTTCCGTTTTCTTTTCGCCGGGCAGAGCGGCGTTATAGCCCGCGTCCTGCACCGCCTTGACGATGGCAGGAACAACGTCCTCGCTTGCCGCTTCCACCTGCATGGTTCCCGCAAGAAGGTTCACTTCCGCTTTTTCCACGCCGGGAACGGCGTTCGTCACCTTCTCCACCCGGGCGGAACAGGCCGCGCAGGTCATGCCGGTGACATTGAATTTGAGTTTCATGATTCTCCCTCCATTTCAGGGGGATCCGCCAAATGAACCCCTATTCCGGATAAATTCATTGACTATTCCCTTCATTTATGATACCATTCTACCATGATAATCCGAAAAAACAAGTATGCACTATTATGTGCCATACTACCCTTTCGGATACCGTAAGGAGGTGACGGAATGGCAAAGGAAGACAATTGCCCGGTGGAAGCCACGCTGGAGCTGATCGGCGGAAAATACAAGGCATTGATTCTGTGGCATCTTTCCCAGGGAATCCTCCGTTTTTCGGAGCTGCGCCAGGTCATCAAGGGCGCGACCCCAAAAATGCTGACCCAGCAGCTGCGGGAGCTGGAAGCCAATGGTCTGGTTCACCGGGAGGTGTATCCCGTCATCCCGCCCAAGGTGGAATACTCCCTGACGGAAACCGGCCGCAGTCTGATGCCCGTTCTCGTAGCCATGCGGGACTGGGGCGCGGACTATCTGCGTCGGAAGAACACGGAACCCTGCTGCTTCATGATGGGGACGAATCCCATCGTCAAACCAACAAACCGATAGGAGAACTGTTATGAACATCAAAGTCACGGCTGACAGCACCTGCGACCTTTCCGCTGACATTCTGGAAGAATACAACATCGCCATCACTCCCCTGACGGTTATCAAGGCCGGAACGGGATACATCGACGGCGTGACCATCACACCCGCCGAAATTTTCGCCCACGTCGCCGCAGGCGGCGACCTCTGCTCCACCTCCGCCGTCAGCGTCGGCGAATATCAGGAGCATTTCACGAAGTATGCGGGTGAATATGACGGCGTGGTGCATATCTGCATCAGCTCGGACTTTTCCTCCACGTACCGCCACGCCTGCATCGCCGCGGAGGATTTTGACAACGTCCGGGTAGTTGACTCCCGGAATCTGTCCACCGGCCAGGGTCTGGTGGTGCTGAAAGCCTGCGAGCTGGCGAAAACCGCCGCATCCCTGGACGAGCTGAAGCAGGAGCTGGATGACTTTACCTCCCGGGTGGAGGCCAGCTTCCTGGTAGACAGGCTGGACTATCTGGTCAAGGGCGGCCGCTGCTCCTCCGCCGCCGCGCTGGGGGCGAATCTGCTGAATCTGAAGCCCTGCATTGAGGTGAAGGACGGCAAGATGGGCGTGGCAAAAAAATATCGCGGAAAGTACGCCAAGTGTCTGGCAAACTACGTCAAGGATCGTCTTGACGGCCGGGATGACTTAGACGACGGCATCCTTTTCATCACCCACACCGGCGTCAGCGATGAGTGCCACGCCGCCGTTGTGGAAGCCGTGTCCACCTACGGCCACTTCCGTAAGGTCTACGAAACGCTGGCTGGCTGCACCGTCTCCTGCCACTGCGGCCCCGGCACCCTGGGTGTTCTTTTCGTCCGGAAAAAATAAGTGCAGCAGGGAGATTTCCTGATATGGACAAAGCCCGGAACATGTTGGTTCTCAACATATTCCGGGCTTTTTGCATTCATCGGCAAAGGCAAGGGCTTATCCGTGATAATCACCGGTTGCGGAATCCACCACAACGTAGGGAACGACTTTTCCGTCGATATTCACGTAGACCTGATAGATTCCATTGCCCAGGTCTTCATAGTATTCCGGCGTGACGCCGTAGTTTTCCAGCAGGCTCTTTTCAAACTCGATTTTCCACGCTTCCTCCGTGCTGGCCGTCGTCTCTGCCGTCGGTACGGTCTCGACTGCCGGGGTGGTTTCCTTTATCGTGGGTGCCTGGGTCGTCTGCTGTGTGGTGGGAATCGTCTGGGTGGGTGCATCGTTGACCCGCCCTTTTTCGCAGCCCGCAAAGGTGAGCAGCAGCACCGCCACAAGAATGGTAGCGGCAAACAGCTTGCAGGTGTCCTGTAAATTGTCCATTGCCTTGTTTGTATCTTTCATTGTAAACACTCCTTATTGTCTGTTAAAATCACTTTCCTAGCAGCACCTTTCCCGTATCCAGAAAGCAGGCGATCCTGTCTGTCAGTTCGATCTTGCCGCCCGAAACAGGCAGGGCGTTCTCTCTGCAAAACTCAACAAGTTCCTGTTTCAGATAGTAGAAATTCCGAAAGGTCATTCCATTCAGTTCCGGTCTTTCATTCATCTGCATTTCCTCCGTCGTCCCGAAATTCACTTTATCATGTGCGCCGTGATGATCGTGTAACTGCGGGAATGGATCGTCAGCCGCACATTCCCGATTTCACAGTACCAGTTTTTACCCCGCTGGTAAGCGCGGCACGTCCTGTACGCAATCAGCGCCTTGCAGTATTCCACGACGTCAAAATCCGCCAGTCCCAGATTACGCTTTATCCTGTCAATACCCATCTCGGTCGTGTGGATCTTGTCAATATTCCGGGTCAGCACTTCATTTCCGTTCATTCCCATTTGCTCCTGATTCTACGGCATCTTGTAGCGTGCTGAGTTAAGTCGATAAGCATTTAACGATTTATTAATTCTTCGGCAGCATTTTCATCTCCAAGATGTATTCCCTTTAGTAGTTCCTCATCCTTCACACATTATCAACTCCTATCATTGGCTTCTATATATAATAACGTACAACTTGTCGCAAATGATTAAAGCAAATAATTTTTTTAACTATTCAGTTGCCCCTATTTTAGCCGTTTGAAACGTTCCTGAATTGGCACATACTGTTGAAAATATATGAGGTTATGGGGAATATTTGTTCTGCCTGATACCCACGACTGAATAGTTACAATTTTTTACAGTAGTGTCAAGAGATATGCGCAGGCGTCAGAAAATGCGCCATTCCTGTCAGAACATACAAAAAAGCTCCACCCAATCGGATGGAGCTTTTCTAATGTTGGCATTACCTATCTTTCCGGGCAGTCACCCGCCAAGTATTGTCGGCGCTTGTGAGCTTAACTTCTGTGTTC
>ERZ773241.840-NODE-840-length-32864-cov-15.809503_pt1 | contig 32864 bp, 27 predicted proteins | sample MGYA00580989_ERZ773241 | MGnify/ENA primary metagenome ERZ773241 (study PRJEB29015, sample SAMEA2737804) | human gut metagenome | biome: human gut; feature: human-associated habitat; material: faeces | place: China | collected 2012 ... | reverse complement strand
GCATATCTTCATGTGGGAAAGTAGGCCGCCGCCAAGGATTTTTCGAAGACTCCGTCGAGCAGACAATGCTCCGGAGTCTTTTTTTTTGCCAGATTGAATAGTCGTGAAATACCCACAAACTGTATTATATATTCAATACGAACATTTAAAAATGTAAACATTTCAATAATAAAAATATATTATGCATTGATATTGTGTTTTTTTATTCATAAATGAATTTATTAATTCAGTTATATACGCTTATTGCGATAAAAATATCGTTTTTTATCATTATTTTAAGATGTATAAAAATCAAAGTACAGAGAGAAAACTGGAAAAATATATTTTGTTGCAGTGTTTTTAACGGGTAAAACATTTTGTTATTTTTCAGGCTTTAACATACCGAATTTAAAGATTTTTTTTGTCGACAAACGCTTGCGTTGCGTGTATAAGATTTCTCCGTAGCGACGCAAGGGCGTGGCAATCCCGCTCCCTTCACCCTCTTTCCAAACATGGGAAAACAAGATGCCTGAACTCTCATCATCAACAATCAGTCCGCTGAAGAACAGGGCTATGCGGGCCTGTGATGAGTTCGTCCGGCGAAGTTTCAGCTGAGGGGGCTGGAAGGGTAAGAAAGGAAAAGGCTGACTACATTGCGGCACAGACGGCTGACGTAACTGTTACGAGGGCAGTTTACGGTGAGCGGGTTTGTGCCTCTCCGTACTCTCAAAAGACAAAGGATTTGCCGGTATGCTTATAGCTGAAAGCGAAAACAAAGGAACCAAACCACTGAAAGGTCAAAGTGTCCGCACGGTGACCAAAGCCGATCTTATTGAGGCAATTTATGAAAAGACCGGTAAGGGCCGCTCGGAAGTGAAGGATTACGTTGAAGAGCTCATCGACCTGATAAAGAGAGCCATGACTGCCAAGGACGGCGTTCTCATCAGTGGCTTCGGTAAATTTGAAGTTCATGACAAGCGCAGCCGCCTGGGCCGCAATCCTCACACGCGCCAGCCTATGATGCTCCCAGCCAGACGCGTGGCCACATTCCGTCTTTCCAACAAGTTCCGCAATGAACTCAATGCCGCGCCCGGCGGCCTTCCTGGCAAGTCCGGGCTCAAGTAAGAAGGCCTGCATTTTTCCGGACTTTTCCGCCGTCCTCCCTTAGGGGCAGGGCGGCTTTTTTTGTGCCCCCGGCATGCCTCGTTCTGGGAAAGTCCCTGAACTGCTCTGGAAGGAGGCCCATGAGCCGTCCCGTCTGACGGGTACACTCTGACGGACAGGAAGTTCAGAAGGCCGACGGGGCTGATGAGGCGGGTCCGGTAAGCGATCGTTTGATGAAGCCGGGGAGCGATCGGCTGGCACGTGGGCACATGGATCGGCTTTCCGCAGTCTTGTCGATCGGATGCCGACGAAAAAGACCGCCGGGGCAGGCGGCGGTCTTTGGGTAAGGAGTGGAGAAGAGTTTGGGAGATGTGTCTTGGTTTCTGTGTGTTCCGCTTAATGATATGCAAACGGCGTGCCATAGTTACGGCCCCGGTCTGCGGCAGCCCATGTATGCCCCTTCAATGACCTGCGCAGGGGCTCCGCACTGAATTATTCCAGGCCCAGGGGCAGAGAGCCGTAAGGCGAAAGTATCATTACCCCCTTAAACGAACGAAAACTGACCCCCTGGGTGGGGAACGGGACAGAGGCGGGTAAGTAAAATTCGTTTTGGAGATATCCGGAACTTCCGCCTGGGAGGCAGAGAGCCGGTTTCCTGTGTTTCCTTCGTTTTTCCCGGGGCGTTAAAGGCCGTCTGAAACGCTGCCGGCTTTCCGGCAGAGGTCAGGGGAACATTGTATACTGAAGCAGAATACGGATCTGCTTTGATCCTTTTCCGTCACAGGGCCGGGAATTCTCCTGCCCTGGAAAGCCGGAGGTAAAAAAAGACCGCCGGGGCAGGCGGCGGTCTTTGGGTAAGGAGTGGAGAAGAGTTTGGAAGATGTGTCTTGGTTTTCTATGTGTTCCGCTTAGTAATATGCAAACAGCGTGCCATTAAAAAAGGATTCTGGGGCTGCGCAGGAAAAAGTTCCGGTTTACCCCTGCCGTGCCAGGAATGGGGCGGTTTCTTCACCCTCTCCTGATATGCCGAAGGCCGCCGGGGAACGCCGGCGGCCTTTCTGACAGAGGGGGGAGGGAGTTTTCAGGGATGTTCACTTTTTGATTATGCAAAACGTGTGCCATAAAACCGTTTATCTTTCACTCCGGGTGAAAATTTCTGTTTTTCAGGGGCAGACAAAAAAGGAGAGACCGCCGGGCAGGCGGCGGTCTCTGGGCAAGGAGTGGAGTAAGATATGGAAGATGTATAACTCGGTCTTTGTGTGTTCCACTTCTATATAAGCAAACAGCGTGCCATCCCTGCATCCTCCCCGTAAACTGGCTGCGCTGCCGCCGGCGGGGCTCCCTATCCGCTCTGCCCCTCCGCCCGTAACAGCCGTACATGATTACTTTTTTTACATGTGTCCAACAGGGTGTATTTATTTTAGATACATTCACGGGCAGCCGGCCGGAGACAAAAAGAAAGACCGCCGTGGGGTAGCGGCGGTCTTTGTTGAGGATTCGGTCTTGGTTGTCTGAGGTCTATTCACGAAGATTGCTGCGGCTGGTCACCGCGTATACCTGGTACAATGCAAAACACGTGCCATACGCATCAAATACCTGGAAAACGATCCTGGAAGAAGACGCGGGGAAACCAGGAGAGGAGCGCATGGAGCGTAGAGGCGGTCATGATGCCGTGGCACGGGCCCCGGGGAAAGGCTGCGTCCGCAATCCCTCCTATGGACATCAGGGTGATACGCATTGGGCAGGGGGGAAAAGGCAGCGGCTGTTCAATTTTTGGGCACAGCCCTATACACCTGCGGGAATATCAGACAGCAGAGGGACTGACATCGGGAAAACAGGAGCGGGGCAGGACGTGGAAATCCTTGAGGGCAGCTGGGAATTCTGCCTGACATGATGTCCTGTCAGAGATGATGGAAGGCCGTGTCTGGGATTTTTTATTTCCGGCACGTCCGGAAGACGCTCCGGGAACCACCGCTGCTGCCGGAAAGCCCGGGACAGTTTTCCTTTCTGTCTCTCCCCGCCGGATTCTGCGGTCTCCCGGCATATAAGGAAACATAAGACATACCCGTTCACTTTTTATCCGGCTGCCCATACACATGCCCAAAAAACAGACTCTGCCCGGAAGCGGGCAAAAAGGAAGACCGCCGTGGCAGGCGGCGGTCTTCAGAGGAGGAAGTTGGGATATCCTGGATTTTACTGTCAGGGAGGGGAGGGCTGTATATCTTCAGTCAGGGAGGACTGGAGGCTGGGAAAACTGCCGTGTTTTTTTCTATGCCGGGGCACGGCCCCCGGCCGGGGCGGACCGCCGTGGCAGGCGGCGGTCCGGAGGAGGTTTCGGAGTTGGTTACTTGGTTGGGGAGTCTTTCATGAAGAGGAAGGCGGAGTCTGTCCGCTTTCAGTAAGTATTAAGCAATAAGCGTGCCATGTTTATCCGGATTTGCCGGGAGAACCGATTTTTCTCCGGAGACCGCCGCAGAAGCCTTCACCACCCGGCCGGTGTTCCGGAGAGAGCCGGCTGCGTTCATTCCCTGCCGGCATGAATCCGGTGTCTGTTTAATTTTCATCCACCGGCCGGCAATACACATGTTCAGAAAACGGACTCCGCCCGGAAGCGGGCAAAAAGAAAGACCGCCGTGGCAGGCGGCGGTCTTCGAGGAAGAAGTTCTGGATGTTCCGGGTTTTACTGTCAGGGAGGGGAAGGCTGTATATATTCAGTCAGGGAGGACTGGAAGCTGGGAAAACTGCCGTGCTGCTTTCTGCCGGAGCACGGCCTTCGGCCGGGGTGGACCGCCGTGGCAGACGGCGGTCCGGGAGTTTCGGTGTTTGGTTCAGGTTCTTTTCATGAGGCTGGGCTTTCAAAAGCCTTCTGCTTAGTACAAAGCAAATTGTGTGCCATTACCCTGAGGGCTGTTCTGTCCGGACGGAACCGGGAAGGTGCCGGGGCGCTCATGCCGGGCTGCGTTTTTCTGTCCAGCATTCAGACACTTTCCGGATACTTGTATAAAAAGCATACAGAAATAAGCCGGATACAGTAATTTTTTTCTGTCCTGCGTCTGTCTGTTTTTCTGGACTCCTGGACAGAAGAAAGCCACCCCGGAAAAATGAAGAAAGATGGGGACGGTCCGTCACTGGGGCGCGGAGGATCCGGCGCCGGACGTGTCAGAAAACCAATACAGGGTAAAAAGCGTTTTTTTTGCGGATTTTATCCCGGAAAGGACAGGCCATATTTCTCTTGTGCCCCGTGCCGTCCTGTTCTTCCGGCTGACAGCCTTCTTTTCCCGTGATCCGGTCTGAAGCAGAAAGGACGGTTTTCCGGAAAAACGAAAAAAATTTTCAGGCCGTATAAAATTTTTCCACTGTTCATAATCTGGAAAGACGTGCTGGTAGACCTTCTCCGTAACCTGAGAAGAGAATCCGGCCTGGCAGACAGGGCCGGACAGGAAAAGGAGGAAAATATGCCGCGTCATTCAGCCCAGCAATCCGTACCCGGAACCCGGCTGCTGCGTCTTTTTATTCTTCTCCTGCGCGATGGCAGAAAGCATTATCTCGCGGACCTGAAACGGGCTCTCGGATGTTCGCCGCAGACGATCCTGCGCATGACCGACAGTATTGCCGCGGTCACTGGCGGAGATTTCACCACAGGCATGGACAACAACCGCCGCTGGTACCGTCTTGAGAAGGATGGCTCCCTGCCCGGTGCCGGAGAGGCTGAGGGAGGGCAGACCGTGCAGGAAGGAATCCCGCGCATCGCCGTTTCGGATATTCTCGATATCGAAACCGGCGCGCTTTCCTACGCGGCGCACGCTGAGCACATCAGAACGTTTCTGCATGCCGCCGGGGAAGGCCGTCTCTGCCGCTTTGGCATTGTTCCGGGAGAAACGGCGCTGCTCCTTCCTGTACGGCTTCTCTTCAGGGACGGGCTTCTGTATTTTGCGGGATGGCGCTTTTCGGATCCTGATGACAGGCATCCCGAGGCGGCTTTTCTGCCCGTGCATCTCATCAGCTCTGTCACACCCGCAGGCCGCCCGGAGGCGGAAAGCGCCGCTTCCGGCAGGGTTCTTCTGCCACAGTTTTCGACTGACGAATCCTGCCCCGTCCGGGTTTATCTCGGCAGGGAATACGCCGGCCGCGTAATGCAGGACCTTATCCCCGGCTACGCGGTAGAGAGGTGCGGCGACGGCGGAATCATCCTTAATATGAAGGAAGGGAGCACCCCGTTCAGGGCCTGGCTGAAGAGTTTTGGCGAGGGAGCCCGTGTCCTCGGCGGCGTCAGGCCGGGAAGGGCAGGCCTTCCCGGCGCGGCAGTAGTGGGCCGTTTCGGCAGAAAAAAGTAGCGGCTTTCCCACAGGAAAAGAGGGCAGGAAGGGCCCCGGGAACTCTCCCGCCCCTCACACCGGCGCACCGTGGCTCTGATCTTCAAAGGGGCGCTGTTTTCTCTCCTGAACCGGAGGACAGCCCTCCGTGGGAGTGTTTTTGCTTCCTCTTCAGCATGGGATCTCCGCGGGGCAGCGCGTTCCTTATCCTGTAAAAATATCAGGACGGTACCAGCCTTCTGCCTGTTCCGCATTCCCGCCTGTCTCTGCCGGCGTGATGAAAGTATTCCATCACCTTTCCCGGTTTCCGTCTCGCGGCGGGCTTCCGGTGCCCGGCTGTGACTTTTCCGCTGCCCGGGGCAGTTCCGGGGAGCTGCATCCGTCAGAACGCGCTCATGCAGGACGCAAAAGAAGAGCCGGAAGCGTCTGCTTCCGGCTCTTTTCATATCTCCGTTTACCGCGCCTTCAGGCGCACGGAACTAAGCGTCTTCTTTCAGAGGCATCTTGGCCACGGCTTCCTTGAGAGCCCTGGCCGGGGTAAATTTGGGAACCATGCTGGCAGGCACGACAATGTCCTTGCCAGTCTGGGGATTGCGGCCCTTGCGCTCATTGCGTTTGGAAACCTTGAAAGTTCCAAGACCGCCCAGCATGACAGCTTCGCCGGAGGTCATCGCCGCGATCACAGCCTCAACGAGAGCGCCCAGGACTTTGTTAGCCTGAACTTTGGTGATGCCACCTTCGGAAGCCAGCTTGTCAACCAACTCAGCCTTAGTCATAAACGAACCTCCAGTGCTATCCTGCCGGGGCAGGGAATTTTTTGTGGTCTTTATCAGAGAATTGCATAAATTCATACACAACTTAAAGCCTGTATGCGCTTTATGTCAAGAAATACCGTTTTTATCCAGTGATCCGGTTTTTTTCCTGAAATGTTCCGGATTAAGAAGAAAAGCCAAAGCAATCCGGAAGCATCCTGCGCCCTTCCTTCTTTCGCAGTCCGAATCCGTATCAGATGGTCAAAGCAATCGGAAGAGGTAAAGTTCCCTGAGTCCCGGCTGCTGAAAACAAAATATACGCTGATTTTCAAAGGAAATGGAAAGGGCCGGTTCCCCGGAAACGCGGCAGTGTGACATCCGGCGATGCTGACAGAAGGCCAACACAGAGAAAAGACCGGTGAAAGACGAATGCCATACGGCAGATAATACCGGAAAAAAATGCAAAAATGTTCTGCCGGGGAGTGCATGCGGGCCTGAGTGAGCCCTTCCCTGACGCGTTTGCCCGCGGGGTACCCAAAGCCGGACCGCTTCCGGCCAGGGCTGAGTCCGGAAGTCCCTCTCTTCCGTCCGGGGCGGCATGTACCTGCAGGGCGATATAGGATATAAGAGAGCAGGCAGGAGAGACGTTTCCCCGGCTTACCCGGCCGCGGGAAGCGGAGCCTGGCTGTTCTCTTTCCGGCGCGCCGGACGGCGGATGCGGCCCCGGCAGTCTGCCCTCAGTTCTGCCCTGTCCCGGACAGAGGCGTCCCGCCAAAATATCATAAAGGCTGAAAATACCATGGCACATATTCTGCGTCTCGCTGGCATTGAGGAAGAAAGCATCGTCGACGGTCCCGGTCTGCGCATGACCGTCTTTGTGCAGGGCTGTCTGCTTGGCTGTCCCGGCTGTCAGAATCCGCAGACCCACGATCTGAACGGGGGAACGGAGGCTGCTGCTGAAGACATCCTTGAGAAGTTCTGCGCTGATCCTCTTCTTGCCGGCATCACGTTTTCCGGAGGCGAGCCTTTTCTGCAGCCTGAGCCCCTGCTCTGGCTGGCCCGGGAGGTGCACGCCAGGGGCAGGAATGTCATGTCGTTCTCCGGATACACCTTTGAGCAGCTCATGGAGAAAAGCCTGAAGAATCCCCCCATCCGCGGGCTCCTGGATGAGCTGGACGCCCTTGTGGACGGCCCCTATATAGAGAAGCTCAGGAACATTGATCTCCTTTACCGCGGGAGCGAAAACCAGCGCTACCTGAAGCGCGCGGATCTCGACAGGCTCAGGGAAGCGTGGCTGGCCGGGCACGGCGTCCGCTGATTTGATGCCGGGAACACGAAAGGGCGGAAACTCCTTACGGAATTTCCGCCCTTTTTTTACCGCCGGCAGAGGCAGAGAAGGGAAAGGCAGGTTCATAACGGGGAGCCTGCCCTGCACAGAAGAACGTGGCTACTGGACGATGCTGATGTAATCGGCTTCGTTATTGCGGAGTGTGATGGTCACGCCGGAAAGACGCAGGGCCACGGGGTCATGAAGCGGAGCACGCCCCACAACGGAAACCGTGACGCCGGGGACGAGACCCATATCGCGGATGCGGCGGCCCAGTTCACCGGAAACTTTAACTGCTGAGATACGACCTCTTTGACCAACGGCCATGTTGCGAAGGCTGCAGGTTTTTTCCATGATGTTCCTCCTGAAAAAACTCGAAAGCCGGGGGAGGGGCTCCCCCTTGGCCTCACAATAGACATTTCGGGTCTTTTGTCAAGAAAAGGAAAATCAATTTCAATTTTTTTCATAAAAAAAGCGGCTCAGGAAAAGCCGCCGTCTGACGCTACTGCTTTGTGACAGTGATGTAATCCGCCTCTTTGTTTCTGAGCATGATAGTCACGCCCTCGAGGCGCAGGGCCACAGGATCGCGCAGGGGAGCGCGTCCCACGACAGTGATGCTGGTGCCCGGAATGAGCCCGAGATCGCGGATGCGGCGGCCGAGTTCACCGCTCACGCTGACGCGCTCTATACGTCCCTTATCCCCCACGTGAAGGTCTCTGAAGCTGCACTCTGCTTTGCTCATAGTCTGATCCCCCTTTTCCCTTTGTTGATTCTTTCCTGCGCTGAGCACAAGACTATTTCAGAGTGATTGTCAATAGGGAGTCCGGGACCATCCCGGCCGGAAGCGGGAAATTCTGGATGTCTCCGGGCTGGCCGGAAACTTTGTCAGGGGGAAACAGAAAAAATTTTCTTCTGTTTTCCGGCGTTTTGAAGGCCGGCCGGGCTCCCGGGGAGATGAGACGGACGTGACAGAAAAAAATCCTGCCGGGCCTAGGCCCGGCAGGATTTTCTAGAACTTCTTTTTACCGCAGCAGCAGTTGGGGCCGCCGCAGCAGGCGCACCGCTTGCTCTTGATTTTCTTCCTGGCGGTCAGAACGAGGAAGACAACAGCGACAAGCAGGATAAGACCGACAATGATATTCTGGGTCATTGAAAAAACCTCCGCCGCCGGCGGCCGGGCGGAACACCCGGCCGCTGAAGGCAGCTTTTATAATCCCGTCAGCAGCCCCATACGAAGCGGCCGATGTTGTAGGCGATGAAAGCGAGGATTGCGGCGAAAATTGTATCCACAATCATGCTGAAGAAGAGCCATCTCCAGCCGCCCGCCTCAGACTTGATGACAACAAGGGAGACGAAGCAGGGGGAGTAGAAGAGGATGAAGATCATAAGGGAGAGGGCAACGGCCGGGGTGAAGTCCGGATCCTGCTTCAGGCGCTCGCCGAGAGGCGCTGCGTCTTCGGGATCCTGCTCGCCCATGGAGTAGGCGGTGCCCAGGGTGGAAACAACGGCTTCCTTGGCGGCGACGCCGGCCACAAGGGCGATATTGGTGCGCCAGGTGAAGCCGAGGTATTTGGTGACAGGCTCGATGGCCACGCCGATGCGGCCGCCGTAGGAGTAGCGCAGCTGGGCAGCGGCGAGGTCGTTATTCGCCTCATCAATCTGGTCCTGCAGGGCCTTGTATTGTTCGCTGTCTTCCTGGAGCCCCTTCTGCTGGCCCTCAAGGGCGGCAACCTTCTCCTCGAAGGGAGCCTTCTGGGAATCAGGCAGGGACGGGAAGGTCATGGCAGCCCAGATGACAATGGAAATAGCCAGGATGATGGTACCGGCTTTCTTGAGGTACATCCAGGTACGTTCCCACATGTGCATCAGAATGGAGAAGATAGTGGGCAGACGGTAGGGCGGGAGCTCCATGACGAAGGGGGTGCCTGCGCCGCGGATAATGGTGTGGCGCAGGAGGGAAGCCATGAGCAGGGCGCCGACCCACCCGCAGCAGAGAACGAGGAAGAAGGCCAGGGCAGGGCTCTTCGGGAAGAAGGCGGCGATGAGCAGGAGGAAGCAGGGGACCTTGGCGCCGCAGCACATGAAGGGCAGGGTCAGCAGGGTGGCGAGCTTTTCCTTGGGGGAGCGCAGGGTCCGGGTGGCCATGACGCCGGGGATGGCGCAGCCGCCGGCGATACCGCCGGCAATGATGTACGGCATGACCGAGGCGCCGTGCAGGCCGAAGAAGCGGAAGATGCGGTCCATCATATAGGCGATTCGGGCCATGTAGCCGCTGTCTTCAATGAAGGCTATCAGGGCGAACATGATGGCGATGAGGGGCACGAAGCTGACCACGCCGCCGACACCGGCGATGATGCCGTCGCAGATGAGGGACTTGAGCAGGCCGTCATCCATATGATCGCCAAGCTCGGATCCCATCCAGGCGAAGAAATCCTCAAGCCATTCCTGAGGATAGGCGCCCAGGTTGAAGGTGATCACGAACATGAGGTAGAGAACGCCGATCATGATGAGCGGGCCGAGGAACCTGTTGGTGAGGATTTTGTCCAGACGGTCCGAGAGAGCCAGACGATCCTTGCCGGGGTCCTGTTTGACGACGCCCTGGGCGAGCAGGCCGCGGATATAGCCGTAGCGGGCGTCGGTAATCACTGATTCGCAGGTGGCCTGCGTGGCGGCCTTGACCTTTTCCTCGATGCCCTCGCAGTAGGACAGGATTTCGGGAGCGAGGTCGGGGCGGGCTTCGCGCACGCTTTCCTGTACCTTGGTATCGCCTTCCAGGAGCTTCAGGGCCGTCCAGTGGGGATGATAACGGTCAATGAGGATCTTCTCCTCGCTGAGACGTTTCTCAAGAGCCTCCACGGCTTCGGTGAGCTCGGGGCCGTAATTGATGTGAAGCGGTTCCTTCCGGCCTTTTTTCGCGAGATCGAGGGCGGCTCTGGCCACTTCCCTGATGCCTTCGCCGTTACGGGCGACAATGGGCAGGACAGGGGTGCCGAGCTGTTCGGACAGCTTCTGCATGTCAATATGGATGCCGGCCTTGCGGGCCTCGTCCATCATGTTGCAGGCGAGGACCACGGGCATGCCCATTTCCATCATCTGCACGGTGAGCAGCATGTTGCGTTCGAGGGCCGAGGCGTCAGCGCAGTCGATGACAGCGTCCACCCTGCCGAGGCTGAGCTCGTCGCGGGCCACAAGTTCTTCCTGGGAGTAAGCTGTCAGGGAGTAGGTGCCGGGCAGATCGACCAGGGTGACCGGCGTGTTGTCCACGCTGATCGTGCCTTCCTTGCGGTCCACGGTGACGCCGGGATAGTTGCCCACGTGCTGGCGCGATCCCGTATAGGCGTTGAAAAGTGTTGTCTTGCCACAGTTCGGGTTGCCGGCCAGAGCTATGCGGTATCCCTTTTTCCCGGCCGGAGAGGCATTGCCCGCCGCGGCCGTCCTAGCGTTTTCTTTATCGTTCATCCGAAACCTCCATTGCTTCTTCTGCGCCGGACCCCGTTCAGGCCTGCCGGCGGCACGCGGGGACAGGCAGATCGCAGCGCGCAGCTGTCCCATCCCGTGGTACAGGGCTGGTATAATTGAAAATGGATTTCAAAGTCAATAATTATCGGGCAAAAAAACTTTTTTCCGTGCAGGGGGATAATCCCTGCGAAAAAAGCTATCCTGTGTCAAGGTCACGTGTCACGTCCAGGCCGGGGTCCGGAAATGACGTCATGCCGGCTGCTGCCGCGCGCGGGGCCGGATCAGGAGAAGCAGCAGGGTCCCTCCCGGGCGGTTCCCGTCACGAACCAGGGCGGAGGGAAGAGGGAAAGGCGGGCCTGCATTCCGGAAAAAGGAATACGCGGTCAGGCTTGTTATCCTGTCCGGTTTTCTTTAAAGAAGATAATTCCCCCTGCGCGGGCAGAGGCGCGGAACAGAGCCTGGTGGAGCCGCTGTACAGAAAAGAATAACATTCGGCTGACCCCGTTCCCCAAGATGCTCAGACGGGAAAGCGTGGTATAGCAAAAAAACGGGGGATAGATGCTGCATATCTGATCAGATCTATACAAGGAGTCGGGCGCGGGCCGGCATATAGTCCGGCCAGGCTGGCATAGTGTCCGGAAATGACTTGCGCAAAATGACAGGGGATCCGCAGGTACCCTGTTTTTTTACCATATACAAAATCGAAAAATCGTTTATTTCTATACAGAAATTTGAATGCATTATCATTACGTTGTGCGTTAAGACATGGGGCATCCTGGCTAAAGAAAAAAATAATTACGTTTTTTCCTGCATTGAGTATTTACAAAGTATGAAACCCTGTGTAGAACCAATAAAGAAAAAAAAGAAGCTGGATTGCTTTTAGCAGTCATGCGAAGGAGAGAGGATGAGCACTCTTCAACATGATGAGGCCATGATCCAGGCCCTGGCTATTACCAAAGCCCAGGCCGGCGTTAGGTCCATGTCCGCAGAGGAGATTGTTACCTACATCAATGATCTTGTTCGCGCTATCCGCAGCACACTGGACAAAAACACGGAAGACGACGGCCAGGCCGAAGAAAAAGTTGATACTGAAGGCCTGGATCCCAGAAAATCCATCAGGGAAAATTCCGTGACCTGTCTTGAGTGCGGCCAGAAGTTCAAGATGATCACCAAACGCCACCTGAGGATCCACAATCTCACACCCGAGGAGTACAAGGAAAAGTGGGGCTTTCGCAAAAATTCTTCTCTTGCCTGCAAATCCCTGCAGCGCATGCGCCGTCAGAAAATGAAGGACATGCACATCTGGGATCGCCGCAAGAACGCCAGAAAGGACGATTCCGCCGGCGGGGAGGGGGACGAGTAGCCCTGTTCCCGCAACACAGGCTGCAAAGCCCTCCGGACCGCTCCGGTCCTGAGGGCTTTTTTCGTCTCTGCCCCGCCGTGGACGGGCCTCATTCCATAAAGAAAGGGATAACAAAAAACCGCCGGAAGAACCGGCGGCCATGCTTGGTGGACGTTCTCCCCCGTGTAAAGGCGGGAACCGGGAGAGGCTTCTTTTTCCCCGCAGGCGCGGGGCTGCCGTGCAGTCAGAAATTCCGGCTTTCATCCTTTCCTCCGGGGGAGGAAGTCTTCCGGCAGTCCGGACTAAAATATACCGGACATGACAGGTGTTTATTTATTGTCCACAGTAACTGTTTCTGCATGGTTTTCATACAGGCCGGGGGCTATTCGTGGCCGTGTATTCTGCCGCGCATGTAAACCCGCTGCATGCTGCGGCATCCCCTCGTATCGGGAACGCGCAGGTCAAGCCCTGTTTCCGTTCTGAGGCGGTCGGACACCTGGCTGAGCTTTTCCTTCATGCTGTCACGCAGTTCCTGGAGTTCGCGGCCGAGGCGCGCCAGCTGCTCGGGATCGCTGCCGTCATTGAAATTGAGCTGTTCGAGTTCCCTGCGCTTGGCGCCGATCTGGCCGTCAAGGTCACGCAGGGCGGGCATGGCCTCTTCCATTATCTGTACCGCGCGTTTCTGCTTGTCAGCCGGTAGATCGGCAAGGCAGTCCCTGGCCTGTCCCATGCCGCCGGGTATCTGGGGGCCGTATCCGGGAGGGCAGGGCACAGCCGCGCCTCCGGCGTCCGGATGCTCCCCTGCGGAGGCGCTCACGCAGGCCGCGGCGGAAAGGATGGGCAGAAGAAGTAAGGCAGCCATATATTTTCTGAACATAGAATTACTCCATAGCACAGGTTCTGCCATTTTTCTATGCATACTTCGGGCCAGGAAACCGAAAAACTGTGGCTTTTTTCATCATTTAACAAAAATGCATTGACTTTTGCCGCAGGGTGCACTACTTTTACATCATGAGGGCAGGTGTGTGACCGCCCTCTCCGGCACAGAAAGGACATAAAAACGTTGCAGGTCCGCTGTGCAGCAACTGTTCACCGGTGGCATACGAAATACATGAAAGAAGCGCGGAGTTCTTCCGCGGGCGTTCTTTTGTGTACGCGTGTGCTTTTCCGCTTATTTCATCTTTCATCAGTATCATCATAAAAGGAGTATTTTTTATGCATCATTCCATTACCAGCATCAATGGCATTCATACCGTTACCTGCGCCATCTGCGGCCGCACCGAATCCGACATCGACGCCGAACACCTGCGTGAGCATCTTGCCGCGCACGGCTGGGAACGCGACGAGGTGACCGGGCATTACCGCTGCCAGAAGTGCGCTGACTTCGCGAGAGCTTTCTCCGGCTCCTGTGCCGGCGTTTCCAGCTCCGTTTCCGCCATTGACTAATCCTCTCTCATATCCTTTCCTCACCCGCTGCACATTTTCTGGCGTTACGCGGGGCAGCCTGCCTTGGTCCGGCAGCGCTGCCGCATCCGCCGGGAAATACTCCCAGGCAGTCACTTTTCTTTTCTGTTCTGTTCCCTGCGCGCGGAATCCTCTTCCCGTTTCCGCAGTATGGCGAGGGCCCTGTCGTAGTCAGCCGGCCTGTCCATATCCATATTGATATACGGATCGTTTACGGGCACTTCCCCGCACGAAAGTTCTCCGAGCACGCTCTGGAGTCCCCGCTCCGGGTTCATGGTGAGCGCCGCCTTGGCCGCGGCCCGGCTCAGGAAGGGAGGATGTCCCCTGAATCCGCCGCAGACGGGAATCACGTAGCCGGCCTCTGACGTTTCAGCGGCCCTGACGGCGGCGGAGATGGTTTCAGGCAGGATCAGGGGAATGTCCACAGGCTGTACGCCGAACCATCCGGCCTGGGGAAAAGCGTTCAGGGCACAGGCAAGCCCCGCGGCCACAGAGGAAAACATGCCGTCTTCAGGCCTCGGGTTTTCCGCGAAAAGAGCGCCGCACGCACTGGCGCAGCGCCCGGTAAGCTCCTTCTTAAAACCGCCCACGACGACCACATGCCGCACGCCTGCCCTGTGCCACGTCTCTATGACGTGGGCGAGCACGCTTTTTCCTCCGAAGGGAAGCATGGGCTTGAAACGGCCCATGCGCGTGGAAAAGCCGGCCGCCAGGATGATTCCGCACACAGGCCCTGCCGCCGATCCCGTCTCTTCTTTCTTCCGGTCCATGCCGTCTCCTTCAGGAGCGCGAAAACGCGCCGTTCCTTTCTGCCTCAGGGCAGTGGGAGCCCGGCGCCATGCCGGTCTCTTTCCCTTTACCCTAAACGCCCGCGGCCGTGTCCGCAACGCGGCGGGCCGGCTTTTTTCGCGGCTATCGCCAACAGCCGGCAAATGCGGTATCATGGCTCATCGTTTTCTGAAGGGGGTTGCATCATGAGAATCTATCAGGCCGGGCCGCTTTTTTCCGAAGCCGAACGCGAATGGCACAAGGCTCTCAAGGCACGTCTTCTGACCGCCGGCCACGAAGTCATCTGGCCCGGCGATCTGATCACCCAGGAAGAGATCGCGGAGTGGGGCGATGAGGCGCCAGCCCGGATTCTTCAGCGCGATCTCGAGGGCATTATCTCCTGCAAAGCCGTGGTGGCTCTTCTTGACGGCCCCCAGGTGGACGACGGTACGGCCTTTGAAATCGGCTACGCCTACGCCAAGGGAATTCCTGTCTTCGGCGTGCGCACTGACTTCCGCGTCTGCGGCGACACGCCCAAGGGCTCCCTCAACGCCATGATCGAGGGAAGCCTCAGGGGGCTCGCCCGCTCGCGCACCGAACTTTTTGCCATGCTCATGACGAGCGGGGATCTGTCCTGAGCCGGCTCTCCCTTCCCACGCTTTTTACGGCGGACCGGACGCCTTTCCGGCCCGCTTTTTTGTCTCTGCGGTCAGGGCCGCCGGAATTTTCAGAAAAAAACGTACGGCGCGCTTTCTGTTATTCTGACAGCGCGGCGCTGAAATGTGTCCCGCGCCCCGCGCAGACACGTTTTCCTCCCGCGTCTTTTCCGGGAGGCTGTTTTTCTGAACGCGGCGCCTGCCTCCCTACGTCTGTTTCCGGACCGCGTCTCCTGCCCAAAACAGGCCCGCCCTTTTCCCCGGAGTCATTATGAAGCTCCTGCATACTTCCGACTGGCACCTCGGCGCAGCCCTCTACGACGCCCCGAGATACGAGGAACACAAAGCGTTCCTCGGCTGGCTCACGGATCTCATCGCCAGCGAACACATCGACGCCCTGCTTGTGGCGGGCGATATTTTTGACAAGGTCATGCCTCCCAACGACGCGGCCGGACTTTACTATTCCTTCCTGGCCGGCCTCGGCTCCGCCGGCTGCCGGCAGGCCGTCATCACGGGCGGCAACCATGATTCGCCTTCCAGGCTCAACGCCCCGGTTGATGTGCTGAAAGGGATCGGCGTGCGCGTCATCGGCTGCATGCCCGAAAGTGTGGAGGAGGAAGTGATCCCGCTTAAGGACAGAAACGGCAGAACGGCGGCCCTTGTCTGCGCCGTACCCTATCTCAGGGACAGGGATGTGCGCGTCTGCCGTGAGGGCGACGATCCCGAAAACAGGGAATCGGCCATAGCGAAAGGCGTGGCCGCCCATTACGCTGCCGTGCGCGAAGCAGCCAGAAAAATGGATCCCGCACTCCCTCTCATCGCCATGGGCCATCTTTTCGCGGGCGGAGCGTCAGCCCGTGACGGAGAAAGTCCCATCCTTGTGGGCACGCTCGGGAAAATCCCGACGGAGAATTTTGCCGGGGGCTTCGCCTACGTGGCGCTCGGGCACATTCATTCCCCGCAGAAGCTGAAGGTGGGGGGCAAAGTGATGGAAAACGTGCGCTACTGCGGCTCACCCCTCCCCATGAGTTTCGATGAAACGGCCGGCAAAGAGGTCGTCATCCTGGATATCGGAGAGGACGGATCCTGCGGGGTGCAGTCCGTTCCCGTTCCGCGCTTCCGGGAGCTGAAGCGTCTCTCGGGCGGCACAGAGGAGCTGCGCGGCATGCTCCGGAAGGACGTCTGGGAACACCCCGGCATGTGGCTCGACATCCGGTGCGCGGAGGGCACGAGCCGCTCCCTCAGGGAAAATCTTGATCGTGTCATCGCGGAAGAGGCTGAAAAGCGGGGCGTCTCTCCGAAAGACAGGCCCGTTATTCTGCATACGGAAGCCATCCCGCCGAAGGTTTCCGAAGGGCTTGAAGGAAGGGAGAAAGATCTCGCGAGCCTCACTCCGGACGAGGTTTTCGAAAAGCTTCTTGACAGCCGCGGCGTCAGGGAAGAGGAACGCGCCCACCTGCGCGGGTACTACCAGAAGGTCCTGCGGGATCTCGAGGAACATCCCGAAGGCGCCCCTGAAGCGCGGCAGGGCACGGAGACGGAGAACTGAGGGGGAGATTCATGAAAATCGAGCAGCTGCGTTTCCGCAACCTGAACAGCCTTGCCGGGGAGTGGGCCATCGACTTTACGGACAGGGAACTTTCCGACGAAGGCATCTTTCTCATCACCGGTCCCACGGGCGCGGGCAAGACAACCATTCTCGACGCCATCACGCTCGCCCTTTACGGCCAGACGCCGAGGCTTTCCAGCATCAGCACGGGCGGCAACGAGATCATGAGCCGGCAGCAGGTAAACTGTTTTTCCGAGGTTATTTTCTCGGCAGGAGGAAAAAGATACCGGGCCCTCTGGTCCCAGCGCCGCGCCCGCGGCAAAGCGGATGGCAGGCTCCAGGCGCCGTACAGGGAATTCGAAGACATGACCGGCGCTCCGGGGAAGCCCATCGATAAAATCAGGGAAGTGAGCAGAGCCGTCCTTGAGGCTGTGGGCATGGATTTCGACGGTTTCACGAGGTCTGTCATGCTGACCCAGGGGCAGTTCGCGCGCTTTCTGAACGCCCAGCCGGCTGACCGCGCCCACATCCTGGAAAAAATTACGGGTACGGACTTCTACTCCGCCATTTCCCGGCGCTGCCTCAGAATGAGAGGCGAAGCCGCGAAAAAATCAGAGCTCTTACACCAGCGGCTCGCCGACTGCCGGGTGCTCAGCGACGGGGAAAAGGCAGCGCTCGAAGCAGAGCAGAAGGCCATCGATGCTGACTGCGCGGCGAATCAGAAAGAGCAGCAGGCCGTACGGAGCGCGCGTGAGTGGGCTGTCAGCATGGACAGCGCCATACGGGAGCGCGCGCAGGCCGAAGCCAGGGGAAAGGCTCTTATAGCAGAGATCAGCAATTTTGAGCCCTCCAGGGAGAGGCTTGAGCGGAGCAGAAAAGCCGCGGGGCTCCGTGAGGGGTACGCCGTTCTGAAGAACCGCCGCAGGATAGCCGACGACGCCCAGGCTCTTCTGAAAGAACTGGACGGAGCCGGCGTAAGCGGCACGCAATCCGGCGAGGAGCGGACAGGGGCCATGATTCAGGCCATGCGCGCCGCAGGTGAGCGGAGCGGCAGCGCGGAGCTGAAGGCAGGTCTGGACGGGTTCTGCGGAAGCCTTGAGACGGCGCTCGCCGATTTCGGGGCCAGAAAACAGGATGCCGCCCGGGCCTCGGAAAATCTCAGGAAAGCAGTCCTCGATGAGGAAAATGCCACCCGGCAGGCCGGAGAAGCTGACAGGGCAGTCAGGGAGAAAGATGAAGCCCTTACCCTTGCGCAGAAAAATCTTGACGCCGCGCTCGATGGCAAAAGTCCGGAATACTGGGATGACCTCGCCACGCTCGCCTCGTCCACGTTAAACGCCATCTGCTCCCTTCAGGTCACATGCGGCTCCATCGCCACCCAGAAAAGCGGCATTGAGCAGAAAGAAGAGCAGCGCAGGGCAGCGGGGAAGAAAGCGGAGGAGGACAAACGTGTCCTCAGTGAACTCCGGGAAAAGGACATCCCCTTCAGCCAGAAGGAATACGACCTTCTGAAGGACAATTACCTGCTCGCGCGCAGGGTTTCCGATCTCGAGGAAGAGCGGCACAGGCTCACTGCCGGCCAGCCCTGTCCCCTGTGCGGCTCCACGGTTCATCCCTATGCCGAAGGCGCGCCGCTCCCGGACCTCAGAAAGGAGGCCATGGGCGCCGCGGAAAAGAAGCTCAGGGAACTGCAGAACAGGGCATCCTGCCTGGACGGCGATATTGCGGGCAGCCAGAGGCTCATAGAGGCCCTCAGCCGCGATATCGCCACAGGGGAAAAGGAGCTCGCCCGCCTGAACGCCGGATTTGACGCCGGGCGCGCCGAATGCCTCGCCCGCGCGGGATCGTGCCAGGTCATTCTTCCGGAAAGCGCGTCCGCGTCTGATGCCGCCGCCGTCCTTGCCCGCGCTGCGGAAAAGTGGCAGGCGGACGCGGAAAAGGCAAAGAAATTCCTGGAGAAAATCCGGAAACTGGCCGCGGAGCGGGACAGGGCGCAGTCGCTCCTGAATCAGGCGCGGCAGACCGGGCACACGTTCAGCCTGAAGAAGACAGACGCCGAAGGCAGGAGAAAAACGGCGGAGACAGCGGCGGCCGGCGCCGGATCCGCGCTCGCGGCGGCCGGAGAGGCTCTCGGGCGCGCGCGGCAGGCCTTCGCGAACGGGCTCGCCACGTTCACGGCATCACGGGACGAAGCGCAGGCCGCGTTCAGCCAGGCTCTCAGGGAGACCGGCTACGCGGACGAAGCAGCCTGGGCCCGTGACCTGCTTCCCGGGGACGAACACAAAAAGCTTGAGGAACAGGAACGGACCCTGCAGCGGGAACTGGATCGTCAGAAAGCGCTGGAGGAGGCCGCGAAGAAGAAATACGACACCCTCGCCGCTTCCAGGGCCACGGACAGGAGCATCGCCGAACTTGAAGCGCGGCTGCAGGAACTTGAACGCGTCTTCGCGGAGAAGCTCGGGCGCCGCGGCACGATTAGCGCGGATCTCGCCCGCGACGCGGCGATCCACGGGCAGAAAAACGCGCTCATTGCGGAGAGCGGGGAAGCCGATGATGAGCTTAAGCGCTGGGATGATCTCAATAACCTTATCGGTTCCTCGTCAGGCGATAAATTCAGCAACTTCGCCCAGAGCCTGACTCTTGCCACACTGGCGCAGGAGGCCAACCTCCAGCTGAAGAATCTCGCCCCCCGCTACACGCTGGAGACAGGAGGAAACTTAAACCTCGACTTTGACGTCATTGATTCCTGGCAGGAAAACGAGCGGCGCAGCGCCCGCAATCTCTCGGGCGGCGAATCCTTCCTCGTGAGCCTTTCCTTGGCTCTGGCCCTGTCTTCGCTTTCGCACGGAAGCTCGCATATCGAAACCATGTTCCTCGATGAAGGGTTCGGCACCCTGGATCCGGAGGCTATGGAAACGGCCCTGAACGCGCTCGCTGCCCTGCGGCAGGGGGGAAGCCGCCTCGTCGGCATCATCTCCCACGTGGAGGAGCTGAAGGAAAAGATCGACGTTCAGGTCAGAGTCAGCCGCGGCAATAACGGCGTCAGCACGATGGAAGGCCCCGGCATCTCCCGCGGCGGAAAAAAGAAGGAAATTAAATCTTTGCTTGAAGTATAAAAGGCTTACAGACTGAAAAAGCGCCGGGGCAGGGCGGAAAACGCTCTTCCCCGGCGCTTTGTTTTTTTTCTGGCCTGTTTTTTCTAGCCGAGACGCGTGCGCAGGGCTATGGCCGCGAGGCGGCCAGACGCGATAGCCCAGTGCAGGTTATAGCCGCCGAGGAGGCCGGTGACATCGAGGAGCTCGCCGATAATGGAAAGCCCCGGCACGACGCGGCTGAAGAAGGTCATGGGCACCACTTCGGACGTGTCCACGCCGCCGCGGCAGACTTCCGCGAATCTGAGGCCGGCCGTGCCCGCGGGAACAAGGGTGTACTTTCTCAGGTTCTGCAGGAGACCTTCACGTTCCGCTTTAGCTATTTCGGCGCAGCGGCGGTCGAGAAGCTCCGCGGGCACGAGGCTGTCCACGAGGCTCTGGGGCATGCGTTTTGAGAGGATGGAGCGCGGCGTGCCCCTGCCGCACTGTTCATCGCTGAAAATGGGGCCGGGATCCTGGCCGGCGAAGAAGTCGATGGTGACCGGCTCATCCCTGTGCCAGAAGAGCGACGCCTTGAGCGCGGCCGGGCCGGAAAGGCCTTCGTGGGTAAAAAGAAGATCGTCGCGGAAGGTCCGCTTTGTTTCCCCTCCGACAGTCAGCTCCACGGGCAGGCTCACCCCCTGCAGTCCGAAAAGAGCGGAATCTTCAGGCAGGATGAAGGGGGTCAGGGCCGCCTCGGGCGTGATGACGTGGTGGCCGAGAGATTGGGCGAGGGCGTAGCCGAAACCCGTCGCGCCCACGGCGGGGCAGGCCGGGGAGCCCAGGGCCAGCACGAGGTGTCTGCCCTTTACCGAAGTGCCGTCCTTCGCGGTCAGCGTCACGCTTCCGTCAGAAACACGGACGCCGTCGGCGGGCACGTTCAGGCCTGTGCGCAGGGCAAAGCGTCCCTTTTTGCAGCCGCGGATAAGGGCGCTCACAAGATCACGCGCGGACGTCGCCAGAAAGTAGCGGCCGCCCTCGCGTTTTTCCCAGGGCAGTCCCAGGCTGTCCATGAAACGCGTCATGCCCATGGTGCTGAAGGCGTCCAGCACGAGATCCACAAAACCCGGCGTTCCGCAGAGGTAGCAGTCCGGGGTGAGAGAGGAGTTGGTGAAATTGGCGCGTCCGCCACCACAGATGGCCAGCTTGCGCGCCGGCGTGCGTTCCCTGTCGATGACGCACACGGAGAGTCCGAGCTCGGTGCAGCGCAGGGCGCAGGAAAGGCCTGAGGCACCGGCTCCCAGAATGATCACATCGTACCCGTCGCGGCCGTCGAACTGGTTCCCGCGGAGAAAATCCTGCTCGTCCTTCTCATCGACAGTCCAGCGCTTCGCGAAGGGCTTGCGCTGCCCGTACCCGCTCCGGCCGTCATCGCCTGACGAAGGGGCGGGGCGGCTGTCCCCGCGGTATCCGCCGCGGGAAGAGTCACTGCGCGGCGCGGTGTCACGGCTGAAGGACGGCCTGCCATCGCGGGAGAAGCTGCGTTCTCCGAGCGGGGTGCTGTCTGCCCGGTCTTCCCGCATATACGGCCTTCCGGGATGACGCTCACTGTCAGAAAATGGTCTCTCATCGCGGAAAGAACCGCACTCTGCCCCGTTCTCAGAGTTGTCGTAGCTACGGTCACGCTGGAAAGACGGCCTGTCGTTATGAGAGAAACGGCGCTCGCCGCGACCGGAAAAATCCTCTCTGTCTTCGCGCGTGTAGGGCCTGCCGGGACGGCGGTCACGGCTGAAGGACGGCCTCTCATCACGGGAAGAGCCGCGCTGTGCCCCGTTCTCAGAGTTGTCATAGCTGCGGTCACGCTGAAAAGACGGTCTGTCGTTATGGGAGAAACGGCGCTCGCCGCGTCCGGAGAAGTCCTCCCTGTCTTCGCGGGAGTAGGGTCTGCCGGGACGGCGGTCACGGCTGAAGGACGGTCTCTCATCACGGGAAAAGCCGCGATCGGTCCCATCCCCGGAGCGGTCATAGCGGTGGTCACGCTGAAAAGACGGTCTGTCGTTATGCGGGAAACGGCGTTCGCCGCGTCCGGAGAAATCCTTTCTGTCTTCGCGGGAGTAGGGTCTGCCGGGACGGCGGTCATGGCTGAAGGACGGCCTCTCATCACGGAAAGAGCCGCGATCTGACCCGTTCTCAGAGTTGTCATAGCTGCGGTCACGATGGAAAGACGGCCTGTCGTCATGGGAGAAACGGCGCTCGCCGCGTCCGGAGAAATCTCTCCTGCCTTCACGCGGGTAGGATCTGCCTCCGCGGGAAGAGCCATGCCCGGACTGCCCTTCCTCAGGGGAAAACGGTTTGCCGGTCCTGCGGTGCCTTGTTCCGGCGTCCTCTCTCCGGGGCTGGCCTTCGCTGCTGTCCGGAGCATGCCTTCCGGCAGAAGGGAAGCGCGGCGCGCCGGATAATTCCGTTCCGTTTGACTTGTTTTTTGTTGAAGGGGTATGCATTTCAGACTGATTACCTTCTGTCTGCTCTTTACGCGGAGTCTCTTCCATGCCTCTTGTATCCTCTCTCTATGTGCCGCCTTTTCCTTTCCAAAATGGCCGGCTGAATACTGTTTTTCCCACGCTTTTCAGGCGCGTGGATTACCCTGACAGGCAGGAGGGAGGGGATTCCCTTCTGCGCCGTGAACGCATCAGCACGCCGGACGGCGATTTCCTTGATATCGATATTTACCCGTCTCCCGCAAGCCCCCGTTTTCTGGCCGTGCTGACCCACGGACTCGGCGGAAATTCCCGGCGCAAGTATGTGCGCGGCATGGCCAGGGCCTTCAGAAGAGCAGGGGGGCTGTGCGCTGCCTGGAACCACCGGGGCGCCTCCGGTGAAATCAACAGGGCAAGACGCTTCAGCCACATGGGCGAGACAGGAGATCTTGCCGCCGTCGTCGCCTGGGCTGAGCGCTTTGATCTGCCCATCGTTCTGGCAGGCTTCAGCATGGGAGCCCATCAGACCCTAAGCTATCTCGGGGGAGATAACGTGTCTCCGGCCGTCGTCTGCGGCATCGCCATATCTGATCCCTGCGATACTGTCACGGCGGGAAATCTCATCGATACCCCGCGGAACACGGTGTTCCGCCGTTATCTTCTGAAACAGCTGCTGCCCTTGGTACGGGAAAAGCTTTCGCGCTATCCCGATATCGCCGGGGGAGCTGACGTCGGGGGCATAACGGATTTTCATACCTTCGACAACCTCGTGACTGCCCCGGCCTTCGGCTTCCGCAGCGCTGAGGACTATTACAGCCGCGTTTCCGTCCTGCCGCGCATTCCCTTTATCAGAAAGCCTGTTTTTCTCCTGAACGCGCTCGACGATCCTTTCTGCACGCCGGCGTGCCACCCGTTTTCCGAAGCGGAAAAGAATCCGGTCTTCTGGTTCGAGGCCTCCCGCTGGGGCGGCCACATGGGCTTCGTCACGAAGGGGGATACCTGCTATCATGAGGAGCGCGCCGTGCGTTTCCTTAATGAAAGGATCGGATTCTGAGCGGGGCAGGGCGTCAGACGGGAAAAACGGGACTGCATTATTGAAGCAGAAGTTGAAATTTCCCGGCCCGCCGGAGCATCCCGCCCGCTGCCCGGGATGGATTCCGCCCCGGGCAGCTTTCATTATTATCTGACCAGGTGTTTGAGATCGCCATAGCCCTCTCTGTCCATTTCCTCATAAGGAATGAAGCGGAGAGCTGCGCTGTTGATGCAGTAACGGAGCCCGCCCCTGTCCTTTGGACCGTCAGTGAAGACATGCCCGAGATGGGATCTGCCGCTACGGCTCCGTACCTCAACCCGGTCCATGCCGTGGCTTCTGTCCTCATGCTCCGTGACCACGGACGGATCGATGGGCTTCGCGAAGCCCGGCCAGCCGCAGCCGGTTTCAAATTTATCGGAGGAAGAGAAGAGGGGTTCCCCCGTCGCGACATCAACATAAATACCGCGGCGCGTATTCTTCCAGTACTTCCCGGTAAAGGGTCTCTCCGTTCCGGCGTTCTGCGTGACATCATATTCCTCAGGCGTAAGCTGCTTTTTCAGCTCCCCGTCGGAAGGCCTGGCATATCTGGCGGGATCCAGGGAGCCTGCTTTTTCCCCCTCAAGATCCCTGAGGCTGTCAAAACTGATGTGACAGTAGCCGCCAGGGTGCTTTTTCAGGTAATCCTGATGGTATTCTTCGGCCGGATAGTAGTTTTTCAGGGGCATGAGTTCGACCGCGAGCGGCCTGTCGTACTCCTTCTGAACGGCGGCCATGACTGAGGCGAGGATCTTTTCGTCCTCCCCGTCCACGAAGTACATGCCCGTACGGTACTGGCTCCCCGTGTCATTGCCCTGCCGGTTTACGCTGACGGGATCGATGATTTTAAAAAAGTGCACCGCGAGTGTCCGGAGACTGACGAGCGAGGGATCGTAGCGCACATGCACAGTCTCCGCGAAGCCCGTGTCCCCGGAACAGACGTCCTGGTATTTTGGGTTTTCCGTACTGCCGTTGGCGTATCCCGCCGTAACGCCGCTCACCCCGGGAATGCGGGAAAAGTACTCTTCCACTCCCCAGAAACACCCTCCGGCGAAGTACACGTCCCTGAGCCCGGACTCGGCGGCTGTCTTCTTTTCCATATCTGCCTCACTGCTGCTTCCCCTTCCCGGGGAAGACGTATCTTCCGCCGCCATGGCCAGCGTAGACGCCAGCAGAAAGACGACGGACAGGAGAAATAACACCGTTTTCTTCATGGCTTCCTCCTTTGCGGGGGATCCGGAGCATCCGGTTCCTGTCTGGTGCTTCACATTCCGGGAAGGGATCCCGGCCGTTCATGGACACACGCCGGAAAAGATCCGTGTCCTGAGTTTCCGGCCTGCGCGGCATCCTGACAGCATGCCGCGCGCTGTACGGCGGAAGAGCCTTTGTACAGGAAGGGTATTCTCACACAGGCGGCCGGAGATGAAAAGCCTGAAAGGGACCGGGGAAGAGCTGTTCCCCCGGCCGGAGACGGGACTGAATGGAAATCCCCTGTCTGCCCCGAACCGGGATGTCCCTGAGCCCGCGATCCTTTAGAGATGGGGAAGGGCGGGTTTCGGGGGGAAAGGAAAAGGCGGGGACAACAAAAAACCCCGGAAGCTCTGTGAGCTTCCGGGGTCCTGCTTTCTGGTAGCAAGGGGGAGATTTGAACTCTCGACACTGCGGGTATGAACCGCATGCTCTGACCAACTGAGCTACCTTGCCGTGACACTCTCATTCGGTGCGAGGTCATGTATACGCACATCAGAAGGGCTTTGCAAGCTTTTTTTTGAAAATTTCCGAAAAAAAGATTCCGGAGGCTCCGCCTTTCTGTCCGCCGTACAGAAATTGGACGGGCAGGCCGATTTCTGGACAGCCTGAGAACAGAAGCTGGACAGGGCGGGCGGCACCCGGAAAAATTTGCGCAAAGAGTCCCCGAAACCGCTGTGCCAGCCCTTGATTTTTCAAAGAATATACATTACCTAGAACTGCTCAAACAGACAAAATACTCTTTTTAAGGAGACATCTTATATGGCTGATGAGAAAGTAACCGCGACTGAGGATTCTGGCGAGAATTTTGCCGAAATGTTTAAGGCGAGCCAGGAAAACGCTCAGGGACGGGTAAAACAGGGGGACAAGGTTACCGGAACCGTTATCGATGTGACCGACGACAGCGTCTTCGTGAACGTGGGTGTGAAGATTGACGGCATTATGGATCGCAAGGACTTCATCGACAATGAGGGCAACCTCACGGTGAAGGTCGGCGATGAAGTCGAAGCCTACGTCACCAAAGCCACTTCCCAGGAAATCGTCCTTTCCCGCTCCATGAACGGCGCCGGCATGGCTGCCATCGAGAACGCCAAGGACGCCGGCATTCCGGTTGAGGGCAGGGTCATCGACGCCTGCAAGGGCGGCTACCATGTCGAGATTCTCGGCAAGACCGCTTTCTGCCCCGGAAGCCAGATGGCTGCCGGCGAGCCTGAGAGCCTGCCCGGCCAGACCTTCCAGTTCCTCATCACCCGCGTTGAGAGCCGCGGCCGCAACATCGTTGTGAGCCACCGCGCCCTCGTTGACCGCGAGCGCGAAGCCAGCCTCGAGAAGTTCCTCTCCGAAGTGAAGGAAGGGGATATCATCGAAGGCAAGGTCACCCGCCTCGCTCCCTTCGGCGCCTTCGTCGAAGTCGCTCCCGCCGTTGAAGGCATGATCCATCTTTCCGAGCTGTCCTGGTCCCGTGTGGTCAAGGCCGACGAGGCCGTGAGCGTGGGTCAGGAAGTGAAGGTCAAGCTCCTCAAGGTTTCCAAGGAGAAGGGCCGCGACGGCCGCGAGCATACCCGCATTTCCCTCTCCCTCAAGCAGGCTCAGGGCAACCCCTGGGATGATGCCGCCTCCAAGCTGGTGATCGGCGATATCGTTGAGGGCCGCGTTGTGCGCCTCGCTCCCTTCGGCGCCTTTGTCGAAGTGCTGCCCGGCATCGAAGGCCTCGTGCACATCTCCGAGATGTCCTGGGGCCGCCGCGTGAACAAGCCTGAAGAGGTTGTGAAGCCCGGCGACACCGTCAAGGTCAAGATCAAGGACGTGAACCTCGAGAATCACCGCGTTTCCCTCAGCATGCGCGACGCCGAAGGCGATCCGTGGGCTGACGTCGAAACCCGCTTCCCCGTGGGCGCCAGCGTGACCGGCAAGGTCGAGAACCACTCCAAGTTCGGCCTCTTCGTGACCCTCGCCCCCGGCATCACCGGTCTGCTCCCCGAAGGCGTTATGCGCGCCACCAAGACCGCTGCCCAGTTCCAGAACCTTGAGAAGGACGCCGAGGTCGAGCTCGAAATCCAGCGTGTCGACCCCGCCGCCCGCCGCATCACCCTCGCCCCCAAGGGCGTCGAGATGCCCGCTCCCAAGGAAAAGGAAGCTTCTTCCGGCAAGCCCGAACGCAAGGGCGGCAGGCCCGGCCGTGAGCCCGAGGATAACTCCTGGCGCCAGCACCAGAAGTCCGGCTCCAGCAACAACAGCGTGATGTTCCAGGCTCTTCAGGAAGCCCTCAAGGCCAAGAAGAACTAACGACACTCTCTGACTGAGAAAGAATGTATGCAGGGGGAGGCGAGGCCGGACGGCTTTTCCTCCCCCTGCTATGTTTTTGGCACACTAATTGCATAGCTCTCAGTACACCTTTGAAGGAGATTGAGACTGTATGTATCTGAAAAAAGCTTTTACCGCTGTCATTGTTCTGACGGCTTTCGTTCTGGCCCAGACAGCCAGGGCTGAGAATCTTCCCGATTTCTCCGAGCTCGCCGCCGCGAGCGGTCCGGCCGTCGTCAACATCAATACCGAGCGCACCGCCAACGTGAGCGGCCCTGAAGACATGTTCGGCGATATGTTCCGCAACATGCCCCCCGGATTCGACCGTTTCTTCGGCGGTCCCTTCAACAACAGGGGGCAGAAGGCTCCCAAGCGCAAGCAGAAGTCCCTGGGCTCCGGTTTCCTGATTTCCGCTGACGGCTACATCGTCACCAACAACCACGTGGTTGCCGACGCCGACTCCATCCGTGTCACCCTCGACGAGAGCGTGTACAAGGGTGAGCCCGTCAAGGCGAAGCTCATCGGCTCCGATGAGGAAACCGACCTCGCTCTCCTGAAGATTGACGTGGACAAGCAGCTGCCCTTCCTGAAGTTCGGCAGCCCCGCAAACCTGAAGATCGGCGAATGGCTCCTCGCCATCGGCAACCCCTTCGGTCTTGACCATTCCGTCACCGCCGGCATTCTTTCCGCCAAGGGCCGCCGCATCAACGCCGGCGCCTTTGACAACTTCCTGCAGACCGACTGCGCCATTAACCCCGGCAACTCCGGCGGCCCCCTTCTGAATATGAAGGGTGAGGTCATCGGCATCAATACCGCCATCATCGCTTCCGGCCAGGGCATCGGCTTCGCCGTGCCCAGCGACCTCGCCAACGACATCATCTCCAAGCTCAAGGGCGGCAAGAAGATCAGCCGCGGCTGGCTCGGTGTCGTGATCCAGGATGTCGATGAAAACACCGCCAAGGCCCTGGATATGAAGGATGCGCATGGCGCCCTCGTGGCCAGTGTCCAGGAAGGCCAGCCCGCCGACAAGGCCGGCATTAAGGAAGGCGACGTGATCGTCTCTGTTGACGGCCAGAACATCAAGGATACCGCTGAACTGCTCGCCGCCATCGCCAAGAAGGCTCCCGGCTCCGACGCGAAGGTGACCGTGTGGCGTGAAGGCGCCGCGAAGGAATTCACCGTGAAGCTCGGCGACCGCAGCGAGAACCTCTCCGCTGAAAACGGCATCCAGACCAGGGATGGCAGCGAAGCGAAGAAGTCCGAAGGCACCCTCGGCCTCTCCGTGCGTCCCCTCACCAGGGATGAAGCCAAGGCCTTCAAGATCAAGGACGGCGGCCTCGCCATCCTCAGCGTTGACGAAGACAAGCCCGCCGCTGCCGCTGACCTGCGCGAAGGCGACATCATCGTCAAGGCGAACATGAAGCCTGTCTCCACCGTGGCTGACCTTACGAAGCAGGTGAGCGAGTGCACCAAGCGCGGCGCCATCCTCCTTCAGATTAACCGCCGCGGAGACCTCATCTTCCGCACCGTGAAGCTCGGCAAGTAGCTTCCTCTTACAGAAGACTCCGTCAGGGGCCGTGTCCGTCATCCGGGCGCGGCCCCTTTTTTTGTGCCCTGAGCCGGGCTGCGGGAGGGGAGAATGCCCGCTATGGTATTGCGGACGGAAGTGGGGTATAGTCTTTTGAGGTGTATACCGTTTTTTATACAAAACCCGGATCCTTGCAGAGGAGGCGCCATGTCCATTCATCCTGAGGCGGGCAAACTCGCCGATCCCAGAACGCTTGAAAATATCCCGGCCCTCATGGCCGCCTATTACACGGAAAAGCCGGATCCGTCCGTACCTGGCCAGCGTGTCTCATTTGGCACGTCCGGGCACCGCGGCTCATCTCTCAAACGCACCTTCAACGAGGCGCATATCGAGGCCATAACCCAGGCCGTGTGCGACTACCGCTCCGCCGAAGGCATTGACGGGCCGCTCTACATCGGCTTTGACACCCATGCCCTGTCAGCGGCAGCCTACCGTACGGCCCTGTGCGTGCTTGCCGCCAATCATGTCAAAACCCGCGTTTCCAAAGATGGCAGATATACGGCCACGCCCTGCGTGTCCCATGCCATCCTTCTCTGGAACAGAACCCATGAGGGCATCGACCGCGCCGACGGCATCATCATCACTCCGTCCCACAACCCGCCCTCGGACGGCGGATTCAAGTACAATCCCCCCCACGGCGGCCCGGCTGACACGGCTGTAACCTCGCGCATCGAGCAGGCCGCCAATGAAATTCTCGCGGGCGGCAACAGGGAAGTGCACAGGATTGACTACGAGGCAGCCCTCTCTTCCCCCGAGACCGAGGAATTTGACTTTGTCAGCGCCTACGTCGACGGCCTTGCCGACATCATCGACATGAAGGCTATCGCCAAATCCGGTCTGAAACTGGGCGTCGATCCTCTCGGCGGCGCCAGCCTCGAACTCTGGCAGCCCATCGCCGACAAATACGGCCTTAACCTGACCATCGTGAACAAATGCGTTGATCCCACCTTCCGCTTTGTCCCCCGTGACAAGGACGGAAAAATCCGCATGGACTGCTCTTCCCCCTGGGCCATGAGCGTGCTTCTCGGGATGCGCGATAAATTCGACCTGAGCTTCGCCTGCGATCCCGACTCTGACCGCCATGGCATCGTGACCAGCGAAGAACTCATGAATCCCAACCACTATCTGTCCGTGTGCGCCTGGTATCTCATGAAAACGAGGAAGCACTGGCCAAAGAAATGCGGCATCGGCAAGACCGTAGTGACAAGCAACATGCTGAACCGTATCGCCGATCACATCGGCTGCGGCATCGTGGAGACGCCGGCCGGCTTTAAATGGTTCGTCCCCTTCCTCACGAGCGGGAAATGCGGGTTCTGCTGCGAGGAAAGCGCTGGCGGCTCCTTCCTGTGCTTCGACGGCAGTACCTGGTCTACGGACAAAGACGGCCCGCTGCTCTGCCTGCTCGCCGCGGAAATGACCGCGAAGGAAGGCATGAACCCCAGCAAACTCTATAAGAAAATCACGAAAAAGCTGGGCGACCCCGTTTACCAGCGCATCGATTCTCCTGTGGATGACGTGACGCGCGCCACGCTGAAGAGCCTCACCCCCAAGAAAGTGGATCTGAAGAAGCTCGGCGGCGAGCCTGTGACGGAGATCCTCACCGAGGCGCCCGGCAACAACGCGCCCATCGGCGGCTGCAAGGTCGTCACAAAGGACGGCTGGTTCGCCGTACGTCCCTCCGGAACGGAAGCTATCTACAAGCTCTATGCTGAAAGCTTCCGCGGGGCCGATCATCTGAAGTCCATTCAGAAGGACGCCGGCTCCTTTGTTGAACGGCTTCTCGGAAAGTAAAACCAGGGGGCGCGGGTATATCCCGCTGCCCCCTTTGTGTTTCAGACCACATGCGCCGGGAATAAGATCCGCAGAGGAATCCCGGCGCTCTCTCCGGATCCGTATCCTGCCAGCTGTAAAAGGTCCTGAAACGCCGGCTTCCGGATTTTCCGGCGCCGTCCTCTGCGCCGGATGACAGCGTTCTGAAGAGAATGCTATTTCTGATCCGGAAAGGCTGAGCGGGCGCTTCCGGCCGCCTCAGAGTTTTTTGGAGAGTTCACCCTTTGCGAAGGAGTCATCCACATGACGAGCAGAATCATGCCCCATGCCGGCCCCCGTTGTCTGATCTTTCTCCTTTTCACTGCTCTTCTCTTTCTTTCCGCCGGCCCGGCCTATGCTGAGGATGACTGGCAGATGGTCACGCCCGGGTCCGGAGAACTGAAGAAACTGAGCACGTTCCTGAGCAATTTCACGGAACTCAGCCTCTACAACGCGGACACAGCGGAAAGCGGCGATCCCGGCGTCCTGCATCTTAAAAGCGCCAGGGGACAGAAGAATCTCATCGCGTTCGGCATCCGGCATAACTTCATCAATAACTTCAAGTCCCGTATCAGAGAGTGCACCACTCCCGGATGCCCGTACGGCGACAGCACCATTGACGCGAAGTTCGTCAGGGCTTCCGTAAAAAAATATTTCGGGCTGACGGTTCAGGACAGCTCCATCGGCGACGATTTCATCCGGGAAGATATGAAGGCCGGCGATCATAACGGCATCCTGATGGCCGCCCATTTTGACGGTACGCGTTACCATTTTCCCGCAGCTGACGGGGAAGCCACGTACTACGCCCGGGTTGAAAAAGTGTTCAGGAATTCCGGCGGGCAGCTCCTTCTGACCGGGTATATCTACAATTCCGAAGATGAAAAGGACCGGAAGGGCACGTTTACGGCCGTTGTCCGCACCGCCGGGACTGATGGAAAGGGTGGATGGCATCTGGTCTCGCTGGAGAGCAGGTTCCGGGAATAATCGCAGCCTTCTCCCATCAGAGGGAGACCTCCTTCACAACTGTCACAAAATGAGGAAAAACATGAATCGTTATTGCAGTATCGCCGGTCTCTTCATGCTTGCCTCCGTCTTCGTCTTCTCCCGCCCCGTCCCGGCTGAAAGCGGACATAATGTTTTCAGGGAATACAGCAGTTTTGAGGCCTGCTACGAGTCCGCAAAGCAGGGTGACGCGAAAGCCTATGAGGGCATGGGCGACTTCATGCTTCATCAGGGTATTTTCAATCCTGACAAAAAAGCCGCTGCCGCCTGGTACACAAAAGCTGCCAGATACGGCCGCGGGAGCGCTGCAGAAAAACTGCGTGCCCTCGGTGTCTCCGCTCCCGCCGTGGGCGGGGACAGGGCTCCGGTCTGTCCGGATCGTGAAGACGGGGACGCCAGCGTCAGCGGTGTCGTTGTCGATCCGCAGACCGATCATACCGACGCCCATGGCATTCTGATCCGGGACGATTCCGGAAGAACCATCGACATCCTCACCGGAAACGGTGATGTCCCGGAATTCGAAGGGCTGCGCAGGGGGGATCGCGTTTCGCTCAGGTACAGTACCTTCATCAGTCTCGATACCTTCACGGGCGAATGCGGTCCGACGTATTTCTATACGGAGAGCTCGGGCCGTATCAGACGCTGAGAGAACCTGTCGGCCGCTTTGGCTCCCAGCGCATGGTTCCATACTGATTTCTGACGTCCATCCGGCCTTCGCCGGCGGCCCTGATGACCGGAAAGAATATCCTCAGGGGTGAATTCATGAAAAAAATCATGTGTTTTCTGGCGCTCTGCGCTTCGGTTGCTCTCTCCGCACCCGGCGCCTATGCCGGCGGAGTCTCTGATTGTATGTGCAAAGGGCAGAAACTTTATGGCAAAGTAAAGGTGGTCAGAAACTTCGCTGACTTTAAGGTCAAGCGCGTGAGTAATTTTCCTGATCTCAAAGTGAAGAGGGTAAAAAATTTCCCCGACAGGTGTGGTGAATGGCAGTTCGTGGATAACTTCCCGGATTTCACCGTACAGTTCGTGGATAACTTTCCGGATTTTACCATCCAGTACGTGAACAGTTTCCCCGGCGAACGCTAGCCCGCCTGCTGGAAAAGCAGGGGAAAAGCCTCCGCCTGCGTTCCACTCTATATGAAAAGAAGCCTGTCCGTTCCGGAATAACCGGCTCGGACAGGCTTCTTTTATTTTAATGGGAAGTTCAGACTAGAACTCGTACCTGACCTGGAGATGGCCCGTCACGCCTTCGCGCTTCTCGCCAAAGTAGCCAGTGGTGCCGAGCATGAAGGAGAAGTCGGAATCGGCAGCGGGCTTGAAGAACACGCCGGCCTCGGCGATGGCCGTGTTACCCTTCAAATCGGTCGAAGGCACATCATAGCCGTAGATGGTGCCGCGGCTTTTGCTGTCGAACTGGTGTTCCCAGGCGCCGCCCAGGTACCAGCTGAAGGTTTCATCCTTCTTAAAGTTGAGACGGGCGCCCGTGCGCACGCGGCTCGAGTAGATGTCATCGAACTCAAACTTCTGCCCGCAGATCGTGCCGTCGTCTCCCCACAGGTGCCCCCAGAAGTATTTTGCGTACA
>ERZ773241.838-NODE-838-length-32959-cov-9.755258_pt1 | contig 32959 bp, 26 predicted proteins | sample MGYA00580989_ERZ773241 | MGnify/ENA primary metagenome ERZ773241 (study PRJEB29015, sample SAMEA2737804) | human gut metagenome | biome: human gut; feature: human-associated habitat; material: faeces | place: China | collected 2012 ... | reverse complement strand
CGGGCCGCCAATCAGGTGTGGGCGGCGGCGGGAGCCTACGGCTTTGAGCCGCTTTTCCTGGCCCGCAACACCGACGGCACGATCGATTTTTATATGAACTGTGTCGTGGGGCTGGTGCACAAATACTATGGCGACGACCTGCTCCGCGACCTTTTTGCCACATGGGACGGCGATCTCCGGGAGAGTCAGCTGGACGATCTGACATGGCTCTATCTCGAAAGCGCGGTCTACCTGCTGGAGCTGCCCCGCCGCCCGGTCCTTTCCGAGCTGCGCCGGGCCCACGCGGACTATTTTTTCGGCATCCAGTACAAGCTTTCGCGGCAGGAGTGGATGGCAAAAAATCAGCTGGTCTACACCATGCAGGCTGACCGCTGGCGCACCGTACAGGGCAGGCATCCCCCTGTGATGACCCCCTACGAGAGCCGGCTGGCAGAGGCACTTTCTCCCTCCCAACCGCCCCAGCCCGGCCAGCTCAAGGGTGAGCTGCTGGGCCTGTTTGCAAGGTTTGCCCTGTTTGACGGCAAGATCCGGCACAAAGTGGGGCTTCACCTGCATCTGGAGGGGCTGCTGGCCTCTCTTGCCACCAAAACGCTGCCCACCCAGATGATCAAGACCGACCGTCTGACCGTGGAGCACTCCGGTTCCGTGGAGGCGGGCGGCTCCGGCCCCACGGCAGACAAGCGGCTGGCCCACATCACCCTGCGGCAGAATGCCGCCGAGGACCACGCCTACATTGAAAGCTGCTTTGGCCGTTCCCTCTATCCGCCCGAGCGCCTGCGCAAGGCCGAGCAGGCGCTCTGCACCGGGGCGCACCTCGGGTGCCGCCTCTGGTTTGCCTCCGGCGTGCCCAGCCCGGAACAGGCCCCCACACCGGAGGCAAAGCACCTGGCCGAGCAGGCTCAGCTGCAGGCCGACCGCAACCGCGCCTACTACGCCAAAAACCGGGCGCTTCACCGCAGCGTGGTGCTCCGGCTCACCGAGCAGATCCGCAACTGCATTCTGGTCCACCAGCAGCCCAATGCCCGGATCGCCCGCAGCGGCGCTCTGGACCCGGAGCGGGTCTGGCGCGCTCCCCTTCTGAACGACAGCCGGGTGTTCCGCTGTGCCGAAGAGGAGAATCAGCCCTCCTTCACCGTGGACCTGCTGCTGGACGCTTCGGCTTCCCGGCTCCACTGTCAGGAGGTCATTGCGGCGCAGGGCACAATCCTGGCCCAAAGCCTTGCCGCCTGCGGCATCCCGGTGCGGGTCAGCAGCTTCTGCAGCCTGCGGGGCTATACGGTTCTGCGGGTGCTCAAGGGCTTTGCGGACAAAAGCCTGCAGGGGATCGACCAGTATTTTGCATCGGGCTGGAACCGCGACGGCCTTGCCCTGCGGGCGGCAGGCGATCTGGTCAGCTTTGACCCCGGTCCCGCGCCCCGGCATCTGCTCATCCTGCTGACGGATGCTTCCCCCAACGACAGCCGCCGCGTACCACCCAGCCCGGAACAACCGCTGGGTTGTGATTACGGCGGCTCCTACGGTGTGGACGATGCCGCCGCTGAGGTACGCGACCTGCAGCGCAGGGGTCTGCGCGTCTCTGCCGTGTTCATGGGCGAGGACAGCTCCAGTCACGATGCAGAACGCATCTACGGCAAAAATCTCGCCCGCATCCGGGGCATGGATCAGCTGGCACGCGCCGCTGGGCGGCTCATCCAGAATGAGATCCGGGAGCTGGGCGATTGAATCCTGCCACCACAAAAGGCTTCTCCGACGGGAGAAGCCTTTTTCATTTACAACCAATCCGTTTGTCAGCATCCCCGAATTTCCAAAATATTTTGGTTTTTGTCAAACTTATAGTTGTATTTTGTTGTCGTATATGTTATAATGCAGGCAGAGAACAACCGATGGATGGTTTCCGACACATCATCCAAAACCAGAGAGGAGACCCGCTATGGATGCCAGCCGCTATTTTGAAGAGATGCACCGTGCCATGTCCGCACAGAAAAACAATTCTTCCCTGCTCCTGACCGTCAAGGTACAGGATCTGGGCGGCGCTGATGCCTATCTGGAGCTGCGGCAGTCTCCCAATGGCCGCGCCCGGGTGTTTTACTCCACCATGGGCCGCCGCAACCTGAATTTTCAGCTGTTCCGCAAGGGCTGGCAGCTCTGCCACAACGCATCCGGCGAGATGACAGGGCAATTCCCCACCCGGGCCGAAAACCTGTTGGACAGTGCGGACTTTTCCGCCTGCATCCGGGATGACACCCTGGATGCGGGCCGTACCGAGATCATTCTGCGGGAGCTGCGCCGCGCGGCAGGCACCTCCCGCTCCTGCCTGCCTCAGTCTGCCCGGGAAGGTGCCATGATCACCGTGGAGAGCTTTGTGGGCCGGGGCGGCGAGTGGAACTACTGGTCCACCCGTGCCGCCGACTGCCTGCCCATTGCGGCCATTCTCTGCTGGCTGGGCGATTTTCTGGCCGGAACGGAGCGCCGCACCCTGCAATCCAGCCCTGAAGCCATGGCACTGGCCGCCCGATGGCAGGCCGAACTCGCCTCCCCCTTTGCGCAGCCGGCTGACTGCGTCCAGCGTCCTGCCCGCACGGTTTCGCCTTCCGCGCCCCGCCGTGCCGCGCAGCAGGTGCAGAACCCCCGCTGGCAGAGCATCCTTGCCGTGCTTGCAACCGTATAAGAGCAACAGGCGGTGCCGGAAATCTCCGGCACCGCCTGTTGTTTTCCGTTTTACTGTGCGGATGCGGCATCCACCACATGGCCCACCAGCACAGAGGTGGTCACTGTGCCCACACCGCCGGGCACCGGGGTAACAGCCTCCACGATGGGTTCTGCCTCATCAAAGCGGACATCGCCGCAGAGCTTGCCCTCTTCATTGACGTGGATGCCCACATCCACCACGACCTGACCTTCCCGCAGGCAATCGGCCCCGATGGCTCCCCGCCTGCCCATGGCGACCACCAGCACATCGGCCTGACGGCAGAGGGCAGGCAGGTCCCGGGTGCGGGAATTGCAGATGGTCACGGTGGCGTTTTCCCGGTCCAGCATCATGGCAGCGGGCTTGCCCACCACCAGGCTGCGGCCCACGACCACGGCCCGTTTGCCAGACAGCGGCACGTTGTAATGTTTCAGGATCTCAAGGCAGGCCTGCGCCGTGCAGGGCGGATAACCGATGGGCATATTGGTGAACACACCAGCCATCGAGCCGTCCGTGATGCCGTCCACGTCCTTTTCCGGGGCAAGCGCCTCCTGGACCCTGCGGTCATCGAACCGCTTTGGCAGGGGCCGGAAGATCAGGCACCCGTGAACCGATGCATCCCCATTGATCTGCCGGATCACATCCAGCAGTTCCTCCTGCGTAACATCTTCCGCCAGATGGAACTGCCGCACCTCCACGCCAACCTTACCGCACCGGGTGACGATCCCCTTTTCATAAGAAATGTCATCCTCCCGCGCGCCGACCCGCACCACGGCCAGTGTGGGCACGATGCCCTTTTCCTTCAGCGCGGCACAGCGCGCGGCGTTTGCTTCGTTCATGGCGGCCACCACGGGCGCACCCTTCAAGATCTGAGCCATTTTCTTCTTCCCTCACTCATTTGATACAGTCTGATAGACCCTGTCAGCCTGCGGCACAAACTCGGCCAGCAGCTGTTCCGCTCTGGCCTCCAGCGCATCCGCATGGGCTTTGTCTGCCATCAGGCGGGTGTTGACCTTCACGTTCAGCCCCGCTGCCTGCATGGCCGCCTTGCAGAACAGCGCCGCGCATCCGGCATCGGAACGGGCCAGCACGCTGCCCTTTTCGGCGTACTCTGCGGCCAGTGCGATGCCCTCACCGCAGGCAGTCATCACCTCCAGCGGCACGGCGCAGGCTCTGTCCAGTGCCTTTTCCAGCACCGCGGCCTTGTGGGCCTGCTGTTCCGGGGTCTCTTTCGGCAGCTTGTAGGCCGCCGCAACAGGCAGAAAGGCCTCCGCGTCGGCCGGCACCAGCGCTTCCAGCCGCTTGCGCAGGGCCTCGGCCCGGACATTCAGGGCAATGATGTCCGCTTCTACGGCAGCATATTTCTTTTTACCCACGGTCAGGCTGCCCACCATGCTGCCCAGCGCCACACCGGCCGCGCCCACCAGCGCCGAAGCGCCGCCGCCGCCCGGAGCCGCCGCCTTGCTGGCCAGCTCCTCCAGAAAACCTTCACAGCTCAAATTCATCAGTTCCACGATATACTTTCCTCTCTGTTACAAATCCATCCAGCTGCCAGTCCTGTTCATCTGCAGCCGCTTCCGGCACCCGCTGGGCCTCAAAGGCCACGCCCAGCGCCACGGCATTCCGGCATCCGGGCAGGTAGCGGTCATAGTAGCCCTTGCCCATGCCCACCCTGCGGCAGGCCGCATCAAAGGCAGTGCAGGGCACCAGCACCAGATCAAGCGCCTCCGGCCGGACGAGCGCCGCCCGTTCCAGAACCGGTGTGCGGATGCCGTAAGCCCCCACCTCCCAGCCGTCCGGCCCCGGCACGGCAGCGATCAGGGTAAAGTTTTCCCCACAGACCGGATAGGCTGCCGTTTTGCCCAGCCGCGCCGCCTGCTCTGCCAGCACAGCAAGATCCACCTCCCCGCCAAAAGCGGCGTAGAGCAGCAGATTCTCTGCCTTTTGGAAGCAGGGCATGGCCAGAATGCGGGCACAGATGGCTGCATTGGCCGCCGCCCGCTCTGCCTGCGGCAGACCCCTGCGGGCCATGATGCCCGCCCGGCGCTGCGCTGCTTTCCGGTCCCGGATCTCCATTGACACTTCTCTCCCCTGAAATTTCATACCCACTCAATATATCTGAAATGCGGAAGAATTGCAAGAGCATGGCTGGAAAATAACCGCAAAATAGGCTATAATGGTGCAGAACAAACCAAAAAGGAGAACGATTATGCTCATTTATTTGCTGCGTCACGGCCAGACGGAGTACAACGCGCAAAAACGATATCAGGGCCAGCGGGACATCCCCCTTTCCGCCGCAGGCATCGCCCAGCTGCGGCAGGCAGATTTTGCACCGGAGGTGGTCTATGTCACCCCGCTGCAGCGCACCGCCCAGACGGCGCGGGTGTTCTTTCCCGGGGCAAAGCTCATTCCGGTGGACGGGCTGAAAGAGATGAACTTCGGCCGGTTTGAGGGCCAGACCTTCGTACAGGTGGAGCAGGACCCGGAGTATCTGGCATGGGTGCAGGAAAACGAGCACGCCGCCCACCCGGACGGGGAGCGCAGGAGCGATTTCTGCAACAGGGTGTGCAAAACGCTGGCTGACCTCATTGACAAGGCCCTTGCCGAAGGGCAGGAGCGGCTGGTCATCGTGGCCCATGGCGGCACCCAGATGGCCGCACTGGAGCGGTTTGGCGTGCCCCGCCGCAGCTTTCCCGACTGGTGCGGCCCCAACGCGGGCGGCTATGTGCTGGATACCCGGGACTGGCCGGAGCAGCACATCCTGCACCTGGTGGAGACCGTGCAGTACACCAAGGAGAACGGATGATGGAACAGGGCTTGCTGCATCTTTACTGGGGCGACGGCAAGGGGAAGACCACCGCCGCCATGGGCCTTGCCCTCCGCGCACTGGGCAGCGGCAAACGGGTGGTCATCGTGCAGTTCCTCAAGGGCGGGCAGAGCGGCGAGATCCCTCTGCTGGCCCAGCTGGGGGCAAAAATTTTCCGGGGCAAGGGCGGGCAGAAGTTCGTGTTCCAGATGAACGAAGCGGAAAAGGCCGCTGCCCGGGCCGTGCAGAACGAAAATCTGACCGCCGCACTGGACGAGCCTGCCGACCTGCTTATTTTAGATGAAGCCGGCTCGGCCTGGGAGCTGGACATGGTGGACAAAGATCTGCTCCGGCGGGCCGTTCTGGAGCGTCCCGCCGCGCAGGAATGCGTGCTGACCGCCCACAAGGCCCCGCAGTGGATGCTGGATGCCGCCGACTACTCCACCGAGATGAAATGCCGCCGCCACCCCTACCAGAAGGGCATCAAGGCGCGCAAAGGCATCGAATACTAAAAATGCCCGGAGAACCGCAGCTTTCAGCGGCCCTCCGGGCGTTTTTGTGTTTACTGTTTTGCGATGATATCGCGGTTGGCCGCCAGCAGGCCAAGGGCCAGCGCAGCGCTCAGGATGTCGGCCACAGCCTGAGCCATCAGCACACCCTGATACTGGAACAGATGTACGCAGACCACCAGTGCCAACAGAAACACCACGCCCTGACGGCTGATGGAGAGCAGGAAGGACGGTACGATTTTACCAGTTGCCTGGAACAGCACCGTGAGCAGGAGCACCACGCCGCCAAAGGCTGCGGTGTAGACCTGCCAGCGGAGCATCTGCGCACCCGTGGCGATCATCCCGGCATCCTGCACGAAGAGCCGCATCAGCACACCGGAATTCAGGCAGAGGATGAGGGACAGCACCACGGCAATGGAGACGAGGAAGGTCAGACAGAAGCGGATGAGCTTGCGCATCACGTCCCGCTTTTTTGCGCCGTACAGGTAACCGAAGAGTGGGATGCCGCCGAACGAGAAGCCAACCAGCACCAGCTGGGCGATCATGCTCACCTTGCTGGCAATGCCCATGGCGGCAATTTTATCGTTGCCGTAGGGCAAGAGGAACTGGTTCATCACAATGACAGTCAGGCTCTGCATCAGGTTGCTCAGCGCGGCAGTAACACCCACGCCCAAAATCTGCTGCAGCTCCCTGCCCGTGACGTGGCACTGGGACAGCTTGACAGACAGGCAGCGGCTCTTTTTGTGGAGCAGCCACAGGAAGTACAGGTCGCTGCACAGGTAGCCCACAATGGTGGCAATGGCCGCGCCCCTTGCGCCCCAGCCCACTGTGGTGATGAGGATGGGATCGAGGATGATGTTGATGACCGTGCCGCCGATGCTGCCGATCATGGACTGGGTGGCCATGCCCTCGCAGCGGACGAGGTTGGAATGGATAAAGTTCAGCACCGTGGCAGGGGCACCAATGGCCAGCACGGTGTAATAGGCCTCTGCGTGCGGCATCGTCTCAGCAGTCGCACCCAGAATGCCCAGCAGCGGGACGCGGAACAGCATCATCAGGGCTGCCAACACCACGCCCGTGGTCAGGGCCACATAGAAGCAGAACGAGCTGACCCGGCCGGTGCCCTCACGGTCGTCCTGTCCCAGCAGGCGGGAAATGAGTGAGCTGCCGCCCTGGCCGTAGATGTTGCCGAAGGCCATGAGGGCTGTGAACACCGGCGCACAGAGCGAAACACCCGCAATCAGCGCCGTATCGTTGGACTGCGCAATGAAAAAGGTATCGGCAAGGTTATACACCACGCTCACCATCAGGCCGAACACCGAGGGCAGCGCCATCTTGAAATAGGTGCGGTACAGATGATCGAGATCAAAAATAGAATCCATTGGTTTTTTCCTCCACTTTCGTCCCTATTATAAGGGTTTTGCTTGCATTTGTTTGTGACACACGGCACAATAAAACAAAAGAAATGAGGTGAACTCATGCAGGAAATTCGTAATCCAGCCTGTCTGGAAACGCTGTACCGGAAGCTGGAACTTTCCTCCCGGACCAGAACAGCAAAACGCCCGCGCAGGAGCTTTCCTGCGCGGGCGCTGCATTTCCTTTTGTGTTTTACCGCACCAACAGCAGCAGCCAGGCGGATGCCACAGCCTGCAGGATGAGCCAGCGGGCCACGACCTGCTCATCGCTCCAGCCCAGACGCTTGCGCACATGGTCGTGCAGCGGGGTCAGGGTGTTCTTGAGGATGGAGATGTGCAAAAACCGCTTGAAGCTGATCTTCAGGATGCCCAGGCTGCCGTCCACAATGAACACCAGCGCGGCCAGCAGAAAGGCGAAGGGATGGCTGCTCTTGAGGGCCAGGACGGCCAGGAAGAAGCCCATGGCGCGGCTGCCCGCGTCACCCATCAGCAGGGTGGAAGGCTTGGCATTCTGCCACAGGTAGGCCAGCAAGGCACCAATGAACACGATGCCTGCGGTGGCGTAATCCCCCAGTTCCTCCCAGTAGGCCAGCAGGAAGGTTCCGATGCTGACCACGGCAAGGCTGGCGGAAAGGCCATCCACGCCATCGGTGCAGTTGACCACATTGATGCTGGCCCAGATCAGGACGATGATCAGGATAAGGTAGACGGCATAGGGCAGGCTGAAGCTCCAGCTCAGGAAGTTGACCTCCGTGCCATTGAAGTTTAGGTAGGTCACGCCCGCCACAACGGCGATGACCAGATCGATCAGGCCCTTTTTGTACTCGTTCCAGGCAGTCTCGGCGGCATCGTCAAAATAGCCGGAGAGCATGGACGCAATGAGCAGGACGGTGTAGATGACATACTCTGCTTTAAAGGGCACCACGGCCAGCGTGACCAGTGCGATGCAGAGTACAAAAATGAGGCCGGAACCCCGGGCCTTGCCCTTGGAGAGTTCGCCGTTCACGGCAAACGCGCGGCCATGGTCGTGGGGGAGCTTATCGTGGAACACCGAGTCCATCAGCGCGGTCAGCGCAAATGCAAGCAGAAAGCCCAGCGCATCCACGGTGCGCGGGTTGCCAGAAAGCAGTTGAAGCATAGTTTTTTCCTCTTTCCCGGAGCGGCAGAGGCCGTTCCTGTTCTTTCACGGCTGGATACAAATGAAGTGTATCACGCCCGGGCCAAAAAATCAATCTCTGGGGCAATGGCTACTCCATGGGCTGATGGGTTGACATTTTTCACCCCCCTGTCTATAATGGATGGACAAACGCCCTTTCGAGGGTATTTTTTTGTCTCACAGGAAAATCGGAGAAAAAGGAGAAGACATGAAACTTTCACTTGAACAGCTTTCGGCCCGGATGCGGCAGGGTGAAACCATCCCCTCCCGCCAGACGGCCCAGGTGGCTCTGGCGCTGAGCATCCCCTCCATTCTGGAGCAGCTGGTGGTCACTGCCATGGGCTACATCGATGCTGCCATGGTGGGCCACATCGGTGCAGAAGCTACTGCTTCCATCGGCATCGTCAGCTCCAGCACCTGGCTGCTCCACGGTGTTCTGGTGGGCCTGTACACTGCCCTCTCCATCCAGATCGCCCAGTATCTGGGGGCCGACCGGCAGGATGATGCCCGCAGCGTACTGCGGCAGGCCATGCTATTCAATGTGATCCTGGGCGTGGGTGCCGCTCTCTTCGGCCTGGGCATCAGCCCCTTTCTGCCGGGGTGGCTGGGAGCTGACCCCTCCCTGCGGGCAAACGCCACAGCCTACTTTGCCATCTGGTCAACGGCTCTGCCCTTCACCATGGCCATGGGCTTGTACCTCTCCATCCTCCGGGCGGCAGGCAACGCCCTGACCGCCAGCCTCATCAGCGTGTTGGTCTGCGTGCTGGATGCCATCTTCAACTTCTTCCTCATCAACCCCACCCGGACGCTGTGGGGCATCACCGTCTGGGGTGCCGGGCTGGGTGTGCCCGGCGCAGCCCTGGGCACCGCCCTGGCCACTGTGGTGGGCGGCCTGCTGGCTTTGGCCATCCTGCTGCTGCGGAAAGGCCCCCTCTGCATCCGAAAGCCTGCCCCCTGGAAGATCACCCGCTCCTGCCTGCGGAACCTGCTGTGGGTCGGCGGCCCTCTGGCAGGAGAGCGCGCCGCCATCTCTCTGGCGCAGGTGGTGTTAGTGCGCATCGTGGCCGGCCTGGGTACCGTGGCCATTGCCGCCAACAGCCTGGCTGTCAACGCCGAGGGCCTGTGCTACATGGCGGGCTACGGCATCCAGAGCGCAGCTGTCACCCTCATCGGCCAGGCCGTGGGTGCCAACCGGAAGGATATGGCCAAGCGGTTTGCCTGGCTGTGCACCGGCCTTGGCATGGGTGTCATGGCCCTTTCCGGCGTTGGTCTGTGGATCTTTGCCCCCACCCTGATGAGCCTTTTCACCACCGATGCGGCTGTCATCGCTCTGGGTGCTCAGGTTTTGCGCATCGAAGCCTGGGCCGAACCCATGTTCGGCGCTTCCATCGTGGCCAGCGGTGCCATGCAGGGTGCGGGCGACAGCACCTCCTGTTTTGTGCTGAACATATTCAGCATGTGGTGCATCCGGCTGACGCTGGCGTTCCTGCTGGCTCCCCGGCTGGGCCTGATGGGCGTTTGGGGTGCCATGTGCTGCGAACTGAGCATCCGGGGCCTGCTGTTCCTTATCCGCCTTGCCCGGGGCAAGTGGCTGGAGAAAGGCGCGCTGTCTTAAATCGAATCGATAAAAGCAAAAAGAAAGGACGCTCTCGCGTCCTTTCTTTTTGCTTTGTCACTCACTTCCGGCCATGCAGGATGGGAGAGAGCGGCTTATAGATCAACATGCAGATCAGGGCATCCAGCAGGCCCTTGACCAGAGTGAAGGGCATATTGAAGATGACCAGGCACTTGATGAGGCTGTTTGCAGAGGGCAGAATGGCCTGATACATACCCAGGATGGCTTCCAGCGGCATGTGGTAGAACTTGACGTAGGCCGGGTAGGTGATGAAGTAGTTGGACGGCACACTGAACAGGGCCATGGCCACGGCACCGGCCACGGCGCCGATGATGGCGTTCTTGCGGCTCTTGTGGTGCTTGTAGAGGTAACCGGCCAGTGCGGAGAACACCGCACCCAGCATGAAGTTGCACAGCTCACCCACCAGCGCGGTAGAGGTGCCCTTGATGACCACATGGAGCAGGTTCTTCATAAAGCTGATGATCACACCGTACACCGGGCCAAGGGCAAAGGCACCCAGCAGAGCGGGCAGGTCGGAGAAGTCCATCTTGACGAAGGACGGGATGAGCATCGGGAGCGGGAACTCGATGAACATCAGGATAAAGGCCACCGCGCTGAGCATGGCGGCAACGGTCAGGTTGCGGGTCGTGTTTTTCTTCATGGTAATATCCTCCCGGGGCGTTCTGGCCCCAAATCGTAGATTGGAAAGCCCCTTTCGCGTGGTTCGGAACCGGGAAGACAATCAAAAACGCGCCCTGCCGCAGCAAACACTGCAACAGGGCGCGTAGACAAATCGTATTGCCTGCCGTTTCTTGCATCCGGACTATACCGTTGGCCCCGGAGTCTCACCGGGTCAGCACCCTTGCGGGTGGTCGCGGGCTGTACCGCCAGTGGGGAATCTCACCCCGCCCTGAAACGAACTTTCTGGCCAAGAGTATAACGCGGCTGCTCCACCTTGTCAACCCCTTTTTTATTTGCCCTGCACGGGCCGGATATGGTATACTGTGGGACAGGATGTTACAATTTCTGATACAAGGAGCTTTTTGCCATGATTTTTACCGTTCGTGACCTCGGGTTCGAGATCGGGCCTTTTTTGCTGGAGGGCTGGTGGGCGCTGGCTGCCCGGGCCGTCTGCGCCGCTGTCATCGTTTTTGCGGGGCTTCTGGTCGGCTGGCTGCTGCGCCGGAAGATCTTTCCCGCTCTGCAGGCCCGCAGCTGGCACTTTGCCGCCACGCCCATCCTCCTGCGCAGCTTACAGGGCCCTTTGGAGCGGATGGCCTTTTACAGCGGCCTGTATCTGGCCCTGACCAGCCTGCCGTGGGCCATTCTCACGGCCTATAAGATCGCAGCGACCCTCCTGTTCTGTCAGGGCCTGTACAACGCTTCTGAGGTAGCCGACCTGCTGCTGGCCTCCTTCAGCCCGGAGATCCGGAGCAACAAGACCCTGCGCTCCCTGCTGGACACCACTTACAAGGTGCTGGTCATCATTCTGGGTGTTGCCACCTGCGCGCAGATCGTCGGCTTCCCCATCGGCAGCATCGTAGCCGGTGCCGGTCTTGTGGGCCTGACCATCTCGCTGGCCGCGCAGGAAAGCGCCAGCAACCTGTTCAGCGGCATCGTCATCCTGCTGGACAAACCCTTTTCCATCGGCGACTGGATCACCGTGGGCAATGTGGAGGGCGAAGTCATCGATATCAACTTCCGCTCCACCCGCATCCGCTCCATGGATCACAGCGTGGTCATTATCACCAACAGCCAGATCTGCGCCTCCACTGTCCAGAACGCGGCCCTGCGCACCATGCGGCCCTATAAGTTTACCCTTGGTGTCACCTATGGCACCACCCGTGCCCAGCTGGAAAAGCTAATGGCTGACCTGCAGGCCATGCTGGACAACAGCCCTTACACCAACAAGGGCACCAACATCGTCCGGCTGACCAGCTTTGGCGATTCCAGCATCAACATCCTCATCTCGGCCTACCTGACCACCAACGTCTATGCCACCTTCCTGCAGCAGCAGAATGATCTGAACCTGAACATCATGGACGTGATGCAGGCAGACGGCGTGGACTTTGCCTTCCCCTCCACCAGCGTCTACATCGAAAAGAACTGAGCATACCAGAACGCCCCCTGTGTGCCTGCTGCGGCGCACAGGGGGCGTTTTTGTCATACGTCATTCTCGGGTCCTGATCTCGATCGTTCTGCCGCCAAGATTTTCATAGACGCGGTGGGAGACGGAGAGCACCGTGCGGCCCGCGGAGGCACGGCGCAGAGCTTCCAGCACGCGGGCCTCGGTTTCGGCATCCAGATTGGCGGTGATCTCATCCAGCAGCAGCACGGCGGGGTTTGCGGCGGCGGCACGGGCAATGGACAGCAGCTGCCACTCGCCCTGCGAGAAGATGCCCTCGGTGCAGACGGTGTCATAGCCCTCCGGCAGAGCCCGGATGGCAGCATCGATCCCGGCCAGTGCGGCGGCAGCCCTTGCCATTTCCCCGGTGATCTGCGGGTCTCCCAGCGTGATCTGTTCCAGCACGGTGCCCGGCACACGGGAGAAATGCTGTTCCACACAGCCGATGCAGGTGCGGCGCTCCCGGTCGGTGATGTCCCCCACCTTCACGCCGCCGATGGTCACCGTACCGGCCTCTGGCTGATACAGGCCCAACAGGAGCTTGAACACGGTGCTCTTGCCCGCACCGGTGCGGCCCACCAGCGTGACCTGCTCCCCCTGTTTCACGGTCATGGAAAAATCCTTCAGAACGTGCCGTTCCCCATAGCCGAAGGTGACGTGCGCAAATTCCACATCGCCCCGGGCAGCCTCCCTGCGCGCGGAAGGGATCGTTCGCTCCGGCTGGTCAAGAAAGGCATCGATGCGCCTGACACCCGCCATGGCCGACTGAATGGTCTGGATCTCCATGCCCAGGCTCTCGATGGGGGCGAAGATGCGGGAGATGTAGTTGATGACGGCCACCGAGGTGCCAACCGACATGCCGAACAGGGTCAGGAGCTGTGCGTTCCCCGAAGCGGAGAGCAGCATCACGATGCCGACCACAGCAGCATTCAGCAGCAGCACCACCGGCGAATAGACGGCATCATAAAAATTGGTGCGCTCCATGGCGGCATAGCTGTCACCGATGCACCGGTCATACCGGCGCTCCATGTAATCCTCCAGACCCAGCGCCCGGATGGTGCGGATGTTGTGCAGAGTCTCTGGCACCTGCCCGGAGACTGCGGCGACCGCGTGGCGGTTGTCCAGCTGCGCGGCCAGCATCCGCTTCTGGACATGACGGGTAAACACGGCAAACAGCGGCAGCACCAGCAGCAGGATCAGCGCAAGTCCGGTGTTTTTTACCGCAATGACCCCCATGATGGAGATGATGCGGCAGGCATCTGCTGCCATGCTGATGATGCCGGAAGTGAACAGGGCTTCCACCGTGTCCACATCGCCCGAAAAGCGGGCGGCCACCTCGCCGGGGTTCTGCTCTGCCAGTGTGCCGGCGGGCAGACGGCTCAGCTTCCGGGACATCTCCGAGCGCAGGGCATGGGTCATCCTCTGGCCGAAGAGCACCAGCAGGCTTTCCTGCGCCGAGGTGAGCACACCTTCCAGTGCAAGACTGCCGAAGTAGAGCAGCACGGCCAGAAAAGGCAGCGGGAGGCCCGCGGTCAGACGGTCGATGACCCGGGCCAGCAGCAGGGGCGGCAGCAGGGATGCCGCCACCGAAGCCGCCACGCACAGCACCGTGCCCACCGTGAGAAGGCGGTGCGAAGCCGCTGCCATCCGGACGGCAGCAAACACGCCGTGGTCATTTTTCTTTTTCATGCGCCCTCTCCCCCTTTCCGGCCGGTCTGGCCTTCATACAGCTGGCGGTAGACCGGAACCGCTGCCATCAGCTCCTCGTGGGTGCCAACGGTGGTCCTGCCGCCCTCCATAAAAATAATCTGCTGCATCTGCGGGAAATGGTACAGCCGGTGGGAGATCAGGAACACCACCTTATCCCTGGCATACGCCTGCAGCTGGGCAAAGATCGCATCCTCGGTGCTGCGGTCCAGTGCCGAGAAGGGATCATCCAGCACCAGCACCGGGCGAGGATGGGCCAGCGTCCGGGCCAGTGCCAGACGCTGTGCCTGCCCGCCGGAAAGGCGGGTGCCGCCGCTGCCGATGACCGTCTCCGTACCCTTTTCCATGGCCAGCACTTCCTCCTTCAGGGCAGCGGCTGCAAGCCACGGCATGGCATCCTGTTCGCTGCCGCAGAGGACATTATTCTGCACGGTGTCGGCGCTCAGTTCCGGGTCATGGCCCAGATACCCGACCGTGGCGGCGATCTGGCGCGGGGTCAGGGTGGAAAGCTCTCTGCCGCCAAAGCAGACCGAGCCTTGATAGGGCGCTTCGCAGAGGAATACGCGGCCAAGGGTGGATTTTCCGCAGGCGACCGGGCCGGTGATGCCGATGATATCGCCGGGGTGGGCCGTCAGGCTCAGGCCGGAGAAGACAGGCTCTTCCCCATAGGAAAAGGCGAGTTCTTTCAGCGTCACATCCTGTGCCGCCGGGATCTGCAGGGCATCCAGCTGCTCGGGCGTTTTCATCAGGGGTCTGATGCGCTTCCAGGAGACCTCTGCCTTTTGCACCGCGTTGAAGAGCTTGGCCACCTTGGAGGATTTGACCACCAGCTTGGTGAAACAGGAAAGGAAGGTGGTGAAGGCGGCGATATCCCAGCTGCTCCAGCCAGTGCCCAGCACATTCTTTGCGCCGAACCACAGGATGAAGAGGGTCCCTGCCTCGGATGCCGCCAGATAAAGCGGCGGCAGCGCGGACTGCCACACGTTGTTCCGCACGGCAGTCTTTTCGTAAAGGCTCAGGGCCTCCTCGTATTTTTCCATCCGGGCCTCCTCGCAGCCGTAGATGCGGTAGGTCACGGCATTCCGGGCACGGTCCAGCGTGGCACTGCTCAGGGCACCGGCGGCCTTTTTATAGGCCATACCGGCACGCTGCACCGGCTTTTTCATCCCTGCCGCGCAGACATAGGACACGGGAGTAAAAAGCAGGCCCAGGATCGCCAGCCGCCAATCGTATACCAGCAGCATGACCGCATAGCCCGCCAGCGCCACACCGGTGTCGAACACCTCCGTGGTGAACTTGCGCATTCCCTCCACGCAGTCGTCCACATCGGAGATGGCCTTGGTCATCAGCTCACCGGCCCCCTCTTTTTCCAGCGCGGCCCGGCTCTGCCGCACCAGATTGGCGTACAGGATGCCCTTCATCCGGCGGTTGATGTTGTTGGCGAAGCGGCGCACATAAAAGCGTTTGATGAAGCGCGCCGCCTGCACCAGCAGTGTGACCGCAATGTAGGCCAGCACCAGCAGCGCCATTTGGGCAGCAGTCTCACTGCCGCCCAGGATATCCGCCAGGCACTGGGCCAACCGGCCCTCGAACCACGGCGCGGCCAGCAGACCGATGTTATAGACAAGGCCCGAAAGGGTCACAAGGAGCAGCGGGAACCACTCCACCCTGAAATAGGAGAGGACCCGGTCCGGGCGGAATGATTTATCTTTTTTCATGGGGCATTTTACCTCCTGCGGGTGTTCCATTCAGTATACCACGGTACAAAAAGCATCTGGACAGCTTTGTTCAGAAAAAAGCCATGACAGCAGGAACAAAATGCAAGATCATTGCAATGGTCACCGCTGTCATGGCGATCGGTTTTCTTTGTATGAAAAATGCTCCCATCGGCAGGATCTGCATTGCAGTGGTGTGGGTCTGCCATCTTCTGTATTTCACCTTGCGGGTCAAGACCATCAAGCCCACAGAGCAGACTCAGGAAAGTGCAGAATAGATCCCCCCGGGATACCATCAGATTGCAGGCATCCATGCCCACAGGGATACAGTTGCGTTCTTATCGGTTCACGAAATTCAGCGCCAGCACAAGCAGCAGCATGTGTACCGGGTAAAAGGCGTAGCAGGCATACTGGAACGGTTTGCTGTGGCAGCCCTGCCGCCCGCGATACAGCCAGATGGGCACCAGCGCCAGCAGCGCAAGCCCCTGCTGACACAGCTCAAACTCCATGCCGAACAGCCGGATGGGGTACATCAGCCCGCCCAGAAGCACCACGTTGACCCAATACAGCGCCGCCAGCTGCCCCAGCAGACACCACCACTTGCGTCCGTGGAAAAAGTAGAAGATGAACACGGTCAGCACACCGGCACCGTAGTAATCCACCATGCCCAGCGTGCCTAGTACCGCGCCCGCCACCACCACAAGGGCAGCCACCAGCAGGTACAGTCCTGTTTTCTGCTTTTTGCGCACCGTTTCCATCAGATGCACCCCCAGAAGCCCCAGCAGCAGCGTCCAGATCACGTTCTGATGCACCGGGTAGAACCATGTCCCGCCATACATCAGATCAAAGGGCACTTCCGAAAGCAGTGCAAACAACAGCAGCCGCAGTGCATAACGCTTCAGATTCCGGGTATGAAAGTAGCCTTCCACTGTCATAAATGCAAAGATAGGGAACGCCAGCCGCCCGGCACAAGTCAGCCACTCCTGCGCCGGCAGAAGGGTCGCCCACAGGTGATCCATCAGCATCAGCGCCATGGCAATGAGATGAAGTGCTGCTGCACTCAGGTCAATGCAATTTGCGGCAGTGGAACGAATCGGTTTGGTTGACATGATCATACCTCGTCTTTGTCTAAATTCAGTTGCTTTGTCTGGAATACGAACGACTCCCTCCAAGAATTGCAGCCCCGGCAGTTTTTTACCGCCGGGGCTGCAGCACTTCATCGCTTATCCCTCCGGTTTTGCACCGGCCATTTTGGATACGGCAAGCATCCAGGGCAGCTTCTGCCATTTGCTCTGCCTGCAAAATGGGGGATGCAGTGCACCCGCCCCGCAGGCGGAAAAATGCTCCCGCAGCAGTCTGCGGGGCAAATTCAGAAAGGGTGGCTTGCCTGCCTGCCCATGGAGACGTCAGCACGGTAGCAGGAATGCGGGAAAGGGCAAAGGACGGTTTCGGCGAAGAAACGTCTGGCGGTGGCGGAAAAGCCGAACGCAAGATTTTTTCATATTATGCTGGCTCGTAGGGTGAGCCGGACCGAAACTTCCTTGCGGAAATGTGCAGCGTTATCGTTCATCTGCACCTGAACCGGCAGCCGCGTCCCCGGCGCTTGCCGCACCCAAAATAGCCGGTGGAGCGTTTATTCAGGCATTGGTGCTTTCCAGATAGGTCTCAAATGCTTCGGCAAAGCTGGCGTTCACATCAAAGGGGACTGCATAGTCCACCCGGGAGGTGACAAGGCAGAGGTCCAGCCGGTTGGAGGTCTCGTCTGCCTGCCGGTTCAGCTCGCTCAGCGCAGCGTGGATGACCTTGCGGTCGTAGTTGATGGTGGTCACCCGCTTTACATCGCAGCAATAGGAGATCTGGTTGCCCTCGGCGTTAAAGCGATAGCCGGTGCCCCCGCCGGAGAGCAGCTGCTCGGAACTGCGCAGATCGTTCATTCGCTTGAAGGTGCGCGCCACGCTCTGCCGCGCAGCGTTCAGACTGACCTCGCTGTCCATATCCATGTCCAGCGCATCCTTTGCCTTGCGGATGGCAGCGAACAGGCGGCCCTTCTCCTCCAGCAGATAGAGCATGAACCGGGCAATATCGGTGATCTGCTGGGCATATTCGGTCTGGGGCAGGTCCAGGATCGTCTCGTCCTCAGCCTCTGCCATGACCTTGTGGCGCAGATAGGTGTTGGCCACCTTGGTAACGTTGGCGTCGCAGTCCAGAATGCCCTGGGCCTCGTCCAAAAGGGCCTGCAGCTTGTTCTGATAGCGGAATGCTTCTTTCAGATTCATTGTGTCCACCTCGTTTTTTCTTAGTCGCTGTGCGTTCCCGTCTGTTTTCCTCTATTGAACCATATTTTCCGGCAAAGCACAAGCCGCCCGCCAAAAGTGCATCAAAATACAAAGCGCCCCAACATGTTCTTTACTACACGTTGGAGCGCTATTTTCTGGAGCAGGATACGGGACTCGAACCCGCCGCCTACTGCTTGGGAAGCAGTCGCTCTACCGGATGAGCTAACCCTGCACACTGCTTTACTATTGTAGCAAAGCAGGGGACAAATGTCAAGAGCGGATCGCGCCGAAAACGGTTGGGTCAGTTCTTCGTGGTGTAGGTCAGGTCCAGCACCGGGGTAAAGGGGTCGAACACCAGCCCTTCCACGCCGTCGGCCACCAGCAGACGCTTCTGCTGGGCAGCCAGCGGCACCACGGTGCAGCCTTCCAATAGCTGGCGTTCACAATCGCGCAGCAGCTGGCAGCGAGCGGTGCCGGTGCGCTGGATGCTTTCAGACAGGGTCCCGGCATAGAGCGGGTCGGTGAGACCGGTCAGATTGTTGTCTCCGGCAAATTGCTGCAGCATCTGGTATACGCTGCCGCCCTCGGCCCGGATGGGAGCCAGTGCGATGGTGTATTTGCCGCTGGCAAGGCGGGCGTCGAACTCCTCCTGCGGCACCTCTTCCACCGAGAAGAAGAGGGAACAGTCTTTCTGCCAGGCACCGTTGATCTGCTCCACCGTCTCGGTCAGGCCGGAGCCCTGAGGCAGCAGAATGGTCACCCCGTTGAAGTCGGAGCTGGCCATGCCCTGCCGGGCCTGCATGTACAGTGCCTTTGCATCCGGGATGGTGGGCAACAGGTCCCCGGCAGCATCGCGGTAGTCGATGCCGTCCACAGTCAGGCCGTCCGGAACAAGGCCGGTTACCTCCGTGAACAGCCCCGAGGAGGGCACCGACAGGTTCTGCAGGGCGATGCCGGCCAGCGCCTGCCGCAGGGATGCAACCGCGAACACCGAGCCTTCCGATGCGTTGAACAGCAGGGCCCAGGTGGTGTCGGAGTATTCCACGCTCTGCAGGGAAGTGGCTTCGGCGGTGTCATCCAGGGCGGCCGAGCACTTTTCGTCTGCAATGAGCTGGGCGGCACTCTTGTCGGTGTTGCTGGTGTTCTGCACAAGGCGCAGGTTGTTCACCAGCGGGGACGCAGCACTGCGGCGCAGGAACAGGCCGCTGGCCGTCCAGTTGTAGATGTAAAAGCTGCCGCTGGACAGAGTGGATGTACTGCTCAGACCGTAGGTGCCGCGGGTGCTCTCAAAAAAGGCTTCGTCACAGGGCATGGCACCCGGCAGGGTGAGTTTGGAAAGGAAGGTGTCGTCCCGCTCGCTCAGGCGGAACACCAGCGTCAGTTCTCCGATGGCCGACACGCCCAGAGTGCCGGGGTCGGCAGTGCCGTCCAGCACGGCGGCACTGTTCTGGATGGCAGAAAACTCCACCGCATAGGGCGAGGCTGTCTGGGGGTCGAACACCCGGCGAAATGCATACACGAAATCTTCAGCGGTGATGGCGTAGTCCGTGGCGGCACCTTTTGTGCCGGTGTAGGTCAGGCCGCTCTTTAAATAAAAGGTATAGATGAGCCCGTCGGAGGAGATCTCCCACCGCTCACACAGGTCCGGCACCAGCTCGCCGCTGGCATTGCGGCGCACGAGTCCGCCGTACAGGTTCTCGCAGGCGATCACATCCTCGGCCTTGGTGGCTACCTGCGGGTCAAGGTTTGCGGGGATATTGTCCACAAACCAGGTAAAGCTGGTGCTGGCGGAGCTGCCGCCGCAGCCCGCAAGCAGAAAAGCAAACGCAGCGGCAAGCACCACTGCGGTCATGCGCAAAAAACGATTCAAAAAAGAAACCCTCATTCCGTTCATCATGGTGCAGAAACCCTCAAAAACGGCTCTGCATCGACAAGTGTAGCAGAAACACAGACAAAAAACAATTGCCTTTTTGTGAATTTACCGCGCTTTTTGGTGCCGAGTGCACGGTTTTCCGTTGCCAAGCGCGGCCAAATGGACTATAATAGTACAGCGAAACTCACAAATGCCGGGCAGTTCCGGCGTGTTCAGAATACGATACTGTACGAAGGAGGATCTGTTTTTATGCAGAAGGATCAACAGAAGCTCGAACAGCTCATCAAGGGCAAAAAGGTGGCCTTTATCGGCGCGGGCGTCAGCCACAAGACCCTGATCAAAGAATTTGTGGAGCTGGGGGCACACGTTACCCTGTGCGACCAGAAAAAGAGCGTGGAGGACTTCGGAGATTACGCCGCCACCATCCGGGAGCTGGGCATCGACCTGAGCCTGGGCGAGAACTATCTGGACGGCTTCAAGGGCCAGGATATCATTATGCGCACCCCCGGCTTTGTGGGCTACTTTGAGAAACCCCTGCAGGATGCCATGGCGGCCGGTACCATGGTCACCAGCGAGGTGGAACTGTTCTTTGATTTCTGCCCCTGCCCCATCGTGGCTGTGACCGGCTCCGACGGCAAGACCACCACCACGACCCTGATCGCCAAGTTCTTCGAGGCCGCTGGCCGCAAGGTACATCTGGGCGGCAACATCGGCGCAGCGCTGCTGCCCATGCTGCCCGAGGTGAGCCCCGACGATGTGGCCGTGGTAGAGCTGTCCAGCTTCCAGCTCATCAGCATGCATTCCAGCCCCAATGTGGCCGTGGTGACCAACGTCACCCCCAACCATCTGGACCACCACAAGGATATGCAGGAGTACATCGACGCCAAGCGCAACATCCTGCTGTACCAGACCCCGCCCTGCCGTGCCGTGCTGGGCTATGAGAACGAGATCAGCCGCTCCATGCAGAAGGACTGCAAGGGCAAGCAGGTGTGGTTCACCCGCCTGCACGACACCGACAACGGTGCCTTCCTGCGCAAGGACGGCATGCTCTGCATGGCCGAGGACGGTGTGGTGACCCCGTTCCTGGCTCAGAAGGACGTGAAGCTGCGCGGCCTGCACAACATTGAGAACCTGCTGGCCGCTGCGGCTGCCGTGTGGGGCCTCGTGCCGGTGGAAGCCATCCAGCAGGTGGGCAGCACCTTTACCGGTGTAGAGCACCGCATTGAGCCGGTGCGCACCCTGGACGGCGTGCTGTACTACAACGACTCCATCGGTACCAGCCCCACCCGCACCATTGCGGGCCTGCGCAGCTTCAACCAGAAGGTCATCCTCATTGCGGGCGGCTACGACAAGCACATCCCGTATGAGCCGCTGGCACCGGAAGTCATTGCCCACGTCAAGAACCTGGTGCTGATGGGTGCCACCGGCCCCCGCATCGAGAAGGCCGTGCGCGAGTGCGAAGGCTTTGACGAAGCAGCGCTGCCCATCCAGCACGCCGACAACATGCAGCACGCTGTGGAGCTGGCCCGCGCCGCCGCAAAGCCCGGCGACATCATCATCCTGTCTCCGGCCAGTGCTTCGTTCGACCTGTACCCCAACTTTGAGGTGCGCGGCCGTGAGTTCAAGAAGATCGTCAACGCGCTCAAGTGATCGCACGGGTCAACACCCCGGCGCGCCATGCCCGCTTCCGGAACGCTTGCCGGGGTCGCTGGGTGCTGGACGCCTTGCTGCCGCTGGATCAGCAGATCTTCGGCAAAAGCCAGCCCGGCCGGTTCTATGCTGGTCCCACGCTGGCGCTGGAACTCAGCGGCCGCACGGCATGGGCAGCCGGGCATGCAAACCCGGAGGAGCTGGCAAGCTTTCTGGCCTTCTGCGGCTGTGGGAGCGTCATTCTGGACGAGGGCATCTGCTCGCCGCCCACAGGCTGGCACCGGGCCGAAACGCTGACCGTGTTCGGCCTTGCTCCCGGCAAAGTGCTGCCCCTGCCTGCTGTAGAGGATGCTCTTTGGAGCAGCCTGACTCTTGACGCCCAGCCGCCCGCCATGACGGTGGCGCAGGCGCTTTATCCAACGGACCCCGCCCGGCGGGACGATGCCTATTCAGAGCTGTGCTCCAAGCGCAGCCGGGGCCGGGCCGTGGTCTGGGCGCTGCAGCAGGGCGGGCAGACGGTGTGCACCGTGGGCGCTTATGCGGTCGCAAACGGACAGGCCTACATGGCCTGCGGCCAGACTGCAGAGCCCTTGCGCGGCAAAGGCATCGGCGGGCGGCTCATCGTGCAGATGGCCAACGCCCTTGCGGCAGAAGGGGGGCACCCGGTGTTCCTATGCGCCCCGGAACGGGTGCATTTTTACACCCGCCTCGGCTTTGCAAAGCTGGGGGAGTATGTACGTTTTGCCGCGCCGTGAGCCGGACGATTTGAATGCCCTCCGTTTCACGCTGGGCATATTCAGAGGAAGAACTATTTTATGTTGGCGTTTGGCCCAGCGGAGCGTCCATGCTTCTGAAAATACAAGAACATTAAATTAAGGAAACAGATATGTCGATTCTCAACCACTTTTTTGATTACAAACCCGAAGTGCTGGCACTGGACGAAAAGGCCATGGAGCTGTGCCAGCCCTATTTCCGCCATATGGAGGAAATCCGCGATTTCAACCAGCTCAAGATGCTCAAGGCCTTTGCCGACACCCAGATGTCCTCCACCGATATGCTGGGCACCACCGGCTACGGCCTGTGGGATACCGGCCGTGCCAAGCTGGAGCAGATCTTTGCGCAGGTCATGGGCGCAGAGGATGCGCTGGTGCGCAGCCAATTCCAGAGCGGCACCCACACGCTGGCGGTGGCGCTGTTCGGTCTGCTACGGGCAGGGGACACCCTGCTGGCCGCCACCGGCCGCCCCTACGATACGCTGGAGGGCGTCATTGGTCTGGACGGCAAGGGCAAGGGCACCGGTACCCTGATGGACTACGGCATCCAATACGACGAAGCTCCCCTCAAGGCTGACTTCACCCCGGACTACGACCTGATTGCACAGAAGGCCCCCGGGGCCAAGGTGTGCCATATCCAGCGCAGCCGCGGCTATCTGCAGCGCAACGCCTTTGATCTGGACACCATCAAAAAGGTTGCCGACACCGCCCGTGCCGCCAACCCGGATATCATCATCTTTGTGGACAACTGCTACGGCGAGTTCACCCAAACGCAGGAGCCCTGCCAGGTGGGTGCCGACCTTGTGGTGGGCAGTCTCATCAAGAACCCCGGCGGCGGAATTGCGCCCACCGGCGGCTACATTGCCGGCCGGAAGGATCTGGTGGAGCTGTGCGCCTACCGCCTGAACGCGCCCGGCCTGGGCAAGGAACTGGGTTGCACGCTGGAAACGCCCCGCGACATGTATCTGGGCTTCTACTATGCCCCCGGCGTGGTGTGTGAGGCCATCAAGACCGCCATTTATGCGCAGTGCATGCTGGAGCTGCTGGGCAAGAACCCGGTGCCGCGCTACTGTGATGACCACAACGACATCGTGACCTGCTTTGATGCCGGCACCGCCGATGCCCTGATCGGTTTCTGTCAGGGTATCCAGGCTGCCAGCCCGGTGGACAGCTATGCGGCCCCGGAACCCAGCCCGGAACCGGGCTACACCGATGAGGTGGTCATGGCAAGCGGCAGCTTTACCCAGGGCAGCACCATCGAGCTGTCCTGCGACGGCCCGCTGCGCGAGCCCTACACCTGCTACCTGCAGGGCGGCCTGAACTTTGCCGCCAGCCGCGCCGGTGTGCTGCTGGCCATCCAGAAGGCTTATTTCAAGGACTGATTGGGTCATTGAAAAAAACGTCAAAATTGTCCGCTCTGCTTGCTTGAGCACTGTAACAGAAAAGCCCTGTGGCTTCTCAAAACGGGAAGCCACAGGGCTTTTTGTGTCATTCAGCGTCCAACAGCGGCAGGCAGAGGGTAAAACAGCTGCCCTTGCCCGGCTCACTCTGCAGCATGATCTCGCCCCGGTGCAGGTGCGCCAGTTCCTGCGCAATGGTCAGACCGAGGCCGGTGGAATCGTGCTTGGTGTCGGCGGTGGTGTGGAAGTAGCGGTCAAACACGGCGGGCTGATCCTCCGGCGCGATGCCGCAGCCGGTGTCCGTGACTTTTACGCAGGCCTGCCCGTTCTCGGCAGCACACACCACGGTGACCCGTCCGCCGGAGGGGGTATAGTGGATGGCGTTGGTCACAAGGTTCTGCAAGATCTGCTCCAGCCGCACAGCGTCGCCCCACACGGGCAGGGGAGTGCCGGTATCGGTCCGCAGCTCCACTCCTTTGTGGGCGGCTTCGGCCTGACAGGCGCTGCACACCGCTGCAGTCAGGGCTTCCAGCCGGGCGCGGTCCTCGTTGAGCAGGACCTGCTTCTGCTCCAGCTTAGCCGCCAGAAACAGGTCCTCGGTCAGCCTGCGCACAAAGCCCACCCGCTCCTGCAGCACCGGCAGCAGCGTGGGCAGGGCGTCCGGCGCGGCGGCCAGCGTGTCCAGCCCGCTGCCGATGACGAACAGCGGGCTGCGCAGGTCGTGGAAGATGTTCAGCATCATGCTCTTGCGGGCGTCCGTCTCGTTCTGCAGGGCCTGGGTGCGCTGTGCCACCCGGGCTTCCAGCTCCTGCGCTAGCTGCTCGGTGCGGTCAAATTGCAGTGCGTAGCGGCGGCTGACAAACACCAGACACCCCAGCGTAAAGGGAATGTCGTACAGCCGGGCACAGCGCACCATGTAGAAGGGAAAACTTTCCCGGTAAAACCAGAACCGGAAGGATGGCAGTACGACCGTCAGACGCAGGGCAAAGGTCAGGATGTAGCCTGCCAGCAGATACCAGGCCGGGCGCTCTTTTTTCGCCAGTGCCCGGGCCAGCACCACCAGTACCGCCGCCATGCCGGCCAGCAGAGTGACGTTGCGCAGCACCGCCTGGGTGGATGTGCCCAGCACCAGAAACAGCAGGACGCCCAGGACCGAGAGCGCAAAGCGTCGGCTGCCGCGCCGGGGAAGGGCCACATGGAGCAGGGAACAGCACAGCCAGAGGGGCGTGAGCACCGCAAAGGGAAAATACAGCCCCATCAGGAACCCGAGCAGTGCGCCGGTCTGCCCGGCCGGGAGCAGCACAGCCAACCCCCAACCGAACATGACGCCCAGATACAGCAGGAAAACTCCCAGTTCATGCTGGGGCTTGAAGCAGAACAGCGCCAGAATGCCCGCACCCATGCTGGCAAAAGCCACAAGCGCCATCAGCTGCAGGCTGCTGCGCAGTTCGCGCCAGTGCCACAGGGTGTCGGGCAGCATCAACCACATCTGTGGGACCGTGGTGCTGGTCACAGTGATCTCGGACGTCCGGCCGGGCACCGGCCGCACCCAGAAGGCCTCACCACGCTGGTCGGTGGGCTCCAGCCCTTCCGGCACGGCGTCCAGCAACCGGGTGGAAAGGCAGAGCACCAGTTCCGGGACGTCGGCAGGCGCTTCAAAGGCAAAACGCCAGTGCCCGGGGCCGGTCTGCTGCCAGCCGGTCAGGGTGACGCCCCGGGTCAGCTGCTCCTGGGTCAGAGCATCGTCGCTGACCGCCTGCGGACAGCGCAGGTTGAGCAGGATGCACAGCCCCAGGATCAGGCTCACCAGCAGGGCCGAGAGCAGAAAATAGCCGGATGTTTTGTGCCGCATAAACACACCTTCCTCAGAAATACAAGCATGAATCTCGCCAAAAGCGGTTGTCAGGGGATCGTAAATAGGGTATACTGAACTGTAAGGTAGTTTCAGTATACCAGAATTTTGGCAAAAAAGGGAGAGCGGCGGCATGATTCGTGTCCTGTTGGTGGAGGATGATGCAATGATCCGGGAAATGACCCGGATCTTTCTGGAAAGTCAGAAGCGGTTTGAGGTGGTGTGTGCAGCCTCCGGCGAGGAAGCACTGGCCCACGCAAAAGACCCCTTTGACGTGATCCTGCTGGACATCCTGCTGCCGGACACCAACGGCATGCAGCTGTGTCAGACCCTGCGCAGCGGGCATCACTGCCCCATCATCTTTACCTCCTGCCTGGACGATGTGGACACCATCGTGCATGCGCTGGAATTGGGCGGTGACGATTTCCTCACCAAGCCCTACGACAACAAGGTGCTGGTGGCCCGCATTCTGGCCAACGTGCGCCGGGTGCAGATGGATGCCGCCGAGCCCAGTCTCCGGGGCTACACCTGCCCGGCTTTCCGGCTGGATGCCGATAACCGCAGTGTGTACTGCCGGGGCGAGGACATCCATCTGGCTGATATGGAATACCGCATCCTCAGCCTGTTCGTGCGCAATCCCAACACCTTTTTTACGGCCAATGAGCTCTACCAGAAGATCTGGGGCAAGGACAGTCTGGGCGATGTGCGCACCGTGCAGGTGCACATCCACAACCTGCGCAGCAAGATCGAGCCGGACCCCGCAAAGCCGGTGTACCTGTGCAATGTGTGGGGCAAGGGCTATGTGTTCCGCCCGGAAGGCAAACAGGAGTAAACAAAACAACAGCGCCGCAGAACATTTCTGCGGCGCTGTTCCCCTCTATACACAAAGTCTGTCTCAGCACACGGCGCGGTGTTCCAGTACGGGCACGGGCTCCACAACCGGCGGGTGCATGCCCTCGCGGTAGTCCAGATCGCCCTGATCCAGACCGCGCAGCAGCACCTCGGCGGTGGCAATGTTGGTGGCAATGGGCACGCCGTGCATATCGCACAGGCGCAGCAGGTTCTGCTCGTTCAGGCTGGAAGCATCCACCTTGAGCGGGTCGCGGAAGAACAGCACCAGATCCACTTCGTCGCAGGCAACGCGGGAAGTGATCTGCTGTACGCCGCCCAGCTTGCCGGAGAGGTAACAATGCACAGGCAGACCGGTGGTCTGCGCCAGCATCCGTCCGGTAGTACCGGTGGCAATGACAACATTTTTGGAAAGGATCGCGCTGTAGGCAGTGCAGAACTGAAGCGCGAGTTCCTTGCGGGAATCGTGTGCAAGAATGGCAATCGTCATAGTGTTCTCTCCTTTGTTCTCAGTATAGTGTTGTGAGTGGCGGACAGTTTTGAGACGGAATGATGAAACGTGCTGAAATCGTTATCAAAATTTCCAATATAGTTTTACCGCGCGAAAACAGGGGTGTCAAGAGTTTTTTTGAAGATTTTGCAAGAAAAAACGGAGAAAGTAACACTTTTTATTTGTGAGAAACAGAAAAAACTTGGATACAATAGTCTGCCCCAAAACACGGAAAAATCATCAAAAGTGAAAACAATCTTCAAAAATTGTTGCTGAAGAAAAAACGCTCCATGCCGATAAAACAAAAATGCAGGCCGGGACGTCGGACGTCGGCCTGCACGGGAAAATTATTTTCACACTGGGGAGGTGGGGAACTCAGCGGATCTGCCCATCTCCGTGGATGATGTACTTGTAGCTGCAAAGCTCTTCCAGCCCCATCGGGCCGCGGGCGTGCAGCTTCTGGGTGGAGATGCCCATCTCGCAGCCCAGCCCGAACTCCCCGCCATCGGTAAAGCGGGTGGAACAGTTTACATACACGGCGGCACTGTCCACAGCTGCCGTGAACCGGTCGGCGTGGGCCTGTGTCCGGGTCAGGATGGCTTCGCTGTGGCCGGTGGAGTGAGCAGCGATGTGGGCAATGGCCTCGTCCACGCTGTCCACGACCTTGACGGCCAGAATGTAGTCCAGAAACTCGGTGTCAAAGTCCTGCGGGCCTGCCGGGGTGCCGGGGATGATGGCCGCGGCGCGCTCGTCCAGCCGCAGTTCCACCGGATGCAGGCCCTTTGCCGTGCGGTCCGGGCCGAGGCGCTGAGCCAGCTTGGGCAGAAACTCTGCCGCAATGGCCGAATGCACCAGACATACTTCCTCGGCATTGCACACGCTGGGGCGGCTGGCCTTGGCGTTCTCAATGATATCCAGTGCCTTATCCTGGTCGGCGGTGTCATCCACAAAAATGTGGCAGATGCCGGTGCCGGTCTGGATGCAGGGGACCTTGGCGTTTTCCACGCAGGCGCGGATCAGCCCGGCCCCGCCGCGGGGGATTAGCAGGTCCACATAGCCCACGGCGGTCATCAGGGCGTTGGCCGAGGCGTGGGAGGTGTCCTCGATCAGGCTGACAGAGGCTTCCGGTAGGCCGCTCTCCACAAGACCCTGCCGCAGCGCTTTCACGATGGCATTGGCGCTGCGCCAGGCCTCTTTGCCGCAGCGCAGGATGCAGGCATTGCCGCTCTTGATGGCAAGGGCGGCGGCGTCGCTGGTCACGTTGGGGCGGCTCTCGTAGATGATGGCGATCACGCCCATGGGCACGGCGGTCTTTTCAATCACCAGCCCGTTGGGGCGCTCCACCCGTTTCAGCACCCGGCCCACCGGGTCCGGCAGGGCGGCCGCCTCCAGAATGCCCCGGGCCATGGCTCCGATGCGCTCCTCGGTCAGGGCCAGCCGGTCCAGCATCACGTCGCTGATGTGCCCCTTGGCGGCGGCCATATCCTCGGCGTTTGCGGCCAGGATGGCCTCCATGTTTTCCGGGTGGCACAGCCAGTCGGACATGGCCCACAGAGCGTGGGTGCGGGTCTCGCTGCTCGCCAGTGCAACGACTGTTTTTGCCGCGCGGGCGGCTTCCAGGATCTCCTGTGTCGTCATGCCGGATCCTCCTGTCTGCGTCCTTTGAAACGGGTCCCGGCGGGCTTGCCGTCGGCAATGTCGTACAGCACCTCCGGGTGTGCGCCGTTGGCAATGACCATATCGGCGCCGCTGCCGGTGACCATGCGGGCAGCCCGCAGCTTGGTGGCCATGCCGCCGGTGCCCAGTGCCGAACCGGCCCCATCGGCCAGTGCCATTACCTCGGGGGTGATCTCTTCCACCAGCGGGATGAGCGCAGCGTCCGGATGGGTGTGGGGGTTGGCCGTGTACAGGCCGTCGATGTCGCTCAGCAGCACCAGCAGGTCGGCTTTGCAGCAGCAGGCCACGATGGCGGCCAGGGTGTCGTTGTCGCCGATGGACGTGATCTCGTCGGTGGCAACGGTGTCGTTTTCGTTGATGATGGGCAAAGCCCCCAGCTCCAGCAGGCGGGACAGGGTGTTCTGGAAGTTGACCCGCCGGTCAGTATGCTCCACGTCCACGCCGGTGAGCAGGATCTGCGCAACGGTGTGATTGTAGGCATTGAAGAGCCGGTCGTAGGTATACATCAGCTCACACTGACCCACTGCGGCACAGGCCTGCTTGCTGGCGGTGTCCTTTGGGCGCTGCGGCAGCGACAGCTTGCCCACGCCCATGCCAATGGCACCGGATGATACCAGAATGACCTCGTGGCCCTCATTTTTCAAATCGCTCAGCACCTTGACCAGCTGCTCCGTATGGCGGATGTTCAGCCGTCCGGTGCCGTATGCCAGAGTAGAGGTGCCTACCTTCACAACGATGCGCATAAGTCCATTAACCCTTTCCCATTTCCTTTGTCTTGTCGTACGCGGCAAGCACGGCGTCCATCACCGCGCCCCGCAGGCCGTGCTCTTCCAGCACGCGCACGCCCTGAATGGTGCTGCCGCCGGGGCTGCACACGGCGTCCTTGAGGGTACCGGGATGCTGGCCGCTTTCCAGCACCAGCTTGGCGCTGCCCAGGACCATCTGAGCGGCATACTCCTGTGCCTTGGCACGGGGCAGGCCGCAGGCTACGCCGCCGTCTGCCAGTGCCTCAATGAACTGGTACACCCAAGCCGGGCCGCAGCCGGACACGCAGCTGGCTGCGTCGATCAGGTTTTCCGGCACGGCATCCAGCCGCCCGGCCGGGGCCATGATCTTCCGGAAAGCTTCTTCTTCCTCGGCAGTCACATTGCTGGAGCAGTACTGGATCATGCCTTCGCCCACGGAAGCCGGGGTGTTGGGCATGATGCGGATCACCGGGAAGTCCTCGCCCGCCATCTCCTGAATGCGGGCAATGGACAGTCCGGCGGCCATGCTGCACAGCACGAAACGGCTCGGGCGCTCGTCCAGCGAGAACTTCAGCGGTGTCAGCAGGGCCTCCATCATCTGGGGCTTCACAGCCAGAAAGATCAGGTCGCATTCCGCGGCCACCTCAGCGTTGGTCGCCACTTTGCAGCCCAGTTCCTTGGCCAGAGCCTGTGCCTTGGCCGTGGTGCGGTTTGCCAGATAGACCTTTTTAGGGTCTGCAGCCTTGCACACGGCCCGCGCAATTGCGCCGCCCATGTTGCCGCAGCCCAGAAAACCGATCGTTTCCATCATAATTCATACCCTCCCTTACGGCAGACGATTTCTGCCTGCCTCCATTGTAAGCACGCGGGACGATAAAATCAAGAGGAACCGCCTCTTTTTTGCCGCGGCAAAGCCGGGCGGCCGTGCCGGAAGGGTGGAGGAGGTATTCCGATTTGATATGGCCGGATGCTCAAAACTGTACGCGATGCAAAACACAAACTTGCGTGAATGCACAATAAATTCAAAAAGTGTACAAAATTGTCCTTGCTTTTTGACAGGATTCTGCGGTAAAATAGGACATGGAAAATCTTCTCACGGCTTTCGCCGCACAGGGCAGGAAAATTTCTGCCTGGAAAGGATGGTTTTTGTGTCACAGACGACCAAGCGGGCGCTGGAGGCATCGCTCAAAAAGCTGCTGCTCCAGAAGCCCCTCAACAAGATCACGATCAACGACATCACCGAGGACTGCGGTGTGAACCGCATGACCTTCTATTATCATTTTAAAGACATCTACGATCTGGTGGACTGGATCCTTGTGGAGGACGCCTCCAAGATCCTGGAGGGCCGACAGAGCTTTGAGACCTGGAACGAGGCATTTCTGGACATTCTGCAGCGGGTGCAGGAGAACAAGACCCTTGTGCTGAATGTTTACCGTTCGGTGGGCCGCGAGCAGGTGGAACAGTATCTTTATAAATTGCTGGATCCCACGCTGAAGGAATATGCCGACCGCGAGTGCAAGGACATCACGGTCCAGGATGCCGACAAGCAGTTCGTGGTGGACTTTTACAAGTACGCTCTGGTGGGCATGACGCTGGAATGGATCCGCCGTGACATGAAAACCGACCCGGCGGCCATGATCGAGCGGCTGGGCACCATGATCCACGGTGACCTGCGGCGTGCCCTGTGCCGGCTGGCCAGCAACCGGGGCGGCACCGCACGGGACGAGGATTAAGCCCCGGAACCGGCCGAAAACGTAAAAATCTTATCAAACAGTGCGCCGTGATGGGTTTTCCATCACGGCGTATTTTCTGATTATGGCACCTTTCGACTGAACGTGGTACCATACATCCATAAAATAAAGGATGATTTCAACAGAATCTGTTTGGAGGAAAACGACTTATGAACACTTCTCTTGAGAATTTGACCCATAAGATGCAGCGCGCCGCCGTTGGCAAGATGGTGGACGTGGTGCTTTCTCATGCAGATAAGGATCCTGAAAAGACCATGGGCCAGATCGTGGATCTGGCAAAGCAGTTTTACGGCAGCTCCTTCAGCGATGAGACTTACGAGCGCGCCAAAAAGACCCTAAGTGACCCGGACAGCAAGTGGTCCAAGCTGATCAACTGTGTGCTGGACCAGACCGACCCCAATGTTGCCCGCACCATGGCCCTGAACCTGGGCTATGAGGCTTTCTTCCGGGGCACCAAGACCATCCGCGAGAACCGCGTGAAGTACCAGTGCAACATTCCCTGGCTGATCCTGTTTGACCCCACCTCTGCCTGCAACATGCACTGCGTGGGCTGCTGGGCCGGTGAATACGGCCACAAGAACAACCTCAGCTTTGAGGATATGGACAAGATCATCACCCAGGGCAAGGAGCTGGGTGTGTACCTGTACATGCTGACCGGCGGCGAGCCGCTGGTGCGCAAGAAGGACATCCTGAAGCTGGCCGAAAAGCACAACGATGTGCAGTTTGCCATCTACACCAACTCCACCCTGATCGACGAGCCCTTCTGCCAGGAAGTGCAGCGTCTTGGCAACATTGCCTTTATGCTGTCCATCGAGGGCACCCCGGAGACCAACGACGCCCGCCGCGGCGAAGGTCACTATGCCGCTGTGATGCACGCCATGGATCTGCTCAAGAAGTACGGCATTCTCTTCGGTACTTCCATCTGCTACACCCGCCAGAACATCGACGCCGTCACCAACGATGCGTTCATGCGGTTCCTGTGCGAGAAGGGGGCACACTTCGGCTTCTACTTCCACTATATGCCCGTGGGCAACGAGGCCGCCCCGGAGCTGATGCCCACCCCGGAACAGCGCAAGTATATGATCGACCGTATCCGCTATCTGCGCTCTTCTGCGTGCGATATCCCGTTCTACCCCATGGACTTCCAGAACGATGGCGAGTTCGTGGGCGGCTGCATCGCCGGTGGCCGCAACTACTTCCACATCAACTCTGCCGGTGACGCAGAGCCGTGCGTGTTCATCCACTACTCAAACGCCAACATCCACGATGTGAGCTTACTCGACGCGCTGCGCTCTCCCCTCTTTATGAAGTACTACGAGAACATGCCGTTTAACGACAACTACCTCAAACCATGCCCCATGCTCGAGAATCCCGACGTGCTGCCAAAACTGGTCGCCGAGAGTGGCGCAATGAGCACCGACCTAATCGAGAAGGAGTCACCCGAGCAGCTGCGCGAAAAGACCCAGGCTGCCGCCGAGGCATGGTCACCTGTCGCCGACCGCATCTGGAACGACTTCGACGATCCGTTATACGCCAAGCGTCACGAGGACAAGTCGCAGGGCATGGCCGATAGCGACATGCACAAGTTCGAAAAACAGGGCCGCATACTCAAAAACGGCGATTAATGCTGCCCTACACGACAAACGCTCAGAAATGAAGCGGAGCAGTCTCGAGGCTCATCTTCGAGGCTGCTCCGCCTTACCATCAAAACAGTTTTACTAAGTTGCGGTGAAATAGGGACCGGAACGGCCTTCCAATAACCAAAACAATCCCTATTCCACCGCAACTTCTTTAAGTTGTTGAATTATCGATGCTATTCGAAGCGAGATTCCAGACTCGACAGACCGTTGAGAGTCAGGTCGTTGGCGACCTCAGAGACGCGCTCGAT
>ERZ773241.833-NODE-833-length-33082-cov-5.040603_pt1 | contig 33082 bp, 26 predicted proteins | sample MGYA00580989_ERZ773241 | MGnify/ENA primary metagenome ERZ773241 (study PRJEB29015, sample SAMEA2737804) | human gut metagenome | biome: human gut; feature: human-associated habitat; material: faeces | place: China | collected 2012 ... | reverse complement strand
GATTAGGCGCAACAATCATCTACGTAACACATGACCAGACAGAAGCTATGACACTTGGTACAAGAATCGTAGTTATGAAGGATGGTGTTGTACAGCAGGTAGATTCACCTAAGAACTTATATGATAAGCCGGTTAACTTATTCGTAGCAGGATTCATGGGTTCACCACAGATGAACTTCATCGATGCAGAAGTTGAACAGGAAGGAGCTGACATTAAGCTCCACATTGGACAGGCTAGAACATACATTACAGTACCGGCTGAACAGGCTAGAAGGCTTATTGACGGTGGTTATGTTGGTAAGACAGTTGTTATGGGTATCAGACCTGAAGATATTCATGATGAAGAAAGCTTCATCGAAATGTCACCTGATAGTGCATTTAAGACAACAATCAGAATTTACGAATTACTTGGTGCTGAAGTATACTTATACTTTGACCTTGAAGGATTCGATTGTACAGCAAGAGTTAATGCTCGTACAACAGCTAGACCTGGTGATGAAGTTGTTATGGCAATGGATCTTACAAAACTTCACATCTTTGATAAGGATACAGAAAAAGTTATCACAAACTAATATATATATTTCTCAAAAGACTGCCCGATTTGGGCAGTCTTTTTTACTTAATAAGAAATTCCTTTGGAGTTTTTATTAGGCTCTTTGTCAAGAGTGGGGGTAAAAAAATCATACGATATTATAAAGGATTTTTTTGATGCTGTAAAATAGTTGGTTATTTTGACAAAAATTACAAGATAAAAGTACTATTGATTAGCTCTTTTCTCTTGTTTTTTGTCATAAACTGGTTTAAAATATAGTTTGACAGAATGTACGAATTTTTTAGAACAAGGAGTGGCCTATGATATCAAATCAGATTTTACAGAACACAATAGAAGGAATAAAAAGTATTTCAAGGGTAGATTTACATGTGGCAGATACAGACGGAAAGATTATTGCCAGTACTTCCCAGTTAGGAGATGAGTTTGAACATGCTATAATTAGCTTTGTTACTTCTCCGGCAGACAGCCAGTCAGTACAGGAATACCAGTTCTTTAAGGTTTATGATGAAAGCCAGTTAGAACTGATTCTGATAGCTCAGGGAACAAGCGATGACGTGTTTATGGTAGGAAAGATGGCTGCCTTCCAGATTCAGAATCTGCTTGTTGCATATAAAGAAAGATTTGATAAAGACAATTTTATCAAAAACTTATTATTAGACAATCTACTCCTTGTTGATATTTATAATAGATCAAAGAAGTTGTACATTGATGTGGATGCAAGAAGATGTGTCTGTATTATTGAAACAAAGAACGAAAAGGACAGTGTTGCTTTAGAAACAGTTAGAACATTGTTCTCAGGTAATAAGAAAGACTTTATTACAGCAGTAGATGAAAAGAGCATTATTCTTGTTAAGGAGTTAGACGAAAAACAGGGATATGAAGATATTGAAAAGATAGCAAGGACAATTGTGGACATGCTTAACACAGAGGCAATGGTTAAGGCTACTGTAGCATACGGAACTATTGTTAAGGAGATTAAGGAAGTATCACGTTCATACAAGGAAGCAAGAATGGCCCTTGATGTAGGAAAGATTTTCTTTAGCACTAAGAACGTAATTGCTTACAATAATCTTGGAATCGGAAGATTAATTTATCAGTTACCAATTCCACTTTGCAAGATGTTCATTAGCGAGATTTTTGAAGGAAAGTCACCGGATGAATTTGACGAAGAAACATTGACAACAATTAATAAGTTCTTTGAAAACAGCTTGAATGTATCTGAAACATCAAGACAGCTATATATTCACAGAAATACTTTAGTATACAGACTGGACAAGTTGCAGAAGAGTACAGGACTAGATTTAAGAGTATTTGAGGATGCAATTACATTTAAGATTGCCCTTATGGTTGTTAAGTACATGAAATACATGGATAACACAGATTTTTAGAAAATAAATAGTTAAAATGTAGCAATATGAAGGTCCCTGTGGACCTTCATATTGTGCTAGTGGAGCAAATTCAATTCGGAAATATATTAAAATTTTATTACAAGGATTGTTACGTGCTTTGCCCACCCACAAAAAAACACATTTGTGTTATATATTTCTATTTAGAGCAGAATATTAGGAGGCATATAATGATTAAAATAGAAGGTGTAAGTAAGTCTTATGGCAACGGTGCACCGGCGTTAAGCAATTTAAATCTTGAAATAGAGGAAGGAGAGTTTGTATTTGTTGTTGGAGCCAGTGGTTCAGGAAAGTCAACATTTATCAAACTGCTTCTTAAAGAGTTAAATCCCACAGAGGGAACAATAGTGGTAGATGATGTTAATTTATCAAAGCTTAAATCAAGAGGAACAGCTAAGTATAGAAGAAAGGTTGGAGTTGTTTTTCAGGATTTCAGATTGTTACAGGATAGAGATGTTTACTCAAATATTGCTTTTGCACAGAGAGTAATAGGGGCGTCACCAAGAGAGATTAAAAAGAATGTGGCAAGAGTATTATCTTTGGTGGGACTTTCAGAAAAATATCGTTCCAATCCGTCAGAATTGTCAGGTGGTGAGCAGCAGAGAGTTGCCCTTGCAAGAGCACTTGTTAATAAACCACAGTATATTTTGGCTGATGAACCTACAGGAAACCTTGACCCTGAAAATTCATGGGAGATTATGAAACTGCTTGAAAAAGTTAATGAGCAGGGAACAACAGTTATTGTTGTTACACATAACATGGAAATAGTTAAGGCTATGAACAAGCGTGTCATAACTATGAAGAAAGGTGTAAAAGTAGAGGACAGCAAAGGGGAGGAACAGACAGATGAATACTAGAACAGCAAACTACTGTTTAAAACAGGGTTTTGTAAACATAAAGAGAAACAAACTGTTTTCCCTTGCATCAATAGGAACTATTGCTGCGTGTATATTTTTAATAGGTGTAATTTTTACAATTATTATTAATGTTAACTTTATGGAAAAAAAAGTTGAGCAACAGGTTGGGGTAACAATATTCTTTAACGAAGGGTTAAGCCAGCAGGGAATAGATGATATTGGAAAAACAATTAAGTCAGATTCCCGTGTAAAGAGCTACGAATATACATCAGCAGAGGAAGCTTGGGAAGGTTTCAAAAAGAATTATTTTAAAGATAATCCTGATTTGGCAGAGGGATTTTCAAAGGAAAACCCATTGGCTAATTCAGCATCCTACACAGTGTATTTAAAGAGTATTAATGATCAGAAGGCATTTGCATCAGCAATGGAAAAGGTTCAGGGTGTAAGACAGGTTAAGTATTCAAACCCAACAAGAGAGTTTCTTACAAACTTTGGCAAAATGTTAGGATATGCGTCTATTGCATTGATTATTATTTTGCTTGGTGTTGGTATTTTCCTTATAAGCAACACGGTTATGATTGGTATTTCAGTAAGAAGACACGAGATTAAAATTATGAAGCTTATTGGAGCAACTAATAGTTTTGTAAGAGCACCATTTATTATAGAAGGTGTAACAATCGGTTTATTAGGTTCAATAATTCCGCTTGTTATAATAAGACTTGTTTATGACAGATTAATTGATCTTATTATGACTAAATTTGGTGTACTTGGCAACAGTATTCCTTTTGCGTCAGTTCATCAGATTTTTTTGGTGCTTGTTCCATTAGGACTTGGAATTGGAGCAGGTATTGGTTTAATAGGATCAATTGTGTCAATGAGAAAGCACTTAAAGGTATAAAGTTAATTGAGTTAACAGGGAAAGAGATAAGGAGAAAGTAATGAGAAAATCTAAAGTATTAAGTTTTGCTCTCGTGGCAGCGTTGGCAGTTACTGCTATTCCAATTAATGCGTTTGGAACAGTTAGCGATGAGAAGAATAAGCTTTCAGATTTGCAGAATCAGAAGCAACAGGCTCAGGATGAAAATAATAAACTACAGAAATCTAAGTCTGATGCACATGAGTACATTCAGTCAGTTGATAAGAAGTTAACTAATTTGGCTACAGAGATGTACAAGACTAATCAGAAATTATCAAAAACAGAAGGCAAGATATCTAAGACTCAGAAGGAATTGAACAATGCTCAGGTTAGCATAAATGAGCAGTATGAAGATATGAAGCTTAGAATCAAATATATGTATGAGAATGGTGATACTCAGATGATAGATTTGATTTTTAATTCAAAGAGCATAACTGATTTCTTAAATAAGGCAGAGTACATAACAGAGTTATCACAGTATGACAGAGATATGCTTAATAAGATGAAGAAGACTAAAGAGAAAATAGCTTCTGCAAAGAGTACTCTTGTAACTGAGAAAAAGAATCTTCAGACAATACAGGCACAGCAGAAGAGTGACCAGACTAAGCTTACTAATCTTTCTGAATCAAAGCAGCAGGAACTTAAAAATTATGAAGATTTGATAGCACATAATGAGGCCACATCTGATGAATTGGAAGCAGAAATCAGTGCACAGGAAAAGAGAGTTGCATCTGCTGAAGAACGGAGCAAAAACCAGGCAGCTGCTGAGCAGGCAAGTAAGGCCGCAGCGGAAAAAGCAAGACGTGAGGCGGCAGCAAAGAAACAGCAGGCAGCTAGTTCAAATAGTAGTACAAGCAATACATCATCAAATACAGGAAGCAATACAACAGATACTTCAAACAGTGGAAACTCAGGAAGTAGTGGAACAGTTTCAGGCGGTGGATTTACATGGCCACTTCCGGGACATACAACTATATCTTCAGGATATGGATATAGAGGTTCTGAATTTCATAAGGGTATTGATATTCCGGCATCAGCAGGAACCACTATTGTTGCAGCAGGTTCAGGTACAGTAGAGTGGGCTAATTATAGTACAACAGCAGGCAACTGGATTGGTATTAATCACGGCAATGGTGTATATAGTGTATATATGCATATGTCTGCACTTTTAGTTTCGGCAGGAACAAAGGTAAGCGCAGGACAGAGCATTGGACTTGTAGGAAATACAGGAGCATCACAGGGTAACCATTTACATTTTGCAGTACGTAAGAACGGGGCATATGTTAATCCTTGGGATTATTTAAAATAAACTTGAATTAAGGAGTCATGATGAAAAAGAATAAGAACCGTTTTTTACTTGGATTCTTTTTTGGAATGCTTGCCATGGCAGTTGTGGTAGGTGGTGTTGGAACAGGTTTGTATTTTGCAAACCAGAACACATCCGGAAAAACAATCAGTGAAAAAACATCACAAAAGCTTGATTATATAAATAAACTTATAGATGCTAAGTTCTTAAATAAGGTTAATGAATCTGACTTGGAAGATGGAATTTACAAAGGATTGTTGGAAGGATTAAATGATCCGTATTCTGTTTATTACACGGCAGAAGAATACCGGAAAATGATGGAACAGACGTCAGGAACTTACAGCGGAATAGGTGCTTTGGTATCTCAGAATGCTGAAACAGGAATAATTACGGTAGTTAAGGCTTTTGCCGATGCACCGGCTGCAAAGGCAGGAGTAAAGAACGGAGATATTATTTATAAAGTAAAGGGCAAAGAAGTAACTGGTGTTGACATTAACAATGTTGTTACTGAAATGAAGGGCGAAAAAGGAACAACAGTTGACATAACTGTTTACAGAGAGTCCGAAAAGAAATACATTGACTTTACAATAACAAGAGATCAGGTTAATGAGCCTACTGTTGAATATAAGATGCTTGATAAGAAGAAAAAGATTGGTTATATACAGATAAGTCAGTTTGAAGAAGTTACTTATGACCAGTTTACGAAAGCATTGGATGACTTGAAGAAGCAGGGAATGAAGGCTGTTATCTTTGATGTTAGAAGCAATCCGGGTGGATTATATGAGACAGTCTGCAAGATGCTTGATGAAATACTTCCTGAAGGAAATTTGGTTTCAACTAAGGATAAATATGGAAATGAGGAAAAGCAGACTTCAGACAGCAAGTGTCTTGAAATGCCAATGGTTGTTTTGCAGAATAAGGACAGCGCCAGTGCATCAGAAATTTTTGCAGGTGCAATTCAGGACTTTAATGCAGGAAAAATCGTAGGCACACAGTCATTTGGTAAAGGAATTGTACAGACAATTCTTCCATTAAGCGACGGCTCAGCGGTAAAACTTACAGTTCAGGATTATTATACTCCAAGTGGCAAAAACATTCACGGAAAGGGAATAACTCCTGATGTGGAAGCAGAATTGGAAGAAAATGCAACAAGCGATACACAGCTTGAAAAGGCAAAAGAAACAATTATGGAATTAATGAAATAATGAACAGAAAGACCATACATATATCTTGCAAACGAAGATATATGTATGGTCTTTTTCTACGCTTTGAATAACTGTATAAAATAAGTAAAAGGGTAAATGAAAAATGTTCCTTTTTATTTTGACAAATGCTTATGAAAAAATTAACTTTGTAAAGTGTCAAAATAGACAAAGTTTTTACGAAAGTTTTGGTTATTTATTTGTCTAAAAATCATATTAATAGGCTGGGTTTCACATTGTTATCGTGACGTTAAAATGCTATAATATAACATGCAATTATAGAGACGGATGTATTAAAAAAGGGACAAAAACGGAAGTGTACTTCCTATTTCTGTTAATGTTTCAAGAGTAAATTTCTATAGAACTAATCTGGTATCAAATCTTTTGGAACTGGTTGAAAAATATAATTTGGAACCAAAGGATTTGCAACTTGAAATTACGGAAACAGTATATACTGAGGAAAAGCAGGTAATATATTCAATAATAAGTGAATTGCAGGAAGCAGGCTTTAAGATTTTGATGGATGATTTCGGAAGTGGATATTCATCACTTAATATGTTAAAGGATGCGCCTATAGACGTACTTAAATTGGATATGGCGTTTATGCGAAATTTGGATAATGAAAATGAAAGAAACAACATAATTGTTGAGTCTATTGTAGAATTGTCCAAGAAATTAAATATTTCGGTAGTAGTAGAAGGTGTTGAGTCAGAAAAACAGGTTAACTTCTTAAAATCAATTGGAGCAGAAGTGATTCAGGGATATTATTTCTCAAAGCCAATACCTACGGACGAATATAAAAGTTAATAGAGGAATAATAAAAGAATAACAAAAGTACAGAACAAACATTCGATTTTGTTCTGTACTTTTGTTCTTTTGAATGATATACTTGACAAGTAACAATACTAAGAAAAGTAGTTGATAAATGATTTGGGTTTGAAAATACTCAAATGTTGATTAGAGCTAATTGGGAGAAATCATATGGATCATTTTGAATTAGTTTCAGAGTATAAGCCTACCGGGGACCAGCCACAGGCTATTGAAGAGTTAGTTGAAGGCTTTAAGGAAGGAAAACAATTCCAGACTTTGCTTGGTGTAACAGGTTCAGGTAAGACTTTTACAATGGCGAATGTTATTGAACAATTAAATAAACCTACACTTATTATTGCTCATAATAAGACTTTGGCAGCTCAGCTTTACGGTGAGTTTAAGGAGTTTTTTCCTAATAATGCTGTGGAATATTTTGTTTCCTACTACGATTATTATCAGCCGGAGGCTTATGTTCCAAGCACAGACACATATATTGAGAAGGATTCATCAATTAATGATGAAATAGATAAGTTACGTCATTCGGCAACAATGGCTTTAATGGAGCGTAAAGATGTAATTATTATTTCTTCAGTTTCATGTATATATGGTTTGGGAGACCCAATAGATTACAAGAATATGGTTGTGTCTTTAAGACCGAATACCATTAGAGATAGAGATGAGATTATTCATAAGCTTATTGAAATACAGTATGACAGAAATGATATGGACTTTAAACGTGGAACTTTCAGGGTTCGTGGAGAGAATCTGGAAATATTTCCTGCTTCGTATACGGATAGTGCAATTAGAGTTGAATTTTTTGATGATGAAATCGAGAGAATTTCAGAGATTGATGCTTTAACGGGTCAGATTAAGAACGTGCTTGAACACGTAGCAATATTCCCTAATTCTCATTATGTTGTGCCACCTGAAAAGATGGAGCGTGCCATTAAGGATATAGAGAAAGAGTTAGAGGAACAGGTAGCATATTTTAAATCAGAAGACAAATTAATAGAGGCACAGCGTATTGCCGAGCGAACTAATTTTGATATGGAAATGCTAAGAGAAACAGGTTTTTGTTCAGGAATAGAGAACTATTCAAGACATATGGCAGGTTTGGAGCCGGGAGCCACACCTCATACATTAATGGAATATTTCGGAGATGATTTCTTAATAATAGTAGATGAGTCTCATATTACGATTCCACAGATTAGAGGAATGTATGCCGGTGACCAGTCAAGAAAGTCTACTTTAGTTGATTATGGGTTCAGACTGCCTTCGGCGAAGGATAACAGACCGCTTAATTTTGAAGAATTTGAAAGCATGATTGACCAGATGATGTTTGTGTCAGCTACACCTAATGTTTATGAAAAGGAACATGAATTAGGCCGTGCAGAGCAGATTATAAGACCTACAGGATTGCTTGATCCGGAAGTTGAAGTAAGACCGGTTGAAGGACAGATTGATGACCTTATAACGGAGATTAATAAGGAAGTTGCCAAGAAGAATAAAGTTTTGGTAACAACTTTGACGAAGCGTATGGCTGAGGATTTGACAGATTATATGCGCGATGTGGGAATTAGGGTTAAATACCTTCATTCAGATATAGATACGTTAGAGAGAACTCAGATTATCAGAGATATGCGATTGGATGTTTTTGATGTTTTGGTTGGTATTAACCTTTTAAGAGAAGGTTTGGACATACCGGAAATTGCTTTAGTTGCAATATTGGATGCTGACAAGGAAGGGTTTTTACGTTCAGAAACATCACTTATACAGACTATAGGACGAGCAGCGAGAAATGCAGAAGGTCATGTAATAATGTATGCAGACAATATAACTGATTCAATGGATAAGGCCTTGACTGAAACTAACAGACGTAGAGAGATTCAGCAGAAATACAATAATGAGCACGGCATTACTCCAACAACTATTAAGAAGGCTGTTCGAGACCTTATTAGCATTTCCAAAGAAGTGGACAGAAAGATTAGCGACGTTGAGAAAGATCCTGAATCAATGGATTATAAGGAACTTAAAAAACTTATCGAAAAGGTTAAGAAGAAAATGGAAAGAGCTGCAGCAGAGCTTGATTTTGAAACGGCTATTGAAATGCGAGATAAGTTGGCGGAATTAAGAAAGTTGCAGGAAGATAACTAAAAATCTATAACGGAATTTATTTGGAAAAGATATAAAATAACCAAATAACAAAGATAGAAAAAAGATAGGAAAATAAAATGAAAGACAATAAAAAATATATTCATATAAAAGGTGCAAATGAGCACAATTTGAAAAATATTGATATTGATATACCAAGAGATGAATTTACGGTAGTAACAGGTTTAAGCGGTTCAGGTAAGTCATCCCTTGCTTTTGACACTATTTATGCAGAAGGACAGAGAAGATATATGGAATCGTTATCTTCTTATGCAAGACAGTTCTTAGGGCAGATGGAAAAACCACAGGTTGAAAGTATTGAAGGATTACCACCGGCTATTTCAATTGATCAGAAATCAACAAACAAGAATCCACGTTCAACAGTTGGAACAGTAACAGAAATATACGATTATATGAGATTGCTTTATGCAAGAGCAGGTATTCCACATTGTCCAAAATGCGGACGTGAAATAAAGAAACAGACAGTTGATGAAATGGTAGATCGTATTCTTATGCTGGAAGAACGTACTAAGTTTCAGATATTGGCACCTGTTGTAAGAGGAAAGAAAGGACGTCATGAAAAAGTATTTGAAAGTGCTAAGAAAAGTGGCTATTTGCGAGTAAGAGTTGATGGCAATATGTATGAACTAACTGAAGAGATTAAGTTAGAAAAAAACATAAAGCACAGTATCGAAATTATTATAGACCGACTTAGCATTCGTGAAGGAATTGAAAAGCGTCTTACAGATTCTGTTGAAAATGCTTTAAAGCTTGGCAACGGACTAATGATAGTAGATGTTATTGGTGGGGAAGAGATGACTTTTAGTCAGAATTTTGCCTGCCCTGACTGTGGAATAAGTATTGACGAAGTACAGCCTAGAAGTTTTTCTTTTAATAATCCTTTTGGGGCTTGTCCTGACTGTTATGGTTTGGGATACAAGATGGAATTTGACGAAGACCTTATTATTCCTGATAAGAGTTTAAGCATTAATCAGGGAGCAATTGTAGTATTGGGGTGGCAGAGTGCAAATGACGGAAAGAGTTTTAGTAATGCGATACTTCAGGCATTGGCTTTAAAATACAATTTTTCTCTTGATACGCCTTTTGAGGATTATCCAAAAGAGATACATGATATTTTGATTTATGGAACAAATGGTGAAAAAGTAGCCGTAAGATACAAGGGGCAAAGAGGTATTGGAGTTTATGATATTGCTTTTGAAGGATTAATTAAAAATGTAGAAAGACGATATCGTGAAACAAGTGCAGAGTCAACAAAGGCAGAATATGAAACATTTATGAGATTTACGCCATGTGCAACATGCCACGGACAGAGACTTAAAAAGGAATCGTTGGCTGTAACTATTGGAGATAAGAATATTTATGAAATGACAGAAATGTCTGTAAGAGATTTGCGCCAATATTTGGATGAATTGCAATTAACTGAAACTCAGCTAAAGATAGGAAAAGAGATTTTGAAAGAAATTAAAGGACGTCTTCAATTCTTAGTTGACGTTGGACTTGATTATCTTAGTCTTTCAAGAGCTACGGGAACTTTGTCAGGTGGAGAGGCTCAGCGTATACGTTTGGCAACTCAGATAGGTTCAGGCTTGGTTGGAGTTGCTTATATAATGGATGAGCCAAGTATTGGATTGCATCAGAATGATAATGATAAGCTTCTTGCAACTTTAAAACATTTAAGAGATTTGGGAAATACATTGGTTGTTGTTGAACATGATGAGGATACAATGCGTGCAGCAGACTATGTAGTTGATATAGGTCCCGGAGCAGGAGAACATGGTGGACAGGTTATAGCTACGGGAACTGCAGAGGACATAATGAAGAATCCAAATTCTATTACAGGAAAATATTTAAGCGGAGAAATTAAAATACCTGTTCCAACAACACGTAGAAAACCAAAGGGATTTTTAAAGGTTGTAGGTGCAAAGGAAAATAATCTTAAGAACATTGATGTGAAAATTCCTATAGGAGTGCTTACCTGTGTAACAGGAGTTTCAGGCTCAGGAAAAAGCTCACTGGTTAATGAGATACTTTATAAGAGTCTTGCAAAAAGACTGAACAGGGCAAGAACCATTCCCGGAAAATGCAAGAAGATAGAGGGAATGGAGCAGCTTGATAAGGTAATAAATATTGATCAGTCACCAATAGGCAGAACTCCACGTTCAAACCCGGCAACATATACCGGAATGTTTGATATGATAAGAGATCTTTTTGCTGCAACAACTGATGCAAAGGAAAGAGGATATAAAAAAGGCAGATTTAGTTTCAATGTAAAGGGGGGACGATGCGAGGCATGTTCAGGGGATGGAATTTTAAAAGTTGAAATGCATTTTCTTCCTGATGTATATGTTCCATGTGAGGTTTGTGGCGGAAAGCGTTACAATAGGGAAACACTGGAAGTACGCTACAAAGGTAAGACTATTTATGATGTTCTTGAAATGACAGTGGAAGAAGCATTGGATTTCTTTAAGAATGTGCCTAGAATTCTTAACAAGGTACAGACATTGTATGATGTAGGTCTTGGCTATTTAAAATTAGGACAGCCGTCAACAACATTGTCGGGTGGTGAAGCACAGAGAATTAAGCTTGCAACAGAATTAAGTAAGAGAAGCACAGGAAAAACAATATATGTATTGGATGAACCAACAACAGGTCTTCATTTTGCTGATGTGCATAAATTAGTAGAGATTCTTCACAGATTAACAGATGAAGGTAATACAGTAGTGGTTATTGAGCATAATCTGGACGTAATAAAAGTGGCAGATTATATAATTGATATGGGACCTGACGGTGGTGACCGTGGTGGAACAGTTGTAGTTGCAGGAACACCTGAGCAGGTTGCAGAACATCCAACAAGTTATACCGGCAAGTATGTTAAGCAGATGTTAGAGAGACAATAGTCATTTTTTATAAAAAAACGATTCATAAAAATGTTTAAATAAAAGGGCATTTATGCAATGTTTATAAAGATGAAAAAAGTGCTTGAACCCCCTTTAAAATAAGGGAAAATTGTGCTATATTGAACATACAAACAAAAACGTATTAAATACCTAAAAAGACTTCTACAAAGAAGTTAACGACCCACTTGTTATTAGATGTCAACCTAATAACAACAGTATCTAAGTTTAGTGGTGAAAGGAGTTTTACCCAGTGATATCTGCTAACATGGCAATCAACGGAAGATTGTTTAAGTAGTGATTATTGGATGAGGTGTTACAAAGAATTGGATAGGATAGGAATTATTCAAAACGAAAATTCAATGAAGAATAACATCTTATGGTTAAGGTAGATAGTGAAGTCGAAGCAGGACAAATAGTAAGGAATAGACTAGGTATGCAGATATTCGGAATGCGATCGAAACGAATAGTGTACAGAAGAAATTCCCGAGAAGATTCATTTAATAAAAAGTACCTGCGGTTGTTAACAAAATTGTAAAGTTAGGGTATTGAAATAGGGAGCATCTGTCATACGAGGAAGTAGGGCAGGTGCTCTTACTTCGTTATAAGTACTTGAAATGATATTACAATTTAGGAACGTGTGAAAGTATATTATGAGTCTGAAAGATGTATAAGTTTAAAAATATTTTGTATATAGAGAGCAGTCAGGTTATAAGTTATGGGAATTATAAAAGTTAGTACAGTGTACTTGTTTTAAATAGAAAAATAGGGTAGAATTAAAAATTAGCAGGTAATTAGATTTTATATAGCAATTACCTTTTACAGTAGTATGGTGCAGGCACCATTTTAGGAGGAAATACATTGAAGAAAGAATTAGTAATCGTTCTTGACTTTGGTGGTCAGTATAACCAGTTGGTTGCAAGACGTGTTCGTGAATGTAATGTATATTGTGAAATATATTCTTACAAAACAGACATTGAAAAAATCAAAGCAATGAACCCAAAGGGTATCATCTTAACAGGTGGACCAAATAGTTGTTATGAAGCCGATTCTCCAACATATTCAAAAGAATTATTTGAATTAGGCGTTCCAGTGTTAGGACTTTGCTACGGAGCACAGCTTATGATGCATGTGTTAGGCGGAAAAGTAGAACGTGCAGATGTACGTGAATATGGTAAGACAGAAGTATTAATAGACAAGACTCAGTCAAAGATTTTTGCAGATGTTTCACCAAAAACAGTTTGCTGGATGAGTCATTTTGATTATATATCACAGGTGGCACCGGGATTTGAAATTTCATCACACACAAAGGATTGCCCTTGTGCATCAGCAGAAAACGAAGAAAAGAAACTTTATGCAATACAGTTCCATCCGGAAGTACTTCACACACAGGAAGGAACAAAGATGTTATACAACTTCGTTCGTGGAGTTTGCCAGTGTTCAGGAGACTGGAGAATGGATTCATTTGTAGAAGAATCAATTAAGACAATCCGTGAAAAAGTTGGCGATGGTAAGGTTTTATGTGCATTGTCAGGTGGTGTAGATTCATCAGTTGCAGCAGTAATGCTTTCAAAAGCCATTGGAAAACAGCTTACATGTGTATTCGTAGACCATGGCTTACTTCGTAAAAACGAAGGTGACGAAGTAGAAGCAGTATTCGGTCCTGACGGTCCATATGACTTAAACTTTATCCGTGTAAACGCACAGGAACGTTACTACAGCAAGTTAGCAGGAGTAAAAGAACCTGAACAGAAGCGTAAAATAATTGGTGAAGAATTTATCAGAGTTTTTGAAGAAGAAGCAAAGAAAATCGGAGCAGTTGACTTCCTTGTACAGGGAACAATTTATCCTGATGTTGTTGAAAGTGGTTTAGGTGGCGAATCAGCAGTAATTAAGTCACATCACAACGTAGGTGGATTACCTGACTGTGTAGATTTTAAGGAAATAATCGAACCACTTCGTGATTTATTTAAGGACGAAGTAAGAAAAGCCGGCTTAGAAATGGGTATACCTGAATATTTAGTATACCGTCAGCCTTTCCCAGGTCCGGGACTTGGAATCCGTATCATCGGTGAAGTAACAGCCGAAAAAGTTAAAATGGTACAGGATGCAGATGCAATTTATCGTGAAGAAATTGCAAATGCCGGATTGGATAAAACAATAGGACAGTATTTTGCAGCACTTACAAATATGCGTAGCGTAGGTGTAATGGGCGACGAAAGAACATATGATTATGCCATTGCACTTCGTGCAGTAAATACTGTAGATTTCATGACAGCAGAAGCTGCAGAAATACCTTACGAAGTATTGTCAAAGGTAATGAGTAGAATCATAAACGAGGTGCGCGGGGTCAATAGAGTAATGTACGATTTGACAAGTAAGCCACCTGGAACTATAGAGTTTGAATAGGCACAAAAATCCCACAAAGCCTTTATTTATGGGCGTTGTGAGAGGTAGTGATTATATCGTGGCAACGATATGGCAACACTAAAACAATTTACCCATATGTATAAACGAAAAAACCTTACTGATTTTGAGGAGTCAGTAAGGTTTTTTTATGCTCTTTTATAAATCAATTAGTTTATGATATCCGTGAGTATTAGCCGGATAGTTGTATCTCCAATTATCGTATTCTTCCTTGGAGATTTCTCCGGTATCAAGCTTGGACTTCATCTTTGCCCAGGACTTTGTCTCATGACCTAAAGCGTCGTGGATGGCACCTAAATCAAGGGTAACATGACTTCCTTCCTGTCTGACGGATATACCATAAATATCTTCAAGAGTGAACAGAAGCTGCATAATTCCCACATGAGTATCAATGTCAGGAACATTAATGGCCGCAGGAGAAACTTCCAAAATGGAAGAAAGAGTTTCAATCAAATCATCCTTGGGAACACGTTTCTCTGCTTCATATTGAGCCATGCGGATATCAGCAGTACTTTCCTTAAAACCTAACTGAACCCCTAATTCCTTTTGAGTTAAACCTTTACGCTTGCGAAAAGTTCTAATTCTTTCACCAATTGCCATAACAAACCTCCAAATTAACATAAAAATTCCCGATGTGGGATAACTTAAACAAATTCGCTATGGTCAGTATAACATAGGTAAAAATGTATATCAAGAAAAACTTAAACAAAAAAAGTTAATTTTTCTATTGACTTAAACTAAAAAGTTTAATATAATGCACGTTATCTTAAACAAATATGTTTAAGAAATATAATACAGGAGGAAAAAAACATGGAAAAGAACTTTATGACAGTCGACGATGTTGCTGAAGAACTTTCTGTTTCAAAGTCCAAGGCTTACAAGATTGTAAGACAGCTTAATAAGGAACTGGAAGAAAAAGGCATCATCACGGTAGCAGGACGTGTCTGTACTTCTTATTTCAGAAAAAAAGTAATGTACAGCGGTGATTAGAAAATATTTATTAAAGGAAGGTGATGAACATGAGCGTTTATTCTTACATGGCAAATAATAAGAAAAAGTGGAGAGCTGTTTATCGCTATACTGACTTTACAGGAAAAAGAAGACAGACACAGAAAAGAGGCTTCGACACAAAAAGAGAAGCGGAGTTTTGGCTTGAAAATAAGAAGAAAGCCGAAAACGGACAATTGAACATGGCATTTGGAAGTTTTTATGAAATCTACGAAAGGGACAAGAAGGCAAGGGTAAAGGAAACCACCTTTGAGACAAAATCATATGTGGCAAGAGATAAAATCCTTCCTTACTTTAAGGACAGAAGAATGGATGAGATTAAACCAAAGGATGTAATGGAGTGGCAGAATGAACTGCTTAATTACAGGGATGAAAAGGGAGAGCCTTATTCATCAGGTTACTTAAGAACAATTCACGCACAGCTTAGTGCAATATTTAATTTTGCAAAAAGATATTATGGGCTATCCACAAATCCTGCGGCAATAGTTGGAACAATGAAAAATGACGTTGAAAAGGAAGTGGAAATCTGGACAAAGGAAGAATACCTGAAGTTTTCGGAAGCAGTCATGGACAAGCCATTATCGTTTTATGCATTTGAAGTATTGTACTGGACAGGTGTCAGGGAAGGAGAACTACTGGCACTTACTCCGGCAGACTTTGATTTTGAAAATAACACAATGAGAATCAACAAGAATTATCAGAAGGTAAAGGGGCGTGAAATCATTACTTCTCCAAAGACAAAAAAGAGTAACAGGGTGGTGAAGATTCCACAGTTTCTGGCAGATGAGATTAAGGATTACATGAAATGCTTTTATGACCTGAAGCCTGACCAGAGACTTTTCTTTAAGTCAAAAGGGTATCTTGGACACGAAATCACAAGAGGCTCCAAGAAGGCAGGAATTAAGAGAATCAACATACACGCCCTTAGACATTCACACATTTCACTGCTTATGGACAGAGGATTTTCAGCACTTGACATAGCTGAAAGGGTAGGGCATGAAGCAATCAGCATTACTTACAAATATGCCCACATGTATCCAAACAAGCAGGATGAAATGGCAAGAAAACTTGAAGAGGAAAGGAGTTAGGAATAATGGAAAAATCATTGGACAGTCACGGTCGTTGGAGAAAGAAGATAGTAGCTTTCAGGGTTTCTGAGGAAGAGGCGAGAATCATTGATGACAAGGTTGCCCTGTCAGGACTGACAAAGCAGGAATACATTATCCGCAGGCTGTGTGAAAAGGAAATTGTGGTAAATGGAAATCCAAAGGTTTACATTGCCTTAAAAAACAGACTTAATGACGTGTACGAAGAGTTAAAAAGGATTACAAGTGCAGATGAGGTTGATGATGTTTTGTTAGAGGTAATTGAACTAATCGGTATTACCATGAACGGAATGAAGGAGGATAAGAATAATGAATAATAAAACAACAGTGACTACCCTTAACGTATCTGTTGGAGCAGATAACGGGCAGTCACAAAGTGTTACCAAACACAGTAACAGTATAACAGATAATAATTGTGTCCGCAATTTGCAATCCACCGGTACCCCGGTGGGTGAAAATCTGGAAACAGTATCAATGGAAGAACTTTATGACACGGTATATCCGATTAAGAAGCCCTTGGTTGAGGATCTGATTTACAACGGAGTGTATCTGTTTGTCGGTGCACCAAAGGTTGGAAAGTCGTTCTTAATGGCTGAAATAGGTTTCTGTGTAAGTGCAGGAATTGACCTTTGGGGACATAAGACCAATCAGGGAACAGTGCTGTATCTGGCACTGGAAGATGATTATGCAAGACTTCAACAGAGACTTTCAAGAATGTTTGGAATTGATGTAGCAGAGCATTTTTACTTCGCCACACGTTCCAAAAATCTCAATGAAGGTCTGGAAGAACAGCTTAAAGAGTTTCTTGTGGCTCATGCGGATACAAGACTTGTAATAATTGACACACTGCAGAAAATCAAGGAAATAAGTGGAGATAAATTCAGTTACGCAAACGATTATGACATCATTACAAAGCTAAAACACTTTGCTGATGAACATAACATTTGCATTCTGGTGGTTCATCACACAAGAAAGATGGATTCATCAGATGCCTTTGAAATGATATCGGGAACAAACGGACTGCTTGGTGCAGCTGACGGAGCTTTCATCATGCAGAAGGAAAAAAGAACTGACCTAAAGGCTACCGTTGACATAACAGGAAGAGACCAACAGGACCAGAAACTTTATCTTAAGTTTGACCCAAAGTTGTGTTTGTGGAAATTTGAAAAGGCTGAAGCAGAGCTGTGGAAAGAGCCGGAAGATAAAGTACTTTCTGCTGTTAATACATATCTGATGGAAGCAGGATGTTTTCAAGGAACGGCAAGTGAACTGATGGATAAGATACAGGAGATTAATTTAGTTCCGAATCAGCTGACCAGACAGTTAAACATTAAGGCAGGAAGGCTGTATGAGGATTATGGCATCAGGTATGACAATAAGCGTTGTCACGATGGCAGAATCATAACATTGGAATATGAAAAAGAGTAAAGCGTGACGATGGTGTCGATGGTGACGATGTTTTATGGTACGTAAATCATCGTCACAACCGTCACGCATCGACACGGAACAAGATTGATTAAAGAATAGAGAGGCTTGAAAATGAGCAAAAACAGAATGATAAGCAATGAATTAATGATGGCTTTGATTAAGTATCATATATTAGACATAAAAGATAATGAAGAAATTAATAATCTTATAATTTCTGAATTGGAAGAAAAACTAAGCAAAATGTCAAGGCACGAGGATTACACAAAAAGTAAAATGGCACCTACAAAAGAAGAGAGGGAAGAGTACAGACAGAAATATCTTGACGCCGTTGGAATGCACCGGGACTTTAGATGGTAGTAACAGCTTGCAACATAATTAGGTTTCCCGTTGATAATATCAATACCTGCAAGTGACACTTGCAGGTTAAAGAATAATCAGGGAGAACCAAAAAGGATTGGATACAGTTAAAAGTTAGTGACATGATGTCACTTTCTTTTGGAGTGAGAACCTCGGGACTTCGAGTCCCCAGGTTAAACATAATGTAGCTGCCATTACAATTACAGCAACCACCAAATGCCATTTGACAGGTTATAAGTAGGGCAGTGAGGGCAACTGTATAAGCCCTCGGCAGAGCCCCCGCAGTTGTGGCATTGACAGAACTGCTAGGGGGTTATCAATTATGGCAGAGCCAAATTGATAAGAACCACCCGTTTTCAATATGCCTCGGGCAGACTACTAAAGACTAACAACGTGCAGGTGTCACCGCACGTATCAAAACAATAAAAGAAAAAAGGAGTGAGATTATGGCAGGAATATCATATTCAGCACACCTGAGTCAGAAGAACAGTGCCATTAACAGCAAGGCAAAACTTTCAGGTGTTGCAAAGCACAATTTACGAAAGTACCGCTCCTTGGAATACGATAAGGAGAACATAGTAATTTTATGGGGTACGGACAAATTAGTGAAGGATGTAAAAAAAGTATATAAGGAACAGTTTGACGATGCAGTCAGGGAATATAACAAAAAGCAGACAAGGGATGACAGAAAGATTGATAATTATTTTGAAAAGACAGCAAAGTCAAACAAAGACATGGCAGTGGAACTTATTTTTCAGATAGGAGACAAGGAGTTCTGGGATAAGAATACTGACAAGAGAAGAAAGATGGATGTGGCATTTAAGGAAATGCTTAATATGTTACAGAAGGAAGCACCAAATCTTGTTGTGGCAAATGCAGTGATACATTATGATGAGGCAAGCCCACACATGCACGTGGTGGCAGTTCCAGTAGCTGACGGATTTAAGAAGGGAATGTCAAAGCAGGTATCAAAAAGAAAGGTTTGTACAAAGGAATTTCTTGAAAAAGTATTGCAGGGCAGAATAAGAGAATACGCAGAGGACAGGTCATTCGCATGGATTGGAGAGTTCCTGAAAGAAAAAGAAAAAGGCAGAAATAATGATTTAAAAGTTGCAGAATATAAAACTCTGGCAGAAACAAAAAAAGCAAACCAGTTAGCCAGGGAAAATGCTGAATCTGAACAGGAACTTAAGGAAACGATGATTAAGCAGATAGCGGCTGAAAAAGAATTAGCAGACATGTATGAGGAATTAAAAATAGTTGAAAATGTGGCTGACTTAGGAAAAAACGTGAAAAAACTTGAAACCATGGTTAGAAAAGGACCGGACAATCCAAAGGGAATCATGTCTGCCAAGAATTATCGGGAAAAGATTGTAATTCCATTTATAGATAAAATGTATGATGCATTTAAAAATGTGGTTAATTTTGCAAAGGGATGTTTTGCACAACTTAAGGAACTGACAGAAAAATATAATGAACAACTTGAAGTAAATGAAATGCTAAGGAAACAAAATAGCAGGCTAAGAGAAAGCATTGATGAGCAGGAAAAAGAGATTGACGGACTGTATAATGACAGGAAAAAACTTGGATATTTTAAGAAATTCCTGAAGAGGGAGGATTACAATAAGGTAATTGAAATGGGTGAGGAAAATTATAAGAGAAATGTTAGAAGCAGGTAACGTATGTGATAGTATAAAAATATATAGTTAGATATCAGACACAAAAATTAGTATAACCAATACTATGTAATAAAAAGAATCAATCATATTGTAATATGATCGATTCTTAAGTTAGTTAAGTATAAAGATTTATTTTTTTGTTTTTCGTTGCTTAACGACAATATCGTCTCCGATTGCTTTTTTAGCAGTGAAATTTCCTACGTGGTCATCAAAAAATAAATCTTTTTCCCATACTTCTCCAGTTGTAATAGAGTAAATAGGGTATATTTTTATTGTTACAGGATATTTGTAAGTATTACTCCAACTTATACTAAATTTATTTGTTTTGGTAACGTTGTATCCCAACTGTGCGTTTAATATTTTTGATGTAACTCCACCAGATGCAGAAAATGTGTTACTTATGCTAACGCTTTCTGAAATTTTTACTTTTCCAGCAGGTCTTTTATATTGTCTTAAGACATTACTTTTATCTGTTTTTCTAGTTACTTTTTTGTTTTTTATACAATAATCATCACCAAAATATAATGTTTGTATCATAGCATTTTCGTTAGGAACATCGATATGTCTGTATATTTCTATTACATCTGGATCGTATTTCAGCCCCATTGATTCTTGGTATTCTTTTATTTCCTGTTTATTTGTAATATGTATAGTTCCTTCCTGGAAAAATTGATTTGTTTTTGTAGCTATTTCAGCATTGCTAACTTTGTCATAAGTCAAATTATCTCCAAATGTAGCTGCGGATGAATTAATAGAAATACATAATGTAGTAATCATACAAATTGTAATTAAGCTTAATAATTTCTTCATAGTGTTTTACCTCCTGTTATTTGTTATCAATCTTTAATTTCCCGAGAGAATAAAAGTATTGCACACGCGATATAAATAATTGATATAACGATTTCTAAAAAATTCAGTGAAACAAAAGGTTTTGTATTTATTTCATATAATGATTTTATGCAAAATATCATAATCATTGCATATCCAATTAAGGTTAATAAGATATTTTTCTTGGATTTATTTTTCTTTTTAACAATAAAAAAAGAAAAAAATGTAAACGATAACATAAATAAAAGCAATGCTATATTAACAATTCCATACAAATTATAATAATCGATGAACCCTATAAAACCTGTATACCAGGTTCCAGATTCTGCCTGTCTGGCAATGGGAGTTGGAAAAAATGTTGATATTAATTTTATTAGTATAAGGAAAATGATCGAAATAGTCATTCCAGATCCAGGCAATATGAATTTGAGATGCCTTTTGATTGCAGTGGATTTTGTGCCTACATTTTTATTATTTGCAATTTTATTGTGTTCGTTGCTAAACTCCTCCTCAAATTGGTCTTCCTTATCATCATTCATAAGATAATCTAAAGAGCAATCAAAAAAATTGCTTATCTTTACTAAATTATTAATATCCGGTAGGGTTCCCAGTTCCCATTTTGAGATGGCTTGTCTGGATACACATAACTCAGAAGCTAGTTGCTCTTGCGACAAGTTATTATCCTTTCTTAATTTTTGCAATTTACTAGAAAACGTCATTATTTATATCTCCTCTCCTTCTTGTTTTTTGTATAGTACAATAACTCAAGCTACCAAATTGCTTAAAAAGTGAGCACCCCCTATCTCGCAATCTATAAATTTTGATATGAGTAAATGTACTGTTACAAATTTTAGTGAAAAAATGAAAATCCTCAACCATTTAAAGTTGGAATTTGCGCAACTCACAGTAGCATCTTGCCTATTTTAGGCGTTTCTCTTGTATTTTTCGTATGTAAATTCTATACATTTGCAATTTATAATATCATAAATATTAGGAGAGATTCAAATTATTTTGAAGCATTTACCTTCTAGAGTATCTATTAATTTTTTATCTGAAGTGTAAAAAATTAAAAATATTTTGCAAGAATTTCTGTACGTTGTAAAACAAGAGAAGATAGAGAAAGTAAGAAAGTATATTGATTAGTGGCAAAAAATGAACCAAATTGAAGATAATAAAAATAACTTAATGAAATAAGATATAACTTATGTTATAATACCCTCGTGGCAACACTATGGCAACACGAAATCAGAAGGATAATACAAATAATATAATATAGGTAAGTTAACAGATAAAAACACACAAAACTTAAACAAACATGTTTAAGTCGAACCCGGTACAAGCCGAGTTTGAATAAGAGCCACAAGTCTTGGAATCCGCTAAACAAGCGGATTCCGAGACTTTTTCTTTTGCTCTGCTACTAATTTGCTACTAATAGCAACTACTCTTTTTTCTATCGTCTTCATATGGTTATTATTAACTTTAATAGCAAGAAACCCTGATGACTGCTGGATTTCTTCTATATGATCTTTCTTTGTGGCATCTGGATGATTTTCCCTGATGCGGTATTTGGTGGTACTAACGCAGGTCCAAACTGAGGTCGGATTGTTACATCTGAGCCGTTGTCCTGAGCATGAGATACTTCACAGGTGATACCTATTGCTTCAAGCAGAGGGTTATCAGATGGTGGTTCAGGTGTTGGCGAATCTGTTGCCTGCAATGATTCCAGACTATGCACAAGCTCCTGCTGTTTATGTGGAAACAGATGAGAGTATGTGTTAAGTGTTGTGGATACTTTCTCGTGTCCGAGCCTGTCTGCTAACATCAGCGCATCACAGCCCTGATTAATAAGTAAGCTGGCGTGCGAATGCCTGATATCGTGGATTCGTATCTTCTTTACATCTGTGTTTTTGCAACCTCTTATCATCTCGTGTGAGAGATATGATTTTGTTACCGGGAACAGCCTTTCATCTGCGTCAAGCATATACCTTGACTGGATATAGTCTGATAGCTCCTGGCAGAGAAAATCCGGAATCGGAATCTTTCGCTTACTTTTTCTTGTCTTAGGTGATGTAAATACATCTTTTCCTTCTATCCGCTGATATGTTCTGTTGATGGATATTGTCTTGTTATCAAGGTCAATATCAGCAGGTGATAGAGCAAGCAGTTCACCTTCTCGCATACCAGTCCAGTACAGGACTTCAAAGCATATATACGATAGCGACTTGTCTTTTACACCCTCACGGAAAGCAATATATTCATCGTAAGTCCAGTAATCCATTTCCTCAGCCTTTGCTTTTCCAATGGTGCCTGCCTTGCCGCAGGGATTGGTGTTAAGGTCATAGAAACGCTTGGCGTAATTGATGATGCTGTTAAGCTCCGTGTTAATCTTTTTCAGATAGGTCTGGGAGTAATTATTCGGCGAACTCATAAGCTTCGCCTGCCATCTTCGTACATCAGAGGCTTTGATTTCATTTATCGGCTTGCTACCGAAGAATGGAAGAATATGCGTCTGTAGTACCGCCTTTTTTGTCAGAAGAGTTGACTGCTTAAGTCTTGCGGCCATATCCTCCATATAAATTTCATAAAGGTTTTGAAATGTCATGTCAGGATTGGCAGACTGCTTTTCCAGAAAATCTCTTTCAAATCCTAAGGCTTCCTTTTTGGTGGCAAAGCCTCTTTTCCACTTCTGTTTTTTGATTCCCTGCCAGTTCGTATAATAGAACTTGGCGAACCATTTACCAGTTTTTTCATCTTTGTAAGCTGGCATGAATATCATCTCCTTTTTGTAAAATTGTTGTGCAATCATCAAAAGGCTATGATATAATCTACTTGTTCAGGGTGATTATAAAGCCTTCGGGTCAATCACTTACATAGCTTCGGTTATTCCTTTTGCGAGAAGGAGTGTGCCGGAGCTTTTTCTTTACTAAAGGTGTAAGCCTGCAATTATTCAGTTTTTGAATCAGCTTCATTATCCAGTCGGGAATCCTTATAATATGCTAACATATCTGATTTCCATGAATCAAACTTTTCTTTTGAAAGCTTTCCTGTCTGAAGCATATTCTTCTTTGTTATCCAGTTTTCCATAAAGAGACAGAAGTCTGCATCATATTTTCCATCGCCTTTGCCATTAACCTTAATCCCAGCGGTCCATTCAGTATTTTCTGGGGGTTTGGTATTGGTCAGCTCAAATGAAAAGTCAGTAAGTTCAGTTATGGCAAAGAGAGCATTGATTACATCTGACATAGTGTGGAATTCATATGCCGGGTACTCAGTGGTCGTATTATCTTTGGGAATATTATCTTCTGGAGATAAAAGTTCCTGCCATGGAACATTTAATTCATTAGCAATCTGTTTTAAAACATCTATCTTCATTAGTATTTCACCAGACTCATATTTCTGGATAGTACGTTCTGATTTACCAAGATGCTGTGCAAACTCCTTTTGAGTAATCTTCTGTGCTCTGCGCTGTTTCTGTATTGCCTTCCCGATTTCTTCTGGAGAAGACATAGTGATTTTAATGGAATGAGAATTAGTCATTCTGTCCACCTTCCTTTACATGAAATAGTCCGTTGTAAAGATGCGTATAAGATTGATAATAAATGAAATACGTATCAGTAAGTGACTTGTTTATGATTGTATGATTACTTTATCATAAATAAAAACGAATTGCAAGTGCGTAATTGCAAAAAGTTCTATTGACAAATTCTGAAAAGGATATTAAGATAAACACGAACTAAAAATACGGAATAAATAAAGAACAGGATAGCTGCTTTGTGAAAACACGTATTTAAAATAACAATTTATGAAAGGAGGAGCTGCATGAAGGGTGTAAAGGAAGCATTCATAGATGCAGGAGAGATAAGCCAGATGCTTGGTATCGGGATGACAAAGGCATATGCAATTATAAAGGAATATAATGCAGAGCTTGAAGCAAAAGGTTATTTCACCATGCGGGGTAAATGTCCAAGGAAGTACTTTGAACAGAAAATCTATGGTTACGAAGATTATTACAATCTGGATTATGAGCCACAGCGTAAACGAAGCAAGGTTGCAGAAGAAATGGATTATGAAGCGGCAGTTGGGGATTCTGTGATAAGTGAACAGGATGAAGTGGATATACCGCCTGAAACAAATGAATTGTAGGAAGATGGTGCTGAGATAGCAGAAAATGTGATGTTGGATGCAGATGTAATGGTGAAAGAGACAACTGAATAGGTGAATCCAGCGAGTGGGGGCAAAAAGCGCCCCCAAAACGTGCAAATGGGGGCAGAAAGAGCCCCCAAAACCACAAAGTGGGGGCAGAAAGCGCCCCCGCACAAATCAGAGCCGAAAAAGTGTGGAGGCAAAAAGTGCCGTCAAAATGCAAAAGTGGGGGCAAAAAGCGCCGTCAAAACAGCAAAGTGACGGCAAAAAGCGCCACCACTCAGATAAGCGAGAAAAAAGTCATGGTGGCGGAAAGTGCCATCAAAATGGAAAAGCGGTGGCGGAAAATGCCACCAAATAAGCAAAGTGATGGCAAAAAGTGCCACCACTTTTAAATCAGGTGGAACTTCAACCACCATATCAGTAATTGTGGTGGTACATTAACCACCACATATCATATACAGGGTGCAGGTGCTCCTGCCAAGACGAAAAATTATGTAAACGCTGATGCGTTTATATTTTTTCGGGAAAAGGTCCGACCTTTTCCGCATCTTGCAAAACCTATAAGCAGAACTTTTAGAAAGGATGAAAAAAGCAATGGTACAGATAAAAAGAGATTGGTTTGATACAGAATTTGGAAATTACGAAAGGGGAAAAACGTATGGCAGATGGAAAGAGAAGATACAAGTCTGACAGGAAAGATTATAAGATATCGGTGAAGCTGTCAGAGAAAGATATGGATATTCTGAAAGCGGCACTTAAGCGAACAGGAATGACAGCAAGTGCCTATATAAGAGAATTAATTCGGACAGGAGGCAACATTGATACAAGTTATCCAGAGGACAGGGCAAAAATAATTCGTGTTATTGCAGGTATTGCAAATAATATTAATCAGGTGGTTAAGCTTGGCAATTCACAGGGAAGATTGTATTACAGCGATATTGATAAATTGCAGAGCAGTATGGATGAGGTAAAGAAAACATTCGGGGAGGTGCTGGAAGTATGGCGATTACAAAGATCCTAAATATCATGGAATCGGAAGGTAGAAATCCAGCATCACACCTAAAGAATGCTTTGGAATATATTCAGAATCCAGATAAGACAGAAGAATGTGTACTGGTGGGCGGTATTAACTGCCTGCCGGATACAGCATTTGAGCAGATGGAAGAGACAAAGAACATTTTTCATAAGACGGGTAAAAGGCAGGGGTATCATGTGATCATATCATTTTCACCGGAAGAAAAAGTGACGGCAGAGCAGGCAATGTATGTGCTGGAGCACTTTGCGAAGGATGTGCTTAGTGATGATTATGAGGCTGTGTATGCAGTCCACACAGACAGAGAGCATATGCATGGACATCTTATCTGGAACAGTGTCAGCATGACAACCGGCAAGAAATACAATTCACCGAAAAGCAACTGGAAGAATCATCTCCAGCCTATCACAAATAAATATTGTGATGAACTTGGACTTTCCATAATGCCGGCAGAGTACAGCAAGAATCCAAAGAATATCAGAAGGGACAAGTGGGAAAAGGAAATGTCCATGAAAGAAATAATTCTTCGTGATGCCAAGATGTGTGCATATGCAGCCGGAAATGTGGAGCATTTTAAATATCTGATGAAAAGACTTGGATATGTATTTAAGAAAGACGCATGGATGGAGGTGCAGGCACCGGGATTTCGGTATTATCATAAACTGGCAAAGCTGGACGAAATGTTTTCAGAGGAGACGTTAAGGCATCATGTGGATATGCCCTGGATGGCAAAGCCTTACTTTTATTCGTCGGATATCAGAGGATTGCACCGAGCGAAGCTGTCACCATTCCAGAAGAAGTTTTATGCAAAGCTGTACAGGTTAAGGATTGTAGAGCAGAAGCGCTTTGTAGTCGGCGGAGCAAAGTATACAGAGGATTTGAAGAGGTTTCATCGGTTGCAGGACGAATATCTGCTACTTGTAAATAATGACATCAAAAGTGTTGTGGATCTTGTGGATTTCATAGGTGAGCAGGAAGAAAAAATCCAGCAGATTGAGGACAGACAGCATGAGATATACAGAGAAAGCTCTAGTCGGAAACGCAGTATAAAGAATGAAGAGCAGTACCGGGAATATCAGATATGGCATGTGGAAGTGCAGGAAGAACTGGACGAACTGAAGCAGGAGAAAAGGGAAATTAAGAGGCAGATACAGCTTGCGGATGACATTATAAAAGAAGATTTGTATACAGTTTATTATGCGGTGTCGGGGAAGGCGGAGATTGTTGCTGACAGGGATGTTGAGATACCGGGGATGGAAGAGGATATGCTGGATGAGATAACAACAGAAGCGGTTGTTGAGCCGTATACAAATGTTGAGGTAATGAATCCTAACAATAATCAGAATGATACGTCTGTAATGCCAGATATTCGTAATGTGTCTGATGTAAATACGGCAAGAATGGATGAACATATTACTGACGTAACAGATAAAGGTGAATATGTGGAAATTAGAGAAACTGAACCTGTGGACAAAGCTGACTGGATTGTCAGGAGAATATCAGAGCTTGGTGGTTATGAGAATGTCAGTAATTCTGTTAAGGCAGATATATTCGGATTTGATATTGCTGATGTAAGTGGAAGTATAAGACTGTTCTCGGATGTAATGAAAAAACTTGGAATGAAGCTGGATGGGGATGAACTTTATGAGGAGTTTCAGAGGATTTATGATAAAACGGTTAGCAGAGATGCTGATAAAGAAAAGGTAAGAGATAAGATAGGAAATAGGGGCAGAGGAAGGTAATTCCTCTGCTTTTAGCTGTTAAAGATAAATAGATAACAAAAAAATGATATTTAAAATACAACAAAAATGTGATATGATTTATCTATACATTTTTATTTGCAACTAAGGGAGAAAATATGGGTATCGGATTATTTTTGAATGATTATTATGACCTTTTGAAATTGATGCATGATAATGAAGTTATAATATTAGACGAGAAAGTGATTCCATTAACACAACAACAGATAGCTACAACTTTGAAATGTAGCAAAATGAAGATTAATAGTATGTTTAGTGCGTTACAAAAACAGGATTTCGTCGAGCAAAAAACAAGAGGAAAGTATGTGTTGACGGATAAAGCTGAAATGATAATTGAGACAATAGAAAAACTGCAATAATTATAGATAAGGAGCAAGTAAATATGCCTACATTGGATTGGATAGGAAAAGATAAGGTAATAAATCATCATAATGATGTGCCATATAAAGTTCTTGAACGCAAGTATAGTTATGATGAAGATGGTGAGCATAAAGATGATATTTACAGTGAGAACATGATTATACATGGCGATAATTTAGAAGCATTAAAATCTCTTTTGCCACAGTATGAGGGGAAAATCAAATGTATCTATATTGATCCTCCATATAACACTAGGAAGAGTTCAGAAAAAAATAAGGCATGGATATATTCAGATAGTGTGGATGACCCGAAGATAGAAAAGTGGTTAGGTGTGACTGTTGGTGATGAAGGAGAGGATTTATCTAGACATGATAAATGGTTATGCATGATGTACCCTCGGCTAGTATTATTAAATAAATTATTATCCGATAAAGGAATTGTATTTATCAGTATAGATGACAATGAATGTAGTTATTTGAAAATAATTTGTGACGATATATTTGGAAAGAAAAATTTTGTTGCACAGTTAATATGGAGATCGGATGGGAACTTTGATAATCAGGCGAAGATAAAGAATGTTCATGAGTATATTTTGTGTTATATAAAGAATGCTGATGAGGTTGGACTTCCTCAGGCAATAGATCCAAGTGCTTCTGAAAATAGTAAAATATATAATGAAGAAGTGAGAAATACAGTTGTCAAGAACGGACCTAAAAATCCTATGTCAACAATAAAGCTACCAATAGGTTTTCCGTGCTCGGTCAGTGATTTGATAATAAAATCGAGGAAAGATAAATTTCCATATTATGGAGCAGATGCAATTATAGAAGGCGGACGTTTAATTAATGAGGTAGAAGTTGAAAGCGGTTGGTCGTCAAAGAACATATTAATAAAGTATATTAATAATGGGTTTAACCCAGTTAAGGATACCAAGGGACAAGATACAGTGTTTGAAATTACAAAAACTGGAAATATCGAAATGATAAAAAAAAGAGGAGATGCTAGTCATGTTCTCTCGCTTTTACAGAACTTAGGTAGCACACAAAATATGAGTACAGAGTTGGCAAAAATGGGTGTGAAATTTGATTTTCCTAAACCGGTTGATTTGGTAATATATTTAATTAGTTTTTATTGCCGAAAAGATGACATTATATTAGATTCTTTTGCAGGCTCAGGTACAACCGCTCATGCTGTTTTAAACATGAATAAAAAAGATGGTGGCAATCGTAAATTTATTCTGGTTGAGATGGGAGATTATGCTGACACAATAACAGCCGAACGTGTAAAAAGAGTGATTGATGGTTATGGGGAAGGAAAGAATGCAGTAGATGGAACAGGCGGTAATTTCTCATATTATGAATTAGGAAGTCCATTGTTTTTGCAGGATGGAACTATCAACAAAGATATAGCTACAGCTGAAATTAGGAAATATATCTGGTACACAGAAACCAATGGGCTTGAGTATGCCGAGAACGAACAGGAGAAATATTATCTTGGCTCTTATAATGATACGGCATATTATTTCTATTATGAAAAGGACAAGGCTACAATACTTGACTATTCTTTTTTAGCAATGGTAAATGTAAAGAACCAGGCATATATTATATATGCTGATTCTTGTGCATTATCAGATATTGATTTACAGAAGTGGAATATTACATTTAAGAAAATACCAAGAGATATTGAGCATATCTAGAAAGGACAAGGTATGGAACTTAAAAATTATCAGATACAGGTTATAAGAGATTTAGAAAGATTCTTAGAACTGCTTATAGAGAAGCAGAGCATAAGTTCAGCATATAGCACCTTATGGAATGGAAAGGGAGTGAATGTGGGGATAGACGGAATGCCGCCATACAATTCGGAATTAGCAGGAGTTCCACAGGTATGCTTCAAAGTTCCAACAGGTGGTGGAAAAACATTTTTGGCGGCAAATTCAATTAAGCCAATATTTGATTCTATGCCACATATACATCCAAAAGCTGTAGTATGGCTCGTACCATCAGATGCAATACTTACTCAGACATATAGGACATTAACAGATAAGAATCATGATTATAGGAAGAAAATAGATGTTGATTTTGGTAATAAGGTCGAAATTTATTCTAAACAACAATTGTTAAATGGACAGAATTTTAATCCAACTTCGGTTAGTGATAATTTATCCGTATTTGTATTAAGCTATGATTCATTTCGGACGAGCAAAAAGGATGGAAGAAAAGCTTATCAGGAGAATGGCAGTCTGTTGCCATTTGTGAGATTTAAACAGGATAGTGGTTCCTTGTTGGAAGATACGGATGAAACAGCATTGATACAGGTTATCCGTAAATTAAATCCGGTTGTCATTGTTGACGAGAGTCATCATGCTACAAGTAAGCTCAGTAAAGAAATGTTACAGAATTTCAATCCTTCATTTGTACTTGATTTGACAGCCACACCGAAAAATGGAAGTAATATTATCTCGTTTGTAGATGCAAGACAGCTTAAAGCAGAAAATATGGTTAAATTACCTGTAATTGTTTATAACAGAAAATCACAGGAAGATGTTTTTGTATCTGCAATTTCATTAAGAAGAAAATTAGAAAATGAAGCGGTTGAAGAACAGAAAAATGGTGGCAGATATATCAGACCAATTGTTTTATTTCAGGCTCAGCCTAGAACCAATGATGACAGTACAACCTATGATAAGATAAAGCATACTCTTATTGATATGGGGATACCAGAATCTGAAATTGCAATAAAGACTGCGGATAGAGATGAGTTAAAAAATATAGATTTAAGCAGCAAGGATTGTAGTATCAGATATATTATTACTGTTAATGCATTAAAGGAAGGATGGGATTGTCCATTTGCATATATATTGGCAACAGTCGCAAATAGAACATCAAGCATAGATGTAGAACAGATTTTAGGAAGAATTCTCAGACTTCCTAATACGAGAAAGAACGAAAGAGAAGTATTAAATCTTTCGTATGTTATTACATCATCAAATGCCTTTTATGCAACACTTGACAAGGTAGTAGCAGGACTTAATGCGGCTGGCTTTACGAGTAAAGATTATCGTATAGACGATTATGTGGAACAGGATACTGAATTTTCAGTAGAACAAGCTGGTAATATACAGACAGAGTTAAAGTTAGATAATGATGTAACTGATGATACAAATAATGTGTCGGATGAGATAGATTCTTTAAATATAGACTTTGTGAGGGAACAAATATCACCATTCGTAAATAATGATAATATGGAATCACAGAGTCAATCTGAGGTTAATGATGTGGTAACAGATATGCTTGACCATGCAAAAACACAGAATGAATTGTATTGGCAAGACTTTGAGGAAACAGAAGAATATCTGCCAGTGCCACCAGAGGTTGGAAATAAGATGAAGCATTACAAAGTAAATCAGTTATATGCTAGTGAAGCAGGACAGATAGAAATACCGCAGTTTATGATAGAAACAGGACGTTCTCTGTTTTCTGAACATGAGCATCAGGTATTAACGAAAGAAAATTTGTATGCGGGATTTTCATTATTAGATAAGGATACGGTAATTGATTTTGACAGCATAGATTCAGAAATTGCAAGAATTGATATTGATGATTCAGATGCAATGCCAAAAGCATGGAAGTTGCAGGGCTTTGATAGTCAGAATGTAAAACAGTGGTTTGATGAACAGCCGTCAGATAGAAAAATGCGTCTGTGTAAGGATATGATAATAAAGAAATTATCAAAGAATAATGCGATAAATGATAGAGATTTGGAGGTATATGTAGACAGGATTATTCAGAATCTTACAGAGGATCAATTAACAGATATGGAACAGACACCAGGTATCTATGTCCTGAAAATTAATAAAAAAGTTAATTCGCTTTTAAATGAATATGCAAAGAAAATGTTTTTTGAGTGGGTGGAACAAGACAAAATTTCTTGCCAGTCGTCATATAAGCTACCGAAAGAAATCAGCCCGACAGAAACAATAGCATCAATACCAAAATCATTATATAACGAAGAGGAAAAGTTTGATACCGAATATGAAAGAAAGGTTGTCATGGAATTATCCTCATTAAACAATATTAAATGGTGGCATAGAAATATGGCAAGAAAAGGATTTGCCATAAATGGTGCTGTAAACGCATATCCGGATCTTATGGTGAGAACAGAAAGCGGTAAACTTTTACTGATAGAAACTAAAGGTGATCAGCTCGAAAACTCTGAATCCAGAGAAAAAGCCGAAATCGGAGCAAAGTGGGCAGAGATGGCTGGAAGAATGTATAAGTATTATATGGTGTTTGAGACAAAGAACCCTGGATATAATGGTGCTTATTCATATGAGGAGTTTATGAGGATTGTTAAGGAACTCTAGTATTTTGTTTGGATTTATTAAAATATGAGATGTAGATAAAATGGAGAATGATTGTATAAATGAAACATAGAAAAATTAAATCTGAAATTGCATTTTATTTGCAAAATTTTGATCAGATAGAATACCGTGAATATGTTGATAGGCAAACAAGGGATTGTTGCAGAATAATTGAAAAAGAAAGTGGAAATAAACAGCACACAGATTATTTTTTAAATTATTATGTACCAAAGGTTAAAATTTATGACATTTTATCAAATGATGGGATGACAAAGTTAGTTAATAGTCTTTATAAATTATCACCCCAAAAGTATAAGGTATTCAATGTTTTATATAGGAAACCAACAATTCTGCATAAATATGACTATGTACATATGCAAAAGGAACATTGCTTTTTGGGCAGACTTGCGGAAGTGCAATTTATAGACTCTAAATATATAAAGAGCATAGATATAACTGTAACACAAATGA
>ERZ773241.832-NODE-832-length-33101-cov-88.020154_pt1 | contig 33101 bp, 31 predicted proteins | sample MGYA00580989_ERZ773241 | MGnify/ENA primary metagenome ERZ773241 (study PRJEB29015, sample SAMEA2737804) | human gut metagenome | biome: human gut; feature: human-associated habitat; material: faeces | place: China | collected 2012 ... | reverse complement strand
TTTTGTCGCTTTGCAAGCAAAATCCCACTAAACCCTATAGGTTGCGGATTTGAGGGAATTATCATTTTTGTGCCTTATATATTATGGTGTTACTCTGAGGAAATATAGGCTATCCTATTTCTCCCATCAGCCATCTTAGGGCATTGATTCTCTTGATACCGTTGTAATCGGCAGTAGGGTCTTCATCAAGTGTAAGGATATACTTAGGATATTGGTCATTGATCTGCTGCAGAGATGCCAATTCACGTTTTAAGGTAGTCTCATCTCTAACGGTAGCAGCTACCTGATAATACGTGATATTGTTTTCATCAATCGCTACAAAATCTACTTCCAGATTATCCATCTTTCCTATATATACTTTCTGCTGGCGATGGAGTAGTTCCAGATAAACGATGTTCTCCAGGATGCGGCCGGCATCGAATGAGCGGGAACCTAGGAGCATTCTTCTCAAACCGATATCTACTAGATAATATTTACCCAATGTCTTGAGCAGCTGCTTACCCTTGATGTTGTATCTTTTGGTTTCATATACGAAGAAGGTTTCGCAGAGTGCGGTCAGATATCGTTCTACGGTTTTCTGGTCTATTTTTCTTCCATCGGCAGTCATGATGTCGGCTATGCGCTTGGTGGATAGGATGTTGCCGATATTGTCGGCTGTGAAACGGATAACGCTTTCCAGCATCATGACATCGGGTAACTTCTTCCTGCTCATGATATCCTTTACTACAATGGTGTTATATACGCCATTCAGGTAGTCGCTGATTTCTGCGGGAGTATCCAGTTCAAGGGTATATGGAAAACTGCTCCTTGTGATGTAGTCTGTATAGGCTTTGGGAAGATTGTCGGTTCCTCCGATACCTTCACGGCGAATGCCGGTTATCACTTTGATAAGAGACTTGTCTTTGAAAGCGATCAGTTTATTGAGATATTCCGTTCTTTCTATTCGTTTCATATCATTTCATTGCTCTTTGATTATATATTTGCTGCGAAGATACTATTTTTTTAGGATAAATCATCCTAAAAGTAGAATATTTAAGAAAGTTTTAGGATGAATCGTCCTAAAACTTTTGAAATTAGAGAAGTTTTAGGATGAATCGTCCTAAAACTTTTTATCTATCCCCATATTTAGGTATTTCTGCGAAACCATCATTTTTAGGTATTGCAGATTACGGGAAAAGGGCGTATCTTTGCACCCGAAAATAAATGTAACTAAAAGTAAGATAGACAAATGAAAACAACAATCGTAATTTATGGCTCTTCTACTGGCTCATGCCAGTCGATTGCCGAAACCATCGCCTCTAAGTTGGGCGTGGAAGCTGTAGATGTAGCTAACATCGATGACGCTACTATCGCAAGTCATGAGAATCTTCTTCTCGGTACTTCTACATGGGGTGCCGGCGAGATGCAGGATGACTGGTATGATGGCGTGAAGACATTGAAGAGTGCCGGCTTGGCTGGCAAGACCGTAGCCCTGTTTGGTTGTGGCGACAGCGAGTCTTACCCTGATACATTCTGTGGCGGCATGAAGGAACTCTATGATGCTGCCGTTGAGGCTGGCGCTACCGTATTGCCTGGTGTTTCTACAGACGGATACACCTATGATGACAGTGAGGCAATTGATGGCGAAAAGTTCCTGGGACTCGCACTCGACGAGGTGAACGAGGACGACAAGACAGAGGAGCGTATCGATGCCTGGCTCGAGGACATCAAGCCAGCGTTATAATTTTTTCTAAAATATATCTTTCAAGAATTAGAGAATGATGGAATTCTCTGATTCTTGGTTTAAAAACAGATAAATTCGGATAGTATGCAGCAGGAAATCGCAACACCAGTAGATTTGAAGGTTCTGATGAATCATATATATGAATATAAGAAGGGCGTGCGCCGCCTGGTGCTCTACACCTTCAACAAGAAATATGAGTCTTTTGCCATAACTAGATTAGAGCGTCAGAACATTGATTATATCATCCAGCCGGTTGGCAACGACCGTCTGAATCTCTTCTTTGGTAAGAAAGAATGTCTGGATGCTATCCGCATGATAATCACCAAACCGTTGTGCCAGCTTACGCCTGAGGAGGATTTCATCTTGGGTGCCATGCTGGGATATGACATCTGTGCCCAATGCGAACGCTATTGTGAGCGGAAGAAGAAGGTTTGCTAAGCTTTTCTTTCATCTTCGTAGTGTTTTATGTTTATAAGTAGAAAGAGCGTGATTGCCGTAATGGTGATTACGCTCTTTCTGCATATTTCGGAATAATTCCTCTTTTTGATGCCTGTTCTGACGGAATAATTCCTCTTTTTGAGGGCTGAAATGAAAGAAAAGGTCTGAAAATGCTACTTATTTATTAGTACTGACTATATCAATGCGTTTAACCTGATACCTATTTTTAAGTATAAAAAATGTGAAAATCACAATTTCTCGGTATTGTACAATTTCTAAATAAGTCTTACCTTTGCAGCCCGAAAAAAGGAATAGATATGAAAAAAGGATTAGGAAAAATTAGAAAGATTAAAAAGAAACACATCTTCCTGGCCTTATTGGCCGTGATTGTTCTGGGAGGTTTGGCGAAGGCTTACTCTGCCTGGGTGGGTACTACTCGCATTGCGTTTCTCAACTATCAGGCTATTGCGCTGGGACAGATTTCGCATGCCAACGACAATGCGATGATTAAACTGAGTGAAATCACAACCGATGATTTCGACCATCTGGGAGATTACGATATGATTATCGTGAATGGTATGGGACTCCGAATTGACGAGAACCAGCGCAAGCAGTTGGAAGAGGCTTCCTACAAGGTGCCGACCCTGACTCATGCTGCTACCAACCCAGCCAACAATATCGTATCGGTAGATAACTTCGATGCAGATTATCTGATGCAGTACATCGAGAACGGCAGCAAGAAGAATTATCACAGTATGCTCGCTTACATCCGTAAGTTTATCGACGGAAAGAAGTTCATGGCTCCAGAACCGGAACGTGTGGATGAGCGACCAAACTATCTCCTGACTCATTTTGACCCGAAAGATGAGAAGGGCGATGAACTGGGTTTCAACAGCATCCGTGAGTACAATGCCTTCCTGGCGAAGAACGGATTATATAAAGAAGGTGCTCCTGCCATCTTGCTCACCGGTTTTATGGGTGCGGCTCCTGATATGGAGAAGGCTTTCGAGAAGAAGGGATTCATGGTGTATCGCATCAACCAGCTGCAGAGCTTTATCGCCGGTCATCATGCCGACAGTATCCAGGCGAATGCCGTTGTGAATATGGCGCACGGCAGACTGGGCGATTACTTCGTTGAGTTCCTGAAGCAGAAGAATATTCCACTGTTCTCACCCCTTAATATCAACCGCTTGACCACCGAGTGGGAGAACGACAAGCAGGGAATGAATGGCGGTTTCATGTCGCAGAGCATCGTGACTCCGGAGATTGATGGTGCCATCCGTCCATACGTGGTTTTCGGTCAGCGCATCAACAAGGAGGGCTTGCAGGAGGTTTACGGCATCCCAGACAGAATGGAGAGCTTCGTGGAGAGCGTGCAGGGCTATGTGAATCTGAAGAACAAGAAGAACAGCAACAAGCGCATCGCCATCTTCTACTTCAAGGGTCCCGGTCAGAATGCACTTACCGCTTCGGGAATGGAAGTGGTTCCATCGCTCTACAATCTCCTGGTTCGCTTGAAGAATGAGGGATACAATGTAGGCAAGTTGCCTGCCAATCCACAGGAGTTAGCAAAGATGATCCAGGCTCAGGGTGCCGTCTTCGGAACCTATGCGGAGGGAGCCTATACCCAATTCCTGAAGTCTGGACATCCAGCCCTGGTTACCGCCCAGCAGTTTGCCGGATGGACACAGAAGGCTTTGTCTAAGAAGATGATCAAGGAGATGAATCAGCTCTATGGTTCCTTCCCTGGCAAATATATGGCTACCGATGACGGTAAGTTGGCGGTGGCAAGACTGCAGTTCGGTAATGTGGCTCTGCTTCCACAGGTGATGGCAGGCGTGGGAGGCGACTCCTTCAAGATTGTGCATGGCACCGACCAGGCACCACCTTACACCTATGTTGCCTCTTATCTCTGGGCTCGTTATGGTTTCAGTGCCGATGCACTCATCCATTTCGGAACCCACGGATCGCTGGAATATACTCCGAGAAAGCAGGTGGCACTCGGCAGCAACGACTGGAGTGACCGATTGATTGGCGTGGTTCCACATCTTTATATATATACCATCGGCAATGTGGGCGAGGCGATGATTGCCAAGCGCCGCACCTATGCCCAGACCCAGAGCTATCTCACTCCTCCTTTCAAGGAGAGCGAGTTGCGACAGACCTATAAGCAGTTGAGCGATGCCATCCAGTCTTATGAAAAGAAGGCATCTACCGAACAGTCGCTCAAGGTGAAGGCGCTGACCGTGAAGATGGGAATCGCCCGAGAACTGGGGCTCGATGCCAAGCAGATGAACAAGCCTTATTCTGCAGATGAAATCGCGAGAGTAGAGAACTTTGCGGAAGAGTTGTCAAACGAGAAGATTACCGGCAAGCTCTATACTTTGGGTGTGCCATACGATAATGATGATGTCCGCACCAGTGTCTATGCGATGGCTACAGATCCTATTGCCTACGGAATGCTGGCAGTAGATAAGTTGAAAGGTCGTGCTCAGGAAGGTGTGGAGAAGCACAAGCAGCTTTTCGACCGTCTCTATCTGAGCAAGGCACGCAATACCGTTACCCAGCTTCTGGGTTCAGCCTCGGTTTCTGATGAATACATCTGCCGTTATGTAGGAATCACTCCTGCCGAACTCCAGATGGCACGTAAGGTAGAGGCGATGCAGGCAGCTCCGGATCCTATCCAGATGATGATGCAGATGGCAGACCAGATGGGTGGAGCGAAGGAGGCGAAGCCAAAGAAGGTGGATCATCGTACAGTAAGCGAGCTCCGTGCCGCCAAGGTTTCTCATAAGAAGAAGATTCCGCAGATGAGTCGTGAGGCTTTCGAGAAGATGGAGCAGACCGGTCGCTTCCCTGACAAGATGATGGAAGCCATCAAGAAGGGACAGAAATGGTATCAGGAGGATTTGAAGAAGGCGAAGATGGCGAAAGCCGGCAAGGGCAAAGCATCTCAGAAATCTTCTAAAGATAAGGGTATGATGATGTCGAAAGCACCTAAATATACCCGTCAGCAGATTCATCTGGCTCAGGCTATCACTACCGTAGAGCATGCCTTGCAGAATGTGGGCAAGTATTCGGAGGCGCTCCGTCAGAGTCCGCTCAACGAGATGTCTTCTCTGATGAACGCGCTGAATGGCGGCTTTACCGCCCCATCTCCAGGTGGTGATCTGATTGTGAATTCGAACACTCTGCCTACCGGTAGAAACCTCTTCTCCATCAATGTGGAGAATACACCTTCGGAGGATGCCTGGGAGAAGGCGAAGGAACTTTGCGACAATACCATCAAGATGTATTGCGAGCGACATAAGGGTGAATATCCTCGTAAGGTGAGCTACACACTCTGGAGTAGCGAGTTTATCGAAACAGAGGGTGCTACCATCGCTCAGATTCTCTATATGCTCGGTGTAGAACCGGTAAGAGATGCCTTCGGTCGTGTTACCGATCTGCGTCTTATCCCATCCAAGCAGTTGGGCCGTCCTCGCATCGATGTCGTGGTTCAGACTTCCGGTCAGCTCCGCGACCTGGCAGCATCCCGTCTCTTCCTCATCAACAAGGCGATAGAGATGGCGGCAAATGCCAAGGGTGATAAGTATGACAACCTTGTGAAAGCCGGTGTTACCGAATCGGAACGAGTGCTCGTAGAGAAGGGCATGTCGCCAAAGGAGGCACGCGAGGTAAGTATGTATCGAGTGTTTGGAGGCGTAAACGGCAACTATGGCACTGGTATCCAGGAGATGGTAACCGCAGGTGACCGCTGGGATAAGGAAAGTCAGATTGCTGAGGTCTATCTGAACAATATGGGTGCCTTCTATGGTGATGAGAAGAACTGGGAGACCGTTCGCAAGGCTGCTTTCGAGGCAGCGCTGACTCGTACCGATGTAGTGGTTCAGCCACGACAGAGCAACACTTGGGGTGCTTTGAGTCTGGACCACGTATATGAATTCATGGGAGGTATGAACCTCGCAGTGCGCAACGTAACCGGTAAGGATCCGGATGCTTATCTCGCCGACTATCGCAACCATAGCAATATGAGAATGCAGGAGGTGAAGGAGGCAATTGGCATCGAGGGCAGAACCACCATCTTCAATCCAGCCTATATCAAGGAGAAGATGAAGGGTGGAGCCAGCAGCGCTAGCACATTCGCCGAAATCGTAACCAATACCTACGGCTGGAATGTGATGAAGCCAAAGGCAATCGACAAGGAGATGTGGGACGAGATCTATAATGTATATGTCAAGGACAAGTACAATCTCAGCACCAAGGAGTTCTTCGACAAGCAGAATCCGGCAGCGCTGATGGAGATGACCGCCGTGATGATGGAGAGTGCTCGCAAGGGAATGTGGAAGGCTACTCCTCAGCAGCTCAAGGACATCGCCAAGCTTCATACCGAGACCGTGAACAAGTATAAGCCTTCATGCTCCGGTTTTGTCTGCGACAATGCCAAGCTGCGTAACTATATCGCCAGCAAGACCGATGCTGCTTCTGCCAAGGAATATCAGCAGAATGTAGAGCAGATCCGCGATGCTGAGGCTGCGAAGAACAGCAGCGACAAGGGTATGGTGATGGAGAAGGAGACGCTGAATGAGGATGCTCAGAAAACCACTACTGTGGTGAGCGGCATCGTTGTAGGTGTCATCGTCATCGTAGCTTTCGTGATGCTGGCGATTCTGATTCGCCGCAGACGGAGTCAAAGTGAAGAGTGAAGAACGAAGAGTGAAGAATTAAATAGTATTTATAAATAAAAATAGGTGAAGAATTATGAGTGATGAAGAATAACAATATAGCCAAAAGGACTATATGATTTTTCGCTCTTCACTCTTCGTTCTTCACTTTCAAAAATGGAGACATTAGTTTTCGTAATGATGATATTGGTTTGCTTCAGTTTTGTGCTGAAGCAGACCTTCCACGGAGTGAAGGAGATTATGATCATCTCGGTGCTTGTAGCCTTCTTCGTGGGAATGACCTGGCCATTCGCCATTGAGCAGTCGAAGATGCAGATTGCGGCTTGGATAGCCGACCAGAAGCTGATGCTCGATATGGCGGTGCTGCTGAGTATCGACGTGGCACTCACGATGCTTTTCTGTGTGCACCACGTAGATCTGAAGACTTCGGAACATGTGAGCCGCCGCAAATGGATGTTCTTCATCTTCCTGAAGTACTTCCCGGGTTTGCTGGTCTTTCCAGTGCTGTTCAGTGTTCTGGTGATGACCATCTTCCTGCTTCCCGGCGTATCGTTCCAGGTAGTGGCATGGGTGCTTGCCGTAGTACTGCTGGTCTTGACTCCGGTATTTACTTACGGTTTGAGATGGCTCTTGCCGGAGCGACCAATCCGCTTGGAACTGCTTTTCCTGGTAGAGGTGTTGCTCGGATTGATGGGCATCATCGGTACGGTGAATGGCAGGACAGCCGTGGCAGGATTCAACAGTTTCGATGCCCTCTCGCTTCTGGGCGTCATCGCCATCGTCATCGTAGGAATGGCGATAGGATGGGCAGTTTACAATTATCAAATTAAAAAATATAGAGTATAATGAATTACATATCAGACGTATTGTTTTGGATTTCCACAGGCATGCTGGTTCCTGTGATTATTTTGTTGATTTTCTTCTTCCTCAGAGCTTTGCTGCTCCTCGGAGGTTTCTTCGGACAGTATCTTGTAAAGCGCAAGTCGGGGGCGGAGATTCGTGAACAGATGAACACCCTGACGCTCGATAACATCGATACCCTGGGCGATCGCTTGCCTAAGAACAAGCAGGCAGTCATCGTTTCCTATATGAAGAAACTCGTGGACAACCGTCAGAGCAAGGCGCAGGTAAACCGCATCCTCGACCAGTATGCCCAGTTTGTAGAGAAGGATCTTTCTCTTCCTTCCACACTCCTGAAGATGGGTCCGATGCTCGGTTTGATGGGTACCTTGATTCCGATGGGTCCTGCCCTGGTTGGTCTTTCTACCGGCGATATTGCTTCGATGGCTTACAATATGCAGGTGGCTTTCGCTACCACCGTAGTGGGATTGTTCTCTGCAGCCATCGGTTTCGTAACCAAGCAGACCAAGAACCGCTGGTACACTGAGGATATGAGCTACCTTGAGTTTATGGCAGACCTTGTAAGTGAAGAGTGAATAACGAAGAGTGAAGAATTCAATAGTAATAATTTATGAGACAAAGACGTAGAAGTCGTCTCTCGCATGATGGCGAGGATGATGATCCGATGAGCGTAGTGAGCAACCTCTTCGATGTGGCGATGGTGTTTGCCCTTGCCCTGATGGTGGCACTCGTTTCGCGCTATAATATGACGGAAATGTTCAGCAAGGATAACTTCACGATGGTGAAGAACCCTGGCAAGGAGAATATGGAAATCATTACCAAGGATGGACAGAAGATCAATCGCTATACCCCTTCAGAAGACCAGAGCCAGAAGTCGGGCAACAAGGGAAAGAAGGTAGGCATTGCTTACCAGCTGGAGAATGGCGAAATCATCTATGTTCCGGAAGATAAATAATCGGGGATTGCAAATCCCCTCAAACAGAAAATATTATTGTAACTAAAAGAAAAATAAAGAAAAATGAAAAAGTTTAAGACAATGATGGCCATGATGTTGGCTTTGGTTTCTATGTGTGTAGCATTCAGCTCTTGCAGCAGTGATGATGATGACAATAATGGTGCTGGCTCTTCAGCAACAGCAGAACAGGTTGTTGGTACTTACGTTGGTGAAATAATGTCTATTGCTTTGGCAGGTCAGGGTGATATGGACCCATTGGAGAATGCAACTTTTAAGTTGGAAAAAGTTGATGATAGTCATGTAAATATCATCCTTCCTGCATTTGGATCTGCACCTATGGCTTTACCTTCAATTACAGTGAAGAATCTTGCTGTAACAGAGTCAAATGGTACTTATTCTATTCCTGAAACCAGTTTTGATCAAACATTGGAAAATGGCAAAGGTCTTTCTAAAACTGCTATAAAAGCAACTATAAAAGATGGTAAAATGCAGATTACTTTTGTTTTGAAGTATGGTAATATGCCTTTTGTTATGAACTGTTCTTCGAATGCAACAAAGAAGTAATTGTCGATGAAACAAAAGATATTCGCACTATTCCTGATCCTTTGCGGATTGTGCCTGAATCTGAAAGCCGAAACCCAGGGCGATGTCGTGGGTAGGGTGCTCGATGATTCGGGCGCACCTCTGGTGGGTGCCACCGTCCAGATTTTGCATGCAAAGGGTGGGGTAACAACTGATGAAGACGGATATTTCCGCATTCCTTACAGCAAGGATGGAGCGGTGAGAGTGAAGGTGAGCTTTGTGGGCTATCAGACTCAGACTTTCATACTGAAAGCAGATGAGAGAAAAGGTGAGCAGCATGTTCTTCGTCTTCAGCCGGATGCTACAGCCCTCGATCAGGTAGTAGTTACCGCAACCCGAACTCCTAAGGCTTTGAAGGATGCTCCTGTGGTAACCCGTCTGATTACCGCCAATGACATCAAGATTGCTGATGCTACCAATATCCAGGACCTCCTCACCGAGCAGATGCCGGGTCTGGAATTCGGCTATGCCATGAATCAGGAGACTTCTCTCAATATGAATGGTTTCGGAGGAAATGCCGTGCTCTTCCTCGTAGATGGCGAGCGATTGGCTGGCGAAACCATGGATAATGTTGATTATAGTCGTCTGAACTTGGATAATGTAGGACGTATCGAGATAGTAAAGGGTGCTGCTTCGGCGCTCTATGGCGCCAATGCCGTAGCCGGAGTCATCAATATCATCTCCCGTGAAAACAGCGAACCTTGGACTGCCAATGTCAACACCCGCTACAACGACTTCAACAAGGAGTGGCGCCACGGCGGAAGCTTCAGCTTCAATGCCGGAAAATGGAATTCGCAGACCAGCATCCAACGCACCACATCGGATGAGGTTCAGCTCACCAGTCCTTTCGATACAGAATCCAACATCCTCCATATCTATGGTGGAGAGACCTTCAATGTGAAGGAGCGTCTTACCTACAAGCTCTCTGATAAGGTAAAACTGATAGGTCGTGGCGGTTATTTCAATCGTATCAGCAAGCGCAGCAACTATGATGATCATTACATGGATTATTCTGCCGGACTGAAGACCGTGATGAATCTTTCGGAGAATGATAATCTGGAAATTTCTTACGGCTTCGACCAGTATGACAAGGCTCGATATGTGAATGATGAGCGTACTCACGACCATGATTATACCAACCGTCAGAACACCGTCCGTGCCCTCTATTCCCATATCTTCGGCAAGAATACATTGACGGTAGGTGCAGATTTCCTGAACGATTATCTTACCACCTATCAGTTTGAGGATAATGAATCAAAGAATCAGAATTCATGTGATGCCTTCGCCCAGTTCGATTACAATCCTTTGCAGTGGTTGAACATCGTGGCAAGTCTTCGTCATGATTACTTCTCCGCATCTAGCCAGCATGCTACTACCGGTCGTCTGGCTCTGATGACCAAGTGGAAGGGTTTCTCTATCCGTGCCAACTATGCCGGCGGATTCCGTGCCCCAACGCTCAAGGAGATGTATATGAACTTTGATATGGCAGGTATGCAGATGATTTACGGTAATCCGGATCTGAAGCCGGAGAAGAGTAACAACTACAACCTGGCGCTGGAGCATGCCGGAAGGGTGAAGAATGCTGGCTTCTTTACCGGTCAGTATAGTCTTACCCTGATGGGCTATTATAATAAGTATGATAAGCGCATCACTACCGAGGATTATGCCGATTATACCCCGGGAACCGGTCAGCCGGATGTGGCTTCGCGTTATTGCAACGAGGATGGAGTAGAGGTGAGCGGCATCGACTTCAGTGCCCAGTACCGTTCGGATATGGGTCTAGGTGTGAAACTCGACTACAGCTATCTCCATGTGGGTGGCAGAAGTGTAGATTCCCAGTTCTCCCAGCCTCGTCCGCATTCAGCAACCTGGCGTTTCGACTACGACCGTCAGCTCTGTTCGTTCTATCGCATCAATGCCGCTCTGTCAGGCAGATACCTGTCTTCTCCTGATACGAACATCAAGAAGCATGACAGCAGTTATCAGTTATGGAAGTTCACGCTTCAGCAGCGATTCCTGGATGCCGTCAATCTGAATTTCACGGTAGATAATCTTTTCGGTTATACGCCTAAGAACTATTATTGGAGTTCTGCGATGACCACCGGCCGCACCTTCACGGTAGGCCTTTCTATCGATATCGACCGTTTCGTAAAGGTATTCTAATAAAAATAGCAGGGTGGACCAGTCTTCCATCCTGCTTCTTTTTTATTAATAGCACCCCCTCTAACTGTATAAAAACAGGTAGTTAGGGCGGTGCTATCGCATTTTTTATGTCCGTTTTCAAAACTGATACTGTCCCCATGTGATAGGGGGAGAAGGTCGGTGAAAAACGTTGAAAAATCGCCTAGAAATATCTCTTCCTCATTTTCTTCAAGAAATCCTTGGTGATAGGGAAGCCGGAGGCATCACCTATTACGGAGTCGGTATAACAGAAGGGACATTCAGCTGTAGGCGGCTCATCAGGGAGGTAATCCGTGATTTCGGATGGCGAGAAGATTTCGCCGCAGAAGAAACAGCCGCACTTTTCAGACTTCTCTATTTGTTCCTTGTTGCTGAAGCAGCAATCGTGAGCCTGGCGGAAGATCCTGTCTTTCTCCTCCTCTTCTTTCTGCTTTTTCTCAGCCTTTTCCAGATACCCCTTGAATCGTCTCTGAAGATAGAGCGGCACATGATAGTGAGGGGCGAAGACATACAGCGACGGAACGTGGTCGTGGTACTCGTAACCAGGACCATCTATCACGGTATAGCTGTCGTCAGTTTCATCGTATGGCAGTTCATCCAATCCCCTTTTATCCTTGGCAGCCTGGTTTCTCTCCCAGATCCATTCGGTGGTAAGCGGAGTACCGACAACGATGGCAAGTTTCACCTCATTGCCACGATATACTTCCACGATGTCACCTTTCTGGAATCTAATCTGTTCTGCGTTTCTGCCTCGGAAGGTCTCGTCAGGATGACGGTTGTATGCAGGCAAATCGCAGACTCCGGGATAGTAAATGCTGAAACGCGAACAGCAGTAAGACCGGTCGATCAGTTTTCCTTCCCCATCATACATCCTTTCCGAAAGACATTCGCGGTCGTAGTGCAACAGTCCCATCGGAATCTCCGAGATATAATAGCAGAAGGTATCCAGCGGATAGTCGTCTTCCTCCTTCATCTTCTTGCGGTACTGGACATCCTGGTGCATCAGTCTCTCTGCCTCCTCCAAAGTTGTGGTGAAGGCTTGCGGACAATAGGTGTTCACCTTATATTTCGGATAGTGTGAACGCTTTTTCTCCTCCAGCTCTTCTGTTTCTAAAACTTCGAGCTTGAAGATGGCAGGAACATCCCGATGCTGTGGATGCTCAGCCAATTGCTTGAATTCTTCGTATGTCATGGGATGGTTATTTTAAGAATTTATCAAACTTGAGAATCTGAGATCTAAGTTCAGGTATTCTGATGCCTTCAGAGTCTTTGCCTTCTTGATTGTTAAGATTCCTTTTGGTGATAGTTTTATGAATTTTCAGTTTTCTCATGTCCGACTTGCCGTTAGCTTTATGGTTCCACCAAGGCTTGGGATATGCATGTCTTTTTTTGTATCTCGTGCCATCGCAGTTCTGGATAAAGATTTCCAATACTAATCCATCCATTTGACAATCATGCGGGATGTTGACGGCACGGCGCAGAATGTCGCTTTCGTAGAAGATACTTCCGTCCTTTTTGCAGAGCACGATGTCCAGATAGTCTGGCATATCTGGTATAGTTCCAGGCTCTGACATTTGTGGTTGAAACTCCCCAAACTCTTCCTTCACATACTCGAATAGTCCCCGAGTATATTTTTCGATATCCACCCCTACATATCGAGTATAGGTGTATTTGATGATACATATAGACATTTTATTTGCCATTTTATTCTTTCTTTTTGGTTATACCTTTATAATATAGTAATATGAAGGGAAAATTTCAAAAAAAACGAGGGTGTGTCATAAGTCTGGATAATAGTTGGTGCATAACAGTTGACCACCGCATGCACAACAGGTGTTGTGCATGCGCATATCAGCTGTTATGCAAGCGCACAACAGCTGTTGTGCGACCGAAGATACTAACTATCTCAACAACATATCCTATCTTTTCCAACAACAAGAATAGGGTGAATCATAAACTTATGACACACCCTCGCTTGATTATTTAAATGATGTCAACCATTAGAATTTGGTAAGTTGTTCCACCTTGCCGAATTTGATGGTTGTTCCATCTATGATGACCTTTACTTTGTTTTGAGCCTTGTTACCCCTGTCGTAAATATTGATACCAGGAATTGCCGAGAGGTTTGATACTGATGATACCATGTTTTTTACTAGGTCCTTCTAGCGCACTACTTTGGAACAGCCAAGTGGCATAACCTTCTTCAACTAATTCAGAACTGCTCAGATACTCGAGAAGAAACTGCCCCCATGAGATAGGGGAGGAAGATAGATGAAAACGTTGAAAAATCGCCTAATCCCAAAAATCACTATGTTTTTTGGGATTGTAATCCTCAAAATAGGTATAAATTTAGGGATTAGGGCGATTTTCCTTATTTTGCCTAGAACCATCTCTTCTTCATTTTCTTCAAGAAATCCTTGGTGATAGGGAAGCTGAAGGCATCACCTATTACGGAGTCGGTATGGCAGAAGGGACATTCGGCAGTAGGGGGATTATCAGGCAGGTAGTCTGTGATTTCGGATGGCGTGAAGATTTCGCAGCAGAAGAGATTGTCCTATACAATACACAAAAGCCCAAATGCGACAATATCTTCATACTTTCTACCTCAAAAATTGAAAAGTAAAGTTCCATGTCTATGACTTTTGAAGAATGATAAATGTGATATTATAAGTGTTTTTGGTCCGAAACTATCATTCGGTCTAAAAACACTTTTCTTATTAATATTAAGTATTAGTGTTCCAATTTTAACTAGATACTAATGTCTTTATTTATTAATACCCTTCACCCAATCATCAGAATTCCCTATATATAGGTGATTGAAAAAATGTGGGTGAAGGGTAATTAGAATCGATTATCTTGCGTTCTTATTCGTTGGCTTAGAAGTTGAATCTCAGACCCGCATAGATGTTTAATCCATTTCGTTTGTAGCCTGTAGGATCAAAGAAGAAACGCTCTGCATTGCTCTTCGTGTTGTCATCATCCTTAATCTTGTTAAGATTGAAATTAAGGATGTATTCTGCACCAAGGGTCAACTGTAAAGGATAGACAATATTGACATTAAATTTTGCACCTATAGGAACTCGTACGGCATGATTCCATACATCCTTTCCATAGTTTGAAGAGTGATAATCCTTTGTCCCATCATTGTATGTTGCATTTGGTGACTCATACTTGTTGGCAAAGTAGAGACCTTCCCATTGTGCCATAAAATAAGGTACGAATTCCAAGCAATGAGCAAACTCGAATCCCAATCCATATCCTAATCCTGCGTTCATGTAGATTGGACTCTTTACGACATCGCCAGTGTTTGTGGCATAAAGGCGTTTATTATGATTCTCATAAATACCAGTACCAGCTTTCAGCATTATGTATTGTGAAATTCCACTACGGCTTAAGCCTATACGTTTGTCATAAGTAAGGCCAATGCCATAAGAGTGATCCATATATTCACCTGTTATGTAAATGCTCGTGTTTGAGCTAGGCTGATATACAGCTACGTCACCTTTCTTATATGAGGCTTGACCACCGGCAAAGGTGTAAAGATTTGCAGTGCTATCTGCCACATTGCAAGCTCTTGTGGTACTAACCTTTGAAGAATACATTTTACCATTTTTCTCTTTTGTGCGATAGATAGCCACCTTATCACAGTTTTTTAGTCCGTAGATTGTTCCAATGTTTGTAGCGAATGGATTTCTTCCTGTCACTTGTCCACGGATAGCGAAAGCTGGAACTTTAATGGCCATTTTTCTTTTGGTTTTGTTCTTCAGAATTTCTTGCTTGGTGTCTATATCTTTAATTAGCTTTGCTTTGTCAGATGAGACGAAGGATATAGGAACTTTTATTTGGTTATATTTGTCCATGTCATTCCAACTATTGAATACTTGATCAAGGACATCTTTGTTTATCATGACCTTATACACATTCCAACGTTTTTTTCCTTTCTTGGTATTAACGATAAATATGTAGTTGTTCTCTAAGATTGGCAGATAGTCCTCTTTGAGAATGTCGTCTTTTGATATAACTCCGATGGAGGCACGCTCGTCATCAGACTTCAGAACATTTTGCAGTGCTAAGTCTTTTAGACGGTCTTCTGACAATGATGAACCATTGTAGCTAAACAAATAATCAAGTATTTTCTTACCATAATTCTCGCTATTCAAAGTCTCCTCTATTTGCTTAGCCGTATATGTGCTATACGACTGTGGTATTGAGACTTCAACCTTTCTAAATTTGTTACCATATTCCAGCAACTCGTAATTTCCTGCAATACATACGATGTTGCTCTTAGAATCATAAAAAGTTTTCTCTTTTGCAGATAGTGGTGCCGCTAAAAGACAAGAGACAGTGGTAGCGAATATAAAACTTTTGATATTCATGTTATTTTTATTTTTTGATATTCGAGAATGTTATTTTGTATGGACGGCACGGATGTAGAATAAGTCCCTAAACCCACCGACTTTAAATTCCTTGGTATCATAGAGGGAGAAATTATAAACTTCTCTTCCTGTCTGTTCTGATGTATGATACCAAGCTGTAGGCAGAACAATTTGTTTTCCCGAAGGACCAGTCACAATATAATAGTTGTCATGCTTTTCCCATTTACATTTATCCATGAGTTCTTGCCATTGTGCCTTTGTTGGAATGCTCCATCCTTCACCCAAGATATGTGTTGCCACATCAAACTCAGCATTACCTGCAATATTCATAGGTGCTTCTTTTGTTCCGAGGTAGTCCCACATGCCCAGTCCTCCCCATGGATATCCGTCTCCATTAGCAAAAAGATACTGGTGATTCTCATATTGGGTGTTATTGTATCTTGTTATGGCGTTGTTGTGGGCGCTTGTCTTGTCAGAGCAATATTTGCTATATTTATTGTATGCGGAATAGAGTTCTTTGATATCCATGCTCTTTAGATATTCATCATATGTCATAATTGCAGGATAAGTACTATTCTCTTTGTTTGTGAATGAAGGCTTTTCCATAGGCTGCAGGTTCATCTCTTGTTCTAATTCCTGTAGCATTTCGTCAAGTGAAGTCTGTTTGTTCACGGGACTAACGGATCCGATATTAGATGCTGCCCATTTTACAGATAATCCTAAATCTACGTAGCCATAGTATCCTTCTAAACCTTTTCCTTCTGTCCTTTGTTTGCTAGAGTAGGTCTCGGGATCCATTTTCTTGTATTCTGGATGCTTGTCATCTGATTCTGTAAAACTTGTTGGAAAGTTTAGTGCATTTAATTCGTCAATAATTTTTTGTCTGTCAGTTGAAAAATTGTCTCCGACAAACACCTCCATGTCTTTATCTTCACTACAGGAAGACAAAGTTAAGATGCCTCCTAACATAAGGAGAGCAAATGTAAATCTCTTGTTCATAAAATGTTTTTTTTATTATTGAATTGTCTTTAATTACGATATAACCTATAAAGAGTCTTACCACCAATAGTAATGATACACAACCTTAGGGCGGCTTGCGACGTATGCTTTGGCTACCGATTCGGCTGCGCGGATGCCAGCCAACTTGACATCTTTCTCGTTTTGCTCTTTTTGGGCTTCTAACTTAAATTCTCTGTCGCTTATGGCTTTGATTCTAGCTCCCATCTCATTTTGCAAGCTCTTGGCTTCAGTTTGTACTTTGGTGGATGGAGCGTCAAGTTTTTCTAGAATTTCATTGGCTGCTGTGGCTCCTTCTTCTGTAGGATTGGCACTCCATGCCGCACGTGCTTGTCTGACAATTTCTAAGTTCTTGTTGTCAAGTGAAGTACTACCATACTGTGCGATGAGCGCTTGGGCGGTTTGGAAGTCCTTATTGTTCATCGGTATAGCAAAGAGCATGTTGATTGCATCGTCATACTTACCTGCTGCTGCCGTAGCTTTGGCTGTTTGGATGATGCTGCCCGACATCTTTTCGTAGTATTTCAATATCTGTTCTTTGCCTTTTAATATGGCTCTCTGCAAGTCTTCCTGGTTAGGATTCACCTTTCTGACTGCATTGGCTATGGCTTGATCTTCTGAGTCACCAATGCCCTTGGCTTCATAACTATAACTGGAGTAAAGCGTTCCGTCTAGCCCGTCCCCCACGTAGATGCCGATATTCACTTGCACAGCATTTTTCTGTGGAAAGGTTTGTGTTTGGCTGCTATTCAGTTTTTGTACATGCGCTGTAATGATAAAGCGATTGTCGAAACCTGCACCTGACATACCATTGGCGGTCGCTATTTGTTGCAACTTGGTAGTGAGCATTGAAGTGGCTTTTTTGCCAAGACCTTCAGTCTCAGAAATGTAAGGGTTCAAGCAAATCAACCCGATGTCCTTGGACGACTGAGCCATTGCCATAGCTGGAAAAGTAATGGCTACGGCAAGGTTGATCAGTATATGTTTGATTTTCATGTGATGAAACTTTTATTAAAACTTGTTTTGTATCGATTCGCCGATTGGCATTATTTTCCTCCTAACACTACGTATGCTTTGCCGATACCGACAGGTGTGGTAGATACGGAAAGTCCAAACTGGGATAGAAACTGGGTGATAGGCTTGATGAAACCATCCATGTTGATGGCTTTTGGCTTACCGCCAAACTTACCCTTACCGAAGAGAGGAAAACGTACCTGCTCATAAGAGAGACGATTGCGGGTCTTGCCATTTTGGGTAAAGGAGCCGTTCACGGTATGCTCGTTCATCCAATAGTCAATTACTTCATTCAGCTCGCCTGTATCTCCATTCAAGTTTACTTCCGACTCGAATGTGAGAGGACAGTCATTAGCAATCTTGAAGATAACAGAACCTTCACGACCATTTGCTACCAAATCTTCAAAGTGTCGCTGTATGCTACCTGTGAAATTGTCGATGAATCCCAAGACTGATTCTTCTAAAAGTGCAGATATCGGAGCTCCCGAGGCTGAGCTTCTTCCTGTCTCACCACCAATTTGCTTGCTGGTAGCCGCGTCTATGGATGTGACACGAAACTCTACCATATTGCGTGGACCGTATGTTGTACGTGTAAAGGCGATGTTAACCAAAATGTCGGCCTGTGCGACACGAGTCAGTTGGTCGAGCTCGTCCTCCACGATTTCACCGTCAGCCTTAGATACCAATGCCAAGTCCATGGCACTCTCATTTTTTAATTGATCGAGGGCACTCTGTAGGTTTTTCAGAGGATAACCACGTTCTTGCATGATGCCACCCATCTTGGTGATAACATTGAGAACATCGTTGTTGAGCAAGGCCTTCTCGTAATCTGGCGATTTCGGGTCGCCATCTTTGACAAACCCTTGGTTGATGCACCAAGCTTTTTCTGGAACCACCATGATGATAGGCTTCATTGCCTTAGGTTGGTTGATATTTTCCGCAGTCGACTGTGCAAAGGCACCTAATGTGCATAGCAATGCCATGAAAGAGATAAATAACTTTTTCATTCTGTTTGTTAATTTAATGATATTTACTAATAACTATAGAACTATGTTGGGAAAACGATTAAAAATAGCTGTTGAGTTTTTTAACAATACCTTCGTCTTCTAGACGCTTACGCAAGTTGTCATACATGACAACAACATAGATTCCCACTTTCCTTCCCTTATCTGTTTTAATGTTGTTCTCGCCTGTAGGGTAGCCTGTGTTGGCATTTTTTACATACTGCAAGAATTCACCTTTCTTGAAGAAGGTGTCAAAGAACTGTTTGTGTTGCTCGTATGCTTCTTTGCTAGGAACAAGTGCAGGTATCTTTCCGGCAATTTCATTTCCTTCCACTCCAGTGAAGATGCAAGCGGCTACAGCGTCTTGCATAGCCCTATCAATCGCCTTGTCGGGAGAACCGGCTATCCCCCATGCTTTCAAAAACTTGGAACCCTGTTGGGCAACTCTAACAATTTGTACTTCGTAACTATGTGTCATGTCGAAAGGATAACTTTTGGCATGGATAGATAGCATACACATAGCCATCATTGCAATTAATAATGTAATTCTCTTCATATTTTTGATTTCCTATTTTATTATTCTTGTTACGAAAACTACTGAAGCTTTAGTTTTCTTGCCCCCATCCATCCAAGTTTATTAATAGACTCGGAGGATAGACTGAAAGATTTGTAATCTTCAGTAACTTTACCTTGTAGTACTAAGTCTTTGGTGTAAATGGTAACATCGTAACCATTTGCTTCCCATTCACCACTCCAGACACAATCATCTTGTGCGACTTCCTTGATGTTGACTTTACCATTACTGTTAAAGGTAATGCGCAATGACTCAGTAAATGTGCTCTTATCCAAGTCTCTTTCGTCATCATATACGATGTCGTCTTCTACTTGGCGTGTTACCTTATATACCATTTTCCCTCTTTGTGCAATTATGTCGCTAAAGATTTTAGTAGAATCTACTTGTGGCTTTACAGATTCTGCAATGATGGTATCTTTGGTCGCAGCACTGTCTGTATTTTCGTTAGCTTTTGGCTGTTTGTTGTCGCAAGCAGAGAATGTAGCAACCAAACAAATTGCTAAAGTTTTAACAGTTGATAGTCTCATAATTTTTATTATTTAATTTCTTTTGTAATTTTTGCTGATGCAGCACAGTCCTTAGCTCTGACTAATGTAAGGTCTTGCTCGTACTTGTCTGGCATGACATCGAATTTAAGATTGTTGCAAACCGGCATTCCCGTTCTTATAGTATATCCTACATTTGTGAGAAACTTCTTGCCGTTTTGTATCAAAATTAATTTTTCACCTTCATGCATACCGTCAAAATCGTCAATACAGGCTTTCTTTACGCCAGTTTTTTGTAAGGCATCACTTACCTTCATTCCGACAACGAGATTGTTCGCCTTGGCAATGCTATCAGCTCTTGCAATGCTATCAGCATGAGCAATGCTGTCAATTCTTGCAATACTGTCTGCCTTAGCTTGAACAATGGCGGCAGAATCAATTCCATTCTCATCCTTGTTACTCTTGTTGTTTGAGCAACTTGTGATGCTTGGCATGATACATGTAAGCATAGCTATAAAAAAGTATTTTTTCATTTTTATAAAAATATTAAGTTATTCTTTTTAGCTATTTAAGCAAAAGATTTCAATAAATTATATGTATGTTCTTTGAAGAAAATACCACTGATAGCAGATGTTACTTGCTGCATTATCTGTTATTCTATGTCATGAGGGTGTGTCATAAGTCCATGACGCACCCTCTTGATTATTGAATGATGTGTATTTCCTATATAGCTATAATCTGTTACAAGTCATATCCTTTGCCATTTTATTTTGCAACAGGTCTCTGAACTTATAATCTTCCGTCGTGATAAACATGCTCAACCACTCCGTTAAGACACCAAACTGTGATATTGCTACCCAAACTGCGTAACAATCCACAGATCTGGTATTTGTTCCATACTGGATGATACACTCTTTCAAACAATTTCACTTTGATACCTTTTATAGTACCAATATAATCATTCAAAATTCCTTCTGGCATTCCAACATAAGGCTCTATTTTTATCATCGCATCTACAGGTTTGTCTCCATATTTTTTTCTGAGCTGAGTTACCTCCTTATACATATACTCATTATCAGCCTTGTTTATCTCTTCTTGTCTCTTGTACTCAGAAGCCTGAGCACCAAGACTGACTATATCTTCATAACCCATGAGAGGCTTTTTGAGTTCTTCAGTCAATTGCTGCTTTGACATTCCTATATACGACTCTCCAATAACATCTCCTGCACTATTGAGCTTATAACCAGCTACTAATTCGAACTGCTCACTGGACAAACGTTTTGTATTTGCACTCCATAGCGTAGGTCTTACTGGTTTTAACTTCAGATAGCCTCCTCCTTTTTCCTGTAAAAATCCATAAAGATTTTCTCCATTTGGATTATATAGAAACGTATACTCTTGACCTTTATATGCAGACAGACAATCCGTCTCTTCTTGTACAGAATAAAGAGTGGCTATAGGTATATTTGCATTAGTACGGCGCATAATAACTCTTCCGTCTAAATAAAGATTTATACTAGAAAGGCAACCTCCATATTCATCCTTGTAATTAATAGGCTCAATTTTATCCAATGCAGTGGTCATTATCTTGGCATCTTCTCTAAACGAATCATCGCTACTACCATTATAGAATTTTGAAGGTCTGGGAACTTGTTTGATAATTGATACCCATTGCTTAGGGTCACTATTGGTTCTGCAAAGCATGAAAGCAAGACAAGTACCGGTCTTCTTATTTTTAGCAATAACATCCTTCAATGCTCCATTAAAATCATCCCATGCTGTAGGCTCTTGCTGCATAGCATAGAAGACAAAACTCTTCATATAAGACACATAACTCTTTTGGTCTTCTGCATTTTTTAGCTTATCAATACATTCCTTAAGAGTTATCTCCTTGTTTTGATATTTAGCCAAAACATATTCTGCAGTACCATGGGCATAACAGCGTTTTGCAAAAAAGTTCTTCCATTCTGAAAAGTAATTGGCAGGAGTTTCTACTCCAAGTTTGTCTTTATAGTCTGCCTTCAGTTCATTGTCTACTTCTTCAGGAAGAACCAATTTCTTCTGCCCATTGACTTCCTTGTAGAAAACTATTTCTCTGCTCTTAAGCCATGTGTTGAAAGATGCGTCAACCATTGAGATGTTATATGGAATAAATCTCGCAATATCAGAGATAGACCATTTCTTTGTTTTCAGCAAAGCATTGAGTTCTACAGTTTTGGCAGACTTGACAGAAGAAGCGTTCTGCGCTTTTGTAGTCATAAAACTAAAAAGCGCAAAACAGATTATTAGGATATTATAATATATTCTTTTCATATTGTTTTTATTCTGGTAGTTCTATTTCACCTTGTTCTGTATCTTCAGTACTTTCAGTTTTCGGACTATTGAAAACTGGACGCACTAAAAGACCACAATACAAAAACGTTTCATCAGCATTCTGAACGTCTGCTTTTTTTAGGGACGGATTAACCTTCCCGTTTTTTTCAACGGATATCGTTGCTAATATCTGAGCAAGGGATTCCTTGTTGGCAGTTCTATATATAGCCTCCGTCGCTTTTACGGTCATTCCGTTGTATTGTGCTAGTTGTGATAAATTAACGAAAGTCTCATTTTCCGTTATAAATGACATAAGTTTAGCCGATATTTGTTTAGACATTTCCATGTTACCTATTCTTACGTATATATCATTAGGCGGGAAGTAAAGGTAAATGGATTTGCCATTTGGTCCTGTAAATTTCGCAACATATAGTTTGTTGATTACCATATAGTCAAGGGTACAGCTCTCAAACAGTTCTTTCCACTGTTCGGCGGTAGGAATGCTCCATCCCTTGCCATACTTTTTTGTTGCAACATCATACTCTGTTCCTGCAATATTCGTAATGTCAGACTTGAATGTGTATGTATCTGACGTATAAATCTGTTTGGTTGCTGTTTCACCATACGAATAATAGCCACCAACAGAAGTAACGCTTGTTGCACCAATATTTCTATCAGCCCATTTTGTACCGCTTGGCAAACCTAAGTCCACTAATATCGGCTTAGAAGCTGTTTGTTGTGCAGGTCTTTTTGACGCAGTAGTTGGTCTCTTGGTTGTAGTACCTTTTCTTGTCTGTGCAGACAAGGACAATGTAAACATCATTGCACAGGCAATGATAAATAAACTCTTGATTTTCATAATCTTTCAGTTTTTAATTTTATTATATTCGATATTTATAAAGCAGTATGCAGTCAAAACCGCTTATATATGCCGGACAATGTTATATATCCATATGCTTCCTTCAGCGATTAGGATTATAACGAGGTAAACCTTCTTATCTAAACAGGCATTTATCCTTGCAAGATAATCTTTCTTTGTTGCTAATTGTGTGATTAAGATGAAAGGAGCAATGGGAAGAATAATCCAAACTAGTATGATATTAGGATTCATCCGTACTGCTGCCAATAACTCACCTTCAAGACAAAGCTTTACAGCTCTAGTCATTCCACAACCAGGACAAGGAATACCAAAGAGAATTTTAGTAGGGCATAGTACCAAACTTATATCATAAGTGTAGTTTAGTATCATCCACACCATACCTAATATATAAACTCCCAATAGTGTAAAAGCTTCTTGCCTGGTCATTACATGACTGTTATAAATTTTTCTAAGTTCTTCTCCTTTGCTACTTTCATGATTAGAAAGTAATCTATAATCGTCCAGATTCCACAACCTCCACAAGTAAGCAGTTTTGCTATTCCAAGACCTGTATCACCGATATAAAATCTGTCAATTCCTAATCCGCCAGCAACAATGGAAAGTATTAATGCCATTGTTGGATCTTTTAAGCCTAATGTATACAGCATAGATGTCTTGGATTCATCCATAGCTTCGAATCTGTCCCGGATCATCATCATACTTTCATCAGGAAAATACTTGCTATATGTCATTAGTAGCATATTGGTTTTGTCACTCATAGTTGTCTTTATTTTTGTTTTTTTGAGGAAGAGCGATATGGCTCTTCCTCAAATCTAATATTTAAAAATACATCATCAATTTGTTGTAATTGTACATCTTTGCACGGTTCATTGCTGTAAACCAGTCGATAAGTGTCCAAATACCTGCTCCTCCGCAAGTAATGAATTTAGCGATACCCAAACCTGTTTCGCCAAGCCAGAAACGGTCAACACCCAAAACGCCAAGGAAGAAAGCGAACAAAAATGCAACTGTAGGATTCTTCCATTCCGTAGCCATCAGCATACTCTCTTTGCTCTCGTCAAGTGACTCAAGTTTCTTTTTCACATCTTCAATCATCATTTCTGGGAAAAACTTTCCGTTTATCATGATGAACTGGTTAATCTTTTCTTTTTCCATGATTTTATTTGTTTCTTTAGTTATTTGTTGCAGAGCTTAAGAATTTCTTTTGAATCTCTGCAAATCTAGCAATTTGTTCAGGTGTGGCATTGCCTTGTACTTTTTGCATTTTCTCACCAAGTTCTTGTGCTTTCTTTAGAATTTCTGGATATTCAGATATAGCATCTGCATCACCTTCTCCTGCTCGTTTAAGCAAGTCTGTGTATTCATTGCAGAATTCCTCGTAAGTGTCCAGGTATTCATCAAAGTCACCATCTGCCATTTCTTCATCTGAAGAAGAGGTCTCTACAGAACTGTTGTCAGATGAGCCTTTTTCATATGGGGCATATTTTGCAGTGTCCCAAGCTGGTTTAATTACAAGATATTTACCTTTAGTACAAATCTCGTCCCATACCTCCTGGTCTTCTTCTGCCCAGTCCTTTGTGCTTTTTTGGAGTTGTGCACGCGTATCGCCAGCTTGAACAATTCTACTCAAATCTCCATTATCAGAGTCAAAGTTTGTCTCAATACTAAATGATGAAAGATCTGAAATTTTAATGTGATTCTCGTCAAGAACTTCTCCGGAAAAATCAATATCATAATCGGAAGCTACAGCTTTATCTACAGAAACAGCCAATGATGCTGCTATTATTTTATATGTTTCTTCTTTAGAATCATCCTTCTTCTTTGTCTTTTCAGAAAGTGTTACAGTAACGTCTTTGTCTTTGACAGACAAATACTTGCTTAATTGACCTAATTCAGACTCTACGGTTAAGGTTACTTTGTTACCGTCTTTCGAGTCACTGCACGAAGTAGCCAGTACCAACATGAATACTGCTACCGATAAAAAAATAAAAATTTTTTTCATAATTACTAATTTTTAAAATGTTAAACTTGATAGTCTGTTCTTATTCTTTTCCAAACGCATTTGCCTAACTCTTCACTTTTAGATATATCTAATTGGTAGACTCCTAAAAAGCGATACAGAACAATGCCTAATGCATCTTCAGAGCGGAAGAAGGTGATGCGTTGATGATTGTCCTTGATGACGGCTGCAACATGTTTTGTGCGCTTATCTTCATCTTCGTGATATTCAATTATCGTATCATCGTGATCCTTTCGCTCGTTTTTCCAACCTTTATTATTGTCTTTGATGGGATACCAGATTTCAAGGTTCTCGTGTCCTGGAACTGGTGTTGCTCCCATTCTGAGATAGCCACGATGCTTCGGCATTGTGTCAAAGACAGCGCAGATGTCATCTATCGTGCGTAAACTGTCATTCAGGTTGAAAACACCTTTCTTCTTGTGATATTCAACGGTGAGACATTCGCTTGTATTCCAAGGTTTTAAATCTGGAGTTTCAGCTATCTTCTTTTTGATAGTACTCACGACTTCATCTATTTGCTGATGAATCTCCTTTAAAGTTCTCCATTCTCCTGCTCTATCTGAAATTCCGCATTGTATTACGAATAAATTATCCTTCGTAATGTCAATGATTGCTTTGTTGCGGTATTCATCTGCAAGTTTTTGTTGCTCATTCTCATGGTATGGCTCGTTCACTTCAATGAAGATGCCGAGTTGTGGCAAGTACAAATCTGCAAGAACAGTCTTTCCGTTTGGTAACTTGATAGGCTGCTGTATCTCAAATCGGATGCGAGTATCATCCAATTTGTCCCAGATGCGATGGATTACATAGCTTTCGGTCTTCTTGAATTTGATCTTGTAGAAGAGACGTTCCATATAGTCCAGTTGGTAATCAATAGGTGCTTTCTGTTGTTGTCTCATAAGCTAATCATTTACTTTTTTGTTATTTCGTTCTTGGCATAAAAAAGGTGCGAACCAATTTCATTCTGTTCTGAAGGTTCTGGACTACCTGTACACAAAGAATGAAAATCAGCTCACACCAATGGGTATATGTTAATACCCATCCCGCCGAAGCGGAATGGATACAATAATACACGGTTGGGTGAACAACTTTTGTCTTCGTTCTTGTGTACAATGAATTGTCCAGATTCTCAGTACGAACCAAGCATGGTTGTTTCCTTAACATGTCTGCTGCTTGTTTAGAACAGCACTGCAAATATACCATTTTTTTTCTAAAGTTGTTCATTGTGAGCTGATTTTTTTGCAAAAATAGGTGTTTTTTCTGCTTTTTCAGCGTTCCATTCCGTTCCAAGTTCAAAATATAGGGCGTTTTTAGTCGAAATATTGGCTTTTTTGTGTGTTGGCTGGATTTGTTTCAGTATCTTTGCAGCATGGAACAGATATTACGTGAAATGATAGAAAAAATGGTGGGACGCAAGATGGTTGTGCCTCGCGACTTCGCTTGGTTGAGCGAAAAGGTGGAGGAACGTATCCAGCAAAGGGTGAGTGCCTCTACGCTGCGACGATTCTGGGGATACGTGAGCGAAGGGGTTTCTGCCAGTAAGTTTACCAAGAATGTGCTGGCTAATTTTCTCGGTTATGCAGACTTTGAGGAGTTTGGATTGTCGCAAGGAACGGGAGAGCAGCAGAGCCAGATGGTTATAGGCAAGGAAATCTCATGCGATGATCTTTATGAGGGACAGATGCTCAAACTTTCCTGGCTGCCTGACAGAACCTGCATCATCAGGTATCAGGGAAACGGAAGATTCAGGGTCCTGGCATCAGAAAATACCAGATTGTCGAAAGATGATACCTTCGAGTGCCATCATTTCATCAACCATGAACCTGCTTATCTTCATGGCTGGAAACATGGAGATAGGGAGCCGGTCACTTATGCCATAGGTCAGAAGAATGGCATCATCGTGGAGCATTATTTGGAAGATTGAAATCTCGACAAGGTGGGCTTCACATATCTTTCAGAGGTATAAGAGGACAGCTCATAGATGATATCTGTCTTCTTGCTGCCGGCGATGTCTTTAGAGAATGTCTGCGGATAAGTGGTCGTGATGAAATCATTGCTCTTATCTATAAACCGATAGAATGCCTCGCTCTTTTTCTCAACAGACCGGATGGTGTCTATGCCGGATTCCTTCCACATCTTGTCGATAGTCTTCTTTCCCTTGGATATGAGTTCGGCGCTTTGTAAATGGGATGCAGAAGATGGCTCGGTAGCTGTTGGCTGCAGGGATTTCCGGCCATTGGAAAGTGGGGCAGGATTCTTGGCTTGCTGGCGGATGACTGTATCCTTCTTGGCTTCGTGATGTGCCGGGGTGATGCTAATGCTCTTTTCCTGCTGATGCAGTAAAGGGTAACTGCTGAAACCAAATAAGATAATACAAGCCAAAGCTGCGATTGTGATACGCTTGATACCGGATGGATGGCTGTTTCTACGAGCCATGAAATCAGCTCTGAGTTCGTCAACATTGGCATATCGCTGGGCTATGGGAGCCTTGCAGCGCTTGATGATGGCAGTATACGGTTTGCTTGGAAGTATCTTTTCCAGAATACAACCGATGCTGAAGATGTCATTGCGGATGTCTGCCTGTTGGGATACAATCTGTTCTGGTGAGATGTAGCCCTGTGTGCCGGCTGGTTGTTTGAGAATGGCAAAGTCATCGGTATCTGAAAGTCCGAAATCGATGAGTTTTACATGATTGCCGTTATGGGTAATCATGATATTTGAAGGTTTTAAGTCTCTGTGTACTACCTGCTTGGCGTGGATGTAATGCACGGCATCAAGCAACTGGAGGAAGATGCCTTCTCCCTCAGTCTTCCTACCGCTCCAGTGTTCCAGCGTGATACCATCTATCCATTCCATTACGATACAGGTACCCATTTCGGGTACATCTTCCATACTGTAGGCTGATACGATGTTGGGATGCTGCAGGGATATGAGGATATCGAACTCTTTTTGCAGCAGGTTCTTGTAGTTTCCGTCTTGGCGATATGGCTTCTTCAGGCCTTTGAGCACCCACCATCTGCCATAGCGCTTTGCCTTGCAAAGAATGTTGAATCCTTTGCAAGGTATGGGAGTAAAGTCTGAAAATTGCTCAGACCTTCTGCTTTCTTCTATGATAATTCCAGAATATGAATCCATGTTACTCAGACTGGGTTGATAATTCGGTTGCAAAATTAACTAAATAGAGATACCCATCCCACAGAAGCGGGATGGATATGAGTATACATATTGGGGCAAACAACTGGAACTGTCATTCTTGTGTACTGCGAACTGTCCAGATTCTCAGTCCGAACTAAGCGTAGTTGCTACCTCTTTATGTCTGCCGCCATTACTAGCGGCATTGCAAATATAGGCATTTTAAAAGAAATTTTCAAGCGGAAACGAAACTTTTAGTATTCTTTAAACTTTTACGATTGGTTCAAACTCATTCCTCCCCGAGCTTATATCTTATTTTATATAGGAACTGGTTGTCGCAAATCCACTCTCTTTTTAATACCTGGCTGGTTAGCTATCAAATCACTTCAAAGCGGTCTTTGCCATGGCTGTGCGGGATGGGACCGCCTGGGGATAGCTTGCTATGGGGACGCCTTACTATAGCTTGCTGATTGGAACCGCTGAGTATCTCTGAATCACAATGCAAAGATACGAAATCGGTGAGGAGGCAACTCACAGTTGCTCATACTTGCTCACAGTTGCTCATACTTGCTCACAGTTGCTCATACTTTTTCATAGATTCTCTTTGCTCTGGTGTTTGTAAGCCCTTTTACATGCCTTGCTTGGTATCACTTCTAAATGCCTGGCTTGTTTGATTTTTAAGGGCTTTATGATTGGATTGCGGTTCGTAAGTCAGGGGATTACTGGGCGTAAGTCCCTGACTTTTGCGTCGTAAGTGACTGACTTTTGCACCGTAAGTCTTTGACTTTTGATTCGGAAGTAACCTGCTTCTGGATGACAGGGTGACACTTATGACAGTGATTTCTGAAGATTTACTCTCGCGCGGGCAGGCAGGAAAAATCAAGCCGAAAGTTCCTGCCTGCCCGCGTGCGAGGCGAAAAGTTGAAAAACTAGTGTCATCGTGTCACCGTGTCACCGTGAACAGAGCAGAAGATGTTTGGTATCGCTCTTTGGCTTCAGACACAAATTCCCCTGTCTCCGCCTCCGTTGGCTTTCGGAAGTAGAGATCCACAAATTACTGTTTTTGTCGTGGCGCCTCCAAAGTGGTAATCTTTTGCAAAAATAGAAAAAATAAAATAAATGAGAGTTCCCACTATGGGAACTCGTAATAATATTTATTGATTTTTAGAATCTTTTAAATAATAAAGGCTGGAATTTATACTCGATTCTCGCAAGTTGCAGAAGGAATTGGGGTGGTATCGCATTTGCAAATATATATGAAGTTTCGAAAAATGAAAATCCCCAACCTGCTATGGGAAAGCTGGTTGGGGAAATTATGATAGATTTTGCTTTCATCAGAAAATATCCGATTGTGAATTACAAAGGATACTCCTCGAAAGCGTAGAGTACAGTGCTTAAATAACGCTCACCAGTATCTGGCAAGAGGGCTACAATCTTCTTGCCCTTGTTCTCAGGACGCTTCGCAATCTCGGTGGCTGCAAAGGCGGCAGCACCTGATGAGATTCCTACCAAGAGGCCCTCGGTCTGAGCCAGGTCACGACCCGCCTTGATAGCATCATCGTTCTGAATATCCAATACCTCATCGATATATTCTGAAGAGTAAGTCTCTGGAATGAAACCGGCACCGATGCCCTGAATCTTGTGAGGACCGCTCTGTCCGCCGTTCAATACAGGCGATGTGGCAGGTTCTACGGCAATCACCTTCACGTTAGGATTCTGCTCCTTCAAGTACTTGGCGATACCCGAAATGGTTCCACCTGTTCCTACACCGGCTACGAAGATGTCAATCTCGCCATCGGTATCTGCCCAGATTTCTGGTCCAGTTGTGGCATAGTGCTTGGCAGGATTGGCTGGGTTGGTAAACTGTCCCAGAATCACAGAGCCTGGGATGGAATCGCGGAGTTCCTCGGCAGCCTTGATGGCACCAGGCATTCCGTCCTTACCGCTGGTCAATCTCACTTCAGCGCCGTAAGCCTTCACCAGGTTTCTGCGCTCCACGCTCATGGTTTCAGGCATGGTGAGGATGAGGTGGTAGCCCTTAACGGCTGATACCAGAGCCAAACCTACACCCGTGTTACCGCTGGTTGGTTCAATGATGGTGGCACCTGGTTTCAGGATGCCCTTCTGCTCAGCGTCTTCGATCATCGCAAGTGCGATACGATCCTTTACGCTTCCGCCAGGATTGAAGAATTCTACCTTAGCAATCACAGGAGTCTCCAAACCCTTGGATGCTGAATACTTACCCAATTCTACCAATGGGGTCTTACCGATTAAATCAGTAATCTGCTTATATATCTTTGCCATAACTGTACTCTAATTTAAATCATTAATATTTTTACTTTACGTAGGTAAATGCCTCATCGAGTGCCTCAATCAGGTCGTCGATGTTCTCGATACCGATGCTCAGGCGAACGGTAGAAGGATAGATGTGCTGCTCCTCCAATTCCTCTGGGCTTAACTGAGAGTGGGTGGTTGTTGCTGGGTGAATAACCAGTGACTTCACGTCGGCTACGTTAGCCAGCAAAGAGAAGATGCGCAGGTGGTCGATGAACTCCCATGCCTCTTTCTCGCCGCCCTTGATATCGAAGGTGAAGATAGAACCACCGCCGTTAGGGAAAAGCTTCTTGTAAAGCTCGTGGTCTGGGTGAGAAGGAACGGCTGGGTGATTAACCTTAGCCACCTTAGGGTTGTTCTCCAGATACTCTACCACCTTCAATGCATTCTGAACATGACGCTCTACACGGAGGCTCAATGTCTCCAAGCCCTGAAGAAGAATCCAGGCGTTGAATGGAGAGATGGTTGCACCGGTATCACGAAGGATGACCGCACGGATTCTGGTTACGAAGGCTGCTGCTCCGGCTACATCTGCGAATACGGCACCATGATAAGATGGGTCTGGCTTAGCGAGAGTAGGGAACTTGTCGGCATTTGCCTTCCAGTCGAACTTACCGCCATCTACGATGACACCACCGAGAGATGAACCGTGACCGCCGATGAACTTGGTAGCAGAGTGAACCACGATATCTGCTCCGTGCTCGATAGGACGGATGAGGTATGGAGTGCCGAAGGTATTATCGATAATCAATGGGATGTTGTGGCGATGAGCAATCTCTGCCAACTTATCGATATCGGTTACATCGGAGTTAGGATTTCCGAAGGTCTCTGCATAGAGTGCTTTGGTATTGTCCTGGATAGCAGCCTCTACCTGCTCGAAGTTGCGAGGATCCACGATGGTGTAGCTGACACCCTGTGTGGATAATGTATGAGTGATGAGGTTATAAGTACCACCGTAGATGTTGTCGGCAGCTACGATGTGGTCGCCATTCTGAAGAATGTTCTGCAGAGCGTAGGTAACGGCGGCAGCACCAGAAGCGACAGCCAAACCTGCTACACCACCCTCGAGGGCAGCTACACGGTCTTCGAATACACCCTGAGTAGAGTTGGTCAAGCGACCATAGATATTACCTGCGTCACGGAGTCCGAATCTATCGGCAGCGTGCTGAGAGTTGCGGAACACATAACTTGTGGTCTGGTAGATAGGCACCGCACGAGCGTCGGTAGCTGGATCTGGATTTTCCTGACCTACATGCAACTGAAGTGTCTCAAAGCGAAGTTTCTTTTCTGTACTCATAATCTATGTCCTTTCTTTTATTTTACGTTAATATTCAATCTTATTCATTTATATAAATTTGTCGCCCAGAAATCAGATTGATGTTCTCTCTGAAAGACATTCTGATGTCCTTCTGAAAGTCATCATGCTGTTTGTTCTGATTGACGCTGCAAAGGTACGGCGATTTTCTGGATTCTGAAATAGCATATGAGTAGTATTCCTGCTACCACGTTTGTGGTATTCGGGCATTTTTTTCGATTTTTTGAGAGAAATTACAGTCTAAATCCTAAGCCGATGGTCATCGGGTAACACTCGGGAGCCTTGGTCTTATTGAGCAGCGGGGTTATTCCGGCACGGGCGTAGAGCATTACTCCTGAGTAGCCGGCACGGGCCTCGAGGTTCAAGCCGATAGGGTTGAGGTTGATATCGCCCGTTTCGGTATGCTTGTGCTTTCCGATGAAGTAGCGGGAATGCTCGTGCCAGCGGTATTCTACTGATGGACCTAAAGCCAGGAAAGCATCATGGCATCCTATGCGCTTCTGCCACTCCAGCATGATAGGCAGGCGGAGCACATTGTAGCTGATATAGCTTTTCTTCAGCGTCTCGCCTTCTATCGGAGTCATTGCCGATACCCCGTTTTCGGTACTTAATACATAATTGTCCTTGAAATGGTGGTGTACCTGTCCGATGGAGAGAGAGGAGGTGAGCGCCATTTCGTTGGAAAGGCGGAAGCAGAGACTGGTGAGGGTGATGCCCCATTCCCACGACTTGGAGTCGCGACTGTGCATCTCGTTGTTGCCTCCCATGCTTCCCCTGCTGCCTGGCAACTGGCTGCAGCCGAAGAAGAAGGTTGGATAATGACTCTCCAGACTGCGCTTGCGCTTGCTCAAGGTCTGAGGGATGAAAGGCGAGGTGACAAATACCTTTTCTACTTCCTGACCATCTACGAATTGGGTTTCGGAAATCTTGGTCATCTCGTTGCCGTTCATCTTATATATCTTCACAGAAGTCTGTTCACCATCCTGCTTGATGACGATGTTCTGGTCGTTCACTCTGATTGTGGTGTCGTTAGCCTCTACCGAGGCTGGTGCACTGTTGCTGTTGGTTTCAGCAAGGGCGAAGGCTGGCATCATGGCAGCCATCATCATTACGTTTTTGATATTCATAATACAATATTTTATGTTGTTTCTTATTCTCAATAGTTCGTTAATAATTCAATAATGTGCTAAGCAGCTATACGCTGTAAGCACG
>ERZ773241.820-NODE-820-length-33353-cov-15.151691_pt1 | contig 33353 bp, 24 predicted proteins | sample MGYA00580989_ERZ773241 | MGnify/ENA primary metagenome ERZ773241 (study PRJEB29015, sample SAMEA2737804) | human gut metagenome | biome: human gut; feature: human-associated habitat; material: faeces | place: China | collected 2012 ... | reverse complement strand
GCGGCCCTGGTGGAGGGAGGCGCCGAAGAAACCTTCTCATACTACGACTTTCCCCAGACTCACTGGCGCAGTATCCGCACAAATAACCCTCCTGAGCGGGTCAACCGTGAACTCAGAAGACGGACGAGAGTTGTCGGGAATTTTCCTGACGGCAAGTCCGCGCTTATGCTGGTATGCGCGGGACTGAGGTACATCGCGGGCCATAAAATGGGGGACTGAACGCTATCTTAATATGCGGCCGCTGTACCAGCCTGCCTTTTAATAGTTCCGCTCCCGCGGGGCATTTGGAGGCGCGGGCTCCGGCGCGCCGAAAATGGTCCGTGGGAGCGGAATCCTCATGAGACGAAGTCTCATGAGTGGACAGAATTCTTTTAGTTACCAGAAACCAAAGTAAACATCCGGACCGTGGGTGCGCGAAAGCCTCCCATGATGGCCGGATTTCAGGCAGAGGAGAATTTAACCGGGCGAGCCCCAAAAAAATGTGCGAAAAATTCTGGACGTTATCCGCGAAAGCCTCCCATGATGGCCGGATTTCAGGCAGAGGAGAACTTGACCGGGCGAGCCCCAAAAAATGTGCAAAAAACTCTGGACGTTATCCCTTTATTACAGCACCTTCCTTTTTGTCAGCGGGCTGTAAATATCAAAAATCTGGTCAAAATTTGCAACTATACTGTCATCTGCCATAGAACTATCACGAAACACAGCATAAAACGGATGCTTTTTAGCAATAGCAGTAACGACATCTTCAGTAACTTTCTCATCAAAGCAGGCAATCAGATATCCGTCCGCAACGGATAAAACCTTCTTCCCTTCGATTTCCGTCTTCTCCACCTTCGACGATAGCAACACTCCAAGGTCGAGCATCACCTGGATTAACAGATCTTTTGATGTACGGTCTTCCTTGATGTTGTCAATGAACTGATCAAGATTCATCTGAACAAGTTTGTCAGGGCGGTAATAGACATCTTTCATATTGGAAGAATCAACCTTGAAGCAACGGAAACCATAGTCAATGTCAGCGCCTGTTTCTTCCTTAATTTTCGCGCCAGCACGGCGGATGCGTTCCTCTGCGATATCACAGATTGTATGACCGGATCCTATACTATCAAGGAACTCTACGGCATTCTTCATTGTTTTTTGGGATCGTGCATCTGCTTTTTTTATTGACTCATCAAGATTTTCTGGAAGTTGAACCATAATGAATCTAATATTTTTTGCGATTTTAGAATTATTTCGTATTACTGCTTCAGCTGTTGTTCCACTTCCTGAGAAAAAATCTAGTACAATATCTCTATCTTTAACAATAAAATCCATAATTTTCCCAATAACCATGGGAGATTTAGGATTTTGAAAAATATCTCTTGCCATAAGAGATTCGAATTGCTTTGTCGATGCCCTCCCATCTTCATAAATAACTGAACGTAATACATCTTTTGCATTTTCAAGACGTTTTTTAGGCTTAATAAGCGTTGTTTCATCAGCGCCAAACATTATGTCCCCATTGGCAATCATTTGACGCATTGTTGCTTCAGCAAAACGAAAGCCTTTTTCTGGAATCTTGCACGGTTTATGCGTTACAGGATGAATAACTTTGTATTTATAACCTCCAAATACAGTATTTGCAATATCACCATCATGGAAAACACCCTTGTCGTCAACATTATCATAGTGTGTCACTCCTCTAAGAATATCCTTTGATTTTTTGATCCAATCTCGCAGCTCTGCTTGTATGGCAGCAGTATCTGTTTCATATTTTTTCTTCAATTCGAGATACTTATTTTGAATCAATTGGGCTTTCTCACTTGTCGTAATCCACGGAGATTGAACTTTAATATTTTTTACGAAACATAATATATATTCATGTTCAGTGTTAATCTGACGTGGATTATTATCAGTTGCTGTCTGTAAAATAAGGCATCCTACAAAATTTTGACTCCCAAATATTTCATTGCATATCTTTTTTAAATTTTCCTGTTCGTTATCATCAATAGATATAAAAATCACGCCATCATCTGTTAACAAGTCCTTTGCTATCTTCAGACGTGGATAAATCATATTCAGCCAATCTGTGTGAAATCGCCCATTGCTCTCATTGTTTTGAACAAGCTTATTTCCATCATCATCCATCTGTCCGCTATGCGCGGCATAATCAGTAGCTCTTTGAAAAAAATTGTCTTCATAAATGAAATCATTTCCTGTATTATATGGGGGATCGATGTATATCATCTTCACCTTCCTCAGATATGTCTCTTGGAGAAGCTTCAATGCATCCAGATTATCGCCCTCGATATAAATATTTTCGGAATCCGTCCCTCCGGGTGTTCCATCCCTGCCAACAGACTTTTCCTTTTCAAAGCGCAGAGTTTTTTCAATCGGAGCATTCGCAAGGATAACAGACTTCCTTTTATCCGGCCATGTAAACTGATAGCGCTCCTGTCCATCATCCACGACCTTCGCATTGATCTCCTGCATTAGAACGTCTTTATCAATGGCGCGGACAACATTGCCATTCTCGTCCTTCGTTTCCGTGACTGCATTCGGGAACAATCCCGCAAGCTTCTTGTAATTTTCTTCCGCAATATCTGGCGTATGCATCTTAAGCTTTTGCATTTGTAATTTCCTCCAATTGATTTTTGTACGCCTGCAGCTGTGTATATAACTCAAACCGTTTCTTTGGTTGTTGTTCCTTCCATGCAGCGGATTCAGTTTTATTTATCATCTTATTCAGCCAATCGATTCTATCCTGAGTTTTTAATTGTCCATCAATTGTCAGATTCTCTTTGTTTAATACCGCTTCAGAAGAAATAGCAATTTGCTGAATCAGTTCTTCCCATATTTCATCGAGCGTATTTCCTGAAAGCTTTAACGACAGATTGTTGCCCTTCATCCAGTTTGTATGGTACAGCCTGCCGTGATAAACCGCCAGCTGACGATCACCTTCATAGGCAAGCAGAAAAATCAGTTTATGCGGATTCTGCCTCGCAATAGCTTCCACAATCTTTCCGTCAAAATTCTGCTTCTTCAGAGTGATAGAAAGAAGTATTATTTCTCTGATTTTCGATTCCTTTGTCAGATTTAGATTGCTGTTAGTGAGGCAGTTTTCCACCACGATACAAACAACATCTGAGACAAATTTTGCTTTTAGCGGTGCCGAAAGCGACAGGCGCTTATAAAAAGCTTCTTTTGGTAATCGCTTATGCACCGCAGTGCTCTCTGGAAAATCTATCATTTACTTCACCACCATAAAACAGATTAACTCAAAATCCTTCAGTCCAGAAAAACCGCCCGACTGAAATGTCGTCTCTCCAGCAGAGAAGAAGCTCGATATATCTTCCTCATCCTTAGCTTCGATAATTGAGCCTATGGCGTCCTCAAGAAGCTGAGACACCCTGCCCATGTTCCGACCATCCTTTGTCTCTTTATTAAATTTACGGCACAGATCCATGTTCGGAGTATTTTTCCCTTTTGCTAGGTGACGCATTACATCCAGCGCATCCTTTGGCTGCAGATGATTGGCAATTATCTCTCCGTTTGTCCCAACGTAGACCATATAAAATGGATGCAAACGGTTCAGGTTTCTGATGTTGATCTTCGCATTCACATTTTTCAGCACGAAGATCACGCCTGGCTTTTCACCATGTGCCACAGCATGGATTCCCAAAGGCATGTGATCGATGTCCGGATGTTCTTTCATATACGAGAGTAGATCCATCCGAAAATCGTTGAGTCCCAGATCCATAATGGAAACACCATTTGTCATGTCTTCAAGATCTACCACTTCTTCCTGTAGCTTCTCCAACTGCATTTTACGGTATTCAAGATCACCCTTTTCATCCTGATTAATCAGGTCATCATCGCCGGTCGAGGTCATGACAGAAATACGCATTCTTGTCTCGACCCTCGCCTTCAAATTGATGTATTCATCCAAAGTCAGATCCGGCCAGAAATTAACGAGCTGGATCACTTTGTTCTTACTGCCGATACGGTCAATACGTCCGAAGCGCTGAATAATCCGCACCGGATTCCAGTGAATGTCATAATTAATGCAATAGTCACAATCCTGCAGGTTCTGGCCTTCGGAGATACAGTCTGTGCCGATCAAAATATCGATATTGTTGTTCTTGTCTTTAGGATAAAGGATATCCCTGTCCTTGGATACCGGAGAGAAGCACGAGAGCACATGATTCATTTCCGCCTGAAACTTCGGAATTGTTGTTCTTCCTTCAATACTGCCGGTAACAAGAGCGGCGTTCATTCCCAGCTCCTTTACCTTAGGAGCAACATTCTCATACAGATACTCTGCTGTATCCGCAAAGGCAGTGAAAATCAGAATTTTCCGGTTGCCTGGGTTAATTGGCTTTTCTTCTTTTTCCTTAATTACTTTCAGGAGCTGATTCAGCTTATAATCGTATTCCGGTGTGATATCCTTAACCATGCTGATGAGTTCAGATAATATACCCAGGTCAGCTTCCATATCGCGTTTCCACGAAATGTAATCCATATCCCTGAGATCTATCTGTATCTTCTTCCCGACAGAAAACAAATCCGTGTTCTGATCATCATCATCGAAGTCTGCCGTTGCTCCGGACAGATCCGCCATTTCGTTCAGTTTTCCACTGCCATTTTGGATAAAGCTGTTTATGTTTTGAGCGGTATCAAAGATATACCGGTACACCCTCTCCACAGTCAAAAGGAATGAGTGAACAGAGCTTTCCATTCGTTTCAAAAGATTGATGCTCATGAGACGCTGGATACCGGTCTCGCGGCCTTTGCGAAAATTCTCCGTTTCTTCTTTTGTCAGATACTTGGAAAGTTTACTCGGCAGAATGAACTGCGTCGGCGTATAAATCGTAAGCTTTAAACCTGACAGATTTTCATAAACTTCTTTATAATTGATGGCGCCTTCCCTGTCTGTCAGTTTCGGATATAGAGAAATAGGCTTATTCCTCGTCGGAAAAGTACCTATATCTTTTGTGTCATAGTAGGTCTGAATATGGTGGCGGGATCGGGCGATCGTCACCGCATCGAGTACTTCGAAAAAATCAAAGTCGAGCCGGGAAAGAAGATTTTGTGTCGTCCGTTCTTTCTCAGGGAGCTTACACCATGCGTTATAGACCTTCTGTGCCTGCCGGAAGATCGTATTGATATCAGACTTTGTATTCAGCTTTTCATTGATTTCTTCCTGTTTCCCTTCATAGGCGAGAGCCAGCTGGTTCCTCAAATCATAAAAGCGATTGTTCACCGGCGTGGCAGAAAGCATCAGTACTTTTGTGCGCACACCAGGCTTAATCACACGGTTCATCAGGCGCATGTACCGGTTTTCTTTTTCCCCACCATGGGTGTTTGTTCCATTTCCGTTACGAAAATTGTGGCTCTCGTCGATCACCACAAGGTCATAGTTTCCCCAATTGATCCGCTCAATTGGAAGACCGATCGACGTCATTCCGCTGTTTCTGGATAAGTCTGTATGATAGAGAACATCATAGCGAAAACGATCTGCAACCAGCGGATTGTTCACCAGGTTTCCCCGAAAGGTCATCCAGTTTTCAGAGAGTTTCTTCGGGCAAAGGACAAGAATATTCTTGTTACGTCCTTCGTAATACCTTATAACAGCCAGAGCTGTGAACGTCTTTCCGAGGCCGACGCTGTCAGCGAGGATGCAGCCGTTGTACTGTTCCAGTTTATTGATAATACCGAGAGCCGCATCCTTCTGGAAATTATAAAGTTTGTTCCAGATCACACTGTTCCTGAAGCCAGTCGCCTCATTGGGAAGAACATCCTCTGAAATGTCATCAAGGAACTCACTGAAGATGTTATAGAGCGTCATGAAGTAAATCAGTTCCGGAGAATTTTCCTGGTAAACTGTAGAGATCATATCAATGACGTCATTTGTTACATCCGCAAGCTTCTCTTTATCATTCCAGACAGAATTGAACAAAGCCAGATATTCCCTGCTCGCCGGATTCTCAACTCTCATAACTATATTGCTGATGTTATTCCCGCGTTCACATCCAAGATCCACTGTCGTGAAAGAATTCATCGGCATATAGGTGTAGGCATCTTCCGGATTTTCTACAACCAGGAAGTTGTTCATTCCTTCCCGCGTCGTATTCGAGCGAAAAGAAGCTTTCCGTTTCATCCAATCCGTGCATTCTCTGGCCACAGCTTTTTGCTTCAATTCATTCCGAAGCCGCACCTCAAACTCAGTACCATACAAGCTTTTCTCCCGCTTCAAACGGGGAATGTAAAATTCTTTCCGCTCCTTTTGCGTTTTTTCTGCAACAAAAGTCGGTGATGTGAAAATGAATCTGAACTCGTCACAGCCTTCCAGTTCATCTTTAAGTACCTGATAGGCATAAATCGAGAAACATGCCGCTGCGATGGATACTTTGCTTCCAGATTTTATTTTCTTTACAAGGTCATCTTTTACGACTTTCGTTGTATTATTAAACGTTTCCATATGAGCAGTCCCAAAAACATTAAAACCTTTTCGATTTTAAGCGCTAATCCCATGGAGCAGGCATAGACCAGACGTAGGCAAAAGCCACTGCAAACCTAAAGGTGTTCAGCATCATAGAAAAGGGTCCATTAGTAAGTTCTATCAATACTATTATTTCTCAGATGGGGAAAGGGAGCCCCTTGCGGCTATCGTTCAATGGGGCACGTAGTAAAGTCCAGATTAGGCGGTCCAGGAAATAAAAAGCCCCCTCCCCTGCCAGATTTTCCGCCTGGCCGGAAAGGGGGCCTTCCTTGTTATGAATGACGGAAGCTTACTTTTCGACAGCTCCGTCTTCCCTGGTCACCTGGCCTTCGTTCTTCGCGACCTTGTCGCGGTGGGCCCGGCTCTGGGTGAGCTTGGCTCCGGCAGGCACGTCGGAAGTGACCCAGACGTTGCCGCCGATGACCGCGCCGTCTCCGACCCTGATACGCCCGAGGATATTTGCGCCTGCGTAGACGGTCACATTATTGCCGAGAATGGGATGACGCGGGACGCCCTTGACTAAGGTGCCGTCGTCATTCTTGCGGAACGACAAAGCGCCAAGGGTCACGCCCTGATAGAGACGGCAGTTGTCGCCGATAATACAGGTTTCGCCGATCACCACGCCGGTGCCGTGATCTATGAAGAAGTTCTCGCCGATGGAGGCGCCGGGATGGATATCGATGCCTGTGCGCGAATGAGCCATCTCGTTGATGATGCGCGGGATGAGCGGCACATTGCACTCATAGAGGACATGGGCGATGCGGTGGTTAATAATGGCGTGCATGGAGGGGTAGCAGAAAATGGTCTCGCCCGGGCTCGTGGCCGCAGGATCCCCGTCATAGGCCGCCTCGGCGTCGCCCACCAGCTGGCGGCGTATCTCGGGCAGCTGATCCATGAGCTGCAGGGCGCATTCCTTGCCGCGCTGCTCGCAGTCCGTGCAGAGGTCGTTGCCCTCGCAGGCGAAGCAGAAGCCGCGCTTTATCTGCTCGGCCAGCTTACGGTAAATACTGTCGAGGTTGGCGGACACGTGGTAGCCTATGGACTCACGCCAGATACGGGTGGATCCGTAGAAGCCGGGGAAAAGAGCCACCCTCAGGCGCTCCATGATTTCCTTGAGGCTTTCCAGCGAAGGCATGGGCTCGCCGTGGGCAGGATCATGCCAGACCGAGTTCAGCGATTCCGGCTCGCAGAGTTTCTTGCTCACCTCTCCGAGGCGGCGCATAGCGATAAAGTCATCTGAAAGTTCCATGGATTCCTTCCTCTGAAGAAGTACAGGATTATGCCCCTGCGGCAACGCATGTTCTTTTTAATAACACAGAGGAGGGAACCTGCAAAGAACGAAAGAACCCGCAATACGCAATCCCGGAAGCCTTATTTTTTCTCCCCGATGTGAGCAGAGCGCCATTCGCTGGGCGTGCATCCAAACCACGCCCTGAAGGAACGGGAGAAGGAATTCTGATTGTCAAAGCCGAGCAGGCAGCTTATCTGCGACAGATTCAGATTTTCGTTCAAAAGATATTCCCGGGCATGCAGCTTACGGCGTTTCGCGACCACCTTGTGGAAGGTGGTGCCCGAGGCGCTCAGCATGCGCTGGAACGTACGTTTGCCAAGGGCCATTTCAGAAGCCACTTCCCCGATGCCCGGCCTACCGCCGGAAAGAAGGCGGTCCACAATCCAGCTCACCTGGGCAACGAAGCCCGATCCTTCCACTTCCGGCTCGTGGCGCGTGAGCAGCTCGAAAAGTTCCTTGTTGTAGTCGACGAAAGGATAGTATGCGTTCTCGCGGGAAAGGATGAGGGCGTTGCGCTTCGCGCCGCAGATCACGGGACAGCCGTAATACTTCTCCAGAAATTTCTCGCTGCCGGGCGCACGCCTCAGTTCCACGGACGACGGCGAGAGTTCCCGGCACGTTCCGCGCCTCAGCAGCAGAACCATAGCGTAGAAATCGGCGTCCACTATGACCGCGGGAACGTCTTCGCCCGTTTCCTCCGGCCTGGTGGCCCGCACCACGCAGGTCACAGCGCGCCGACATTCTCCTCAACGAGGATTTCCCTGGGCGCGGAAACAATGCGGAACCGCGAGATACGGCGCACAGCATCGATGAAGTCCCTGGCATGAATGGCCGAAGCCAGGGACGCCGGAATCAGGGCAAAGATGGGAGGCGTGTGCGCCGGCATGGCAAGCATGGCCGCAATTCTGAAGCCGATGCCGGGATCTCTGCTCAGTGCGGCAACGGCGTTCCAGATTGCAAAAAACTGTTTACCCGTCAGCATTTCTCCACGGCCGAGATCAATGGGAAGACCGGCCCGTACCGCGATCTCCTTCCGTGAAAGCCCCACCGCCTTAAGGGCGCTCCAGATAACATCAAGAATAAGATAACGTCCTTCTCCTCTTCTCATACCCTTTCTCCCGCTCCCGGGCATGAACCCTGCCTCTCACTTCCGGGACTTTCAGTGATTGATCTCCCTGTATAACATTTTTCGCATATCATAAAGTACCCGTTCGAACACAATGTTGCATGTTTTCAAGCATAGCAACTCATATCACACGCTGCGGCTTCCCGTCATCCCGGGGAAACGGGGAAAAAACCGGAACCGGAGCAGGAGTCCAAAAGGGCCTGCTCTCAGAAAACACGAATCACGGCCCATGGTGCGCCCCCACAGGAGCTGAAGCCGGAACCTTTCACTTCTTTCCCCCGGCCGGTTTTACACACCGCATCCGGGGCGGTCATCCCTCACGGAATCACGGCGTGCACTGGGCCGCGGGGACATACTGTTTACCAAATCGGGGACACATGACGGAAAAGAACCCGGGGCAGAGGCCTCCGGTGTCACGCAGGGTTCTCTGCCCCGGGACTCCTCTCCGGGGGAACAAAGGAGAGGAGAACGACGGGGAGGGAGAAAAAAAATCAGTGCCGCGCGCGCCAGCTGGTCGGGGACATACCCTCCCACTGTCTGAACGAACGCGAGAAGGAATTCTGATCGTCAAACCCCAGAAGGCAGCTTATCTCTGTCAGGCTGAGGGCCGGATCCCTCAGATATTCCCGCGCGAGGAGCCTCCGCTTCCCGGCGACAATTTTATGAAACGTGGTGCCTGCCGCGCTCAGCATGCGCTGAAAGGAGCGCCGTCCCATGCCCATTTCCGATGCCACCTCATCGAGGCTCGGGCGGCCGCCCGAGAGATGGCGCTCAACCATCCAGCCGACCTGGGTAAGAAAGGCTTCGCTCCTGCCGCTCGTGTAGGTGTTGCGGGTAAGGAGATCGAACAGCTCTTTGTTGTAGTCCGCGAACGGAGCGTACGCATCCTCGCGCGAGAAGGTGATGACGTCCAGGGGGGCTGAGCAGGTCACGGGACAGCCGTAATAGCTTTCATAAAACTTCTCGTTTCCCGGGGCGCGGCGAAGCGCCACGGCACGGGGATAGCATTCTCTGCCCGTGCCGCGGCGCAGGAGGAGGAGCATTGCGTAAAAAGAGGCGTCCACCAGGGAATCCGGGATTTCCGGGCCTGTTTCTTCGATGCAGTGAGGCTTCAGGGAAAAGATTACCCTGTCCCCGAGGTCTTCCACAAACATATCTTCGGGGGCACAGAGAGACTTGATGCGGGCGATGCGCTGGGCCGCGTCAACGAAGTTACCGGCGTGTATGGCTGACGCGAACGGGGCCGGCAGAAGCGCGTAGACGGCGGGATTGTCCGAGGGCTCGCCAGCCATCTTGCCGACGCGGAATCCGATGCCGAGATCCCCGCTCAGACTGGATATGGCGTCCCAGATGGCGAAGAACTGCCTGCAGGTCACCATCTGCCCGGTAGCCACCTCGGCGGAGAGGCCGGCCTGCAGGGCAATGTCCCTGCGGGAAAGTCCAGCGGCCTGAAAAGCACGCCAGATGACATTATGAAAAGTATAACGCTGTCCTGTTCCGTTCCTGTTCATAGGAGAGCTCCCGTCCGCAGGAAAAAATTTCCGTAACCCCTGCTCTGTTGCAAAAAAGATACGCTACATATCTTCAAAAGTTTATTCATTAAACGACAAATATCATTCAAAAGATGTATTTTTTTATACAAAAAAGGCAAAAAAACGAAATCTGAACCGGAATGAGCCCATCCGGCACGGGTCTTGCCATGCCCGGCCCGTAAGGCTATGTTTACAGCATGATCGACTCTGAAATTTCCAGCAGACTTTCCGCCCCTTCCATCACGCCTCTGCCGGCGCCCGGGGGGAGCATTACCGATATATCCGCTCACGGAGCGTGGTTCGCGGAATACGCCGCGTACGAGCGTTCTCTCTGCGAACGCGATCCTTCCCCCATGTCTCTCAAGCTCAGGCACACTGAGCTCGTGACAGCAGCCGCCCGCGGGATCACGGAAAGCGAAGACTTTCCCCCACCCATGGCCCGCGCCTGCCTCCTGGCCGCCCAGTACCACGATCTGGGGCGGTTCGAGCAGTACCGTCTCTTCGGTACGTTCCGCGACAGGGACTCCGTGAACCACGCCGAACTCAGCGCCTTTCTCATCGAAAAATACGGCCTTCTCACGAAAGAGGCCTATGTGGCCCGCGCCGTGCTTGGCGCCGTACGCCTGCATAACGTTTACCGCCTTCCCGAAGACCTTCCTTCCGACGTGCGCGTGGCCGCGCGCCTTGTGCGCGACGCGGACAAGCTCGATATCCTGCGTGTCATGGACGAGGAACTTTCCGGCAGCGGGGACTGCCCCCGGACCGTCGTGCTTAACCAGCCCGACGATCCCTCACGCTTCTCGCAGAAAGTCATCGGCTGCGCCCTCAGGGGTGAAGTGGCCAGTTATGACGATCTCACGAGCGTGAACGATTTCCGGCTCCTGCTCGGCACCTGGATCTACGGTATGAACTTTGACGCCTCCAGGAAGCGCTTTGCCGGGGACGGACACGCGAAGCGCCTCGTCGCGGCCCTGCCCGAAAACGGTCCTTACGCCGAAGCCCGGGCCCGCGTGCTTCAGAGCATCGCGGAAGCCGGATAGCCGGACAAATTTCAGCTGCCCGGCATTAGCCTCCGGAGCGGCCCACGGAACGGCCATAACACCCGTTCCCATACAAGGAGAAACGCATGTTTCCTGCGTTTAAAATCGGAGAACTCACCGCCACGACGCCCATTGTTCAGGGCGGCATGGGCGTTGGTATATCCCTGTCCGGCCTGGCCTCGGCTGTGGCCAACGAAGGCGGCATCGGCGTTATAGCCGGCGCCATGATCGGCATGCTCGAGCCTGACGTGACCAAAGACCCGCTCGGCGCCAATATCCGCGCTCTGGCCCGCGAGATAAAGAAAGCCCGAGAAAAGACAAAAGGCATCATCGGCGTGAACATCATGGTCGCCCTGACGAGTTTCAGGGATCTGGTCCGCACGGCCATTGCGAACCGCGCCGACGTCATCTTCTCTGGTGCCGGCCTGCCCACGGATCTGCCCCGTCATCTTCTGGAACTCTGCGAAGAGAAGAAGGAAGAATTCAAGACAAAGCTCATCCCCATCGTGTCATCCGCCAGGGCCGCCTCCATTCTGGCCAAAAAGTGGATGCGCCATTTCAATTACGTGCCGGACGGCTTCGTGGTTGAAGGTCCCATGGCCGGCGGACACCTCGGCTTCAGGGAAAACGAAATCACGGATCAGTCCTTTTCCCTCGATAAGATTGTTCCGCCCATCGTGGAAGTGGCAAAAAAGCTCGAAGACGAATGCGGCCACAATGTGCCTGTCATCGCCGGCGGCGGCGTGTTCACCGGCGCCGATATCCGCCGCATCCTGAACCTCGGCGCCTCAGGCGTGCAGATGGCCACCCGCTTCGTTGCCACTGAGGAATGCGACGCGGACGTGCGCTTCAAGGAAGCCTATATCAGCGCAAAGCCCGAGGACATCACCATCATCCACAGCCCGGTGGGCATGCCTGGACGGGCCATCGACAACGCCTTTATCGAAGCGGCCAGGGAAGGAAAGAAGAAACCCTTCAAGTGCACCTACCACTGCGTGAAGACCTGCGATCCGGAAAAATCGCCCTACTGCATCGCCCTGGCCCTTGTCAGCGCCATGCGGGGCAATCTGCGCACGGGTTTCGCCTTCTGCGGCTCCAACGCCTACCGCATCAAGAAAATTACCACAGTGCATGAACTCATCGAGGAGCTCAGAAAAGAATACGAGGAGAGCGCTCCCAAAGAGTAAGCGCCTCTTCTCTTCCGCGTAAATGAAAAGAGCCTCCCGGATATTCTCCGGGAGGCTCTTTTTTCCGCCCGCGGCGCAGGCCGGGGCTTCTTATATTCCTGCTCTAATTGAGGAGACGGCTGCCGCCCTGATCGGGTTTGCTCTTGTCCTCAACGTCGACGCCGCTGGGCGCCTTAAACCTGAAGCTCGAAGAGGAAACATCGGCGTCAGGAATGAAAGACGTAAAACGCACGTCATTGCTGTTGCCGTAAAAGTCGATGATCTCGGCCCTCTGGATATATCCCTTGACCGGATCCACGTAGAGATCGGCCTGAATCATCTGGGGCGAGGGATTTTTGGGATAGAGGCGCAGGATCTGCAGGGCGCCCTGCGTGCCGCCGTCCTTCACGTCAAAATCCTTGGAAAGCAGGGCCTGCCCGGTAACGATCTGGATGAGGCTCCTGGAGTCGTCCACGAGGCTGTGGGGATAACGGTAAGCCACCTTTTCCTCGGGCAGGTAATCCCAGATTTCGTCCGCGGAAATAATAAGGCTCTCCGCGTGCGGCGCTCTGGTCTGCCAGTTCACGAGCAGTGGCTTTTTGAAGATAAGCGTGCCCTGGCGCTTTTCCTGCTGGCCGCTCTCGCGGTGTTTCAGGTACTGGGTGAACTCCGCCTGGAACGTATTGAGAGACGCGTAGCGGTCCCTGATGGTCGAGGCGATGTCCCCGGCCGCGGCAGGTGCCGCGTTTACGAAAGAAAGGCCCATGACAAGGGCCAGGAGAGGAAGAAGAATTCGGCGCATGATGAGCGCTCCTCCCTAACTAAACTGTTTGTGACGCCGTAAGGCCCGTCAGAAGCGGCGGGCCGGAAAAGCTAGTGCATGATAACGGGACGCGGCTTGCCCGCTCCCGGAGCGGGTCCCACCAGACCATCGCGGTCGAGCTGATCCATATAGCGGGCGGCCTTGTTGAAGCCGATGTTGAAGCGGCGCTGCAGGAGTGAGGTGGAAACATGCCCCTGCTCCTGGATAAACGAAAGGATCTCGCGGTACAGGGGATCGCTGTCGTCGATCTGCCTGCCGGACCCGGACAGGGAACCGTCACCCGCCTCATCCATGCCCCAGGTGGAGAAATCCACGCCGTACTCGGGCTTCGCCTGCTTCTTCCAGTAATCCACCACGGCCTGCACTTCCTCGTCCCGCAGGAAAGGACCGTGCAGGCGGGTAAGCTGGCCGCCGTTGGGATTGTAGAACATATCGCCGTTGCCGAGGAGCTTCTCAGCGCCGGAGGTGCCGAGCGTGGTCATGGAGTCCTGGCGCGAGGAGACGCGGAAGCAGATACGGCACGGGAAGTTGGCCTTGATGAGGCCCGTCACCACGTCCACGCTGGGACGCTGGGTGGCGATAATCATATGGATGCCGCAGGCGCGGGCCAGCTGCGCGAGACGGATGATGCAGGGCTCCACGTCCTTGCGGCACTGCAGCATGAGGTCAGCGAGCTCGTCGATGACGATGGCGATATAGGGCATGGGCTCGAGGTCCGCGAGATCCGGGGGAAGCTTGCCCTGCAGGGACGCGAGCCTCTGGTTGTAGCCCGTAATGTTCTTGGTGTTGAGCCGCGACATGCGCGTGTAGCGCTCGTCCATCTCGTGCACGGCCCAGTTGAGGGCGTTCTTAGCGTCCTGCACTTCCTTGACAACGGGATGAACGAGATGGCTCTCGTCCTCATACATCCCCATTTCCACGCGCTTCGGATCGACGAGAAGAAGCTTGAGTTCATCAGGGGTCTTCTCGAGAAGAAGGCTCGTCAGCATGGCGTTGAGGCACACGGACTTGCCCTGACCCGTGGCGCCGGCCACAAGGAGGTGCGGCATTTTCGCGAGATCCGCGATGTACGGCCTGCCCGTGGTGTCCTTGCCTACGATGAGCGGCAGGGCCATTTTGCGGCTTGCCTCGCGGAAGGTCTCGGTGGAGGCTATCTCGCGGAAATTGACGATCTCGCGGTTGTGGTTGGGGATGACGATGCCGACTGTATCCGTGCCGGGCACGGGCGCCTGCACGAAGACCGAAACGGCCATGAGCGAGCGGGCAATGTCGTCAGCGTGGCGGTTGAAGACGCGCACGGAAACGCCGCGCGCCGGACGCACCATATACGTGGTGACTACGGGGCCCGGTGTCGCGTGCACGAGTTCGGCCTGAATATTGAAATCCCTGAGACAGCCCATGAGCGCCTGACCGCGCTCGGCGATATCCTCGGTGTTCGCGGCAGCGGAAGGCTGCGGCTGGCGCAGGAGCTCCAGAGGCGGAAATTTGTAACGTTTCGGCTTTGCCTGCTGCTTCGCCGGCTCCGGCTTTTTCGCAGGAGGCTCGACGCCGGCGGCCTCGAAAAGCGTACGGGGCTCGGGCTCCGTCTTCGGGAAGGAAACAGGTTCGGGTTCCGCAGCCGGAGCCGGCTGCAGAACGGGCTGCATGTCTTCTTCAGGCTCTGCTTCAGGTTCAGGCTCAGGTTCCGGCGCGGGTTCCGCGCTGAGGCGCACGGCGGCCTTCGCCGGGGCGGCTCCGGCTTCTTCATCCTCCCCGTCCCCCGGAGAAAAGGCTGACTCCGGATGAAGCTTGGCGTACTCCTCGGCGAAGGAGCGGTCCATGGGAACGCCTCCGTCATCCGCAGCGAAGGGAATATCCTCGTCGTCAATACGCAGGCCCTTCCTGCCCGGCCTGCGAGCCGCTTTTTTCCCTGCCGCAGGAGCCTGGTCTGAGGGGGCCGTGTCGACGTCCGGCATCGGTTCGCGGGCGGAACGGATATTCCCGAGCGCTGAGGCCGCCCTGCTCATCAGGGAGAGGGCCGCGAGACCCGTCTGCCGGACCAGGGCGAAAGGGCGGCTCCGGCCCTCATAACGCCTGTCCATATCCTCGTCGGCTTCGAGATCGCTGTCTCCTGCGGAAGGAGCGGAAGCGCCCTTCTTCCCGGAAGCGGGATGGTGCTTCGCGTAGTCAGCCGCCATGCTGGAGCAGCGGTTTCCCGCCTCCTGGCAGACTTTCTTCCAGGAAAGCCCGAAACACATCTGCATGCCCACGAGAAAGGCGAGGATCCACAGCAGGGTCGAACCGAAAGGCGAGAGAAAGAGCGTGAGATAGTGGGTCAGGCCCCACCCCGCCACGCCGCCTCCCCGGAGATCCCCCACAGGGATATCCCAGGAAGCGCAGACGGCGAGCAGGCAGAGAGAAAGCAGCGTGAACCCGATCCAGCGGATCCACGTGATATGAAACCCTCGGGAGATGAAGGAAACGCCGACACCGCCCAGGGCAAGGGGCAGAAAGAAGGACGCGGAACCGAAAATATCGTTCAGGAGCCCTGCCGTGTACGCGCCGAAAAGACCAGCCTTGTTCACGATGGCGGGATCGCCGCTCACCGCGTGATTGAGGCTCGGGTCAGCGGGATCGTACGTGAAGAGGCTCAACAGGATCAGCAGTGTCCAGAACAGGAGGAAAAGCCCGAAGACTTCCCTCCCGAACCCGGCGGATCCTTCTCTGCTCCCGTCGAACATACTATTCGCGGCCCAGGTATTCCTTCGTGCCGGTGTTGACCTTCACGCGATCACCCACGTTGACGAAGATCGGAACCTGGATCACGGCGCCGGACTCGAGAGTGGCGGCCTTGGTCACGTTGCTCACGGTGTCGCCCTTGGCGCCGGGTTCGGTGTCGGTCACCTCAAGCACAACGGACATGGGGATGTCGATGTCGAGAGGACGTCCCTGGTAGAGCATGACGCGGCATTCCTGGCCGTCCTTGAGGAAATCGGACTTGCCGGCGGTGGAGGCAGCGGGCATCTGAATCTGCTCGTAGGTGGTCATATCCATGAAGACCAGATCCTCGCCGTCCTTGTACAGGTACTGCATATCGCGGGTCTCGATATCAGGTTTGCCGACCTTGTCGCCGGAGCGGAAGGTGATGGCCTCGACGCGGCCGGTCAGAATGTTGCGCAGCTTCGTGCGCACCATGGCGCCGCCCTTGCCGGGCTTGAAGTGCTGGAATTCGATGATTTCGTAGGGAGTGCCCTCGACCTCAATCTTGAGGCCTTTGCGGAAATCGGTGGTAGAATACATGCCTGGTTCCTCCAGAAAAAAATTTCCCCCTGCCAACAGCGGGGGGCCCGTGACAAATTGAGTTAATTAATTTAACGGAAAGCAAGACACTGTCAAGCCAGATAACCCGGAGGATACCATGCAGGAACCTGAACTCATCCTTGAAGCCACGGCCTATACCATAGACCAGCTCATTCACAGAAATGTCCCGCAGATAGCCCTCGCCGGCCGCTCCAACGTGGGAAAGTCCTCCCTCATCAACGCGCTCGCGAGACGGCGCGCCCTCGCGAAGGTCAGCGCCACCCCCGGCAAAACGCGCTCCGTCAACTATTACCGCGTGAGCCCCTACGACTTCTGTCTTGTGGATCTGCCGGGCTACGGCTACGCCAGAGCCGGCCACGCCGAGCGCGAGGAATGGGCCAGGCTTCTCGAGCGTTACCTGAAGGAATGCCAGCAGCTCCGCTCCCTCATTCTGCTCATCGATTCGCGTCTCGAGCCCCAGAAGCTTGACCTGCAGCTCGCTGGCTACGCGAAGAGCATCGGACTGCACATCCTGCCCGTACTCACCAAGGCGGACAAATGCCGCCAGCGCGACATCTCCCTGCGTCAGAACGAGTGGGAGAAAATTCTGGGCGTGAGGCCTCTGCCCACCTCGTCAGCAAAAAAGACGGGCCTCAGAAACCTCTGGCGGGCCATACTCCGGGAGATGGACATCGCCGTCGATGACGGAAACACGCCTGAGCCGGAGAAGGTTCTTCCCGGGGACAGTGAAAACTAGCGCGCTCACCCGGTAAAAGCACCCCAGAGGCGCCTCCTTTCCGGAGAAGGCGCCTTTTTCTATTCCGTCTGCTCTTTTCCGCGGCTCCCGTCCGTGCCGAGCTTGTGCGACGGCGGCTCCACGTGCACGGTGACGCGGCCGAGCACGGGAAGCGCCTCCCTGAGCTCCTGCTCAAGGTGCACGGTTTCCTCGTGCACGGCGCCCACGCTGAGAATGCCTTCCATGGCGCAGTGGAAACTGATGCTGACCCCGACCTTGGGCTGCATGTAGAACTTGAAGTTATGCGGTTTCGAGACAAGAGGATGCGCGGCCGTAACCTGCTGCACCTGTTCCCAGGCGAGGCGGGCCAGCGGATTTTCCTCAGGCGTATAGGCGCGCGAGGGCAGTTCCTCCACCATGGGCTCAATGTGCGTGACGATCTCAAGGCCGGGGATGCGCCTGCGCACCGCGGACTCATAATTGCGGGCCCGCTCGTACGCCACGCTGAAAGATGTCCGGCTGTCGAACTCGAGGATGACCTCGACGCGCAGCCCTCCGTCTGACAGAGTCAGCGTATGAAAATCGTGCGCCGAGAGGCCCTGATCCTGCGCAAGGCGCAGCATGATGTCGATGGGGCTTTCGCCCTCCCGGGAAACGTAGCAGGGATCCACATGTACGGTCACATCCGCGCCGGGCAGGATGGCGCACACGGAACTCTCCACGTCATGGGCGATGCGGTGCCCCTCGCAGACACGCATCTGCGGATCCACGCCCACGCAGAGGTCCACGAAATAGTGGGGACCGGCGGAGCGCATCCTGAGACGCCCCACGGAATTGACGCCGCGCACGAGCTGAACCTTCTCCTCGATGCTCTTCTCCACCTCTTCCGAGCCGGAGTCCATGAGGTAATCGACCGCGCTGCGGCACATGGTCAGGCTGACCTTGAAGATGATGACGGCCACGATAAGGGCGGCCACGGTATCGGCCTGGTTCACAATGTGCCTGACCTGGGGCGGAAGATTCAGGAAATCCGCGAGCCACACGGCGAGAACGCCCACGAAGACCGTAGCCGAAGCCAGGATATCCGTGGCGAAATGCAGGGCGTCAGCCGCGAGCGCCTGGCTGTTGGCCTGCTTCGCGGCCTTCCTCAGCACGCGTACGCGGTTGATGTCAACAGCCATGGACACGGCCATGACCGCGACGCCCCAGAGCGAGGGCATGACAGGCGAGGAATGATTCAGGAGACGGTTCGTGCCTTCAAAACCGACATAAATACAGACCACGAAGAGCAGTATGGTCTCGCCGAGAGCCGACAGGTTCTCCACCTTGCCGTGGCCATAGGGATGGCGCCTGTCCGCGGGCATGGAGGAAATGCGGATGGCGTAGAAGGTCATGATGGCAGCCAGAAGGTCAAGGCCGCTGTGCAGGGCCTCGGACAAAATGGCCAGCGAGTTGGTATACAGGCCGATGACCAGCTTGAAAGAGGTCAGGAAAACGGCCGCCAGAAGGCTCATGAGAGCGGCCCGCTTCTTGAGTTTTTCGATATCCGCGGCCTGCGCGTCATCTGCCATGGTAACTTCCTCCGGAGATGCCGCCCCCCTTCCCGGTGAAGGAAGACAGCACCGTCAAAAAAAGAGGGAGAACGTATCGCTCCTCCCCCGATCCTGTCCTGTGATGAGCTGAAGCTTTTCTGCCGGGTTATGCCAGCTGCAGCCCCGGCAGGCTCAGAGATCTTCAGGGTATCACTATTCCCGCTCCCCAACAATCCCACAGGCCATTGACATCCCGGTCATTCTGCCTGTGGTTTTCTGACTGATTTTCCCATCAGGGGGATCCCCCCCTGGAGCTGTCTGCTATCTCTGCGCAGGAAATGCGCAGAGTTCCCGGCCGGCTTCCGTTTCCGGGAGCCGGCCGGGTGGGATACTTCCACTGTCTGATTCCCAGAACCTGCCCGTACCCCTGGCAGGCGTAAAAAAGCAGGCCGGAAAGGGAAGTTTCCCTATCCGGCCTGCCTGCAGTGTATATCAGGATTTCAGAAGCGGCCTAGAGCCACTTGAACCAGTCGTGCCAGGATCCCTCGCGGGCCTGACGGCGCTGCTCGTTTTCCTGCACGGTGTACTCGTGATAGGCGGCAGCGGACTTCGTCCTGGCGTGTTCGGCCACATCAGGCACATCGGCGTAATTCTTGGCGATGTACTCATAACGGCGCCAGGCGGAACCGTACTTTTCCATGTGCCAGAACATGTCGGCGATGTAGAGCTCATGCTCGGCCATGTTCTTGCGGCAGATGCCGATATTCTTCTTCGCGCCCTCGGCGTACGGCGTGCCGGGATACTGCTGGATCACCCGCTCGAAGTACGAAACGGCCTCGTCGAGCTCCGTGGTGGGACGGTCGATGGACTGGAACTGCTTCATGAGCGACATGCCGATCTGGTAAAGCACGTAGGGGATGGCCTTGTGGCGGGGGTGGAAGGACTCGAAGTCCTTGTAGTTCTCCGCGGCCAGCGCGTATTCCTCGTCGAGGTAATAGGCGTCACCCAGGGAAAGCTCGGCGTCCACCGTGTAGGGGCTGAAGGGATAGGCGTCCTTCAGCTTGTTGTAAAGCTGCACGGCGCGGACGTAATTGTGATCGGCCATGGCGTCGTTGGCGGCCTCGAAGATTTCCTGGGCCGTGTCCTCGGCCGGCGGCAGGTAGATCATATCGATGATGCCGCAGCCGGAGGCAGTGACCAGGGTGACCGCCAGAAGAAGATTGCGAAGCAGATGTTTAGGCATGGAGTTCGTCCAGCAGTAAGGAAGCCGCGTGAGCGGCTGTTGCGCCATCGCCGGCGGCAGTCACCACCTGACGGCATAATTTGGAGCGTATGTCGCCGGCCGCGAAAATGCCGGGCACGGTCGTCCTCATCTCCGTATCGGTGACGAGGAAGCCGCCCTTGTCGCGCTGGCAGGCTTCGGGCAGACAGTCAGAGTTGGGAATATTGCCGACGAAGATGAAGATGCCGTCAACGTCGATGTCACGCTTCTCACCGGTGGTCACGCTGCGCACGGTAACGGACTTCAGGTTGTCGTCACCGTTCAGACTGTCCACCACACTGGAGAGCACGAGTTCGATGTTGCCTGTCTCCCTGACCCTCTTCTCGTGGATCGCGGCGCCCCTGAAGGCGTCGCGCCTGTGAATGAGGTAGACCCTGGAACAGATTCTCGCAAGATAAAGAGATTCTTCCAGAGCCGAATTGCCGCCGCCGACAACGGCCACGGGCATGCCGCGGAAAAAGTTGCCGTCACAGACGGCACAGTAGGAAACACCATGACCCAGCAGCCTGTCCTCATCCTTCACGCCGAGCCTGCGGTGCGTGGCGCCTGAGGCGGCGATGACCGTTCTGGCGTTAATGTCGCCGTCAGAGGTCTTCAGGGTGAAGTTTCCGGCGCTTCCCGTCACGGCGGTGACGGTCGCTGTGGAGCGGTCCACCGGCTGCCCCTCGAGATGGGCGGCGAAGGCGTCAGCGAGCTCCCAGCCTTTTACTCCCTTCGGAAAGCCAGGATAGTTCTCCAGGCTGTCCGTCAGAAGAACCTGGCCGCCGGGAGTCAGCTTCTCAAAAAGGATAACGGAGCGTCCGGAGCGGACGAGATACAGGGCCGCGGTGATACCCGCGGGCCCTGCACCTATGACAGCTGCGTCATAGATTTTCATATTAGAAAGCCTTGGAATCGATGAGCTGCCTGAGCTGATCCTTGGGCATGGAGCCGGTATGCTGCTCAACGGCGTTGCCATCCTTGAAGATGATCAGCGTGGGGATAGCGCGGATACCGAATCTGGCCGGAGTGGCGGGATTCTCGTCCACGTTCATCTTGAAGACCTTCAGCTTGCCGGCGTATTCCTCGGCGCACTCGTCGACGATGGGACCCATGGCCCTGCAGGGTCCGCACCAGGGAGCCCAGAAGTCGACCATAACGGGAAGATCTGATTTCAGGACAGAAGCCTCGAAAGTGGAATCGCTAACTTGTTCAGCCATATCGTTCTCCTTTTCCAGGGAGGGCCCCGGACGGTTGGAATTTTTTCGCTCTTTGTAAATAGGTACGCCCCTTGTCTCTGTCAAGGCAAGCCGAATCAGAGCGGGACGTGCAGATAATCGTCGGGAATGGGCCTGCCGCGCGGGATGGTCTCCATGGAAAGGTCATGGCAGAAGCCCTCGCTGGCGTAAAGCCAGCCCGCGTAGGCTATCATGGCAGCGTTGTCTGTGCATAAAATTTTGCTTGGGTAGTAAAATTCTAAGCCGTTTTCTTTGCAGGCTTTTTGGAGATGTCCTTCTAGGGAGCTATTTGCTGCTACGCCACCGGCAAGTACTAGTTTTGTCATGTTGGTTTGACGAGCTGCTTCTACAGCTTTATGCACTAAAATATTAACTACTGATTTTTGGAAGGAAGCGGCAACATCAGCTTTGTTGATTTCGATGCGTTTTGCTTTCATATTGTTTAAATAATTGAGCACAGCTGATTTTAAGCCACTGAAGCTAAATTCATAGTTACCTTTTTCATTTAATGCCATAGGGAAATCAATAGCATCAGGATTTCCTTCTTTAGCTAATTTATCAATTTGAGGGCCACCTGGATAAGGTAATCCCATTACACGAGCTACTTTATCAAAAGCTTCACCAGCTGCATCATCGCGAGTTTGTCCCATTAGGGAAAAATGATTATAGTCTTTTACGTGAACTAGGGAAGTATGTCCACCAGAAACTACGAGAGCCATAAATGGTGGTTGAAGTTCAGGTGTGGATAAGAAATTGGCGAAGATATGACCTTCTAAGTGATTTACGCCAATTAGTGGTTTATCTAAAGCAAAAGCCAAAGTTTTAGCAGCAGATACGCCTACAAGTAAAGCACCTACTAATCCTGGGCCATAGGCCACAGCAATGCGATCGATATCTTTTAAAGTAACATTTGCTTTATGAAGTGCTTCATCTAAAACAGGCATGATATTAACAATATGTTTACGAGAGGCGATTTCAGGAACGACACCTCCGAATTTTTGATGGATTGGAATTTGAGTAGAAATTACATTAGCTAGTATTTCTCTGCCACCACGTAAGATAGCAACAGAAGTTTCATCACAGCTAGATTCTATACCTAAAGTCAATGAATTATCTGTAGTAGTCAAATTTTTATTCCTCCTCTAATTTTATTAAGCAATTTATTATAAACCTAAAGCTTGTTTAGCTAATTTGTCAGCAAGTTCATTACCTAATACTCCTGTATGACCTGCTACTTTTTTGAAGGTTACTAAATGTAAATATGGTTTCATAAATTCAGCATATGCTTTGGTCAATTCTTTATTTGTTTTCCAATTGCCTAAAGCCCATTCAGATAAACCGATATAATCATGGCAGATTACAATTTTTTCATCATGAGCAATAGCCCATTTGGTAGCTTCCATAGCACCTTGAATTTCTCCAGCTACGTTATGTAACTCACTAGCATCTATGGAAGTGCCTTTTCCGTTGAAAGTATCTATTAATTTACCTTTATAAAAAATAGCCATACCCCAGCTATATTCACCATTTATATATGAACCATCTACATAAATATAATAACGATCATCATCTTGTTCAGAAATATTGACAGATGGTTTATCTTCTAAATAGTTTTGAGCTTCTTCTTTTGTAGGAAAAGATTTAAATAATGCTCCTTTAAAACCTTGTGTCTGTTTTTGACATTCAGCCCAAGTAGTGAATATTCCTGTTTGATAACCTTTTTTTACTGCGTAAAATTTTTTCTTTGTAGCCATATGTCCTCCTTTACAATATGTTTTATTATAGCATTTTTGTTTTATTATAGCTATTTTAATTAAAAATAGTTAGATTTTATTTATTTGTTGTTGCTTTCTATAATTTGTAGGAGTAGTGCCAACTATACGTTTAAATTGTTTAGTAAAATATGCATTATCATCAAATCCTACAGATATAGCCACTTTATTAATAGAAAAGTTTGTGTATGTTAATAATTCTTTAGCTTTTTGTATGCGTATGTGCAAGAGTAGTTGTAGTGGACTCAAGCCATATTTATTTTTTACACAACGAATTATATGTGTAGGATGAAAAGCATATTCATCAGATAGTTTTTTTAAATCGAAGCTTTCTGTATAAAATAGAGAAAAATGTTCATAAATTTTTTCTGCTACATTTTTGGTATTTGGCTCATGAATATCACAAAGAATACTTAGAATGGAAAAAAATAATTGTTGGCTCTTTAATTGAGAAACAGTTGAAGAATAGAAATCTTTTTTTGGTTTAGTTTTATCAATTTTTACTTGAACAATAGTATTCATATATTCAGCCATTTGAGACTGTTGTTCGGATGTTAGTGAACCATGTTGAGGTAGTGATATATGGAAAGGTTCTTTAGTAAATTGATAATTTGCTTTTTGCTTATGGTTTTTATCATAGATAGGTTTATCCATATATTTGAATTTACCAGTAGTATAAAAATGTAGCCAAAAGAAATCTGTAGCTTCATCACAACATTTATATCCTTTGTGTAATCTATTTGGTGGTAAAATCAAAAATTCTCCTTTTTTGAGAATATATTTTTGAGAATTTTCTTCTAAATACAGCTTGCCAGCAGTTAAAAATATTAAATCAAATGTAGAAGGCATGATCCTTCTTAAATGTAAATCGCCTACTCGATATAATGATTTACCTCCTACTATTAAATGAGGTAAAGGTGGACAAGTAAAAATAATATACAAAAAATCACCTCAAATATTAATTTTATTATACTAATAAAACTTGAAATTAAGCATAATACTGATGATTATTAATATTATACTATATATTTTTTTATTAGTTATGATAATTTTATTATACTATTTATGCTAATATTATACTATTAAATGTTAATTTTATTTATTTAAAGTTTTCAAATAATTATATAAAATATAAACAGTTAAAAGTTACGTGACTAAAAAATATTGTAGTTATTTGTATGTTAGTAAAATTTTTTACATAGGAATATAACGGTAATGATAATAATTTTCTTATGTGGAATTATTCTAATGTTTTTTTATCATAAGTATAAACAAAATGAAAATAATATTCTTTTAGATTTAGCAAAAAGAAATAGTTAATAGATTATTATTAAGGAGATTTATTATGTTTGAAAATAAAATAAAAATAACAGCACCATTTTGGCAACAATATATAAATTTAATCCGTGAAGAAATGTTACCTTTTCAATGGTCAGTATTAAATGATGAAGCTGATATTAAAATTGAAAAAGAAAGAGATGCAGATCATATACCAGCAGAGAAAAGCCATGCTATTGAAAATTTCAAAATTGCAGCTGGAATAAGCAAAGGAAAACATTATGGAATGGTTTTTCAAGATAGTGATGTTTATAAATGGCTTGAAGCAGTAGCATATGCATTACATCAACATCAAGATGACGATTTACAAAAAATTGCAGACGGAGTAATAGATTTATTAGCAAAAGCACAACAAAGTGATGGATATTTAAACACATATTTTACTATAGAGGCACCAGAACGTAGATATAAACGTTTATATCAAAGTCATGAACTTTATTGTGCAGGGCATTTTATTGAAGCAGCAGTTGGGTATTATAGTGTTACAAAAAATCAAAAAATATTAGATATTGCTTGTAAACTGGCAGATCATATTGATGATGTTTTTGGTAGTGAAGATGGAAAAATTCATGGATATGATGGACATGAAGAAATAGAATTAGCATTACTTCGTTTATTTGAGCTTACAAAAAATGATAAATATAAGAAATTAGCAAATTTTTTCTTATATGAACGTGGAAAAAATCCAAATTTCTTTAAAGAACAACAAAAGACAGATCCTTCAACTAAACCTGTAATTGAAGGAATGGAAAGTTTTAAACCGGAATATTATCAAAATCATAAGCCTGTTTTGGAACAAGAAACAGCTGAAGGACATGCCGTACGTGTTATGTATATGTGTACAGGTATGGCTATGTTGGCTCGTTTAAATAATGACGAAAAAATGTTTGAAGCTTGTAAACGTTTATGGAAGAATATTGTTACTAAACGTATGTATATAACAGGTGGTATAGGTTCTACTGTTATAGGAGAAGCATTTACTGCAGATTATGATTTGCCAAATGATACAATGTATTGTGAAACATGTGCTTCTATAGGATTGATCTTTTTTGCAAATAATATGTTGAAATTAGATGTAGATAGTCAATATGCAGATATAATGGAAAAAGCTCTGTATAATACAGTTATAGATGGTATGGCTCTTGATGGAAAACATTTCTTTTATGTAAATCCATTGGAAGTTGTTCCTCAATTAAGTCATAAAGATCCAGGTAAATCACATGTAAAAACTGTTCGTCCAGCGTGGTTTGGTTGTGCATGCTGTCCACCTAATTTAGCTAGATTATTGAGTTCTTTAGACGAATATATGTATACAGTAAAAGATGATGTTATTTATAGCAATTTATATGTAAGTAATAAATCTGATTTTAAAATTAATAATCAAGTGATAAGTATTGAAGAAATTACAGATTATCCATGGGATGGAAAAATTACTTTTAAAGTAAATAGTGAGGCAACATTTAAATTAGGTTTACGTATTCCTAGTTGGGCAAATAGATATTCATTTAAGTTAAATGGTAAGGAATTTACACCAAAAATAGAAAAAGGATATGCTATTATAGATAGAACTTGGGAAAAAGGAGATATAGTTATTTTTGATATACAAATAGAAGCTAATTTTGTTTGTGCAAATCCTTTAGTTCGTGAAGATTATGGCAAAGTTGCTATACAACGAGGTCCTATTATTTATTGTGCAGAAGGTGTGGACAATGGAGATAATTTGCATTTAATAACTATAGATACAAATAAGAAAATAAATGAGTATAAAGATAGTGATAGTTTAGGGAATATTGTAAAATTAGAATTAGAAGCTGAAAAATTAATTTTAGATAAACAGTGGAATAATATTTTATATAGAAATATAATGGAAAAACAAGAAAATGTAGAGATTATTAAGTTGAAACTAATACCATATTTTTATGCGTTTAATCGCGGTGAAAATGAAATGGCTATTTGGTTAAAAACTAAATAATAAATAAAGCTCCTTAAAAGTCAGTGGACAGCTTTTAAGGAGCTTTATTTTTATTTATATTATGCTAAAGTATCACCTTTAAAATTATTTTGGTAAGAAGATTTTATTTCTCCGCGAGAAATTTCACGTTCCCAAAGACCAACAACAACTGTAGCGATACAGTTACCAAATATATTGCAGAATGTACGAGCCATATCCATGATACGGTCTACACCTAAGATAATAGCGATACCTTCTGTTGGAATACCAAAAGAAGCAGCTGTACCAGCAATTACGATGATAGAAGCGCCAGGAACACCGGCTATACCTTTAGTGGAAATCATGAGTGTAAGTAACATCATGATTTGTTGAGTAAGACCAAAATCAATATCATACATTTGAGCTAAGAAAATAACAGCTAAAGAGCTATATAAAGTGGAACCATCAAGGTTGAAGGAATAACCTGTTGGCATAACGAATGTGATGACATGTTTTGGTAAACCTAATTTTTCTAAACATTTCATGGCAAGTGGTAAAGCAGCTTCACTACTTGCAGTGGAATAACCTAATAATAATGGTTCACGTAAAACTTTGAAGATATGCCAGAAATTTAATTTAGTGATGATAGAAGCAATAATTGCAAGGATAATTAAGAAGACGATTATTGCAAAATAAAGTGAAAATACTAATTTTCCAAGAGGAATAAGCATTTCTAAACCGAAAGTACCAACAGTATAAGAAATCATGGCAAAAATACCAATTGGTGCAAAAAGCATAACATAATGTGTAACTTTGAACATTGCTTCTGCTACACCGCGACAACATTCAACAACAATTTTTCCTTTTTCGCCGATATGAGCAAGAGCTACACCGAAGAAACAGCTAAAGAAGATGATTTGTAACATATCGCTTTTAGCGCAAGCTTCAACAATGTTAGCAGGAATGATATTTAATAAGTGCATAGAAATACTGAAAGATTCTGCAGTAGCGGCAGCATTAGCTCCAGCAGAAGCTCCAATGGAAGGAAGAGAAACGCCAACACCAGGTTGAAGTACATTTACGACTACAAGACCAACAACTAAAGCTAAACTACTAGCAACTTCAAACCAAATGATGGCTTTACCGCCTAAACGACCAAGTTTTTTGAAATCACCAGTACCAGCAATACCAATTATTAAAGTACTAAAAATAAGAGGTACAACGATCATTTTAATCATGCGAATGAACGCATCGCCTAATGGTTTTAATTGTGACCCGATATCAGGTAAAAAATAACCAAAGATAGCACCTAATACTAGCCCTAAAAATATTTGAGCTGTTAGATTAATGCGCAACTTTTTCATTAAAAAGACTCCTTTTTGAAATTTATTTTTTGCATAAAAACTGATTATATATTGTTATTTTATGCAGTTAACATATTAACAATATATTTAAAAACATATTTATCATTATAGTAGTAATGTTATGTTAAGTCAATGTAAAATCTAGATAAAACATTGTATACATTGTTTTAAGAGTAAAATTAGTTTGAATATTTATGAATTAATAATTTGCATAAAAACTCTATGGATAAATTTTAAATATATGTTAAAATAAAAAATATATTTAAATGAATAGGAATGAGATTAATGTTAATTTTAAAAACAGGTATAAAAGGACAAGCACAAGTTAAAGTGGTTGAAGAAAATACAGCGAAAATAATGAAAAGTGGAGCCTTGCCAGTTTTTGCAACTCCAGCAATGGTGGCGTTAATGGAAGAGGCTTCTTGTATGGCTTTAAAAGATTATTTGGAAGAAGGAGAAGGTACTGTAGGTATAAAATTAGATATATCACATATTGCACCAACTGCTTTAGATGATGTTGTGACAGCTACAGCTACTTTAGATAAAATAGAAGGTAGAAAATTAACTTTTATAGTTGAAGCAAAAGATACGCATAAAGTTATTGGTAAAGGAATACATGAAAGATTTATTATAAATAATGAAAATTTCATGAATAAATTACAAAAAAATTAATAATTAATAAAAAAGCTTTCTATTTATAGTTTGTACTAAATAGAAAGCTTTTTTGTTTGATTTATTTGCTATTTTCGGCTAATTCTTCTAAATATGCCCAACGTTCCATTAAATAATCTAATTTTTCTTGAAGAGCAGTTTCTTCTTTTGTTAGTTCATTTAATTTGCCATAATCAGAAGCATTTTGACTCATTTGAAGTTGTACTACTTTTAGTTTTCCTTCTGTTTCAGCAATTATGGCTTCAATTTCAGCATATTCTTTTTGTTCTTTAAAAGAAAGTTTTTTTACGGGCTCAGTTTTAGTTGTGGTATTTTTAGATGTTTTTTCTGTATCAGAAATGGTGTTTTTTGTTTCAGTATTTTTTTCTTTTTCTAATGTAGCCAATTCTTTTTCTTCAACACCTTTGTAATAAGAATAGCCACCAGGATATTGACGAAGAGAGCCGTCTTGCTGATAAACAAAGACTTTATCTGCTAAGCGGTCAATGAAAAAGCGGTCATGGGATACAAATATAATAGCACCATTAAAATTATCAATGAATTCTTCTAAAATAGACATGGTTTGTAAATCTAAATCATTTGTAGGTTCGTCTAGTAATAGAACATTAGGAGAACTCATTAAAACTCGCAATAGGAATAAACGACGTTTTTCACCACCAGATAATTTACTGATAGGAGTCCATTGTAATGTACCTGGGAATAAAAATCTTTCCATTAATTGAGATGCACTTAGTTGTGTACCATCAGCTAATGTTATGTGATGAGCAACTTCTTTGATATATTCAATAGGGCGAAGTCTTTCGTCCATATCAATATTTTTTTGAGCAAAATATCCAATTTTTACAGTTTGACCAATATTTACATTTCCTGTTGTTGGTGGCAAGATGCCAGCTATTATATTTAATAAGGTAGTTTTACCAGAACCATTAGGTCCTAAAATACCTATGCGGTCATTTCGTAAGACTGTATAAGTAAAATCTTTAATGATTGTTTTATTATCTACAGTATAATTTACGTTTTCTAATTCAATTACAGTGCGACCTAGACGAGAGCCTGCAAGTCCCATTTCAATTTTACTATTATCAATATTTACTTTTTGATTTTTTACTTCTTCAAATCGTTGTATTCTTGCTCTTTGTTTGGTAGAACGAGCTTGAGCACCACGACGTATCCATTTTAGTTCATTGCGTAAAAAGTTTTGACGTTTTTGTTCTGAAGCTTCTTCGCGTTCTTCTCTGGCAGTTTTTAATTCTAAAAATTGAGTGTAGTTACCTGTATAAACATAAGATTTACCTTTATCCAATTCTAAAATTTTAGTAGCAACAGAATCAAGGAAATATCTATCATGTGTTACCATGATTAAAGCACATTTCAATTTTTGAAGGTATTCTTCAAGCCATGCGATAGTTTCGCTATCTAAATGGTTAGTAGGTTCGTCGAGTAATAGTAAATCACATGGCTGAATTAATGCTGTAGCTAAAGCTAATCGTTTTTGTTGTCCTCCAGATAAGGTTTTTATTTGGGCAGAAAAATCCATAATACCTAATTTAGTTAAAATGGTTTTAGCATCACTTTCTAATTGCCAGCCATTTAATTCATCAATTTTGCTAGTTAATTTAATGATTTTTTCTTGTAATTTATGATCATGAGGATTTTTTTGACTTTGAGCTAGAGTGATTTCGTAGTCATAAAGCGCTTGCATAATAGGTTGATTACCTTGAAATACTTCCATTAGAATTGTATTTTCAGGATTGAAGATTTTATCTTGTGATAGATATTCGATTTTTATATTTTTGCCAGCGATGATATTACCACTATCTTGAGGAATAAGACCTGCAATAACTTTGATAAAAGTAGATTTACCCGTTCCATTGACACCAACAATACCTATTTTATCACCTGAAGATAGGCTGAAGTTTACATTTTCAAATAAGACTTTTTCTCCATAAGTTTTACATAAATTTTCTATTGTTAAAATCATAATAAAAACACACTCACTTTAAATGTTTTATTGTTTGTATATTATATCATAATTTATTTAGCTAAATAAAATTTTTAATTAAGTGAAAAAGAACAACATAGATACAATTTTTAGAAACATAAAACATTGATTTTATTTTTTATAAATATTATAATATTAGGCAAGAAAAGCGAAAACGTTTACAAATTTATTTGTATTGAATTTTGCAAAAAATCTTAGCATTTTTAATTTAGTTATTAATGCAAGAAATTTTTTAATTCAAGGAGGATAAAAGATGATTTTATTTAACCAAGAAACAAAGACATTTCATTTAAAAACTTCTAAAACAAGTTATTTGATGAAAGTCTTAGAAACAGGGCATTTACTCCATCTTTATTGGGGGCGTCCTTTAAAATCTGAAAATCTTGATTATACTGTACGTAGAAAAGATTGGTTTAGCTTTGTTGCTAATACAGATAATATAGATGCTTTCCATTTAGAGTCTAAAGAACAAGAATATCCGGGATATGGTTCTACAGACTTACGTAGTCCTGCTATTGAACTTGAATTTGCTGATGGTACAAGTGCTACAGATTTTAGATATGTAGATTATAAAATTGTTGTTGGCAAACCTGCATTAGAAGGTTTACCTGCAACATATGTGGAAGCAGATAAAGAAGCTCAAACTTTAATTATTACATTAACTGATAAAGTAAAAAATGTTGATGTAGAATTATCCTTTACTGTTTTTGAAGAATATAATGCTATCGCTCGTAGCGTTAAAGTAATAAATAAAAGTGCTGATGATGTAAAAATTCAACGTGTATTGAGTGCAAATGTTGATTTTAAAGATAGTAAATTTGAAATGATTCAGCTTTCTGGTTCTTGGGCTAGAGAACGTCATATTATTCGTACACCACTTCGCATTGGTGGACAATGTGTAGAAAGTCGTCGTGGTGCAAGTAGCCATGCACAAAATCCATTTATGGCTCTTGCTCGTAAAGATGCTACTGAAACAAATGGCGATGTTTATGCTATGAGTTTAGTATATAGTGGTAACTTCTTAGCTAATACAGAAGTTGATATGTATAGCAAAGCTAGAATGCAAATTGGTATCAATCCATTTGATTTCACATGGTTATTAAAAGCTGGAGAAGAATTCCAAGCACCTGAAGCTGTGCTTGTTTACTCTAACGAAGGTTTAACAGGTATGAGTCATACTTATCAGAATTTATATGGTAAACGCTTAATGCGTGGTGTATGGCGTGACAAAGCTCGTCCTGTTCTTATTAATAACTGGGAAGCAACATATTTTGATTTCAATGAAACTAAAATCAAAGAAATCGCTAAACAAGCTAGTGAATTCGGCATTGAATTATTCGTTTTAGATGACGGCTGGTTCGGTGAAAGAAATAATGATGACCGCTCTTTAGGTGATTGGTTCGTAAATGAAAATAAAATCCGTGGCGGTTTGAAAAAACTTGTTGATGAAATCAACGGTATGGGCATGAAATTTGGTTTATGGTTTGAACCAGAAATGGTATGTCCTATCAGTAAATTATATGAAGCACATCCTGATTGGTGCTTGCATATAGAAGGTCGTACACGTTCTACAGCACGTCGTCAGTTGATTTTAGACCTTTCTCGTAAAGAAGTTTGCGATTATATTATTAAATCTGTGTCTGATGTACTTGCTAGTGCAAATATCGAATATGTAAAATGGGATATGAATCGTAATATGACAGAAATTGGTTCTGCTGTATTACCAGCAGAACGTCAACGCGAAGTAGCTCATCGTTATATGCTTGGTTTATATCATGTAATGGATGAAATTACTAGTCGTTTCCCTAATGTTTTATTTGAATCTTGCTCTGGTGGTGGCGGTCGTTTTGACCCAGGTATTTTATACTACATGCCACAAACTTGGACAAGTGATGATACTGATGCTATTGAACGTTTGAAAATTCAATATGGTACATCTATGGTTTATCCTAATGTTGCTATGGGTTGCCATGTTTCAGCAGTACCAAATCATCAGGTAGCTAGAATTACACCATTTGCTACTCGTGGTATTTCTGCAATGTGTGGTAATTTTGGTTATGAACTTGATTTAACAAAATTAACTGATGAAGAAAAAGCTCAAACTAAAGCTCAAGTAGCATTTTATAAAGAAGTTAGAGAACTTATCCAATTTGGTGATTTCTATAGAATTCAAAGCCCATTTGAAAATAATGAAACAGCATGGAGCTTTGTAGCTAAAGATAAATCAGAAGCAGTTGTAAGCTTCTTTAGAACTTTAGCAGTGCCAAATGATAATTTAGCAACTATTTGTGCTGTAGGTTTAGATGCTGATGCTATTTATGAAGATATGCGTACTGGTAAACTTTATGGTGGAGATGAATTAATGTATGTAGGCATTAATGTTCCAGATAAAGTTGTTGGTGGCATAGCTGAAGAAGGAAAAGAATTATTTGCAGGCATGCCAAGCCCTGTTATTGAAGGCGATTATGCTGCATTTATATGGCACTTCAAAAAAGTTAATAAATAATAAAATAAATTATATAAATGAATTTACTAGAGATTGAGATTTTATCAATCTCTAGTAAATAAAAGATAAATGATTGAATATTTTTAATATTATTTTTATAGGCAAAAACTTTATTTTAAATAAAAATTTTATATTTTAGGAGAGAATTTATTATGTTTAACAAATCTACATTAACTATTACAACATCTGCTTTGGTTTTAATGAGTACGGGAGTAGCAGGAGCTGCTAGTAATCCATTTAGTGATGTTCCTCAAGATAGCTGGG